>Ga0326512_10001058_pt1 | contig 22210 bp, 19 predicted proteins | sample 1_2617_0518_D_FD_203652 | JGI IMG/M metagenome (GOLD analysis project Ga0326512, IMG submission 203652) | Bovine rumen microbial communities from UC Davis, California, United States - 1_2617_0518 | ecosystem: Host-associated > Mammals > Digestive system > Stomach > Rumen | place: USA... | reverse complement strand
ATGGAAAATGTTCTTGCAGCTGTAGTTATCGGTAGAGCATGTCGTAATGCTACTAATATCAAGAATAGACAGCCAATCAGCAAGTTATACTTAAAGGCTCCATTTGCTCTTGATGACTTCTTCACAGATATCATCAGAGATGAGCTCAATGTTAAGGCTGTAGAGTACAAGGATGATGTAAGAGACTTTACTTCTTACTCATTTAAACCACAGCTCAAGACACTCGGACCTAAGTTTGGTAAGTTCCTTGGCGAGATCAAGAAGCAGCTTGCTGAAATAGATGGCAACAAGGCTATGGATGATCTCAACAAGATCGGCTATATCACACTTTCTATCAATGGCACTGAGGCGCAGCTTGAGAAGGCTGATCTTCTTATAGAGATGACTCAGCAGGAAGGCTTCGTAGCAAGCTCAGACAAGGGTATCACAGTAGTTATGGATACAAACCTCACACCTGAACTTATAGAGGAAGGCTTTGTAAGAGAGCTTATCAGTAAGATTCAGACTATGAGAAAAGATGCTGGTTTCGAAGTTATGGATAGAATCAAGGTTTACGTTGAAGGCAATGATAAGCTGGGCGATGTTATGAAGAAGAATGAGGCTCAGATCAGTGGCGTTGTTCTCTCTGATGAGATTGTACTTGGTCAGGCCTTAGGCTTTGCCAAGGAGTGGGATATCAACGGCGAGAGCGTAAAGCTTGGTGTTGAAAAGCAGTAATTAAGGGCTAAAATTAGTCGAAATATGGAAGTGCCTAGATTACTCATGATATTTAAGGCATAAAATTAAATAAACAGCTTAAAAGACTGTGTAGAGGAAGCTATAGCTCATAATCAAACATTAGACCCAAAGTCTATGTTTTGGAGCTTATGAAAATTTCCTCTCACAGTCTTTTTTTATGCATTATTTTTGCTAATGCCTTATAATAAAATAAGCGAACTTAAATTTAATATAAGCATAAATACAGCGAAGCTAAATTTGAATTTAGCATAATTACAGCGGAGCTAGTATATAATATAAGGCCTTTTGGCTGAGGCTTAGCATAAATGCTTTGGAGGAATGTGGCTTTATGGCAGAAAAAATGATAATGGCATGTGGATTTGAGAATTTTATAGATATGACAAGGCTTAGTCAGCTTAAAAGCGACTTAGAGAAAAAGGGGATAATCCTTAATAGGTTAGTCAGAGAGGATTATGAGAAAAAATTAAAAAGAGTAGTCGAAGAGATAAGCAAAAAAGCTGAAACTAAGGCAGGAAGCAAGGTGGAAACTAAGGCAGAAACTAAGGCAGAAAGCAAGGCTGAAGCTCTATGGGCTGAAGGTGCGGGGCTTAAAACTCCAGCTGCTAAAGGGACTGAAAGCACAGTGATAAAAAAGCCCATGGGCCATCTCTTTGTCCTGGTGGGACTGTCTGATTTCGAGCAGGAGATTTGTCTTGCTAGCATGAGGAATTGTGGATTTACTTCAGATGATTTGAAGGCAGTCTATACAGCAGTTAATGCACATTGGAATTTTTACAAACTATACGAAAATCTTTGCACTGAACACAAGAAAATTCAGCACAAGTAGACTAATTAAGAATTGCGATTATAAGTAAAATAAAGTATAATAAAGAGCATAAATGAAGTTTTTTGAACAAATCTTGAGCAGTTTCGAGCATATGAGATTTTAGGCTAATCTCATGTGACACTAATCTCAGTTTATAATAAGCTAGACAGAGCTAGGGAACAGGTAAGATTATAGAGGGGTTCGAAGAACGAAAAATGAGGAGGACGCGATGGCAGCTAAAGAGTTTGAAAAAGCAACATTTAAGAAAAACATACAGGATAATTGTAAGATGCTTTTTAGAAAGAGGTTATGTGAGGCGGATGATCAGCAGAAATTTCAGGCTGTAGCCTATGCTGTGAAAGATTTTATTATGGATCGCTGGATTGCTACACAGAAGGCATATAAGGAGGAAGATCCTAAGATAGTTTACTATATGTCTATGGAATTCCTTATGGGACGTGCTCTTGGCAATAATCTTATAAATCTTGGCGCTTACAAAAAAGCAGCTGAAGTTCTTGATGAGCTTGGTATAGATATTAATCAGGTTGAGGATCAGGAGCCAGATGCAGCACTTGGAAATGGTGGACTTGGAAGACTTGCGGCTTGTTTCCTTGATTCACTTGCAACACTTGAATATCCAGCATATGGCTGTGGCATTCGTTATAAGTATGGAATGTTCAAACAGAAGATTAAGGATGGTTATCAGCTCGAGTTGCCTGATGAGTGGTTAAAGAATGGCAATCCTTTTGAGGTTAAGAGAGCTGAGTATCCTGCTGTCGTAAAGTTTGGAGGATATGTAAGAGCCTATAAGGATGAGACAACAGGAAGAGATGTCTTTGTACATGAGGATTATCGTGCTGTCACAGCAATCCCTTACGATGTACCTGTAATTGGCTACGGCAACAATACTGTAAATACCCTTCGAATCTGGGATGCAGAGCCAGTAGAGACATTTAATTTAAGTCAGTTTGACAAGGGCGATTACCAGAAGGCTGTAGAGGAAGAGAATCTCGCAAAGAATATTGTAGAAGTTCTCTATCCTAACGACAATCACTATGCTGGTAAAGAGCTTAGATTAAAGCAGCAGTATTTCTTTGTATCTGCTTCAATTCAGAGAGTTGTAGCAAGATATAAGAGTATGCATGATGATATCAAAAAGTTCTATGAAAAAGTAACCTTCCAGCTCAATGATACTCATCCTACAGTTGCAGTAGCAGAGCTTATGCGAATCCTTATGGATGAGGAAGGCCTTGAGTGGGATGAAGCTTGGGATGTGACAACTAAGACAGTTGCTTATACCAATCATACAATCATGGCTGAAGCTCTTGAAAAATGGCCTATTGAGCTCTTCTCAAGACTTCTTCCAAGAGTTTATCAGATTGTAGAGGAAATTAACCGCAGATTTGTAGAGAAAATCAAGGAAGTATATCCTGGAGATCAGGAAAAAATCAGAAATATGGCTATTATCTATGATGGACAGGTTAAGATGGCAAATCTTGCTATCTGTGCTGGCTATTCAGTTAACGGTGTAGCTGCATTACACACAGAGATTTTAAAGAAGCAGGAACTTCGTGATTTCTATGAGATGATGCCAGAGAAGTTTAACAATAAGACTAATGGTGTGACTCAGAGAAGATTCCTTCTTCATGGAAATCCACTTCTTGCAGATTGGATCACAGACAAGATTGGCGATTCTTGGATTACAGATCTTTCACAGCTGAAGAAGCTTGAAGTTTTTGCTGATGACAAGAAGGTTCAGCTAGAGCTTGACCAGATTAAGAGAAAGAACAAGCTTCGCTTAGCTGAGTATGTCAAGGAGCACAATGGAATAGATATTGATCCAGATTCAATTTTTGATGTTCAGGTTAAGAGACTTCACGAGTATAAGAGACAGCTCTTAAATGTACTCCACATCATGTATCTCTATGATAAGCTCAAGAAAGATCCAAGCTTTGACATGGTTCCAAGAACATTTATCTTTGGTGCTAAGGCAGCAGCTGGATATAGCAATGCTAAGAAGATAATTAAGCTTATCAACAATGTTGCAAATGTCATTAACAATGATGCATCAATTAAGAATAAGATCAAGGTTGTATTTATAGAGAATTACAGAGTGTCCAATGCTGAGATTATCTTTGCGGCAGCAGATGTCAGCGAACAGATTTCAACAGCATCAAAGGAGGCTTCTGGTACAAGTAATATGAAGTTCATGATGAATGGAGCTCTTACTCTCGGTACTATGGATGGAGCCAACATTGAGATCGTCAATGAAGCAGGCGAGGACAATGCTGAGATTTTCGGTCTCTCTAGTGATGAGGTTATTCGTTACGAGAACGAGGGCGGCTATGATCCTATGGAGCTTTTCAACAATGATTCAGAGATTCGTGAGGTACTTATGGAGCTCATCAATGGAACATATTCTGATGGAGATATGAACCTCTTTAGAGATATCTATGATTCACTCCTTAACAGCGTTAACGGTAGTAGAGCTGATACATATTTTGTACTTAAGGATTTTAAGTCATATGTAGATGCTCAGGCTAGAATCAATGATAGATTCAAGGACAAGGAAGCATGGACTAAGTCAGCACTTATCAATATAGCAAATTCAGGAAAGTTCTCATCAGATAGAACTATTCAGGAGTATGTTGATGATATTTGGAAGCTTGAAAAGGTGCATGTAGAGCTTTAAGGCTATAAATATGCAGATTTTTAAACTAGCTCAAGGTATGTCCTTGAGCTAGTTTTTCATAAGGGTGTCTTTTGCTGATCTAATAGTATTAGAGCTATTGTATTTAGACTTATTGTATTTAGAGCTATTGTATTTTGATTTATTGGAGGTGGCAGTATGGATTATTCGTGGTTTGACAAGGCAGTCATTTATCAGATATACCCTCTTGGTATGTTGGGAGCCCCTAGGGCCAATGAATTGGCCCCGGCTAGTCCTGATGAGGAGCTTGATAAGCATATAGGAGAGAGGAGACTGGACAGTCTTATACCATATCTTGACCACATCAAGAGGCTAGGAGCTGACTGCATTCTCTTTAATCCGCTCTTTGAGAGTGATGCCCATGGCTATGACACGAGAGATATGAGGCGCATAGACCACAGAATAGGCACAAATGCTGATTTTGAATCCTTATGCAAAGCTGCACATGAGCTGGGACTTAAGGTTATGTTGGATGGCGTTTTCAACCATGTTGGAAGAGGCTTCTTCGCATTTGCCGATGTGAGGGAGAAAAAGTGGGAAAGCAAGTACAATGGCTGGTTTAACATATCCTATGAGGGCAATACCAACTACAATGATGGTTTCTGGTATGAGGCATGGGAGGGATGCAATGAGCTTGTTAAGCTTAATTTGCGCAATGATGAAGTTAAGCAATATATATTTGACTCAATTGCTGAGTGGGTTGAAAAATATGATATTGACGGCCTTCGACTAGATGTGGCCTACTGCCTGGATAGAGACTTCTTAAGACAACTGAGGGCTTTTGTTGATTCTAAAAAGGATGGATTTGCCCTGGTGGGAGAGATGCTTGGAGGCGATTATAGGCAGATTATGGGGCCTGATGGCACATATTCTGTGACTAATTATGAGTGCTACAAGGGAATTCACTCCAGCCTTAATTCTTCCAATATGTTTGAGATAGCCTACAGTCTAAATAGGCAGTTTGGCAATGAGGAGTGGTGTCTCTACAAGGGAAGTCATCTCCTTAGTTTTGTCGACAATCACGATGTGACAAGGATTGCAAGCATACTTGCAGATAAGGAGCAGACTAAGCTTGCTTATGGACTTATCTTTGGAATGCCAGGAGTTCCTGCTGTGTATTATGGCAGTGAGTGGGGAATTCAGGGCTGTAAGGAAGAGGGGGATTATGCTTTGAGACCTGAAGTTAAGGAGCCTGAGTGGAATGAGCTGACTGATGTTATTGCAAAGCTGGCTATGATACACAGGGAGAGCAAAGCCTTGATTTATGGCTCTTACAGGCAACTTTTAGTCGCTCCTAAACAGGTCATATTTGAGCGCGCCTTCGAGGATGAGAGAATCATTGTCGCTATCAATGCTGATTCAAACCCTTACCATGCTGATTTTAATGCCAACTGTGGCAGAGCTCTTGAACTTATAAGTGGACGTGTCCATGACTTTGGTGGCGGCAGTGATTTGGAGCCATATTCACTTAGTTTTTTCAAATGTGAGAGCTAAGTCGGATGCTGAAAATAAGGCATTTCCTTTTTGAGTTTAGTTTTTTAGGTGGCTTTGAGATCAAAAGTAGAATAAAAAAAATAAGTTTATAAGTATTAAATTATGTTTATCTAATTGAAAAATGGTTTTATTGACACTAGACCTTATATAGCATAGAATATAGTTATGATTGGTTTTGAGTATATTTTTAAAACCAATGGTTATTTTTGATTTGAAATTATGAAAGGTATAGGTGATTTAAGATGAAATTTGTCTGTCAGGTATGCGGTTATGTATATGAAGGAGATGCAGCTCCAGAGAAGTGTCCACAGTGTGGAGTTCCAGCTAGTAAGTTCACAAAGCAGGAAGAGGGCCTTACATGGGCTGCTGAGCACGTTGTAGGTGTTGCACAGGGCGTTAGCGAGGATATTATCGCTGATCTCAGAGCTAACTTCAATGGTGAGTGTTCAGAAGTTGGTATGTACCTTGCTATGTCAAGAGTAGCTTTCAGAGAGGGTTACCCAGAAGTAGGTCTTTACTATGAGAAGGCTGCTTTTGAAGAGGCAGAGCACGCTGCAAAGTTTGCAGAGCTTTTAGGTGAGGTTGTTACAGACTCAACAAAGAAGAACCTCGAGATGAGAATTGAGGCTGAGAACGGAGCTACAGCTGGTAAGACAGATCTTGCTAAGAGAGCTAAGGCTGCTAACCTTGATGCTATCCATGATACAGTTCACGAGATGGCTCGTGATGAGGCTAGACATGGTAAGGCATTCCAGGGTCTTTACAACAGATATTTCAAGTAATTAAATCTATTTGTGATTTGACTTTGCAAATTGGCTATTTAACCTGAATTGGTGCTTTTAGTTGATTTGACATTTGGATGGATTTTTGAAATAAGAAGATATAAAACGATATATAGGTCTTTGGGCTAGCTAAGTGACTTGTCACAGCTTAGTGCAAGAGGACCTATGTATCGTTTTTTTTATTTCATTTAGGGTTAAAAAAGCGGAAAACAAGAATCCCCGCCTTTTAGGGCGGGGATTAATATTGAAAAAACCTATATATTACTTAGAATTTTCCTTTATCAAGTTCATGATGGTCTCGATTGCGTTGCTCTGGGCGCTCTGACTCATTTTCTCTATGTAGGCTTCCTTGTTGACGCTAAGCTCATTGACTGAAGCTAAGAGGGATTCGGCACTCATCTGATCCTCATCAAGTACAATTGAGTAACCGTGTGCCTTGAAAGAATTTGCATTGAGAATCTGATCTCCTCTGCTTGCAGCAGCTGAGAGTGGAATGAGAATGTTTGGCTTTCTGAGAGCGAGAAGCTCGCAAATAGCATTGGCCCCGGCTCTTGATATAACTATATCTGCGAGGGCGAAAAGATCTGCCATCTCTTTGTTGATATATTCAAACTGCTTGTAGCCTTCGCGTCCGTCAAATGCTGAATCGGACTTACCCTTGCCGGTAAGATGAACCACATTGTAGTTCTTTAATAGCTCAGGAAGGATAGATCTGACAGCTACATTTACCTTGAGGGCACCAGTGCTGCCGCCAACTACAAGGATTACAGGCTTGTTATCTTTGAAAGCGCAGAGCTCGAGGCCTTTTTTTGCATCGCCGTTTAAGAGCTCCTGCCTTATTGGAGAGCCTGTAAGTTTTGATTTGTCTGATGGAAGATACTTGAGCGTCTCCTCAAAATTACAGCAAATCTTGCTTGCACCGCGAAAGGCAATTTTGTTGGCGAGACCTGGAGTCATATCTGATTCGTGGATGATAACTGGCACTTTTTTTAGGCTGGCTGCAAGTACCACTGGTACTGATACAAAACCACCTTTTGAAAATACTATGTCTGGCTTTAACTTGCGAACAAGTCTGAGCGACTGGAAGAAACCGCCTAAAACACGGAATATGTCGGTGAAGTTTTTGAAACTGGCATAACGTCTGAGCTTTCCAGATGAGATGCCATAGTAAGGGACTTTTAAGTCCTCAATAAGCTTCTTTTCAATTCCATTCTTAGAACCTATATAGCTTATTTCATATCCGGCTTCCTTGAGCGAAGGCATGAGAGCTATGTTTGGTGTTACATGTCCAGCGGTTCCGCCGCCTGTCATAATGATTTTCTTCATGATTTATTTGCTTGCCTCTTCTTCCTTATATTGTATAAGTGCCTTTGCGAGCTGGTCTGGGCATGATGTAGACTTGTAGCCGCATTTGATGCCTGACAGTCTAGAGATTGCATCATCTATATCCATTCCCTCAATGAGTCGGGCTACGCCTTGTGTATTACCAGCACAGCCATCTGTGAATTTAACATTGCATACTTTGCCTTCGACTACATCGAAGGTGATATTGCGAGTACACACGCCTTTTGGTCTGTATTCCATATTTCCTCCAAAAGCTAAAAAAATATTTTATAGAGCTTAATAATATAAAAATATTAGGGCTAAATAATTGAATGAAGTATAGCACATTTGCATGATGATGTGGTAAAATATTTATAAATTGTGAAATTGTGGAGGACTTTATGATCGGAATTATTGGAGCCATGGACGAAGAGGTTGAGCAGATTGTTGAGGCTATGACTGTCGAGAAGGTTGAAGAAAAGGCGGGAATGAAGTTTAACTCCGGTAAGCTCATGGGTAAGGATCTTGTTGTAGTTAGATCTGGCATAGGCAAGGTCAATGCAGCTATCTGCACTCAGATTCTTGTAGATGATTTTGCTATCGACTATTGCATAAATACAGGTATTGCAGGTTCTTTAAAGAGTGAGATTGATATAGCTGATATTGTTATTTCGAGTGAGTGTCTACACCATGATGTTGACGCAAGAGGTTTTGGCTATGAATTAGGCCAGATTCCTAGAATGGATACACTTGCTTTTAAAGCTGATTCGAAGCTGGTAGAACTGGCAAAAAAAGCTTGTCAGGATGCTGTATCAGACTCTAAGGCTCATGTGGGAAGAATTGTTTCAGGAGATCAGTTCATATCAGACAAGAGCGTAAAGGAAAAAATTGTTGGCAATTTTGATGGCTACTGCACTGAGATGGAGGGTGCGGCAATCGCACAGGCAGCCTATGTGAACAAGGTGCCATTTGTGATTTTAAGATCAATATCCGATAAGGCTGACGATTCTGCGACAATGGATTATCCAACATTTGAGAAGAAGGCAATTGCTAATTCAGTTCAGGTGATAAAGAAGCTTGTAGAGTCGATTTGAAAAATAATAAGTAGTTATGTGATTTATTGGGGATATATGCAGCTATATCAAGATATGCTGTTTATATAAAATAAACCTATAGGGAGGAATTTTAACATGAAATGTCCAAATTGTGGAGCAGAGAATCCAGATGGATTAAGCTTTTGTTCAATCTGCGGAAATCCACTTCCAGCTCAGAGCAGACCAAATCCGCTTGAGCAGGAGCAGGCACCAGTGCAGGAGCCACAGTTCAATCAGACACCAGTACAGGAGCCACAGTTCAATCAGGCACCTAATCAGTACCAGCAGCCAGTATACCAGCAGCCAGTATACCAGCAGCCTGCATATCAGCAGCCAGTTGAGCCTGAGAAACTTATCACGCCATGGGGCTACTTAGGATATAGCCTTCTTTTCAGCATCCCACTCGTGGGAATTATCCTTATCATAGTGTTCTCTTTTGGTGGTTCATCAACAAAGAATCTTAAGAACTTTGCAAGATATCAGCTGATTTCAATTGTTATCGTTGCTATTATTTATGTAATACTTATTGCAATTTTTGGAGCAGCTTTAACTTCACAAATGAGTTCTGGTAAGTACTATTAAGATTTTTGTTATCATGCCAGTGATTTTTAAATTTTGGCTGATTGAAAATTTAAGGTTTTGTAGCAAATTTAGGCCTACTAGTCATAAAGGCTAGTGGGCCTTATAGTTAAATTTAATTTTGGAGGCATAAAAAATGGCGCAGGTGAAATTTGATTATTCAAGAGCATTAGGTTATGTACATCAGCATGAAGTTGATGCTATTAAGCCTATGGTTGAAAGTGCGAGAAAGACTTTACTTTCAAGAGAAGGGGCGGGAAACGATTACCTTGGATGGATTGATCTTCCAGTAGATTATGACAAGGATGAGTTTGCAAGAATTAAGAAGGCAGCTGAAAAGATTAAGAATGATTCGCAGGTTCTTGTGGTAATTGGAATCGGAGGTTCCTACCTTGGTGCCAGAGCGGCAATAGAATTTCTAGGACATAATTTCTTTAACAATATTTCTAGTGATGCAAGAAAGGCTCCAGAAATATACTTTGCAGGTAACAGCATTAGTTCTAGCTATCTTGCAGGACTTTTGGATGTTATCGGTGACCGTGATTTTTCGGTAAATATTATCTCTAAGTCAGGCACAACAACAGAGCCATCTATAGCTTTTAGAGTTTTCAAGAAGAAACTTGAGGAGAAGTATGGCAAGGAGGAAGCTGCCAAGAGAATATATGCAACAACTGATAAGGCTAAGGGAGCTTTAAAGAAGCTGGCTGATGCAGAGGGCTATGAAGAGTTTGTAGTTCCTGATGATGTAGGCGGCAGATTCTCAGTTCTTACAGCAGTAGGTCTTTTGGCTATTGCGGCAAGCGGCGTTGATATAGACGAGCTTATGAAGGGCGCAGCTAGTGCAAGAGAGAAATGCATAAATAATGATTTTGATAATAATGATTCAATGCAGTATGCTGCCTTGAGAAATATTATGCTTCGCAAGGGCAAGAGCGTTGAAATTCTTTGTAATTACGAGCCAAGTCTTCACTACACATCTGAGTGGTGGAAACAGCTTATGGGTGAATCAGAAGGTAAAGATAACAAGGGCTTATTCCCAGCCAGTGTAGATCTCACAACAGATCTTCACTCAATGGGACAGTTTATTCAGGATGGATCAAGAATTATGTTTGAGACAGTTCTTGATGTGCAGAAGTCTTCAAGTGAGCTCTTTATTGAGGAAGAGGCAGAAGATCTTGATGGTCTTAACTACCTCGCTGGAAAGACAGTTGACTTTGTTAATAAGTGCGCTATGAATGGTACAATTCTTGCTCATACAGATGGAATGACACCAAACTTAAAGGTTGAGATTCCAGAGCAGACACCATTCTTCTTGGGTGAGCTTTTCTATTTCTTCGAATTTGCCTGTGGCCTTTCAGGTTATATGCTTGGAGTAAATCCATTTAACCAGCCGGGAGTTGAGAGCTACAAGCACAACATGTTTGCTCTCTTAGGTAAGCCTGGCTTTGAGGCAGAGGGCGAAGAGCTTAGAAAGAGACTTTAATTTAAGACTTTGAAATGATCATAATATAATTAAAAGAAGGCTGCAGAAGGGTTAACTTTCTGCAGCCTTTATGCGTCTTCTGACCTTGTTTATATGGCGTTCAAAGTCGCCATTTCTTATGAATTCAGCAATGATTAACTGATCAAACACTGGCACTGAGCAAGAATAAAAGCCCAGTCTTTGGTTGAAATCCTGACATAGATTCTTAGGAATTATCATATAACCAACCCTGGTTGAGGGGGCTATGGTTCTTGAAAAAGTATTTATGTAAAAAACTGAATTGTTTGGATCTAGTGAAAATAAGGTATTTAGGACTCTTGTTGGAGATGAGAACTCAGAGTCGAAGTCATCTTCAATGATTAAACTGCCTCTTTTATGAGCCCAAGCTATATATTCATATCTTTTGCTGGCTGGGGCAGTGATGCCACTCGGGTAAGAATTTACGGGAGTTACATGAAGGGCACAGGCTATACTTGAGTTGAGGGCCTGGCTTTTGATGCCATCCTTTCCCATAGATAAGTATTCAAGCTTGAGTCCGTGGGACTTGTAAACTTTTCTTATCTGCTCGTAAGAAGGGTCCTCTAGGGCCATTGTCTGATCTTTGCCAAGATATTGGGCTATAAGACCATAGAGAGCTTCGGCTCCTGAGCTGATTATTATTTGCTGACTTGATACATCAATACCTCTAACTCTTCCTAAATAGGTTGATATGGCCTCTCTTAAGAGAGCTAGCCCGTTATTAGGTGATTTGCTCAAAAGAAGATCCTCATAATCAGCTAGAACGCGGCGAACAGTTTTGGCATAAGAGGAGTAAGGGAAGAGTTTTGACAAATCCGAGTCGCTAAGAGACGAAGCTGTATTAGGGATTGGATCTGCGGTGGTCAGAGACTGGACGGACTCGCCTTTTGATAACTTGTCTCTTTTATAGTCAAAATCTGAATTAATATTTTCGCTCTCATTGTAGATTACATAGTAGCCTGAACGCTCTCTGGCTTCTATGAAACCTTCCTCTTCTAGCAGGGAATAGGCGTGTTCTACAGTGATAACGCTGCTTGCAGTTTCATCTGCAAGAGTGCGCTTTGAGGGCAACTTTTGGCCATAGCTATACATTTTGTTTATTATTGAATTGCGTAAATCTTGATAGATAGTCAGATAGGCAGGTTTCTTTTTTTCTTTTATCATATAAACTCCTTCTGGTTATATAAAATAATTCAAAATTGATAATTATTTAATGTCAACATACTCATTATAATACAGAACATAGCAATTGCGTATTTTTTTTTGAGGAGATTTTTATATGAGAGATGCTAAATATATCCAAACAGGAGTTAAGAATATGACTTATCAGAAATGGTCGACAAAGAAGATATGTATGGTAGGCCTTTTTATGTGTATGAATATAGCACTCAGTTCTTTCGGTGTGCCTGTACCTGGCGGTCATCTTTATCTGTGTGACATAATTATTTTTACAGCGGCACTTTTGCTGGATCCGACAAGCGCTATGATTGCCGGAGGAGTTGGTGCTTTCCTTGGAGACTTAATCTTTTATCCAGCGCCTATGTTTGTTTCGCTCTTTGTTCATGGCTTTCAAGCTTTTGTGGCTTCTTACTGTAGACATAATGTTTTAAAGAAGCATCCTAAGCTGGCCACTTTCTTGGGCCTTGTCCTGGGAATTGTAATCACCAATGTGGGTTATTTCCTTGGAAAAACTTTCGTCTACTCTACATTTGCCTATGCAATTATGAAGATTCCTTATGAATTAGCACAAGGTACAATAGGAGCTGTAGGAGCTGTCCTTTTGGTTTATAAGTTTGGTTTGAAAAAGATTTACGAAAAGACAATGCAGGATTGAGTCTTGAATTAGGCTCTTTATTAAAAAAATTAAGCCCTCTATGTCAATGCAAGTGTGATATCTATCACTGATGCAAGGCATAAAGGGCTATTTTTAATCTTCTTCAATTACATCAACTTCCATGTAGTCAAAATCGATAGAATCAAGAAAGTTGTCCTGGTTAAATCTTACCTTTGAATATCTCTGGAAGGTGCGTACATTTGAATCAAGCCATATTGGCTCACTTAAATCAAACTCAATGCAGGCTTTACTGATAGCGTTGAAGATTTTTTTAGTCCTGTTAAGGTCTGAGTCATCCTCAATAGTTATGTCCTTTACCAGATGCTTGCCTGAGTCAAATATTTTACACCATAATCTAAACATATTATCTAAGATCGCAATTGAGGTGTCTTGGAAGTCCGTTGATCATGATTGGTGAAAGCTCAGCTTGGATGAGTGGTCTGATGTAGTGGATGAGATCGTCAGTTACGAAATCGTCCTCTGTAATCCACTCAAGTGGAACCTTCTTCTCTACATTAGCAATCTGGTGTACATCGTGAGTCTCTGTGATGCTCATGTATGGGTCATCAGAAATTCTCTTGATTACTACAACCTTACCTGACTCTCCGTCAAATGCAGCTTTTACAGCAGCTCCACCAACATTGTAAGCTTCCGTGATATCTGTTCTTGATGCCATGTGAGCGGCACATCTCTGTAATGTTGAAAGTTCGATAGCTCTTGTCTTGATGCCGAGTTCAGCACCAATCTTGTTTGCGAGGAACTTAGCAGAACCAGCTAACTGCTTGTGACCGAATGCATCGACGAACTCAACGTGGTCTGATAACTCGAATACGTATCTGCCATCCATAACTCTGATACCTTCAGAAATTGCGATGACCATAGATTTGCCGGATTCAGCCTGCTCCTTAACTCTGCTCATAAAGTGGTCGATATCAAATACCTTTTCTGGAAGGAAGAGCATATCAACGCCTTCACAATCCTCACCCTTAGAGAGTGCAGCAGCAGCTGTAAGCCAACCAGCATTACGTCCCATAATCTCAACGATTGTGATTGTAGGATAGTCATAAACAAGTCCATCGCGGATGATTTCTTTCATAGTAGATGCAATGAACTTAGCAGCTGAACCATAACCAGGTGTGTGGTCTGTTACAGCTAAATCGTTATCGATAGTTTTTGGAACCCCCATAAACTTGATGTCGCTGTTGATGATAAGGGCGTAATCAGAAAGCTTCTTGATTGTGTCCATTGAATCATTGCCACCAATATAGAAGAAACACTTAATATTTAACTCATCAAGAATCTTGAAAATCTTTTCATATGTCTCACGATCATCACTGATCTCTGGGAGCTTGAAACGGCAAGATCCAAGATATGAAGATGGAGTTCTCTTTAAGAGATCAATTTCCATATCAGAGTCTGCAAGCTCAGAAAGATCTACATAATTATGATCAAGAAGGCCTTTGATGCCATGTCTCATTCCATATACCTTTTCTGCACCTCTGTCTTTTGCTGTCTTAATAACACCTGCAAGACTTGCATTAATAACTGCTGTAGGGCCCCCTGACTGCCCAACAATTACATTACCAAACATATACTCCTCATTTCTGCGCTGCTTAATATTTTAAATGTCTGAACTCAGCGCAAGTTTACAGACCTAGTGATACTTACTCGCATTTTAGCATATTTATATTTATTTAACAACTTAGCAATTAAAGAAAATTGAATAAGTGAACCCTAATGTGACCTGAAATATGATAATTCTAGCTGAACTTAAAAATAAGAAAAGCTTGACAACTTGAAAAAAATACAAATTCATGCTAGAATTCAAAATGATTTTTTATAAAAATCTCAAATTTTTAATAATATGAAGGAGAGTTTAAATATGGACGATTTCGACAAGATTACTAACAACCAGCCACAGCAGGCAGCACCACAACCACAGGTTCAGCAGGCAGCACCACAGCAGGCACAGCCAAAGCAGGCTCAGGCAAGTAATGTTATTGAATTGGTAAAGGGGATTTTTACTAACCCAGCTCAGGCCGTAGCAAACTATGTTAACAAGGCAAGTATCATGGAGTCTTGTATAACAGTTGCTATCCTTGCTTTAGTATCTGCATTTTTAGATTTGTTTGGAAAGCTTCTTTATAACTTCAATCATAGATCACTCAGCCTTACAGACATCATGTATGGAAGCGAGTCAGTTTATGGCTACAGTGCAGGTAAAATATTCACAAGCTTTGTTATGACATTTGTAACAGCTATAGTTACTGCAGCAGTATTAGGCCTTATGATCAAGGTTATAGCTGATCTCTTTAAGAAGGATGCAGGTGTGACTTATGCTCAGGGATTCGCAATTGCTACAATCAGCGTTATCTTTCTTGTGCCATTTTCAATTATCTCATTCTTCCTTGTAAGAATTCCTGGTGCTTTCTTCTCAAGATTGTCTGGATGGTGCAGAGCATTTGTTGAGGCTTATACATACTTCTGCCTTTTCATAGGTGTCCGCACTGCAGTTAAGGATGAGAATAAGACTCCTATCTGCTATGCACTTACTGCTTTAGTAGTAGCTGTTGTAAACACAATATTAGGTTTATTAATGTAATAATATTAAGCAGCAATCTAGAGTCAGAGATTGACTGAAAAGACATAAAAATGCTTTAATCAATAAGGCTGGTTATCAAGAAAATGATAGCCAGCCTTTCTTGATGATTAGCAGCCGAAGGCTGGCATATTTAGGTTTAGTTATGGAGGTTTTATGGCAAGACAGGTTTGGAGAGCAGGAAATATGCTCTATCCGGTACCAGCTGTTATGGTTACGTGTAAAAGAGAGGGCGAAAAAGCCAATATTATAACCCTGGCCTGGGCGGGCACAATATGCTCTGATCCGGCAATGGTGTCAATATCAGTGAGGAAATCCAGATATAGTCATAAGATTTTGGAGGAGACTAAGGAGTTTGTTATCAATCTCACCACGAAAAAGACTGTCAGAGCAGCTGACTTGTGTGGTGTAAAGTCTGGAAGAGATATAGATAAATTTAAGGAGACAAACTTGCATGAGATTGAGATGCCTCAGGTGTCTTGTCCAGGAATTGAGGAATGTCCAGTAAATATTGTCTGCAAGGTGAAAAAAATTGTAGAGCTTGGCTCTCATGATATGTTCATTGCTGAGGTAGTCAATGTTGTGGTCGACGAAGAACTCTTGGATGAAAAAGGTGGACTTCGACTTGATAAGGCAAATTTAGTTGCATATTCTCATGGAGAATATTATGAATTGGGAGCCTGTATTGGCAAATTTGGCTATTCTGTAAAGAAACGCAAGAAAAAATGACAAATATTCGTTAAAAGTTCACATTTTTAGACTTTACAAAAATTTTAGTAAATGGTAGTATGTCGTTGTTACAAAAATGTTACATAAAAGTTACGTATTATTCGTCACCAGGTTTACTGAGATTTTGGAGGTAATTACTAAATGTTACACTTATCGCAATATAGCAGACGAATGAAGCTCACTCTTGTGGCTGGATTAACATGTGCTGGTTTGGCTAGCATTATTGTAATTCCGTTTGCTGATAAGAAATTGCTTAAAAATGAGGTTGGATATTATAGCGTAATATATGATGGGGAACAAATAGGATCTGCTAATTCAAGAGAGGATGCAGAGCAGGCAATTGCCAATGCAAGACTCAGATTTAGCAAGGAGTATTCAGATATAGTTTATATTGACAACAATATCAATGTTGTCGAAGAGTCAAATCTTGTGTCTGTAAAGATGTCAGAGAAGGAACTTGAGGATTCAATTTACTCAACACTTTTCTCTTCAGTTGTTGATAAGAACAAGCAGACAGCTTACACAATCAAGGTTGGAGACAATGCTTATACACTTGCATCTAAGGATGATGTAATTGAACTTATGCAGAGAATTACTGCTAAGTATGACACAGATAAGCAGTTTAGCGTAAAGCTTACAGATAATGATGAGACACTTGGAACTCACAGTATTGAAGTTGCCAAGGCTCAGGTTGATAGCGTTGAGAGAAATATCGTTGCAGCAGCAATCGACGGCGCTAGTGTAGACAGCTCAGATGGAAAGAAGGTTGAAGGCAACGGAATTAGTTCTATTTCCTTTGTTGAGTCTATCTCTGTAGAGGAGACTCCATCAACAAACGCCAGCCTTATGAGTGTTGAGAGAGCTTACGAAGAGATTACTAAGGAAAAGGAAGCCAAGACAAGTCATGTGGTTGTCGAGGGCGATACTTTATCTAAGATTGCATCTAACTATAATTTAAAAATTTCTGACCTGCTTTCGATGAATCCTGGTCTCACAGAGACTTCTATCATCATTCCTGGCCAGGAAATTACAGTTACAGTACCAAAGTCAGAGATTACAGTTATAATCACTAAGAGAGAGTCTTATGAGGAAGATTATGAGGCTGAAACTCAGTATGTTGATGATGATTCAGCATACAAGGGAGATAACAAGGTTATTTCTGAGGGAACTACTGGAAAACGCAAGGTTACTGCTGATGTGACATATGTCAACGGCAATAAGATGAGTGTTGACACAGTCAGCGAGCAGATTATTGAAGAAGCTAAGGCTAAGGTAGTTTCAGTGGGTACAATCGTACCTCCTACATATATCAGACCTGTTTCAGGTGGATATGTTTCACAGAACTATGGAAATTATGGACATACAGGTACAGATATAGTTGTTCCATCGGGAACAGCAGTTAGTGCAGCAGCTTCAGGAGTTGTTACAAGAGCTTCTTGGTATGCGGATTATGGTTATTGTGTAGATATAAGACATAGCGATGGTTCTGAGACTAGATATGCACATCTCAGTTCTATGGTGGTTTCAGTGGGAAGCACAGTAAGTCAGGGTCAGTTGATTGCTTATTCTGGAAATACTGGTAATAGCACAGGAGATCATCTTCACTTAGAACTCAGAATTGGTGGAGTTTTAGTTAACCCAATGAGCTATATTTAATAATTCAATAGCATTTGCAGACACAGCTACCTAGAAGGTGGCTGTGTTTTTTTGAGTTTGCGCGCCATGGGCGCGCTCTAACGGGTGCAAGTCCCGAACACGCCCGGATAGTGGGAAGTGTATAGCCGAACAGCAAGGGTGTCCATCGTGAGGTGGAATCTGAAGGAAGCTGTAGGTAGTATGAAAACACTTTGCAAGGAAATGGACTCAAGAGTTCGTTTTAGATTGCGTATGTGTATTTGGAAACATTGGAAAACTCCACAGAATCGTATAAAGAATTACCCGTTTTGGATTAGTCTCAATGTTAGATTACTACACCGAAAGATGTGTTACTTGTTAAGTTGATTGAACCGCCGTATACGGAACCGTACGTACGGTGGTGTGAGAGGTCGGGAAAACTTATTTAATTTTCCCTCCTACTCGATTAAGGATTAGTTATAGGCTGTGCAAATAATTTGAATTTTTGAGTATAAATATGAAGAGGATAAAAGGGAGTATATAGAACTTTAAGAAAACTAGCTTCTTTACAAATAGATTATGTGTGCTATAATTACGAAAGATACTGCGGTAGTATCGGAAATTTTGTTTTAAAACTTGCATAAGGATGATTTATAAATGGAACAGTATGTGATTAAAGGTGGAAATAAGCTGGTTGGAGAGGTTTCAATCGGTGGCGCAAAGAATGCAGCGCTTGGAATTCTTGCTGCAGCAATAATGACTGATGAGACAGTCACAATTGAGAATCTACCTAATGTTCGAGATACAAGAGTATTGTTACAGGCAATCGAAGGCATTGGTGCTAAAGTTAAGTATGTATATAACAACTGTGTACAGATTAACGGCGGAAGCATTAGCGATATGATTGTCGATTACGAATATATTAGAAAAATTAGAGCTTCTTACTATCTTTTGGGAGCTCTTCTGGGTAAGTATAAGACTTCTAAAGTTGCACTTCCTGGCGGATGCAACATTGGCTCAAGACCAATAGATCAGCATCTTAAGGGATTTAGGGCACTTGGTGCTGAAGTTAAAATAGAGCATGGCATGGTTTCAACTAAGGCTGAATCTCTCAAGGGTGCACATATCTACTTTGATGTGGTTACAGTTGGTGCGACAATCAATCTCATGCTTGCCAGCTGCCTCGCAGAGGGAGATACAATCCTTGAGAATGCAGCTAAGGAACCACATATTGTTGATGTAGCTAATTTCCTTAATGCTATGGGAGCTAACATAAAGGGTGCTGGTACTGATGTGATCAGAATCAAGGGTGTAAGCAGACTTCATGGAACTACTTATTCTATTATTCCAGATCAGATTGAAGCAGGAACATTTATGTTTGCTGCAGCTGCAACAAGAGGCGATATTACAGTTAAAGATGTAATCCCTAAGCATTTGGAGTCATTGTCAGCAAAGCTTCAAGAAGCTGGATGCGAGATTGTTGAGGGTGATGATTGGGTTAGAGTAATTGGCACTGATAATTTAAAGAGCACCAATGTTAAGACTCTTCCATATCCTGGATTTCCAACAGATATGCAGCCTCAGATGGCTGTAGTTCTTGCACTTGCCAATGGCGCAAGCATGGTTACTGAGAGCATATTTGAAAATAGATTCAAATATGTTGGAGAGCTGAATCGAATGGGATGTAATATCAAGGTCGAGGGCAATACAGCCTATATAGAAGGTGTAGAGAAGATGACTGGAGCAGAACTTGATGCACCAGATTTAAGAGCTGGCGCGGCACTTGTAATTGCTGCACTTGCGGCAGAGGGCTTCTCTTGCATCAATGATATTGAGTACATTCAGCGTGGATATGAGGATTTTGAAGGAAAGCTTACAGTATTGGGTGCTGTTATAAAACGTGTAGATAATGAGCATGATGCTCAGAAATTTAAGTTACTAGTTGGTTGATGGCTTGGCTGAAATTCGATGAAAATATGAATTGTTTTGGAAGGTCTGAAAACAGGTGTTTTTCGGACCTTCTTTTTTGCTTAGCTTAAAAGCATTTTCCAAACTGCGATTATTTATTATAAAGGATGAGGTGGGATAGCGATGCTTGCAGAAAAAATACTGGGCCTCGAAAAAGGTCTTTCAAGGCCTGATAAGAAATTGGTCAATTCGGCTTATAGGAGACATTATAGTTTCTTTAGCATAAAGTGGTTTGTTGTAATCTTTAGCAGTCTGGTTGATACAACATATTTGTCTTTGCAGGTTCTATAACAGCCTTTTATGAGGCAACTGAGAATACTAAGATGGCAGTATTTTGCGCTATAATGCCGGATGCAGTTCTTGTCGTGATAAATGCTTTGTGGTTGGTGCCTCTCTTTGGAATAAAGGGAGTTTGATTTAGTTATCTTTTGGGAGCTCTCCTTTTTGTAGTGCTTTATAGGGCTTTGGTCAGTTTCCTTTGCAAAAAGAACAGACTTGGGATTGAGTCTTATATGATGCTGCCTAAAGATTACTATGATGCAGAGGCAGTGTTTGACGTGAGTGCTGGCATGGACGCAGAGGAATTGGCCAGAATATCTGAGAGGATAGAGGTCTTCTTGAGACAGAAGGGAGCAAGCAAGTCGGATGCCAATCATACGGCTCTTTGCTTGGAGGAATTGGCTTTTTTGATAGTTGAAAGAAATGAGAATTCGGGTCCAAAAGCTGTCAAAAATGGCTTGATTGAGATTGTTGTCTTTATGGATAAAGATCAGATAAAAGTGTCTGTGAGTGACAATGGAGTTCCATGTAACTATCTCACATATGAAGATTATAAGGTAGAGAAGGGCTATGATGAGTTATCTGGAGTGGGAATAAAGCTTATTAAGAGAAAGTCAAAAAGAGTGGATTACTCAAGACTTTTAGAGATGAATGTACTCAATATAAGCGTGTAAATTCAAGGGCTTTGAGTTTTTAAAAAGCTTTACTTTAGAGGGCCTTTATAGTAATATTATAAATATGAAACTTAGAAATAGACTAAGGATTGCAGCGGTAGTTATGGTTGTCTTGCCGATAGCTTTGATAATCGTGAGTATACTGATAGCAAGTAAGGTTTATACAAGTAAACTGAATAAGGAATACGGAATTAATGTAGATAACATGCTTGAAGCCTACTATGCAACGGCATCGATTCATGGAAAGATTGCTGAGAGGGCATATGAAGAGGTAAAGGCGAGTGTTGAAGAGGATTCGAAAAGGTTTGGGGATGTTGGGTTCCTGAAGGATTTAGATGACAGACTTGATAGTAAAATGACAGAAATTCTTGTTAAGAGGAACTATGAGCTGATATTCACGGCTGACGGCACAGGTAAGGATGAAGTTGAAAGAGCTTTGCAGAGTCAAGATGACAAAACTCTTGAAAATGAAGGAATCTATCTGGGAGGAGACAGGCAGTTTATTATAAAGAAACTGCACTTTACTTCGGCTGGTGATATATATGATGTATTTCTTATTACTGAGGTTGGTGCAGATATACCACATATAAGGTATTTCTTTATCAATGTTTTGGCGGCCATTCTTCTAGTCTTGATTATAGTCATGACTACGTTAGATTGGTGGATTTACAAGTCATATGTTATACCTATGAACAAGTTGATTCTTGCTACTGACAATATCAAGGCGGGAAATTATGACTTTGTCATGATGGCAACTAATGATGAATTTAGAGAAGTATTTGACGATTTCGATGAGATGAGAGAGGCCTTGAAGAAGAGTGCCTATGATCTTGAAAAGTCAGATCAGGAGGAAAGAGAGCTGATCAGAAACATCTCTCACGATCTAAAAACTCCGCTTACTTCTATAAAAGGCTGTGCTGAGGGCTTGCTTGATGGTATTGCCAATACACCAGAGAAGCAGACCAAGTATTTGAAGATTATATACAATAAGAGCAATGACATGAATAAGCTTATAGATGAGCTTACCATGTTCTCAAAATTTGCAACCAACAGGGTTATGTATAACTTTGTTGACATAAGGGCTAAGGACTACTTTGAGGACTGCGGGTCTGAATTTGCAATTGACTTAGAAGCCAATGATATTGACTTTAAGTATGAGTATCATGCAAAGGATGATGACTTAATTAAGGCAGATCCTGAACAGTTAAAGAGAGTTTTTAACAATATTATCAGCAATTCTGTGAAGTATATGAATCCTGACAGACGAGGCGCTATCTCGCTTATGGTTTATGATGAGGATGACTATATTCACGTATTGATAAAAGACAATGGCAAGGGAATTGACGCTGAGGATCTTCCAAAGATATTTGAGAGATTCTACAGAACTGACAGCTCTAGGAATAGCAAACAGGGCGGAAGCGGAATAGGACTTGCTATAGTTAAAAAAATTATTGAAAATCATAAGGGTAAAATATGGGCAGAAAGTA
>Ga0326512_10001057_pt1 | contig 22216 bp, 10 predicted proteins | sample 1_2617_0518_D_FD_203652 | JGI IMG/M metagenome (GOLD analysis project Ga0326512, IMG submission 203652) | Bovine rumen microbial communities from UC Davis, California, United States - 1_2617_0518 | ecosystem: Host-associated > Mammals > Digestive system > Stomach > Rumen | place: USA... | reverse complement strand
GTTGCTGCCGACAACGTGGTTGCTGCTGCTAAGCAGGGCATCTATACACTCACGGGTGTGAAGATGGCTGGCAATGCCAACAGCCTGAAGCCAGGTCTCTATATCATCAATGGTAAGAAGTACATGGTGAAGTAAAAAGAAAGCTGAACAGCTTACATAATCCTTGCGAGGGGTGCCACTGCGGCATCCCTCGTTTTGGTTTAGAACTTTTAGCAGTTAGACGTTCTCCTTTTCAAAAATTATAGTCAGTTGCCAATATTTATTGCAAATTTTTTTTGTTGTTTTTTATTTTTTGCTTATTTTTGCACATTGAATATATTAGCTACGTTTAAACGAAACAAATCAATAACTAATTAGTAATTTTTTTTATGAAGAAATTCTTTTTCTGTATCTCACTCTCAGTGATGGGATTGATGACTGCCTGCGTCGATAAGGACGTTGCGGTCGATGCAGACAGCAAGCCCGACTGGCTTGGTGGAAGCATCTATCAGGAACTGAAGGAACCGCAATTCTTGACAGGTACGTTCAGCACCTATCTGCGGCTGATTGACGATGCCGGCATGGCCAACGACCTGAACAGGACGGGCTCAATGACGGTGTTTCCAGCCAATGACGAGGCTTTTGAACGGTTCTTTCGGTCGAACGATTGGGGGGTTAGCAAGTATGAAGACCTCTCTGCTGCTCAGAAAAAAATGTTACTTTCGAACTCAATGCTCAACAATGCAATGCTGCTGGGCATGCTGTCGAACGTGAACAACTCTACCACTCAGGTAGAGAAGGGCATAGCTGTGAAGCACGAGACCAATTCGGACGTGATCGACTCTATCCAGATTGTCACTGAGGCTGACATTCCCGTGGGTACTCCTTACTGGGATTATTTCAAGAAAAACGGCGGCAAGTATCTCGTCAGCGACTCTACCAACTCAATGATGATTCACTTCACACGTGAGCACATGCTGCACAACAGCATCACCACGCTGGGTGAGAACAGTGACTTTGCCATCCTGATGGGCAAGCCTTATCAGGAAGGTATGGCATACGTGTTCGACAAAGAGGTTGTCAAAGGCGACGTGACATGTCAGAACGGCTACATTCATCAGGTGGCCGACGTTATCTTCCCTCCGGGCAATATGCCTGAGGTGCTGCGCAACGATGCTGAGACATCGTACTTCAGCCGTATCCTCGACTACTTTAGCGGTGCCTATGTTGACCAGAACACCACTCGTGCCTACAACTCTTATGCGCTGGAGCATGGCATGCCTACGGTCGATGCCATCTATGAGCGCCGCTATCTCAGCAAGGCAAAGTATGGAAAAGGAAAGACTGTGACTCCCGACGGTACGATTATCTCTGCCGATAAAGGTGTGTTCCTGGAGTATGACCCAGGGTGGAACCAGTTCAGTCCGCAGAAGAAAGACGGTTCGGGCATTGACTATTCGCTGGCAGACATCGGTGCCATGTTCGTTCCAACCAACGAGGCTGTGAAGAACTTCTTCGTGCATGGTGGTAAGGGTGCCGAAATGATTGATATGTACGGAAAATATAAAGGCACGGAGAACAACGAGGCTCACCTGTTGGAGAACCTTGACTCGCTCTTTGCCAACCGTCCCGACATTCTTTGCGAATTCGTAAACAATATTATGCGTCCCTCTTTCGTGGAGACCGTACCCAGCAAGTTCGACTATATTCAGAACGACGTGAGCGACTATATGGGTATCGTGCTCGACAGCATTCACAAGCGCACCGATGGCCGCTACGACATCAAGATTGCCAACAACGGTGTCATCTACAAGATGGACAAGTTCTATTCGCCTGCTGTCTATGAGTCGGTCATGGGTCCCACCTCTATCTATCCTGACATGAGTGTCATGAAGTGGGCTGTGACAGATAATACCAACCTGGGCGTTTCGTTCCACTACTATCTGAAAGCAATGAAGTCGCGCTTTGCTTTCTTCATTCCCGACAATGCAGCTTTCGAGAAGTATTATATCGATCCTATCTATCTTGGTCATCCTCAGCCTCGCGTGCTGAAGTTCACGCCAACTGCCAACGGTGGCATTACTTGTGTGGCATACGCTTATGATCCTGAGACCAATACGGTGGGCAACGTGATGTATAATGGTGCCAACCGTCCTCTTGACGAATGGAAGTCTCTCTTCATTGATATTCTGAATTTCCACACGGTGGTGTTGCAGGACGGTGAGAACCTGGGCGACAATAAGTATTACAAGACTAAACATGGTGGCGAGATTCTTCTGTCGGGCATCGGTACTGGTTCGATGGTGATGAGCGGACAGCAGATTGACAACGGTGTGGAAACATCTGAAATGACAGAAGTATTCCACAAGCAAAATGGTACAGCGTTCCGCGTGAATCACATCATCGAAGGCCCACGCAACAGTGTGAGCAAAATGCTGCAAGCCTATAACTTCAATGAGTTCTATGCTCTCTGCGCTGGCTTTGGTGCCGCCACAGAGGAAATGAGATGGGCCGGCATCAGCGACGAAGTGAACTCTTTCGGTACCACAGAACAGGATTCTTATATGATCTTCTCGTCTTCTCGTCGTGTGGGCAAGTCGGTCATCAACGGCTGCTGCCTTGACGAAAACGTGAAGATGTTCAATACCTATAATTATACCCTCTATGCTCCTAACGATGCTGCTATGGAGGCAGCCTATGCCAACGGTCTTCCCCGATGGGAAACGATTCACCAGATCTATGAGGACAACATGGAGAAAGGTGACGATGAGCCAGGCGTGCAGGAGGCAAAGGATCGCGTAAAGGCGATGATCGGTCAGCTGAAGAAGTTTGCCCGTTATCATTTCCAGAGCACCTCTGTTTATGCAGACAACAAAGTGAGCTCGGCTGAGTATGATACCTTCAGCTCGAATGACATGGGTGTGGCTCTGAAGCTCGTTGTAAACGGCGGTAGCGGCAAGATCAACGTGACAGATGAAGCTGGTAAAACGCACTCCGTGACAGCCGGCAGCTCGTCGAACCTGATGGCACGCGACTACTGGTTCAACTCAGAGAAGTCGACCGCCAGCTCTATCTATACATCTTCTTTCTGTGTGATTCACGAATTGACAGACGTGCTCAGCCCCTGGAAGTCTACTGACAAAGACTGTCCCTGGATTGCAGGTAGCAGAAGATGATAAGGGTTCATGAATAGTATAACTTAAAAGGCCTAATAAACAATGACAATTAAGAAAATATTGCTAATGGCTCTGCTGACGATTGTCTGTCAGGGACTGATGGCACAGGGAATCCGTATATCGGGTACGTTGACCGATAATGATGGCCCCGTCATGATGGGTAATGTCGTGGAGGTCGATGCTAACAACCGTATCGTGTCGGCCACGCAGACCGACTTCAACGGTAACTTCTCCATGCAAGTGAAGAGTGCCAAGAACAAACTGAAATTCTCTTATGTGGGCGACAAGACCAAGGTGATGGCGATTGGATCGCAAACGGTGTTTAAGGTGAAGCTCGAGTCAGAGAACACACAACTGAAAGAGGTGGTGGTGAAATCGAAAAGAAGTGCTTCGGGCGGTCTGATGATTGCCAAGAAAGAACTCTCGGTATCGCAGCAGACGTTCAACATGGAAAATGTGGAAGGTCTGGCATTCACCTCTGCCGACGAGGCCCTGCAAGGTGAGATTGCCGGTCTTGACATTGTGTCAAATTCTGGTAACCTGGGAGCTGGTACGTCGATGCGCCTTCGTGGTGTGACCACCATCAACGGCGATGCCAACCCACTGATTGTTGTGGACGATAAAATCTTTGACAATCCTGATGAAAACTTCGACTTTGCCAATGCCACCGATGAGCAATATGCTTCGCTGCTCTCGGTGAACGTTGAGGATATTGCCAACATCGTTGTGCTGAAAGATGCTGCCGCAACGGCCATCTGGGGTTCAAATGGTTCGAACGGTGTGATTCAGATTACCACGAAGCATGGTACACGCGGCAAACCACGTGTCACCTTCTCATATAAGTTCACGGGTACATGGCAGCCGAAGGGCTACACCCTGCTGAATGGTGACGACTATACCATGCTGATGAAGGAGGAGTTCTACAACCCCTCACAGGACAAGGATGCAACGCGTACCATGTATGAGCTGAACTATCGCTCTTCATGGCCTGAATATGAGAACTGGAACAACAATACCGACTGGGTGGGTGCTGTAACACAGTTCGGTGCCATGCACGACTATAACCTCAGTCTCACTGGTGGTGGTCAGAAGGCAACCTTCCGTATTTCGGCTGGCTACAAGCACCAGACTGGTTCTATCATCAAGCAGAAGTTCCAGCAGTTCACGACTCGTATGGTGCTCGACTACAATGTGTCTGACCGCATCCGTTTCTCTACCAACTTCGCTCTGACCTATACAGGCAATGACAAGAACTACTCTAACTTGCTTTCGATTGCACAGAAGATTGCGCCGAACATGAGCATTTATCGTCAGGATGCCAATGGCAACGACACCGATGAGTTCTATATCATGAACCCAAGTGATAGTAATCACAGTCCTGCCGGTGGTGGAAATTACTCGTCTTACAATCTGGCAGCCATCAAGTCGCTCGGCAACCCTGTCGCTATTGCTAATCTGGCATGGTCGAAGGAGAATACCTATCGTCTAACCCCAGACTTCAGTGTGAAGTACGAGTTGTTGGGAACCGAGGCCGACAAGAGCCGTCTGACGTTGAATGGTCGCGTAGACTTCGATATCTATGCAAGCAGTAGTCCTACCTATTATCCAGCTTCGCTCTCAAGCAACCAGTGGTCGAGCAGCTCTTATAATAAGAGCACAAACACTGAGACCAACCGTATGAAGATTGGCGGTCGTGTGGAGTTACAGTTCACACCGTACTTCCAGAACAAGGACTGGTTTGCTACGATGCTGGCCCGCTATGAGATGAGCACGACCAAGTACAATAAGCAGGAGGTGACGATGAGCGAGCTGCCCACAGGCATCACAGCTCCTACGGTCTATGGCTGGCTGGGCGGCATGGCAAGCAGCAACTCGCGTTCGGCTTCTCAGAACCTGCTCTACAACGGTCACGTATCTTACAAGGACGGACGCTACAACTTGACCTTCTCATTGCGTGCCGACGGTAACTCGAAGTTCGGCCCGAAGAACAAGTGGGCCATCTTCCCCGGTGCTTCTCTCCGTTACAACATCAGCGAAGAGCCCTTCATGAAGTGGTCGCGCAATGTGGTGTCGATGCTCGGCCTGCGTGCATCGTGGGGTATCGTGGGTAAGGCTCCTAACTCAAACATCAGTTTCTGGAACACCTACAACACTTCGGCTGGTCTTTATGGCTTCAATGGTGCTACGCTGCCTATTGGTACACTCGATGGCCTGAAGCTCGACAACCTGCGCTGGGAGAAGACAACCTCTTATAACCTTGGTTTCAACCTCAGCTTCCTGAACGAGCGCATCGAGATTGACTTCGACTACTATCACAAGGAAACCAGAGACCTGCTCATGTCGAGCTATACCATTCCTTCGATGGCTGGTTACAGCTCGTTGGCCAGTGCCAATGTCGGTCGAATGGATAACAATGGTTGGGAAATGAACTTCTCGGCTAAGAAGCTCGTGAAGGCAGGCAAATTCTCGATGGACTTTAGCTTCAACGTGGCCCAGAACTCCAACTTGATCAAGGACATGGACGAGAGCGTGCTTACAGCTTTGAACACCTATTATACTAACTATACCACTGGTAAGACCTCTTTGCCTTGGGATGTAAGCCAGCGTGGTAACTGGCCGTTGCGTGTTCAGCTGAACAACTCACTCGGTTCTATCTATGGCTTCCGTTACAAGGGTGTCTATCAGTACACCTACGACTATCTGGAGAACATGCAGAAGGAGAACAACTGGACTGCAGAAGAATATGAGGCTAAAATCAACGGCATGATGGCAGAGGGCAAGACATTCCCTGTGGCTGTCGATGCTCAGGGAAAAGTGCTCATGGATGGTCAGGGCCATCCCAAGCGCATGCAGTTCAACTACTATAAGGACGGCGAAGATGCTTACAAGTTCCAGGGTGGTGATGCTATTTATGAAGACATCAACCAGGACGGCCAGATTGACCAGCTCGACCTCGTCTATCTGGGCAACTCGCTTCCAAAGATCAACGGTGGTTTCAACTTCACCTTCCGCTACGGACGCTGGAGCCTGAAGACACGTTTCATGTATCGTTTCGGCAACAAGATCGTGAACCTGGCTCGCCAGAACCTGGAGAAGATGTACGATACCTATAACCAGTGTGCTACGGTGAACTATCGTTGGCGTAAGGATGGCGATGTGACGCCAATTCCTCGTGCCATGTACAATACCTCTTATAACTTCCAGCCCAGTGATCGTTATGTAGAGAACGGCAGTTTCGTTCGTTTCCAGAACTTGCAGCTCGCTTACGATTTCGACAAGAAGATGGTGAAGAAGATTGGCTTGAACACTTTGCAGGCTTACATCTCAATGAACAACCTCTATGTCTGGACGAAGTACAGTGGTGTTGACCCTGAAATCTCTCCGCAAGGCTATGGCGTGGCTGCCGATGCATCGCAGACTCCGCGCTCTAAGCAGTTTACTGTGACACTCAACATTGGATTCTAATCAGTTGAATATTGTAAATTGAAAGTTATGAAAAATTATATTTCAATAATTGCTGCCAGCTTGATGATCGTGTCGTGCGTTGATACGGTTATTATACCTGATGACAAGACTGTGGACGAGGATTTCTGGAAATCGAAGTCCGACGTGCAACTGATGGTCAACGGTGCCTATCAGGCTATGCTGAGCGAGAATGTCTTGTCAAAATTGATTGTGTGGGGTGGTCTTCGCTCCGACGAGATGATTCCCATTGATAATCTCACGAGCGATGTTCGTGATGATCTGCGCGATATTAATCTGGCTAATATCCAGGCTGATAATATGTATGCAGAGTGGGGACCCATCTATGGTATTATTAATAGGTGCAATGTGGTGCTGGAGAAAGCTGCTGCCGTGAAGGATGAAGACCCTTCTTATACCGAAGGCGACTATCAGGCCGACCGAGCCCAGATGCTCGCGCTGCGTGCATTGTGCCATTTCTATCTGGTTCGCAACTTCCGTGATGTGCCTCTTGCTGTAACGGCCGTTATGAACAGCAGTCAGGACTACTATCTGTCACAGAGTGCTCCGTCGGTTGTACTTGAGAAGTGTATTAGCGACTTGAAGGAGGCTGAGGGTAATTCCATCCTTGCCACTGCTTTTGCCGACTGGCAGAAGGTGGGCATCCTGACTCGTGATGGCGTACAGTCTATTCTGGCTGACATCTTCCTTTGGAGAGCCAGCGTGACCCACAGCCAGGCTGACTACGATGAAGCTATTGCCTATTGCGACAAGGTGATTGCCTCGAAGAAGTCACAGCACGTCTTTAAGCGTGGCGAGAGTCGTGAGGAAAAAGACTTCTATCTGTCTGAAGGCAAGAGCATGTTCAACGATTTGTTTGTTGAACAGAATGCAGAAGAGAGCATTTTCGAAATTCAGTCGACATCTACAACTGCCAATGCCAACATGGCCATTTGCAAGTATTTTGCTCACTATGCAAACTCAAGAGATCCCTACCTCTTTGCTTCGAATAGTTATAAATACACAGGAACGGTCTATACCGTGAGTGGATACCAGCGCGATTGGCGTGGTTCTATGAATACTTATGCTGATGAAAAGACGGTGGGTGACTTCACAGGTGTGCAGATTCGTAAATATGTGTTTGGCGATCGAAACTTTTCGCCCAGTAGCACTGATACTCGCGGCAATGCTGTGCGTGCTTTCTCAAATACATATCAGCAGAACTACATCATCTATCGTTTGGCCGACGTGATGCTGATGAAGGCCGAAGCTTTGGTTGCCAAAGCTGCTTTGATGGCAAACGATGCTACTGATGCTTCGGAATATTCTGATGAAGTGAAGACTCTGATCAACGATGCTTTCGTTATCACTTCTGAGGTGAACACCCGTGCACGCGAGGTTACAACTTCAACCATCCTCCCCGCTACCTATGCTACAATCGAGAAGATGGAAGAACTGGTGATGGCTGAGCGTGCTCGTGAGTTGGCCTTCGAGGGCAAGCGCTGGTACGATCTGTTGCGCTTCAACTATCGTCACATTGATCCAGTTGACTATTCAACAACACTTGCAGCCATGAGTGAGCAAGGCAAGGCGCTGGCCACGACCTATGCTCCTATGCTCGACTTCGTGAAGGGCAAGTTGGCAGGCAAGGGTAATGCTGTGACTGCCAAGATGCAGAATGAGGCTAAGCTCTACATGCCCGTTCCTTTGGTTGACCTGAATGTCGACAGTAATCTGAAGCAGAACCCTGGTTATGGTTCGACGGATACTTATAGTAAGAAATAAATTAAAGGACTATTTGCTATATGAAGACAAGTATATTTAAGAAACTGGGCCGTTTGTTCTTCTTGGGAGCAGGCCTTGCCGTTACAACCACCGCTTGTAATCCGGAACCAGACGAGTCGGATCTGTACACCTTCACTGGTCAGACGATTGGTTCGTTCATCGAGAGCAACAGTGAATTGTCGGCTTTCAAGCAAATTATGGAGCGCGTGGGCTACGACAAGATGATGGCAGCCTATGGCAGCTACACTTGCTTTGCACCGGTCAATTCGGGTGTCATGGCCTATATTGACAGCCTCTACAATGATACCGAGGCACTCATACCGCACAATGGTATGTCATCGAACTCTGTGGAAGGACTGAGCGACAGTCTGTGCCTGAGCATCGTGCGCTATCACCTGTCTACTACCTATAGGAATGCCGTCTCTATGACATCTGACGAGGGCGGTGAGGTGACCACCATGCTGGGTTATACATTCAGATATGTTTCGGTCGACGGTTCGCCTATGCTGAACGATAAGGCGAAGGTGATTAGTTCAGACCATGAGGTTATCAACGGTATTGTTCATGTGATTGACAATGTGATTCCTCGTTTCACCCGTTACATCGGCGACCAGCTGAAGCGCAACAAGGAGACCTTCTCTATCTTCTCTGCTGCTTTGGAAGAGACGGGCTGGGATAAGAAATTGATGATTTCAAAGAAGGATCAGACCTTCACTTACAACCAGCGTCCGCGAGCAAACTACAGCAGTTCAATCACAGGCGATACAGAGTGTAAGGTGGGCTTCACCGTCTTTGCAGAGCCAGACGAGGTAATCAAGGCTGCTCTTCGTAGTGAGGGACTTTCAGAAGATCTCAATGGTCTGAAGGCATACGCTAACAAGGTGTATGGTGGCGAATGGAAATATGATTACCTCAAGGAGAACGGTCTGACAGTCAGCACTGGCACCGACTATACTGAGCCTTTGAATGCCCTGAACATGTTTGTGGCTTACCACATTCTGGGCTGCTCGATGTCGGCCAACCAGTTGGTGTTCGAGAAGGGTAGCAGTGCCAACTGGAACTATGCTCCTAATGCTGATCCTCATGATTACTACGAGACGATGCTTCCCCATACCTTGCTGAAGGTTTGGGAACCCCACGATGTAGGTACGGGCAAGACCCTCTTGCTGAACCGCTATCAGACGTATAACACTTTGACCAACGAAGTGGGTACACAGGGTACGAATCATGAGTTGATCAGAAAGGGCATCACTGTGAACCGTCAGGGTTCGCTGGCCGCCTATAACGGCTATGTTCACAGCATCGACGGCATGCTGGTCTATGATGAGACCGTTCATACAGGTGTGCTGAACGAGCGCATGCGTTTCAACTGTACGACACTCTTCCCTGAGCTGATTACGAACGGCTATCGTTATTGGACGGGTGGCGACGGCAACATTCCCGCAGGCTATGACTCTGGCCGTATGGGTATCGCCAACGACTTCTTCGACAATATCGAGCTTTACGATGAGGGTGTGTGCTTCGCCTATGCATTGCACTCCAACATGCGTTGCTATCAGTCAGACCAGTTGCAGGTATGGGGTCGTTTCGACTTCGCCTTCAAGTTGCCTCCTGTTCCGAGTGGCTTGTATGAGATTCGCATCATCTATCCTCCGTTGAGCTATGGTGGATTCATGCAGTACTACATTGGCAACTCGCGTAATATTCAGTCGATGGAGCCTCTGGGCATTCCTTACGACTACACCATCGATGCTACCGACCCACGCATTGGTTGGACCACGACGGTAGGCGACGAGCCAGAGGAAGACGACAAAGGTATTGCTTCCGACGTGGCCATGCATAACCGCGGTTATATGCGTGCTCCTTACAGCTTCTGCGGTCACAGCAGTGACACGGGCTGGAGCGAGACCAACAACTGTCGTGTGGAGCCTGGCTATGGAACGATGGTCATACGTTCGGTGCTGGGACGTGTTCAGCTCTCTCAGGGCGGCGAGCACTGGCTGCGCATCAAGACGCTTGATCCCGATAACACGCAGTTGCTGACGGGCATCGACTTTATCGAAGTGGTTCCTGTGGGAGTCGTCGATAATGATCAGTATGCTGAAGACTGGTATTAATTGTGATTGACCTTTAATGAATAATAGACAATGATGAAACAAGTTAAATATATAGGCTTCATGATGATGGCGGCAGGTATGCTTACCGCCACATCATGCACCGATTTCTCCGACTATAACGAGGTGGTTCCCGATGCGAACCCCACGGGAGACAGGACTCTGTGGGAGAACATCTTGCAGAATAGCGAATTGTCGGATTTTGCAGCACTGGTGCAGAAGACGGGATTCAACGAGAATCTGAACAGTGCCCATTATTATACGGTGTGGGCTCCGCTGAACGGACAGTTCCAGAAGAGCGACTATGAGAACATGAGCACTTCGGAGTTGCTGCATAAGTTTGTGAAGAACCATATTGCAGAATACGGCCATAGTGCTTCTGGCAAGATTGAAGAACGTGTGTTGATGCTGAACGATAAGTCTTACGACTTTGTTGGCGCAGGTTCCTATAGCTTCAATAATCTTGCAATCCAGCAGGCCAACATGCCTTCCAGCAATGGTCTGATTCACACCATGAAGGGTGCGGCAGTCTTTTATCCCAATCTCTATGAGTACCTGACAGACTCTGTTGAGGCAAGTAAAGTAGGGCTTGACTCTCTCTCTGCTTATTTCCGCTCTAAGGAAAGTACCTATCTGGATGAAGATCTGTCTGTGAAAGGTCCTATTGTGGATGGCAAGGTTACTTATATAGACTCTGTGATTGTGAAGACCAATTCGCTGACCAGACGTCTGCATGCAGACTTTGAAAATGAAGACAGCTCCTACACGATGCTCTTGCCTACCAACACAGCTTGGACAAAAGGAAGAAATGCGGCTGCTTCGCGCTTCAACTATATTGCACAGACTAAGGCAGAGAAATTCGTTGATGTGGCTGGTACTATCTCAATCTCACCAGATCCTGCTACCAAGGATATCGATGCTGGCGAGTGGAAAGACTCGTTGACGCATTCTTATCTGGTTAGCTACCTGACCTACAGCAACGGCGATGAGTACAATAAGTGGCTCAATGGTGGTACTTCAATCTACGGCACAGACACCCTTCGTGCAACTACCTATGCCAAGTTGTCGGGTGCACAGAATATTCTGAAGCAGCAGATGAGCACTGTGAAGATGAGTAATGGTGTCGGACTTTTGGTCGACAGCCTGGATTTCAGGTCGTGGGAAACGTATGAGCCAGAATTGCTTTTCCCCGCTTACAGTAGTTGGTACAGGGCGCGTATCTTGTCTGGAACACCCACACGTATTGAGGTGATCGACCCATCGATGGAAGATGGAGGTTACAGCTATCTGGAGGTTAAAGCTCCCAGCCAGTATGCAAAGCCAGAGCTCGACCTTTATCTCCCTGATGTGCAGAGCACTACTTACGACTTCTATTGTGTGTTTGTTCCGAATTTTAGTTCAGCGGAACGACTGCCTAACCGTGTGATTTTCACGCTTAGCTATTGTGATGAGAATGGCGAATTGAAGACCCATGAGTTCCTTGATGAGAGTCAGGAGAACATCGATGCTTTCCAGGCAGAGTTCAATTTGGCAGACAATGCAACGAACAAGACCACTATCCGTGCATTCTCTAATGATGCCTCCAAGCTCGATACGCTCTATCTTGGTGAGTTTACGTTCCCTGTGTCCTATGCTGGACTGACAGATTATTCGAAAGATGAATACATCTGTCCTAACATCAAAATCACTTCACCTTTCTCGGTGTTCAATGCTAAACTGAGAGCTGCATTCTCGCGTGACTTGTGTATTGCCGCCATCATTTTGAAACCGAAGAAACTTGTGGAATACGAAGAATCTAATAAGTAATGAACATGAAGCGTACTATATTGAACTTTATGCAGACACGCATGCTTAGCGTTGCTGTCTGCACATGTATGGTTGGATTCTCTACTGTGTGCGCCTATGCCCAGAGCGAAGACGACGAAGAAGAGGTGGGGTCGGTCATCAAGCAGCCCAAGCGTACAAAGGTTGCCAAGGAGGTCTATCCGATGATGACGCTGAAGGGCAAGGTCACTGACTTGGCCACAGGCAAGCCTTTGGTGGGTATACAGTTGCAGTCGCTGGGCAACAATCGCTATACGGCCATGACCGAGGAAGACGGCTCTTTCGAAATCAAGGTTCCCACGTTTACCACTGCACTTTATGTTCATGCACCCGAGTACCTCTCGCAGCAGGTGGCCGTCGTGAGTGAAGACAGCACGCAGGTGGTATCGGTGAAGATGCTGAGCGACAAGTTCCAGCAGATGTATGGAACGGGTACTGACTATACGGCTAAGCGCACTGCCTCCATCAACCGCTTTGGCGTGACGGTCGACAATGAGATTGCCAACAAGCTGGGCGGCGATATGCGTAGCATCATGCGCTCAGCTGCTGTCGATGGCGGTGCCTCTATGTTCATTCGCGGTCTGAACAGCATCACTGCCGATGCACAGCCGCTGGTGGTGGTCGATGGTATCGAGATGGACATGCAGCGCGACCGTTATTCTTTGCACGACGGACAGTTCAACAATGTGCTGGCCAATATCTCTCCCGATGATATTGAGAAGGTGACGGTGCTGAAGAATGCAACAGCTCTCTATGGTGCTCGTGGTGCCAACGGCGTGCTGCTCATCGAGACCAAGCGCGGTCACTCTATGGCCACTCGCATTGAGGCAAACGTTGCTGTGGGAGTACAGCTGCTGCCTCGCATGCAGAAGTTGATGGATGCCACCCAGTATCGCAACTATGCATCTGAGATGATTGGTACGATCAAATTCCCGACCAAGCAGAACAACGAATATGCCTTCCTGAACGATGACAAGACCAATCCATATTATTACATGTATCACAACGATACAGATTGGAGCAAATATGTCTATCGCAAAGCAATGACCCAGAACTACAGCGTGAACGTGCAGGGTGGTGATGATGTAGGTATGTACAATCTCTCGGTGGGTTATGTAAAGGCTCAGAATACGGTGAAGGAGAGCGCGTTCGATCGTATGAACGTTCGTTTCAATACCGACATTAATATCCTGTGGAACCTCTCTACCAAGTTCGACATCTCTATTGCTCGTACCAACAATACATTGTTCGACGACGGCATGCAGGAAGATTTCAATTCTTCTACTGTGACATCGCCCACTGCGTTGGCACTCATCAAGTCGCCTCTGCTCAATCCCTATCAGTATAACAGTGTGGCTGGTCGTTTCACCAACTTGCTGAGCGACTATGACAACCTGCTCGGTCGTCAGAATTCGGGTACAACTTATTACATGGGCGCATACGCGCAGTCATTGGCCAATCCCGTTGCACTCATTGAGAATGGTACGGCAGACAGCAAGAACAAGTCGGAGAATACATTCTTCAACGTTCGTGTTGCCCCGGAGTTCATCATCAACAATGCCCTGAAGGTGAAGGCCGATCTGAGCTACTCGCTCAATCGTAATGCGCAGCGCTACTACCGTCCGTTCAAGGGTGTTCCCTTTTTTGCCGTTGACGACCTCGGTGCTGTTACGGCAATGGTATCTTCAATGTTTGCCAAAGAGCAGAACTTCGTAGCCAAGGCTCAGCTCGACTGGACGAAGCGTTTCGGCAAGCACGAGATCAATGCCTATGTTGGTGGACGCTACAACTACTTCTCTTTCGACAATAGCGATCTGACCACAGAGTACAGAGGTATTGTCGATGACAAGAACCCGGTGCTGAGCACCGCTGGTTTCCCTGGCATTGAGGGCGTGAATGATGTTTGGAAGCAGATACAGTGGTATGGCAATGCCGACTATAACTTCCAGAACCGCTACTTTGCAACGATCTCTTTGTTGGCTGAGTCGAACAGCCGCTTTGGTAAGAATGCCAGTGGCCTTGGAGTCTTCGGTGTGAAGTGGGCTTTCTTCCCAAGTGTGCAGTTAGGCTGGGTGATGACCAACGAGAACTGGCTCCCGAAGAATTCTGTTCTGAACTATCTGCGCCTGAATCTCGGCTATGATATGAGCGGCAACGATCATATCTCCAACTATGCAGCTCGCACCAGCTACACCGCCGTGAAGTACTACGATGCTGCAATGGGTGTTCAGCTCACCAATGTTGGTAACGACAAGATTCAGTGGGAGACCACGCACAAGTTCAACGTAGGTGTTCAGGCCTATCTGTTCAACAACCGTCTGGGCGTCAACTTCGACTACTACTATCACAAGACCAACAACTTGCTGATGCTGAAGTCATTCTCTAATCCTATCGGCGGTATCAACCGCTATTGGAGCAACGGTGGCTCGCTCTCCAACAGAGGTCTTGAGGTTACTGTCAGCGGCAAGCCCCTCGTGCAGAAAGACTGGACTGTTGAGGTAGGTGCTTCTTTGGGTCACTACAAGAACAAGGTGACCAAGTTGCCCGACGGCGACTACACCACTTCCATTTATGGCGACAATAACATTCTTACCAGTGTGGGCAATCCCGTGGCCATGTTCTATGGCTACAAGACCGCAGGGGTGTTTGCTTCCGATGCAGAGGCAAGTGCTGCCGGAAACAACGGCTATCTCTACATGGAGGACAATGCCGGTCAGCGTCAGGACTTCAAGGCTGGCGATGTACACTTCGTTGACATAAATGGTGATGGCAAAATCAATGAGGCCGACAAGACCATCATTGGCAATCCTAATCCCGACATCTATGGTAACATCTTTGCCAATGTCACTTGGAAGAGCCTGACACTTTCTCTGGGCTTCAACTATTCACTTGGCAACGATGTCTACAACTATCAGCGTTCTATTCTTAATGCCGGCTCTAACTTCTTCAATCAGCAGGTATCAGAAGTCAACCGTTGGCGCTACGAAGGCCAGCAGGCCACATTGCCACGTGCAAACTTCGGCGATCCTATGAACAACAACCGCTTCAGCGACCGTTGGATTGAGGATGGCAGCTATCTGCGTCTGAAGACCGTTCACCTTAGCTACAAGTTGCCTATTCCCGGTTCTTGGACATGGCTGCAGGGTGTGAGCGTTTGGGCCGAGGCACAGAATCTGTTCACATTGACGAAGTATCTGGGCAACGATCCCGAATTCTCTATCAACAGTGGAGTCTATTATCAGGGCATCGACTGCGGCAACCTGGCTCAGGGTCGTTCGTTCATTGCCGGTGTAAAGATTAACCTCTAATTAAATTGAATTATGAATTACGATTTAGGAATTATGAAACGTTTAAAGATATTCTTTTGCGCTGTCTGCGCTATCTGTGGTTCCTTCTCCTGCTCTGACATGCTCGAAACGGATAGTGAGCGTCAGCTCTTCAATCCAGAGATTAATCAGAAGACCGACTCAATCTTCTATGCGCTCGGCATTTTGCAGGGTGTCCAGCAGATGACTGACCAGTATTTCTTCGTAGGTGAGATGCGCGGCGATCTGGTCAAGCTGACCGAATATACGGACAACAACTTGCGCCAGTTGGCTAATTTCTCAGCCACGAAGGTCAACAAATACGATTCGGCCTACGTCTACTATCGTGTCATCAACAACTGCAACTACTATATCGCACATTGCAACACCAATCTGCGTACAGGTGCCGACTTTGTCATGATGCGCGAGTTTGTGGCCATCAAGGCCTTGCGTGCCTGGACCTACATGCAGTTGGCTCGTGTCTACGGAACAGTGCCTTTCTATACTGAGCCGCTTACCGAGATTTCACAGATTGACGACGAGCAGTTCGAACGTCTCGACATGGCTGGCATCGTTGCCCGTCTGGCTCCCGACTTGGAGCAGTATTCTGGTGGCCAGTATGCCACACCGCCTACTTATGGTGATGTGAAGCCTCATGACATTAGCGTGTCGTTTGGCAAGCTCTTTGTGCCTGTCGACCTCGTTCTTGGCGACATGTATCTGGAGACAGAGGACTACGTAAAGGCAGCCTCTCACTACATCACTTATTTGACGAAGGTGACTACGGTTAACAACACAGCCTTGCGTCAGTCGTTTATGATGAGCATGGGCAATTTCGATTTGTTGCCTTCCGATTTCACTTCGTCATGGCCAGGTACCAACTCTGGTGTGAGAGGCACATGGTATAATGAGGCTGTTATGACTACTAATGATGCCATCACTTATGTTCCCTTTGCTCCCAACCGTCTGCAAGGTGCAACAACGGGCATCCCATACGCTTTCGGTTATAACTACTATTCAACGACCGAGAACTACATGGATGAGATACAGGTCTTGCCAAGCGACAGCTATCTGGCACTCTCTCGTGCTCAGGACTACTACTATTTCTCTTCTTTGAGCACAACGACCGACTACAAAGTCAACAGTGCCAAGTTGGGTGACACCCGCTATGACGCCTTCACCAGAAAGGATGAAAGCGATACCGCCAAAGTGTGGATTCAGAAGCCGATGCTTGCTCGTGTCAACCTCTATCGCGGCACCACGGTCATGTTGCGACTGGCTGAGGCCTTCAACCGCATGGGCATGCCCGATGCAGCCTTTGCAATTCTGAAGGACGGCATCTGCTCTTCTCTTGTCGGTGGCAAGGATGGCGACAAGGCTCCCGCAGCTTATCTGAGCAGCGAGACAATGGCTTATCTGAAGAGCACGATTCTCTCGCAGGAGAACATCGACAAGTTCTCGCGTGAAATCAACCACTTCGGTGTTCACATGCATGGCGCTGGATTGGTTCGCGACTACAATGGCAGCACCTATCAGCCAGGCTTCACCACTTATCAGCCCGATACCATCATTGGTCTGAAGTTGGCTGAGATTGCCAAGGATTTCGGTGTGACTGGCACTACCAAGCAGGACTCTATCAATGCAATGGAGGACATCCTTTGCGACGAGTATGCGCTGGAGTTCTCGTTCGAAGGAACCCGTTTCTATGACCTCTGCCGTCTGGCTCGTCATAAGAACAAGGCTGGTCTCTACGGTGGTAACTTCGGTGGTCGCTGGTTGGCCAAGAAGTTGGAATACAAGCAACCTCTCGTTGACCTGACCGATGAGAAGAACTGGTATCTGCCCTTCAACTAAGCAGGGTAAAAATAATTAGAATGCAAAAGTCCGGTGCAGCAGTGTGCCGGACTTTTGTTTGTACAGTGCTGTTGTCCGAATGTAGGGGCTGGCACAGGGCCTGCCCCTACACAGGATGGCATCCGCAACAGCACATACGAATTCCATGTGGATTCTGAGTGCTTCCACTAAAGGCCGTAAACAAACGTCGAAAAGTCCCTAACAATATTTGAGGCTGCAAAGGTAAAGCGATACCTTGCAGCCTCAAAATACATTTAGAAGTGGGATGCTTGCTTCTCGGCCCTCCTATAGCAGGGTGGGGAAGGACACGCTCTGGTTATTTCGGTTGCTCAGCCTCCAGACGGCTGACGGCACCTGATGCAGGGTCGACCCACAGATGAGTGGCATAGCGCTTGTTGAAGAGTTCGCCGCTCAGCAGCTCCACGTTGCCAAACTGTGCGGCAGGCATCTCCTTGATTGAGATTGCGCTGGCATCGCCCTTGGTGATGGTGCTGCGCATGCGCCCCGGCACGTTCACGTAGATGCCGCTCTCCACCTGTGACTTCTTTTTCTTGGCGTTCTCGTCGTCAACAGGCAGTGTCTTCAGGTCTTCTACCGTGATGTAGTAAGGCTCACCCGACAAGTCGTCGCTATCTACCAGACCAAGCTTCTGCGAAATGCGGAAGAGCACCTGCTTCATCGAGCCTTCGGGTACGATGGTCAGCACCGTCTCGATGGTGTCGGTCACCGTCTTGCCTGTGAAGAGCTGTCGCAAGGCCGTCTCCTGTTGCTCCAGTCGGTCCAGCATCAGTTTCATCTGTGCTCCGTCGTTGGGCATGTAGTCAGCCTGTCCCTTGATGAGCAGGTTGCGATTCTCGCGCAGGTCGTAGATTTCGCTGGCCGTCAGCTCCGCCATCTTTGCCGTGCTGCCGGCAGCCAGAATCTCCTCGTTCATGAAGCTGCGCGGGTTCAGCTCCTTCGGCTTCGGTGCAGCCTTGAACGGCTTGGGCAGTTCGGGCTTCAGCGGTTGCGTGTTGATAGCCAGCAGACAACCGTCTTGGCTCAGTCCCACGTTGGCTGCCACCGTCTTTGCATTGAACTTCACTGCGAATGCCTTGGTCGTGTCGGCCACGCCTACCGGGGCTTGCTGTACGGCCACCACCCGATAGGTCGTGCCAGACTCCTGTGGCACGTCCTTCAGTCGCAGGTAGCGCATGGCATATTTGGCAAACTCACCAGGCGTGTAGACACTCTTCTCCACGAGCACGTTCACCTGTATGGCCGTCTTGGGCAGGAAGTAGATGGCACCCTCAGGCGTAACGCCGGGGTGATAGGCACTTGTCTCCGTCTGAGCTGCCGCAAAGGTCAAGCCACAGACCGATAATAAAAGAGTCAGGAACTTTCGTTTCATTTTGTTATGTCAATTTACTTTTTTATTTTCAGGAATGCTTTGGGCAGATAGTCGATGATGTCGCTGGCTATCACGCTCTCTTCGCCCAGCTCTTGTGCAGCCAGATCGCCTGCCAAGCCGTGCAGATAGACACCCAGCAGACAGGCATGCTGCCGCTCATAGCCGCGTGCCAGCAGTGCTGTGATGATGCCCGTCAGCACGTCGCCGCTCCCGGCTGTGGCCATGCCGGCATTGCCGGTAGAGTTGAACACCACGTGTCCGTCGGGCATGCAGATGGCCGTGTAGTGACCTTTCAGCACGACGTATCCTTGCAGTCGCTCGGCCAGGTCGCGAGCCTTGGTCAGTCGCTCGTAGGAGTCGATGCACTTGCCCTCTATGCGGTCCAGCTCTTTGGGATGCGGGGTCATGATGATGCCCTTCGGCAACTGTTGCAGCCATGCCCTGCGGTTGGCCAGTATGTTCAGTGCGTCGGCATCGATCACCTGCGGACACTGTGCGCGTCGCAGCTGGGCAATCAGCGTGATGGCCGTCTGTTCCGACGTACCCAGTCCGGGGCCTATGCCCACGGCGCTGTAGTCTTCGGTAGGCACCCCTTCGGTGAAGGTAGTCTCCTCGCGGTCTATGCTGACGATAGCCTCAGGCATCGTTGTCTGCAATATAGGCACGTTGCGTTTCGGCGTGTGTACGGTCACCTTGCCTGCGCCAGCCCTCATGCATGCCTTTGTGGCCAGAATGGCCGCCCCGGCCATGCCGTAGCTTCCGGCAATGATGAGCGCGTGGCCCATCTGCCCTTTGTGGGCATACGGACTGCGCGGGCGCAACAGAGCCTTGGCCATGTCTTCCTCCATCATGGTGAAGTTGGCCTCAATCTTCTCCCGTCCCTCCTTGCTCAGTTTGATGTCCAGCACGCGCACCTCACCGATGTACTGCTGGTTCTCAGCAAAGAGAAACGACAGTTTGATCTGTCCCAGCGTGAGTGTCTGCGTGGCCTTTATGATGTTCGAACTAACGTTGTAGGTGTTGTCTTCGGTCATCAGTCCCGAAGGCACGTCGATGCTCACCACGTCGGCTTTCGAGGCATTGATATATTTCACCAGCGAGGCAAATCCGCCGGCCAGCGGCTTGTTCAGGCCTGAGCCGAACAGACCGTCGACGACCAGCATGCCGTTCTCCAGACGGGGCGGGTCGAACTCCTGTGTCACCTCGATGAGCAGCGGCCTGCCTTTCCTGTCGCAGAGTCGCTTGCGGTTCTCCGTGCAGTCGGCTGACAGATGGCCAGTTATATTGAAGAGGTAGGTCTGAACCTGATATTCTTTTTCTATCAGCATCCTGGCCACTGCCAGTGCGTCGCCGCCGTTGTTGCCCGGTCCGGCAAAGACCACGACAGGCACGCTCTTGTCCCATTTCTCGGTGATGGCATTGGTCAGTGTACGAGCAGCCCTTTCCATCAGGTCAATCGACTTGATGGGCTCATGCTCGATGGTATAGTTGTCAAGCTCGTGTATCTGAGCACTCGTAAATATTTTCATAACGTCGACAAAAATACTAACTTTTTTGCAAGCACAGAAATAAATAACGAATAAAAATAATTCCTAAGCGGAAAAAACGCGCAAATTATGCGATGTTTATCACCTGATCGCAATATTTCACCACGGCCTGACGGTGAGTTACGAAGATGACCGTCTTGTGCTGGTTGTTCAGCAGATTGTCCAGCAGCTGTCTTTCGGTGTCTGCGTCGAGTGCGCTGGTAGCCTCGTCGAGCAGGATGATACTGCCCGGACGGAGCAGTGCGCGGGCTATGGCTATGCGCTGTGCCTGTCCTTCCGACAGCCCGCCGCCTTGCTCGCCAAACGTCGTGTCCAGTCCGTTGGGCAGTTCGTCGGCAAACTGTGCGCAGGCCAGTCGCAGTGCCTCTCTCATCTGTTCGTCGGTGGCGTGCGGCGCCCCAATGCGCAGATTGTCGCGCAGTGTTCCGCTCAGCAGCGTGTTGCCCTGCGGCACGTAGACGAAGTTGCAGCGGTGCAGCGGTGAGAGTGGCTGTTCGGTCTCAGCGTTGTAGAGGGTGATGCTGCCCTCCTGTGGCTTGATGAGCGCGAGCAGCAGTCTGATGAGGGTGGTCTTTCCGGCTCCTGTCTCGCCCAGTATGGCGGTGCATGAGCCTGGCTTGAAGTCGTAGTTTGCGTGGGTGATGGTGGGTTGCTGGTTCTGCGTGTAGCGATAGCCCACGTTCGTGAAGCGCACCCCGCAGGGGGCCTGCATCGTGATGGGCTCGCCCTGTTGCTCCTCAGGCACCTCTTCGAGCTCCATGAGTCGCTCAGCCGAGGTGAACACGCTGACGAAGGCCGGGGCCAACTTGGTCAGTTCGCGGGCAGGCCCCTGTATGCGGAACACCAGTTGCAGGAAGGCTGTCATGGCACCGAAGGTGATGGTGCCGTGGCTCATGCGCACCAGTCCCCAGAGGAAGGCGATGAGATAGCCGAGCGAGAAGCCTGTGTTCAGAAACAGGTTGGATGCCACCGAGAAGCCCGTGCGCTGTCTGACGCGCTTTCGCAGTTCCGCCTGTTTTCCCTCCAGTCGGCTCAGCATCTGTTCGTCGGCCTCCATCGTCTTGATGAGCATGCGGTGGTGCATGGTGTCGGTCAGCAGGTTCTGAATGAAGCTGTCGCTCTCGCGCACTTTGCGGCTCAGCTCGCGCATCTTCGCGATGTAGAAGCGGCTGCACAGCATGAAGATGGGCAGGATGGCTATGGTGATGAAGGCCAGCCACGCGTCCATCTGTAGCAGATAGAAGAAGGCACCGATGAACATGGCCAGGGTCGAGATGGTCGACGGCAGTGTTTCGGTGAGGAAGTTCACCACGTGGTTCACGTCGGTCTCCAGTCGGTTGATGATGTCGCCTGAGTGCATGGCCTCGCGTCCGCGCCATTCCGAGCGCAGCAGTCGGCCCACCGTCTGTTGTTGCATGCGGTTGCGTGCTCTCACCCCCAGGATGTTCTTGATCCATGTGCGCGAGATGCCAACGCCAAATTCGCACAGTGTGATGAAAGCCATCACGGCCACTGCCTCGTAGATGGAGCCATTGCGTGCTCCCGAAGCCGTGTCGATAGCCCTTTGCATGGCCCACACCATGCAGAGCGAGAGAGCCACGCCCACCAGTCCGATGGTCGCATTGAGCGTAGCCTGCAGTCGGTTGCCCTTCCATACCTTCCACAGCCATCTGAAAATCTCACCCGCCGAATACTTACTGTCCGGATGATGAAACACATTCTTTATGTCACTCCAGCTCCTCACTTCCCCTTTCTCGCGGTAGCAAATTCTTCACTCTTC
>Ga0326512_10001056_pt1 | contig 22219 bp, 27 predicted proteins | sample 1_2617_0518_D_FD_203652 | JGI IMG/M metagenome (GOLD analysis project Ga0326512, IMG submission 203652) | Bovine rumen microbial communities from UC Davis, California, United States - 1_2617_0518 | ecosystem: Host-associated > Mammals > Digestive system > Stomach > Rumen | place: USA... | reverse complement strand
TGGCGCCCCGGAGGTGGCGCGGGCGTGACTCCTTACCGAAATTTAGGCCCATACGCGGCTTTTTGGAGGTTTTATAATGCCCTGTAAACGACCACACAAGCCCGCAACGCCCCCGCAGGGCGATCTCGTGAGCCTTGCCGGTTTCGTAGAGAACCCCGACAACCCGCAGACGGTCACGGCGGAGAATTTCGCGCGGCTGGTCGAGAAGGTGCGCAGACTGCCGGAGGGCCTCAAGGCCAATTCCATCGCGTTCGGGCGCGACGATGCGCGCGCCCCCGGCCTGTGCATGGTGATCTCGGGGAACAAGCGGCTACGCGCCCTAAAGGCGATCTACGGCAAGGCTGGCAGCGTCCCCGCGGAGTGGTTCGTCGATGTCACGGGCATGAGCGAGAAGGAACGGCGCGAGTTCCTTGTGAACATGAACGTGAACGAGGGCGCGTGGGACGTCGAGAAGCTCATGGAACAATACAGCCCCGACGAGCTGAACGCCGCCGGCCTCGCCGCAATCGTGGATTCCATGTCGGGCATCGAATCGCTGATCGAGATGGGCGACGAAATGGGGGGCGGCGAGGATGACGGCGAGCCGTCGAGCGCGGGCCTCGTCACCATCAAGCTGCCGCCGGAGCTCATCCCCTCGTGGCGATCGTACAAGAAGCGCGTCGGCGTCGAGCGCATCGTCGATTTCATATCCACCGAACTCAAAAACGAAAAGGAGGGCGACCGTGCCTAAGTCATCGTGTTTCCTGTGGTGTTGCGCAAACCCAATCAACTTCGACACCTACGAGGGATGCGCCCATCGCTGCTCGTACTGCTTCACGCAGTTCCGCAACATGGGCAACAAGGGCCAGTTCAAGAACGTGACGCGGGGCGAGACCGCGGCCTCGCTGAAGCGATGGATTGACGGCGAGCGCGGCGCCCGCGAGAAGTGGGCCGGCTGGCGCATACCGATCTGCTGGGGCCGCAATTCCGACCCGTTCCAGCCGATGGAGCGCGAGAAGAAATGGAGCCTCGAAGCCCTGCGCGTGTTCGCGGAGACCGGCCATCCCTTCATCGTCACAACGAAGTCAACGCTCATCGCCGAGGAGCCGTACAAATCCCTCTTCGCCAAGTGCAACTGCGTGGTGCAGATTTCCATGCTGTGCGCAGAGTACGACCAGCTTGAACGCGGAGCGCCGCCGTATGAGGCGCGGCTGGCGTGCGCCGCCGAGATGGCGAAGATCGTCCCGCGCGTTGTCGCGCGGTGGCAACCCCTGTACCTCGAACGGCGGCCCACGTTCGACACGCGCAAGGCGTTCCGTGAGTTGCCGCGCCTGAAGGCGGCGGGCGTGTACGGCGTTCTCGTCGGCATGATAAAGCAGCCGCGTCCGCTGAAACCGTACCTCTCAATTCGGCAGGGCAAGTATTACGCCTACCCGATGCCGATGATCGACGGAGCCTATAAGCGCATCCGCGAGAAGTGCCACGAGAACGGGCTTGTGTTCCTCGCGGGAGACCAACAGCGGTTCAGCGACTCGCTGGAGTGCTGCGGGACGGAGGGCTTGGGCTGGGAGCCGAACCTCTGCACGACAACGCGGCACTTCCTCGCGCCCGAGACCTACGCGGAGCGGCCCTGCCAATGCGAGCCGGGCACCGGTTGCGCGTGGAAGAACGTCTATACCCGCGCGCTTGCCGAGGACACTTTCAGCAAGGGCAGCTTCGCGGAGCATCAACGCACTTTGTGGGACAAGAAAACAGAACACGTCGTTAGGACGGGGCTTCGGCTACCCGATGCCGTCAAGCCTGCGGCGCGTCGGAAGGGAGGTGATTGACATGACCAAGCGCATCCGTGCCTGCGCCGGTGCCGGCGGACAGGCCGCTCCTACTGGCGGCTGGACGAACACCTACGACTGGGGCGACTACATCGGCTAACGGTGTGGCGGTCCGGCCGCAGGTGGCTGGCGGCGCGCGGGGCTTGTCCCATGGAAAACCGCGCGGCCGCCTTCTCTGAGAAAACCAATCCCAATCATGGCAACGAACAAGACAGAGCGCGTATCAGCCGAGGACATTCTCGCCGCCTTCAAGGACGGCGCGATCTCGGCGCGCCAGTTCGGGCTCCTGAAGAAATCCAAGGCCGAGCTGACCGACGACGAGCGGGACCGCGTGATCGGCGCGCTCGCGCAAGTGCGCCTGTACGTGAAGCGGCGGGACCGCAAGTACCAGCACATGAGCGACGCCGACAAGCAGGCCGCTTCCGTGTCGCGCCGCTACGACGTGGAGGAGGTGCCCGCCGTCGCGGATCCATCGCGTCGCAGCCGGTGCGAGCGGAGCGCGCTCTACTTCATGCGGGAATACTGCACCGGCATCGGCCGAAACGGCTTCTTGAAAACGAACGTCCCCGCGTCGATGCGCAAGATCGTGCACACCATGCAGCTTGCAATCGAGACAGGCGTGCCGTACCACATCCGTATGCCGCGCGGCCACGGCAAGACGAGCTACGTCAAGGGCGTTGTCATGTGGGCGCTGGCGACGGGGAAGGCCAAACTCGTCGAGGCGGTCGCGGCGAACGCGCGCAAGGCCGAGGGCATCGTGCGCGACGTGTGGAACTGCCTCGCCAACTCCAGGCGCTTCGGCGACGACTTCCCCGAGATAGCGACCTTCATCCGCAAGTGCAAGGGCAACTGGCGGCGCGCGCCGTTCGTGACGTACAAGGGCGAGGCCGTGGGGATGTCGAAGAACAACGGCGCTTTGCAGCTCCCCGCCGCTCCCGTGGACGGCGTGTTGCCGAAAAGTGCCAACGCGGTCATGTTCGCCGTCGGCTTCTCCGCAAACGTACGCGGCGAGGTCATCGGCGACCAGCGCCCGGACTTGCTCATCTTCGACGACCTGCAAGACCGCGACATAGCGAACAATCCCGAACAGGTACAGGAGAAGTACGAGCTTGTCAACGGCGATTTCCTCGGCGGCGACGCGCACACGGACGTCTCGTCCGCGTTTATGACCTCGACGCCGATCAAGCCCGACGACCTCTCGGAGCGGTTAGCGTCCGACCCCTACTGGCGCACGCAGACGTTCAAGCTGTTCGAGCGCTTCCCCGCCTGCTTCGACCCTCTCAGCAACGAGGGACTTTGGCAAGACTTCTGGCGCGTGTGGCAGCACGAGAACAAGGTGATGGGACGCGACCCTCACCCCGCCTGCAACGAGTTCTACCTTGCGCACCGCGCCGAAATGGACGCGGGGGCCGTCGTGCTGAACCCGGGCAACTTCCGCAAGAACGAGGTGAGCGCGATCGAGCACGGGATGATCCTGTACTTCCGCAACCCCAAGACGTTCGCGGCTGAGTATCAGATGGAGCCGGTGCGGGACGAGGCGATCTACGAGCTCGACGAGCAGACCATCCTCGCGCACGTGCGGGACGGCTCGTTTGCGGGCGACGTGCCGGAGGGCACGGTCATGGTGTGCGCCGCGACCGACATCAACCCGAGCTATGCCCTGTCCACCGTCGCCGTCGCCCTCGACTCGGACAGGTCGGTGAACGTCATCGACTACTGGCTCACGCCGTGCTCGATTCCGGGCGACGCGACCGACACCGAGTTTGTCCGCGCCGTGTACGACAACTGCGTGAAGGTGGGGCGGGAGCTGCGGGAGCGCGGCATTGACGTGACGAGCAAGGATTTTCACTGGGGCGTGGACGCAAGCGGCAACCAGGCCAAGTCCGTGCTGAAGCTCGCGCAGGAGGCGCGCGGCGTGCTGGGCTTCGACGCGCTCGCGCTCATGGGCCGCACGGACAAGGAGTTCAACCCCCGCGTCGGCACGCGCAAGTACAGCACGCGGCCCGGCGTGAACGACACCGTCCTCTGCATGAACAAGGCCACGAAACAGGAGTACGTGCTCTTCAACAAGGACAAGTACGAGGAGTCGTGGCAGCGGGCGTGGATCCCCGAGATCGGGTCTCCCGGAGGCGCAACGCTCTTCGCCGCGCGCAGGGGGTACGGCCCCGCGGACCACGACGAGTTCCTGTTGCAGGTGTGCGGCGAGCAGTTGCGCGCCAAGACGGCGGCGGCGCAGGAGAAGTTCGTCTACACGTGGAAGGAGAAGTACCGGCACGACCTCGGGGATGCCGGTTACATGACGCTTGCGATGGCCGGATTTTTCGGCCTCGCCGCCGGAGGCGGGTACGAGCGCAGGGCCGACGCCGACGAGGCGGATGTGATGTTTCTTTAATCCCGAAACCCGAAACCAAAAGGTTACACCATGAAACCGAAAAAGCGAGAGATCGAGAACAGAGACCCGGAGCCGGTCAACAGAGACCCGCAGCCGAAACGGCGCGCGGCGGCGGTGGTGCATCAGCGCGTGAGGTGTCCCGTCTGCGGCGGCAAGGACATCGTGTTTGACGGCGGGAGCCACGCGACCGCAGACGGGCGGCGCATCAAGTACGGCTTTTGCCGTTCGGAGATCGCGCGCGGCGTGGTATGCGGTGCGCGCGTGACAGTGATCGAGACGTGACAGGCCGCGCGCCGATCGCGACGGGTGTTTTTATGAAATTGACAATTTATGCGCGAAAATGCACGAAAAATGCAAAAGTAAAAGAATGAAAAATTGCGCTTGCCATATAGGGCGATATTTGATAGTATATCGCACGTTGCAAGCCCCAAAAGGGCTCCTGCGGTGGGTCTAGCCCGCGGGCCGATTGGTGCAACGCTCGCTTTGGCCTGCCGTGCTAGACCCACGGCGGGCCGCTTTGTTTGAGGGTCTAGCTCATGCAAAAGCAGACGAGACACGCCGGAGAGACGGCGAATGAGGGCCGCGCACGGTGCGCGGCGGCTATCGGGGAGTATTGGGCGGCGCGCGGCGCGCGTGAGGCCCGGCTCAATCGGGCGGGCGACGTGTGCGCCCTGCTGGCCCTGTCGGTATACGTGGCGATGATCGCCGCCAAACTGATCGGGGGTGCGATATGAGCCTAGCGGTTGTACGAGAGACGCGCAACGGCGAGCGCGCCGGCCTGTCGATATGCCTTGATCGCGAGAATGGGTGCATGATTGCCGATTTCACGCGCGCCGAACCTGGCGCGCCGCTGGCCTGGGAGCATGGTATCACCGTGCAACTCGGAGCGCTTGCGCTTGCGCAGATACTGGAGGTGTTGCGCGGGCATACTGAGAGCATCGCCGACGGCAAGGGCATCTATATGCGCAACGCGGGGGTGAGTACTGTCTTGCGGCTGGCGCACACGGTGGAGCCGTTGCCCGGCTATCTGTTCGACGTGTTGAGCGTAGACGCGGCCACGGGGCACGAAAAGCGCGTGCAAGTGCGCGTTCGGCTTGATGAGGCGTTCGCGCTGTCGCTGGGCATCGACATGGCAATATCCGAACTCGTTTGCAGGAGGGCGTAATCATGGAAACATACCTCGAAATGAAACACCGCCATGAAAAGGAGTTCAGCGAATTCCCGATGATGTTCGCTTTCAGCAATGAGCAGTTTAAGGAGGGGTGCGCGCGTCTCGGCGTGACTGACCCGCACGCGGAGCTTTACCGCGCCCCCGGCGGCGGGTTCTACCGCAAGAGCGACGCGCCGCGCCTTCACGAGCTGACCGCGCGCCACGACCGCGAAATGAGCGAGGCCATGAAGGTCGAGGAGTTCGCGGTCGGCGCGTACTGCTATGAAGCCGCGAATCACGAGTATCAAATCAACTGGGATCCGGATTTTGATATGGCTCTCTGCTTTGGCCTGCCGTATGACCGCAAAGAAAATCGCATCTTGTGGGAGAAGGTGCCCGACGGCGAGACGCAAGCGGCCTATTACATCAAGGGCGTCCAGAAACACTTGAAATGGTGCCGCGAGCATAACGCATACTAAACATCAACCCGCCGCGCCCTGCATGATCGCGGGGTGCGGCACATTACAGGAGAAGCGAAACATGAAAACGAAGAAGCCCGCCGCCACGCGCGGCACAGTTCACGCCGAGATCGGCAAGCCGCCAGTCAAGGCCAGCAAGCCCACGACGGCACCGGCGACGAAAGCCGAGACCGTTGAAAAGGTAATCAAGGCGCGCGCCGCCGCAATCGGCATCGACCCGAAAAAGGTCATTGTCGGGTTTGTCGGCGCGAAGTCTGACGGCAAGCCCGCCGAGAAGCCGAAGCCCACACCGGCACCGGCGAAGCCCGCCGCGCAGGCTCCGAAGCCCGCCGAAGCGAAGAAGCCCGAAGCGAAGCCCGCCGAGACGTGGCCGAAGTTGATCGCCCGTCATGCGGTCGAGCTGCGCAAGCTCAACGCAAGCGACAAGCCGCACAACGGCCCCGACGTTCGTTTTCTGTCGGGGGTGTACGTGCCCGCCGAGAACGCGACCGCCTACCGCGAAGCCATGACCCGCCACGCGAATGAGCGCGCGGCCCTGCGTGACAACCCCACGACGGCGCGCGCCGTGTTCGAGTGGGCGCTCACCGAGTACAAGGGCGACGAGGCGCTTGCGCTCTACGCGCTGGGCGTGATGTTCACGGCTGACCCTGCGGGCATCGTTGCGCCTGCGTTGCGCCGTGTGCGTGCGCTTGCCGAGGTGTGGCGCGACGCTTTGCAGGCCGTGAAGCCCGACGCCGTTTCTAAGATCGTGACCGTGCGCGCGCTGGGGCCGAAGCCGAAGCCCGCCGAAAAGAAGCCCGAAGCGAAGCCCGCGACGGCACCGGCGAAGCCTGCCGAAGCCGCGAAGCCCGCAACCGACGCGAAGAAGCCCGCCGACAAGCCCGCGAAGCCCGCCACGAAGCCCGTAGAGGTCGAGAAGCCAAAAGGTATGGGCATGGTGGCGAAGATCGAAGCGAAGGCCGACGCGAAGGCCGACAAACCCGCAGACAAGCCCGCCGACAAGCCGAAGAAGGCGAAGCCCGCGAAGAAGTAAACCCGGCCCCATACAGGCCGCAACCCCGCCGCGCGTGATCGTGTGGCGGGGTTTTTCGTCTCTCGGCACCGCTCCGGGGCGTGATTTCTCCTATGGTAGGAGTTTTCACGCCTAGCCCGTCCAAAACGCGCCCTAGGGCGTGCTAAAATGTCGGCGCATGAACGAGCTATTTGCCAGAACGGAGCTTTACGCGGGCGAATCCCTGCCCGTGAGCGTCACGCTGCCCGACGGTTCGACCGCCGCAGAGGTGCGGTTCACCGGCGGCGCATCCGTGCGCCTCACCGTTGCGCTCGACGAAGGCGGCACCCTGCGTGCGACCGGCTCGGTCTCGTCCGCCGTCACCCTCGCCCTGCCGACCGCGTGCCGCTGGGGCCTGTTCGTGACCGGGCCGGACGGCAACGTGACCTGCTACGCCTCCGGCGCGTTCACCGTGCTGAAGCTCACAAGCGAGTTCCGCGACGCGCTCAAGGCCGTAGACGCGGCCATCGCGTCATTTGGGAGCAACCCCAACCGCTCGATCACGGTGGGCGAGATACAGATCACCTACAAGTCGCTGGACGACCTTCTCGCCCTGCGTTCGTACTACGCGGGCCTTGTCGCGTCTGACGAGGGCGGGGACGGCTCCGCCGCGTCGGGCAAGTTCGCAACCATCCTCACGAGGTTCTAAGTCATGGGATGGTGGCCGTTCAGACGCAAGGCGCAAGGGGCGCAGCAACTGCCGTTCGACACGGCGGACGCGTCTTTCCGCTCGTTCGCGGCGGCGCAGGTGTCGCGCCTCATCGGTGACTGGACGTGGGATGCGGGCTTCTCCAATGCCGACATCGGCGTCTCCCTCGCGGTCATCCGCGCCCGCGCGCGGGACATGGCGAAGAACTCCGAATACTTCGCGCGGTGGATCCAGCTTTTCGTGGCGAACGTGGTTGGGCCGAACGGCTTTACGTTCAAGTCCTTCGCGGAGCAGGCCGACGGCAAGCCGAACGCCGACGATGCGTACTTCCTCGAAACGCATTTCGCGCGCTGGGCGGGCGAGGCGGAATGGTGCGACGTGGCGGGCGTGAACGCGCTCCCGTCCGTGCTGCGCCTCGCCGCCGACAACTGGGCGCGTGACGGCGAGGCGTTCATCCTCATCGACTCGCTGGCGCAGAACCCCTACGGCATCGCGCTACAGGCAATCCGCCCCGACTGTTGCGACGAGACGCTGAACGTCGATCTCGGCAACGGGACGGGCATTGTGAACGGCGTCGAAGTGGATCTCCGGTCGTGGCGTCGCATCGCCTACTGGTTTGACGTGTCCAAGGCCGACAGCCGCGCGGGCGGATGGTTTCGCGGGCGTAACCGCGTGCGCATACCCGCCGACCGCGTCCTCCACGTGTTCATCCAGCACGACGCGCAGCAGACGCGCGGCGTCTCGCTGGCGCATCCGTTCCTCAAGAAGCTGAAAATGCTCGACGACTACAACGAGGCGGAGCTTGTCGCGGCGAAGGACCAGGCTTGCTCCCTCGGCTACTTCTCGGCTCCGGCGGGCCGCGAAGGCGAGATCTCGAACCTCGCGGACAGCAAGAACCGCGGGCGCCTCGAATCGTCGAAGGAACCGGGCAGCCGCATCGTGCTTCCGCAGGGGTGGAGTTACAAGACCGAAACGCCGTCCCACCCCAACGCGCTCCAGCCGTCTTTCAAGGCGTCCATGTTGCGCGACATCGCAAGCGGCGCGGGGCTTGAATACGCCAATTTCGCAAACGACTGGGGCGCGGTCTCTTACTCGTCCGTTCGCGCCGGCACGATCTCTGAGCGGGATTGCTGGCAAGTCTACCAGAACGAGATGCGCGAAAAGCTGCTCGACCGCGTTTTCAAGGCGTGGCTGCGCTCGTTCCTCTCGCTGGAGGTGTCGGGCAAACTCGGCACCGGAGACTACGCGCGCCTGCTGCCGCACGCCTTCCGTGGGCGTCGCTGGGCGTGGGTAGACCCGATGAAGGACGTGTCCGCATCGGTGCTTGCGGTCAAGAACGGATTTCAGACTGCGGCGAACATCGCGGCGGACTACGGCACCGACATCGACGACAACGTGGCGGAGGCGGCGCGCCTCGCTGCGGAGTGCGAACGTCTCGGCGTGACGCTCGGCGACGAGGCAAAGGAGACTTCCAAGGAGACAACCGATGAAGAAACGACTGATGAAGAAACGCATAATGAGTAGGCGTTCGGCGGAGCCGACGGACCGCGACAAGCAGATGCGACGCGAGGTCTCGCTCGCAGTCCGCGCGGCCGAGGGCGACACGCCCGCAGCCGTCACGGCGTCCGTCTCGTCGGAGCTGCCGTACTACCGCGACTGGCTGTGGCTTCCCGACGAGGAACGCTGGGCGGCTGGCTACGAGGTTCTCGGCCACAAGCCGGGCGAGATCGACTTCTCCCGCATGAAGGACGGCCTTATCGTCCAAGACGGGCACGGCGGCGACCAGATCGGCCTCATCCGCTCGCCCGAAGTGAAGGACGGAAAGCTCGGCGGCGAGATCGAGTGGTGCTGCGGCGCGCGTGCGCAGGAGATCAAGCGCGACGCCGAAGCCGGCATCCGACGCAACATGAGCATCGGCTACAAGGTCGAGAAGTACGAGCGCGACGGCGAGAAGGACGGCAAGCCCATCTATCGCGCCGTGCGCTGGATGCCCTACGAGTGCAGCTTTGTGAACGTTCCCGCCGACGCTGGTGTTGGCGTGGGCCGTTCAGTAACCCAGAACGAAAACAAACCGGCGGCAAAACCCGCCGTCGATAACACGAAAGGAATCCAAATCATGGATCATCCCGAGACCAAGGCGGGTATCACCGCCGACCAAGTGGTGGAGTGCTTCCGCCTCGCGAAGTCCGCGAACGTGGCGCACGCCGAAGTGAAGGAACTCCTCGACAGCGGCAAGCCGTTCGACGAGATCCGCTCCGTGCTGGAGGACCGCCTCGAAAAGCACATCGAGGAAATGAAGTCCGCCAAGCCGAAGACCCCCGCCGCCGGCGGCGAGGAGAAGCCCATCCTCGACGCGGGCGCCGTGCGCGAGATCAAGAAGCGCTACTCGCTGCACAACGTCATCCGCGCCCTCGCCGGTGATACCTCCGTGGATGTCGGCTTCGAGCGCGAGATGTCGGACGAAATCGCTGGCAAGCGCGGCCGTCAGGCGCAGGGCATCATCGTTCCCGATTGCGTGCGCGCTGCGGCGAACGCAAGCAACGGCGCGCTCACCACGGGCCGTCCCGCGTACAACCTCGACACGGCGGCGGGCGGCATCGCCGGAATCGGCGGCGCGGGCAGCAACCTCATCGAGACAAATCTCCTTTCAGGTTCACTCATCGAGGCGTTGCACGACGCGCTTGTCCTCCGCTCTGAGCTCGGCGCGCAGGTGCTGACGGGTCTTGTCGGCGACATCGCCATCCCGAAGGGCGGCAAGGTCACGGCGGCGTGGATTACGACCGAAGGCGGCGACGCCACGAAGACGAATCCCACGTTCGGCCAGATCAAGGCCACGCCGCACTCTTGCGGTGCCTATGTGGACATCACCCGCCAGCTCCTCGTCCAGTCGAGCATCGACGTGCAGGCGTTCACCACGCGCGAGCTGGTCTACGCGCTCGCCTACGCCCTGGAACGCGCGGCCTATCAGGGCACGGGCACCAGCGGCCAGCCGAAGGGCCTCACCACTCTCACGGTTGCGAACGACGGCATCGCCGCCGTCAACGCCTGGTCCAACACGCCGACCTATGACAAGCTCGTTGCGCTCGTCAAGGCTACCCGCGCGAACAACTCCTACCGTCCCTCGATGCGCTTTGTCGGCGACGCGGGCGTGTGGGGCGCGCTTGCGACCACGCGCGACTTCGAGACCGTCAGCGACGGCGCGTCCACGCCCAAGGTTGTTGCGGCCGTTGGCGGCCAGAACCGCCTGCTCGACGTGAACACCGACCGCGTGATCGGGCGTCAGTTCGTCGAATCCCACCTCGTGCCGTCCGCGACGTTGCTCTATGGCGACTTCTCGCAGATCGTGCTCTGCCTGTGGAGCGGCACCGACCTCATCGTGGACCAGTACAGCCAGTGCACCAAGGGCGCGCTGCGCGTGGTTGCGTTGCAGGATTCCGACGTCATCATCCGCCGTCCCGAGGCGTTCGCCAAGGCGACGGGCGTCCACGCCTAATCATGGCAGACGCGCTGACAGATGCGGTCGCCTCCGCCATCGGGGCGGTGGCCTCGACGTTCCCCTCGTTGTCCAAGCGGATGACGGCGGGGGACGTGACCGCTACTGTCGCAATCACCAGCCGCGCCGAAAAGGTATTCCCCGAAAACCTCGGCGGGCAGGTGTGGAACTCCAGCGGCGTGAACAGCGACAGGCGAATCGTGGCGAAGGTCGCAGACTTTCCCGCGCTCGTCGTTGGGATGCCGGTCAAGCTCGACGGCGAGGTGTGCGTAATATCCTCGCTGAAGAAGTCCGGCGACGCCGCCTGGTTCATCGGCCTCACCGACCCGCTCGACGAGTCTTTCGTGTCCTTCGCGGGCACGAGGCGCGAGGGCGGGACGGTGCGCCGCGTCTCGCTCACGGTCTCCGCTGCGGTTGTTTACACCGGCTACGACGATGCCGGGGCGGAGACGTCCGTTGAGATACGTCGCCGCACCGCCGACATATACGTGCCGCGCGACGCCACGTTCGGCACCGGCGCGTGGACGGAGGTTGATCCCCCGCAGGGCGGCGATGTCGTGACGATGGCGAACGGCGCGCGGTACGCGGTGCGCTCCGTACAGGAATATCCCAACTCGTGGCTCCTGAAAGGACGGCAGGCCGCATGATTAGCTGCGAGGTCAGAGCGAGCTGCCTTGGCGGACGGCCCATGCCGGCCTTCGGCGATCTCATCGAGAAGCGCATGAAGTACCTCGGCGAGACGGCGCGCTATTCCGTCGGCGCGATGGCGATCAACGCGCTGAAGAGCATCAAGGCCGCGACGCGCACCTATCGCGGGCGGGGAAGGATGGTGATTGGCCGTGGCTGATAGCGGAATCTCCTTCGTGCCCGTGGCGCGCGAATCGCTCCATACCGGCTACCGCTACGCGTCCCACAAGCGCGTAATCATCGACGCGCTCGGCAACCAGTTCGAGGGCAGGCACATCGTCCAGCTTGTGCCGCCTTCCGAAAACTGGAAAAAGGCGACCGTGTTCCTCGTCTCGGTTTCGGAGGAGCGGCGCAAGCGGTGGCCTTGCCAGCCCCCAAAGTTCTACGTCGTGGCGATGAGCGACCACGCGGTTGAATCCTACCTGTCGAAGAGGTACGGCAGAATCGCACAGGAATCGTCCGGCATGGCGAAGCGCGCTCTCGGCAAGCTCGCGCACCGCATTTCGGCGAACGAGCAGGACAACACGCGGGCAACGGCGCGCGCCGAGCGCGTGGCCGGAGAAAAGACTTTTGTGATCGAGCGCGTGACCGGCAACAAGTACGTGCTTGACATCCATGACAAACTGATGTTCGCCGAACTCGCCGTTCGCGGCGGGAAGTACGGCATACAGCTCGCCATGAAGAAGGCGGCAAACAAGGTTGCGGGCTACATCCAGCACACGTGCAAGAAGATCCTCTTGCCGGGCGAACTGCCCACGCCGTTCCCCGAAATCAGGAGAAGGAGGTCGGCGTGACCGAGGCGAAACTAGAGGCTCTTCTCGCGGCGCGCATCGCGTCGCTGAACCTTACGGGCGTCAAGATCATGCGCACGTTCGGCGTCGCGGACGAGGGCACCGGCGCGAACATCGAGGAGCCGGGCGACGAGGCGTTTATCGACATCATCCCCGAGAACCGCTCGCAGGAGTCTTGGGAAACGCCCATCTACGACTTCCCGCTCACGGTGCGGCTGGAGTCGCGCATCGAGTGCGACAAGACGGGCGCGGCACACTTCGCGCGCGCCGACGCGCTCGCATCTCTGCTCGGCCTGTACTGCGGCCGTGGCGGCGCGGCGAACGCGCGCGGGGATTTCAGCATCGCCGGAGAGTTCACGCCCCACTTCGTCAGCCTCGGCGGAGGGGACAACGAGACAGACCGCGACGGCGGATTCCGCCGGTGGTCGCAGACAATCACGCTCAGAGGCACAACGAACTAACAGGAGGGCATCATGGCCATCACCCACACGTTCCCAAACGACGAGGACTACATCGGGCTGGAGGAGGAGGGCAAGCTCCTTCTTACCACGCACGCGCTCGGCAAGAGCAGCAACAACGTGGAAAAGACCGGCGCGAACGGCGCATACGCCGCAAGCCGCACGTTCGGCACCACGTGCGCGCCGTCCTGTAGCTATGAGATCATCGCCGCCATCGCGAAGTTCAAGAAGCTGCTCGGCAAGGTGTACCAAGACACGCGCGCGCTGGCGACTGGACCGATCGCGCTCCGCTCGTTCACCATCAGCACGTCCGCGGGCGGCAAGCCCACCTTCACGGCGGAGGGCGTGCAGATCGAGGCAGGGGCCACCGGCGCCGCGCACTTCTTCCAAACGAGCGAGATCGCGATTTCACCCGACTACCACGCCCTGCTGTTCGGCGCGGCGGCGTTCACCGGCAGCGCGACGTGCGACCTCTCGGAGTCCACCTATACGGCGGAGTGCAGCCTGGAGCCGACCAAGGTGGACGGCGTGCCGGTTGCGTCTGACGCGACGGCGGGCAAGGAAACGGTCGCGCTCCGCTTCTGGTCGTCCGACGGCGCGCCGAACATCACGGCGACGGACGGGTGGAACATCACCTCGCCGCTGACGCGCACGCGCGACGATGGCGACTTCGAGGTGTGGGAGTGCACGCTCACGCACTTCCTCACGCCGTCCGACCCTCCGGCATCGTAAGGAGCTCGGCCCATGTTCGCCGAAATGGCAAAGCGCGACATCGCGCGGCTTCGCAAGGAAGGCTACGCGCCGACCGACGAAGAGGTTGTCCGAATGAACGACCTCGCCGTCCTTATCGAGAAGGGCAAGGAGACGACCCCGGCCAATCATCCCCGCTTCGCTTTCGCGGGGAACGTGGTGTTGCACGAGCCGACCATCGGCGCGCTGGAATGGTGGTGGGGCTACGGGCAGGATGCGTTTTGGCTCTCGTCGTGGAAGCTGCGGGCGCACTACTTCATGCTCGCGCACGCGCGCCGTCTCGACATCCTCACGCCGTTGAAGCGACAGGAGGACGTGCGCCGCGCGGTCAAGGCGTGGCTGCGCGGCGTGGGCGCGACCGACGACGAGCTTTTCCGTGCGCTGATGTACGTCAAGCACGGGTTCGACAACGCCGTTGCGCGAGACGTGGACGCGCCGACGGTTGACCCCGACGCCGAGCTTGACGCGCTTGACGGCCTGCTCATGGAGGCGGCAGGCAAGAGCGGCATCCCGCCGTCAGAGCTGCGCACGCTCACCAAGCTCGAAAGCGACGCGCTTCTCAGATCGGCGTGCCGCGCGGGCGAGATACCCTCTCCGTCCACGTCGAAGCTCTACATGAAGTACCGCGAGACCGTGCGCGGGATCGAGGCGCGCGGCAAGGCGGGCGAACGCACCGAGGAGGCGGCCGATGGCGACCAAGGCTGAAATCCGCCTACAGATCGTGACGGCGCTCGACAAGGCCGGCATCAAGGCCACCAAGGAGCAGGTGGACATGATGACCGCATCGGTCATGGACGCGAACCGCAAGATGGGCAAGTCGGCGAACGAGACCGCCGGCGCGCTCGGTCGTATGCACGGCCCCGTCGGCAAGCTCACGAACGCCTTTAGCAACCTCGGCGGGACGATGGGCAAGGTCGTGGGCGTGACGGGCATGGTGGTCGGCGCCTTCGAGACGGGATGGGCCGCCGGCACGAAACTCTGGGAGGGCATACAGCACATCCGCAAGGAGTGGTTCGGCTACACTTCGGAGCTCGACAAGGTGATCGCGGCCAACCGGCGGCTTGCGAAGGAACAGAAGATCGCCGCCGAGCAGTATGACGCATCGTTTGAGCGCGCCCACCTTCTGCGCCAGCAGGAGCTTGAGGACTCCAAGGCCGCACTTGACGCGATCAAGCTGGAGGCCGAGGCGTACCGCACGGCGGCCAAGGCCAAGATGGGACTGCTCACGGCGGGCATGGGCGCGGAGGAGCAGCGCCTTGAGCGCGAGCGCTTCGAGGACGTTCTCACGTTGCAGGCGAACGGCTACGACGGCGCGGCGGTCGAGCAGGTGGAAGCGGTATACGACGTGCTGAAGGCCGAGCTTGCGGTGAAGAAGGAACTGGCGAAGATTGACGCGGCGGAGGATGCCGCGGCCGCCAAGCGGACGGAGACGCGCAACAAGATGAGCGCCGCCGTCGAGCGCGAGAACGACGCAATCCTCGCCATTTCGCGGCTCCGCGAAGATCTGCAAAAGCTCGAAGATTGGGATTTCGACGACGCCGACCTCGTGACCGACAAGGAGCGCAACCGGCGGATGCGCAAGGTTCGCGCCGAGCTTCGCGCCGCCGAGGCAGATCGCGCCAGGGCGCAGCACGACTATGACGCGCTCAACGCGACCCTCGTGCCGGAGGACGTGGAGTCTGCCACAATCGCCCTGCGGCACGCGACCGCGGTGGACGCCGCCATGCTCGCGCGCGACCGCGCCGCTGCCGCGTATGACCAGGCGACGGCGAACGGCGACGCGCTCGGCTTGCAGTTCGGCGAGGGCTACATCCAGTATCTCCGCCAGTCAACGGAGCAATCCTACCGGGCATTGCTGGAGATCCAAAAGAACACGGCGGACTATGACGAGGCCCTGAACAAGCTGCTCACGATGAGGGGAGGCGAATAGTGGGATACGCAACACTAGAAACCGGCTATCGCGGAGTGGTCCGCAAGAACGTTTCGATGCAATGCCTCGGCATCAGCATTTCGCGCACAACGTCCACCGACCAGCAAGGCAACGTCACGGTGCTGTCTGAAATCCGCACGCCCGTCGTGTCGAAGACCGTGGAGACCGTCAAGGAATACGTCGGTCTCGACCAGACAACAGCCGAAGGCAGCGGCCCCGCCAATCTCTTCGTTCCCGACTGCCGCATAAACGCGGCGGGACAACAGCCGTTCGTTGAGTACGAGCGGGACGTCGCCGTCGCGCGCGAGCAGGGCGGGACGTACACGGTGACGGTCACGGAAAGGGATTCGGTGCTACTGACATGAGCTTCCATGTAAAAGACGATTTCAAGGCCGGGGATCCCATATCCTCCGTCGGCGCGGGATGGTTCAACAAGGTTGCAGCCTTCTTGAACAACCTCGTTGCGGCTACGGGCCTGAAGCTCGACGCGCCGCCCTTGCCCAGCGCGTCCGCGCCGGTAGTGCTTTCAATCGACTCCAGCCCGAACCTTGGCACGCCTACCGAGGTCGGCGGCTTCACGGAGGACGAGAACGCCGACATCGAGCAGAAACCTTCCACGCTCTGGCTTGCCGGCGGCAAGAACGGCGCGGAACTCTACCTGCTCTACAAGGGCGAGTACAACAGCAACGCGGGCATCCACGACCTCTACGCGGCGAAGCTGACGATCTCCGCAGACGGGCGAATCGTGCGCATCGACGCCGTGGATGACATGGGCATGGAGATCATGGCATGACGAGGAGGCACCTATGGACCAAGTGAACGCCATCATAGACTGCGACGTGACGCGGCTCAACTTCCCGCTCCGGCCCTTCTACGCGAAGAGGTACAAGAGCTTTGTCGCGCTCATCCGCAACGCGCCGGCCGACGTGCAGGCCGTGAAGGTGCGCGTGTGGAAGGCGAACGACGAGAACGTGTACTACGACTTCCCCGCGAACCCGAAGCCGAACGGCGAATGGCTGTGCTACATCATCGGCACGGCATTCCCCGAATCGGGCGCGTCGCGGTACGAGATACACGCCACCGACGCGAAGGACAACCCCACCGCCATCGGCGGCGGCGAGGTGCTTGTCGGCGCGTTCGCGTACACGAACGTCCCCGCGACGCCGGGCGCCGAGGTGACGGTAGACACCATCCATGACGCGGGCGGCAACGTGTACATCATCAAGGCCGTGTACGACGGCGAGAACTGGACTACGCAGATCGAGGAGGAAAACCCGTGAAGAAACTATTGGCCATCATGGCGGCCGCTGCCGCGCTTGCGTTCGCGGTGTACGCGGCATCCCCCGCAGCCACGCAGGCGTGGGTGATCAAGTATTGCGCCGACCACGGCATGACGGCGTCCACCAACGCGAACGGCATCGCGTACACCTACGCGGGCACGGAGGAGACCATTTCGTTCCAGCTCGTGAAGCCGACGGCGTTTACCCTCGTCGCCGCAGACTGCGACAGCTTCGCCATCCAAAGCGGAGTGACGAACGGGATGCGCTTTGCATACTTCTCTGATTCGGCCTACGTGAACGAACCGGCGAAGAGGTACATCCGCGTCACGACCAACCCCGCGACCGACGAGCGCACGTTTATCTACAACTCGTGGACGGGCACCGTGTTCGGCGCGAAGATGTGGATGACCGACGTGCAGACCAACCGCCACTTCCGCATCTACTCGACGCGCATCTTTGAGGACGAGGCCCATTCAATCACAAATGGCTACTCCGGAGGTGTTCAATGAAGGGACTGACGGCAATCATCGCGGCCACGTGCGCCGTGTTCGCAGCCGTCTGCCACGCGGCGGACGGAGAGCAGCTGTATGTCAACTCTGACGCGAAGAACGTAGGATACGAAGAGCCGACATCATACACGGCGAAGTTTGACATTATCAATAAGGATGGTTTGATTCAGACATACGACTGCCCCGTGTCTGCGCAGAACTACCAAGCCGACATCGACGCCGCATTTGGGAGACTGTCCGGCTGCAATGTCAACTCCGTCGCGCTGAACGCCCTGCGCGCGCTCGCGGACGTGGAGATGCTGCGCGAGTACGACAAGTATCTCGGCAACAGGATAGACGCTCTGGAGCAGTCTGCAAACGCGGCGTTCGCAAGCATCGACAAGGTGAAGGTCGTGGACGACCACGGCAACAAGATCGAGACGCTTTTCAAGCTCGTGAAGGAGGGATCGGAGGTCGAGGTATCGACGGCCGGCGTGCCGGTAGACGGAAGATCGGTTGACTTCACGGGCACTTCCACCGACCCGAACACGCCCGCGCCGATCGAGGTCAAGGGTTTCGGTGCCAACAGCAACAACCCGTGGCTGTTGCCGCATCCGCGTGACGGCGCTATCCACTGGGGGCACGTCGCCATGCTGGCCGACGGGAAGTCGATAGAGGCCACCTACGGCTCGACCGACGTGTTTAGCTACACCTTCGGCCTGAAGGGATGGGACACGCCTACGGCCTCGCCTGGCGTATGCGTCCGCACGCTCTCCGGCCTCCTTCACGGCGAGGACCCTGACGGCCCGCACTATGTCCTCACGAAGTGCGGCGACGTGCTGCACTACACGCCTCTTGGCGAGCCGATGGAGGACGGCGCTGCGGTGGACGATCTCAGCATCACGACCAACCGGGCGAGCGGCGCCGTCACGCAGGGCAAGGCTTCGCTTTACGGTTTCAATGCCGTGAACACGAAGTCCGGCTACATTCCGTCAAAGGGCGAAGGCTCTCCCGCAGAGCTGAAATGGCTTGACCCCGCCGAGATGGTTGACAATTCGTCGCTCGCCCTTACGACGGCAGACGGCGTGAAGGTGTGGGAAATCAAGGGGGCGCATATTTACGCGGGAAACCACCGGCGCCACTACTTCGGCACGGGCGACGATTCAACACTTGGCTGGCACGAGCTGCCGACCAACGATGTAGACGAGGCGAGCATTGAAATCCATGACGGCAAGCTCCAGATCGCGGGTTTCGACACGGCCGTCCCCAACTCCGTGCCGCGCAAGGACGACAACGGGCGCGTGGCGTGGAGCGGCGCTTCGTCAGCAACCAACACATACGTTGCCGGCAGCTACATCAGCATGACGGACAACGGCGGGGGCGTCGTCACCGTCTCGGCGCAGAACAAGACCTTGGACGTCATCACCGACATCTCGTTCGCGTTCAACGACGACAACCAGCTCGTGGCGACCATCACCAAGCAGACAATCACCGTCCTCGACAAGGCCACGCAGACGAGCGAAACGACAGCGACGGTCCCGCTGTGGAAGCAGGACGTGGTGATTGCGTCGGAGTACAGCACCTCGACGCACGCCTTCAAGAACACGACGCTCGGCGGCGTCCGCACGGTCGAGACGCTGCCGTCCCAGCCGTCGCAGACGACGGTATTCACCGCAACGGCGCACTCGGGGCAGTAAGGGAGGAGTGACGTGGATTTGGAAACGCTAAAGTCTCGGCTCGTCACAAGGGTCGGAAGTGGAAACGGAAGGGTTGAAGTCGCATGGGGAGATATATACTACTACGACTCCGGAGGTGATCCGTGGTATGCGAAGTATACGGTCACGGCAGTTCCGGATTCGGGATGGAAATTTGCCTACTGGATGGCAAAGGAGCAGGGTTCTTCTGCATATTACCAAGGAATCACAAACCCGACGTCTGATGCCGTTGTCGCGTCCGCATATGCCGGAAACGAGAACGAGGACGTCTACGAGGCGTATTTCGAGGAAGACCCCGAATACCAGCCGACAGACCACACGATAACGGTCGTGGCCAATCCGTCAGACGGCGGCACGGTCTCCGGCGGTGGCACGTATGCCGACGGCGCGACGTGCACGATCTCCGCGACGGCTGCAAGCGGATACCACTTCATCAAGTGGGGCTGCTCCGACGGCAGGGAAATCGCCGACGCGAGCTACACGTTCGCCGTCTCCGCTTCGCTGACATTCACGGCGCGGTTCGAGGAGGGGACGGGCCTGCCGCTCTACGACGGGACGAGCGGCGAGATTCTCTTCGGCAAAAACGGAGAGATACTTTTCGACGGCTAAAGGTAAGGAGGAAGAGAGATGGCAATACCGACAATCCTACATGGCGACAGCAGCGGCGAGATCACAATCTCGCTTGCGCAAGGCCACAACTACGAAGGCGCGACCCTCGTTGTGGTGTTCAACGGCGTGTCCCGCCAGTACACGAACCTCACGGCGGGCGGCTCGGTCGTGCTCGCCTTCACGGCAGACGAGACGGCGGGGATGCCTCTCGGCACGGCGCTGGTGAATATGCGGCTTGTCGGCGCGAACGGCGGCGTCGAGACGGTGGGCAACGCAGACGCGCGCATCAAGGTGACGGACTGCGTGGCGGAGGTCAACGCGGGCGGCTCGTTCGCGGTCACGCCCGGCGGCAACCCGCTCGACGGCGTGGAGGGCCTTGGGACGCGCTACACGGGCGACCAGTTGCGCGCGAAGATCAACGAGGTGATTGCGAAGCTCGGCGGTACGGTTGCGGCTATCGTCCTCGCGGCGTTGCCCTGTCTCGGCGGCGTCGCCGTGCAGACGGCCCCGCTCGGCGAGATCTACAACGATGCGTCGGTTGTGACGAACGTGACGCTTGACGTGAGCGACAAGGCGGACGCGACGAACACCTATACCAAGGCCGAGACGGATGCACGCATCGTAGAGCTTGCGCCCGCACCGGGCGACTACGCGACCGTGAGCAACCGCGCGATGAGCGCGTTGCAATCCCACCAGCCGCTCACGCCCGCGACCAACTACACAGACGCCGCGCTCGGCGCGTTCGCGGCGACCGGAACTGTCGCCCGCGCAACTACCTACGGAACGCCCACTCGCTGGACTGACGCGACTGGTTGCGTGTGGGAGGTCGGACAGGTAATTGGGCCGTGGTCGTTTAGCGGGGGTGGCATTGAATTCGGGGCGACATATTCCGTTGAGATAGCTGGCGAATCCTCGACATTCACTTATCTTCTTCTGAAGAACGATTCACTTCTTGCCACAACTTCTGGGGAGGACGACGAGCCTATGTCAATTCGGTTCGTTGGGACAGACTATGGTGCGCCAGAACCAAGGGAATTCGAAATTGTAGCATCGCGGTCGTACCAGAGCGGAACGAACCTCGTGGGCCGCGTCGCGCTGACGAACGACATCCCGGACGTGAGCGGCTACTCGACGCCAGCAGACGTGACAGCCGCAATCCGCGAGCAGTCTCTCGGCGGCATCTACGACAGCGAGTTGGGCGTGTGGTGGACGCCGATCATGCAAAACGGCGCGCTTCGCTACACCGCGACCACAAACGTCAACCTCAATGCGGAGAACTGAACATGACGCGCACGAGAATCATCATCCTCGCCCTGCTCACCCTGCTCGGCTTCATCATCGGGGCCGCAATCAGGGCATACGGGCAGGACGTCACCAACACCGTGCTGATGGTTGACCAGCGGCGCAACCTCAACGTGGAGGGCATCGCGTCTGTCGAGGACGTGGCGACGAACGCGGCGAAGGCCGTAGTCGCCAGCCAGCGCGCGGAGGTCGCGCAGCAGACCGCGCTCGCCGTGTCCAACAGCATAAACACGGTGGCGCAAAACCTCATGGCGAACAACGCCGTGATCTACCGCTCCGGATTCTCTGATTCCTTCGCCCCGCTCGTCGTGTTCACGGACAGCGACGTTCTCGCCATCGTTGAGGCGCGTTGGACGGAGCAGAGCGCGGCGCGCCTCGTCTGCCAAATCGACTACGTCTGCACGGTGAACCTCGGCACGACCAAGCCGACGGTCATGCACCGCGCAACCATCGACGGCGGGCGTTCCAACTTCGCGGAGCTGGCCGACGCGAACGTGACGACGCCGGTGTACCACGCGGAGCAGCGCGAGTTCGGCGGGCAGACGTTCGCGGGCTACTACACCGTGACGGCGACTGTGCCGAACCCGTCCAGCGCCGCCTCGTACTTCTTGTGGATAAAATGCGAGGCCGACGCGCCGAGCGGGCAGGGCGCGACGCTCGATCTCCCGAACGGCGTAACCGGCGGCGTGACGGAAACGGTCACGTGGGGCGACCGCGTGCTCACGTTCACGGGCGGCGTATTGATGGGGGTGCAGTAATGGCGCGGCTCGTCCTATGGCTTGCGGCGGGCTTCTCGTGCGTGCTCGGCGCGTGCGTGGCTGTTGGGCTTCTGTGCGGGACTGGCCAGAAGCTGCGCGAACTGTGGAGGTGCCTGTGGCGTGCCGGCTGGGCGTGCGCGATCGTCGCAATCATCGCTACAATCCACGGCGGCACGAAGAACGTCACGAACCGATTTACGGCGGACGCGGGGCTGACGGTCGTAAATGCCGAAATCACCATCCCGACGAACGACGTAGAAGATGCCAGCATGGTAGTCTCGTGGACAGGCCCCGACGAATCGAAGGCCGTCAATTTCCGCGACCTCGCATCCGAGGCGTGGCGCGCTCTCGGCGTGGACGGCTGGCTGTTCGATGATCGCTTCTACGAGGGCGGCACGAACACGGCCTACTTCTTCGCGAACGCCCCCG
>Ga0326512_10001055_pt1 | contig 22222 bp, 36 predicted proteins | sample 1_2617_0518_D_FD_203652 | JGI IMG/M metagenome (GOLD analysis project Ga0326512, IMG submission 203652) | Bovine rumen microbial communities from UC Davis, California, United States - 1_2617_0518 | ecosystem: Host-associated > Mammals > Digestive system > Stomach > Rumen | place: USA... | reverse complement strand
TGAAGTAGTTCGTAATGCCATCGTACCTGTAACGAAGGTATCTAGTACATATACGACTACACTTGTTAAAGATGGTCAGACCACAACGGACGATGTATGGATTCCGGGTCATAGGGAAATGTTCAACGCTACAAATTATGAGACTACAGGAGCGGTATATAATACAAGATTTACTTCATCTTCTAACCGTATTAAGTACAACAGTGCGGGTTCCGCTAACAGCTGGTGGTTGCGTTCGGCGAACAGCGCGAGCAGCTTCAGGTGCGTGGACTACTACGGCGGCGGGAGCAACGACGGCGCGAGCTACCAGTATGGGGTTGCGCTCGGCTTCTGCATCTAATCTTTTCAATCCTTTTAATCCCCACCACTTTAGGTGGGGATTTCTTTTGCGCTAATAAACTAAAAATATAATTTAGAGGTAAAAACAATGTATAAAACATCCAATAATACAAAGTTTACAGATAACAGCAAATACGCCTACGACACATCTAAGCGCAAGAAACACCCGATATATTTTAACGCACCTAAATCTAAAGTTAATCAAACAATCAACGAATGGATTATAAATACAAGAGATAAAGAAGTATCAGAATTACGATTTCTTGAACACAGAACATTTGAAGATATTGCGGATTTACTATATATCTCGCCAAGCACAGTTAAAAGAATTGCATACAGATGCGGTGAGATAATTCAGTCTCACGTTAACGATTAGATGGACTATTATGAACTTTCACGCAATTCTGAAAAGTAGTATAATTCACGTTAGATTAAGGGGCAGGGCATATGTATATTTTTTATAATCCAAACCCAAAAGGTTCAAATATAGGCGATTGCGTTATTCGCGCATTAACAAAAGCCTGTGATATGACTTGGGATGATGTGTATTTAGACCTCATGCTTCTAGGTTTCGCAATGAAAGATATGCCATCAGCTAACCATGTATGGGGAACATATCTGATGCAAAATGGATTTCAGAGATTTGCGTTACCAAATACATGTCCAGATTGTTATTCCGTTTCTGATTTTTGTAATGATCATCCTAAAGGCACATATGTGCTAGCCACAGGGTCACATGTAGTCACTTCGATAGACGGAAGTTACTTTGATTCATGGGATTCTGGTAGAGAAGTAATTTCATATCTATTTGCGAAAGGCGATAAATGATGAATTGCAATTATTACCCAACCGGATATCAACCAGTATATCCAGTACAGCAAATTCAACAGCCAGTTCAACAAACTATTCCACAAATGCAAATTCAACAACCGCAAACACAGCAGGTAAACGCCAATCCATTTAATTGGGTTGACGGTGAAAGTTCTGCTAGAAGTTATGGCGTTGCTCCCGGTCAGAGTGTAATGCTTATGGATAGCAATGCAAATGTGTTCTACATTAAGTCGGCAGATGCAAGTGGTATGCCGTTGCCGTTAAGAATATTTGATTATACGGAACGTACACAGCAAGCGCATACAGAACCGCAGATTCAGACTCAACAACAACCTGAATATGTCACACGGGAAGAGTTTGAAAAACGTATTGCTGAAATTTTAGAACCGAAGAAACTCGATGACAGTCAGCAAAGACGTAAAGGAAATTAAAAACTATGAATACATTGTTTAATATCTTTAATAGAAATTCATTTCAAAATACCTCTAATATATTAAATCAGATGAACCAAATCAAACAGCAACTAAATGGGAATAGCCCACAACAGTTCGCTCAAAATCTTCTTAATTCTGGAAAAGTTTCACAAGATTATTACAACCAAAAATATCAGCAAGCATTGCAGATGTGGCAAATGCTAGGAAAATGACTACGAATATAATTCCTTTATGGATTTATATATAGTAACTCATTAACTCCGACTACTCGATTAGGATGAGTAGCCGCTTGACCGCAAAAAAGTTATGCGGTAGAAAGGTTGGTGCTATATGGCATTGACAGATTCTAATGTTGACACCACTATGCTTGTTCAACCATCAGGATATGGTTATGGTAATGGTGGTGGTCTTGGTAATGCTTTCGGAAACGAAGGTTTTTGGCTTCTTTTCATTCTTCTGCTCCTTGGAAACAACGGATGGAATAATGGATACGGTGGCGGTAACGGAACGACATTTGTAGCAAATGACGTTCAGAGAGGATTTGATCAGGCTACATTGACAGGTGGTATCAATGGTATCCAGACAGGGCTTTGCAATGGATTTGCAGGTGTTCAGCAGTCTCTTTGCAACGGATTCGCAACTGTGAATGGCGCGATTGCAAACGGATTTGCACAGTCTGAGATTTCCGCAAATGCAAGACAGATTGCAGACATGAGCCAGAATTTCGCCACTCAGACAGCTATTTATCAGGGTGTAAATGGTATTCAGGCACAGCTTGCACAGAATGGCTATAATAGTGGTTCAGGTATTCAGGATTTGAAATACACCGTAGCGACTGAAGCATGTGCAGACCGTCAGGCTGTAACATCAGCACTTCAGGATGTAACTGCACAGGGCGTTGCTAATACAACAGCAATCATGAATGTTGTCAATAGCGGTATTCAGTCTATTAAAGATCAACTTTGCCAAGACAAGATTGATGCAAAGAATACAGAAATTGCTAATCTTCGTACACAGCTTAATATGCAGAACCTTGCAGCTTCTCAGAATCAGCAGACAGCACAGATTCTTGCAGATAATGCAGCACAGACTGCAATGCTTATGCCGAAAGCACCTATTCCTGCATATGTTGTTCAGAATCCTAACGGATGTGGATGTGGAACAGTATATAACGGTTGCGGATGTAACGTAGCTTGATAGGGGGTGCGTACCTTGGCTGAGTACATATACAATGAAGTACAGCAAGTTGGGCTTAATAGTCCTATAAACTTCTATGATTCTATTCCTTGTAATCGTGGCTATGTGATTCATGAAAACGGTTCAGGAATTGCTATTCTGAGAGGTATCGTAAACAATCAGTGTGCTAAATATGCTACATATCGTGTCACATACAACGGCAATATTTCCATTCCTACAGGTGGAGCCGTTACGCCTATAGCGGTTGCAATTACTGTAAATGGTGAACAAAGACAGACAAGTAGAGCGATTAGTTCTCCTACAGCAGTAGATACATACGACAATGTGACAAGTACAGCTATTATACGTGTTCCGAGAGGTTGTTGCTTTAGTTTATCCGTAGAATATGTAAATGGTTCAACAGACCCAACAGTTACACCTACTCCTGTGATAAACGTAATCAATTCAAACCTAGTAATTACACGGATTTCGTGAAAGAGAGGAACACAAAATGGCAGATAGGATTAGAATATATACCGACACATTAGAAATGGTCGAGAAGGAAATAAAGGCTGTAAACCGCAAAGGTGAACTTGATGACAAATGTTTAGATTATCTTGATAAGTTGGTAGACATTGCAAAAGATATTGAAACAGTTCTTGCAATGCATGATTATCAAGATGAAGAGAATGGCGGTTATTCAAACCGAATGTATTATCCGCATTATTACGATAATGAAATGATGAACGGAAACAGTTATCGTAATGGTTACGGTGTAAATAGAATGAGATATAGTAGGGATAACGATTACCATATGAATGATAATATGCATAATGGCAATGGTTATAGTAGAACAGAAAATCTCAGAATGCGACTCGAAAACATGATGAATAGTGAAGATAGAACGGAAACTGAGCGAGAAGCACTGAGAAATGCAATAAACAGACTTTGAGAACAAAAATCCATCGGTTATCCGGTGGATTTTTTATATAAATTAAAACATACAGAAATGAGGTATAAAGAAATGGATCAACAACTTTTAATGACAATCATAGGTGGATTGTTAGGCGGTGGAATTATCGGTTTTATAGAGTTTATTATAAGACGGAATGATGAAAGAAAAGACAAAAACAAAGAAGTCATTCAAGCGATAGAAAAACTCGACAAAAAGGTAGATGACAGGTTCAACACACTTGACCAGAAAATTGAACTGGTAGATAAAAAAGGTGATGAACGAAACGCAATTACATCACGAGTAAGAATATTAAAATTTGCGGATGAAATGCTAGAAAATCGTGGACACAGTAAAGACGCATGGTCACAAGTTTTGATTGACTGCGACACATATGAGGATTATTGTAAAGATAACGAAGACTTTCGTAACAACATCACATCCGCAACGATTTCATATCTTAAATCGAATTATGCGGAAAGACTAGAGAAACATGACTTTCTTTAATGAGGTGATATTATGGGTGAAAAATTTGACACGATGAAAGTAGCAATAGACCATGAACATGAAATGAAAATGGAAGACATTGCACTACAAAATCTAAAAGACGAGTATAAAGAAGTAGAGCAAAAAGCCCGGTATAAGAAGCAGAAAAAGTTTACTACTTCTAAAATACTCATGGCAGCTTTAGTATTCATTGCATTTGAGATTATTATATTCGCAGAATACATGATGTTCAAAACGAATGACTTAAATGCACTGTATGCACTTATCGGTATTAGTGCAACGCTTACGGCAGGTTTTTGGGCATATGAGCATAAAAGTAAAGCTGAAAACCTGTTGAAGATACAACAATCAAATATGGACACTGAAGAAGAACAGTCCGAAGGTTAAAAGAAAGAGGTATGAATTATGAATGACATTACATTTGAAATCGTTAAAATTGTAGCTATGGTGTGTGCAGTTCTTATTACACGTTATCTTGTTCCGTTGTTCAGAAATGCTATCGGTGATGATAAAATTGCTGAAGCTGCTAAATGGATTAAGAGTGCCGTATACTTTGCACAGCAAACAATGTCTGCTCAGACAGGCGAAGAACGCAAAGCATTTGTCATGCAGTATGCGAAAGATATACGGGATGAACTGAAAATCCCGATTACAGATGAACAGATTGACATTTTGATTGAGAGTTTCGTTAAAGAACTGAGAATTGAAGAAGCTAAAGGCAATGTAAAGATGTTGGGGGCGTAACTGCTCCCACCTTTTTTGTATAAGAGAGGTGCTACTATGAATAAATATAAACTGACAGATTCACAGATAAAACAGATAGCTAATCTTGCGGTACAGGAAAACGGAGAAGCATGTGTTGCTTATGAGGTATCGCTTATGGCTAATCTGTTTGAACTGCAAACAAAGTACGATGATATTTATAAGTTTATCAGGTACGGTGGTTGGTTCTCTAAATCTGAACATTGGATGGATTACGGAGAATCCAGTAAGAAAGCCTGTGAGATTACGAAAGATGTTCTTGTAAAAGCAAAAAGAGTTTTCCCGGCATACATCAATGAGCATGACGCATTGTCAGATGTAAAATCCGCAACAAATAACGGTGTACTGTTTAATAAGAATGACAGGACGCAATACATCCAGAATGTGACTGTGCTGAAAAATCGTTACGGAAGTACATATACATTCTATATGTTCCCTACGCCTAACAGCGATCCGTTCGGATATACTGCCAATGCGTATAAAAAGATTAACGCGACTACACCTAATAATGAGACAGTTAAACCGAAAAGCACAGGTATATCTCCTGATAAGGTAATTGAAGTCGCACTCAAAGAAGTAGGATATCTTGAAAAAAGTATAAATTATAAACCGTAAAAGAAGGTGAATATAATGATTGATTTAACAGGTAAACGCTTTGGATATCTCACTGTAATCAAAGAAGGAAATGGATATAGAAGTTTGAATGGTAAGCCAAACAGAACATGGATTTGTAAGTGCGATTGTGGGAATATAACAGAAGTTAGGCAAAACAATCTAACAAGAAAAGAGTATCAAACCGTGTCATGTGGTTGTTATGCAATCAAAATTAGATCAGAAACAGCAAAAGAAACATTTACTACTCATAGATATAGTAAAGAGCGATTGTATAGAATATGGTGCGGAATAATTAGAAGATGCGAAAAACCATACGATTGCGAATATGATAGATATGGTGGTAGAGGGATATCCGTATGCGAAGAATGGCATGATTATGTAAATTTTAGAAAATGGGCTTTAAATAATGGCTATGATCCAAATGCGAAACGCGGATTAACAACTATTGACAGAATAAATAATGATGGTAATTATTCTCCAGATAATTGTAAAATATCTAACATGATAGAACAGGCAAATAATACAAGTTCTGTTAATAAATATTATTGGGAAGGTAAACTTATGACTTTGACAGAAATAATTAACAATGTTAAACCAGGAGTTTCAAGAACATGTATATATAAAAGATTAAGAAAAGGCATGTCTATTAGTGAAGCCGTGTTAACTCCGTATGTAAATAATTGATTGAAGGTGATATATATGACAAAAAATGAAATTTTGCAAAGCAAACAAGAAGGTGCGGGGGTTGATAACATAGTTAAGTATTGGGAAGAGATGGATAAATCTCTTCAAGGTCAGGCATGGTGTGATTGTTTCGTATCATGGTGCTTCAAACGCGCATACTCTGAATCCGTAGCAAATAAACTTCTTTGCGGCGGTCTGTATTCCTTCTATACGCCTGAATCAGCGCAATGCTTTAAGGACAAAGGGCAATGGCATCCGAATAATCCGAAGAAGGGCGATGTAATCTATTTTCAGAACGCAGAGCGCATCTGCCATACAGGTATCGTCTACAAGGTGGACAGCGAAAACGTATATACTATAGAAGGAAATACTTCCGCAGGTGAGCAAGTGATTCCGAATGGCGGCGGCGTTTGTAAGAAGTCGTATAAGCTGTACAATTCACGTATAGCCGGGTACGGTAGACCGAATTATGATTCGACAGGTTCAACTTCCGTAACGAACGATACGCCTACACTGAATGAGACAGTAAAGAAGAAGGGCGTAGTTACTGCTAAGTCTCTGAACGTCAGAACATGGGCAGGTACAGACAATCCTACGGTCAGCTTTTCTCCGATTAAAGATGGTGCAATCGTAGGTATATGTGATACACTGAAAGATAGTAATGGACGGAACTGGTATTACATTAAGTATCAGGATAAGTATGGATTCGTCTGCGCGGATTACATTGATTATATGTAAATCGCATACAATACAACATGAAAGACAACGAGCGATTCAACAAAGCCTTATAAAATAATGGCTTATTGATTTTTTAGATGGGTTCAAGTCCCGTCTTCCGCAGAAAAAGGGCTGAAAATCCTTTAAATTCAAGGATTCAGCCCTATTTTTTTGTCTATTTTAGACAAATTTTGCCTGATTTTTAGTGAATAACTTACACATATTGTGAATAGGTTTTGCAGTATGTGAGTTCATTTTGCTACCTGTACATGATGGATACAACACGCGAGACAACATGAAATCACTTCATAATCTCGCTGAATCCGCTGTTTATCTGCTTATTCCACCTGTCATGCTCTGAAGCTAATTCATGCCTGTAAACCGATTTGAGTACATGGTCAGTTTTCCATCCACCTCTAGCAAGGATGTATTCGTCCGGTACGCCTTGAGCATGTAAGTAGGACGCGCACCAGTGACGCAAATCATGGAACCGCATTCCGGTCAGGTCTAAGTCTTTTACAATCTTCTCAAACCGCGATGTAATGATATTCGGGTTCTTTATATCCGTCACATATCCCTTGTCTCTAATCTTCTGGACAATATCATGTTGCATGAGAATATACCTATCGGATTCATAGGTTTTAGTTCCTTTTACAACTGTCTCAAAATCGTCCGTGATTACGACTGCCTGTCTGACATGTATCGTATCTCCGTCAATATCATCCAGAGTCAAACCGCATATCTCACTTCTGCGTAACGGAGCGAAAGCAGCTAACAGGACGGGTATTTCCATCTCAGTTCCTTCTACATGCTCGATTATCCGTTTTACGTCTTTCGTATCCGGGATATGCAGTTCCGGTTTCTTCTTTTCAGGAAGAGTGATCTTGGGGAGATTATATCCCTGATAGTCCATAACAGCAGAAATGAAACCGATATGATTACGGATTGTCTTAGGCTTGATTCGCTTCGTCATGTCATTTACCACGGACTGAAGCATTTCTCTATCCACATTACCTATTTTAACGTCACAGAATGCGCTGTGATGCAGTTTTAGGTATCTTTCGGTACATTTATACCCTCTTATCGTAGAAGGGCTTAGAACGGCTGTTTTCGCTTCAAAATATGTACTCATAGCGGATTCAAATGTTCCGGTATTTCTGACGGTTCGATGTTCGTCAACATATTCAGAAGCGATTCTTTCGCATCTACGCTTATCCGGGTCAGTGAATGTCTTGTACTTCTTCTTTCCTGATTCGTCTTTTCCTATATAAACCGTACACCTATAGTTACCAGATGGGAGTTTCTTTGCAGTTGCCATATCTGTCTCCTTAAAAATTCGCATAGCAAACACACCTAGTTGCAAAACATATCCCGTTCTGGTATAATCTCTTTTGAGAAGAAAGAGAAAACGTTGAACGGGAGCAACCGCTTACTATTTAGCCGATAGTATAGCGGTTGTTTCTGTATGGTTTTAATTAGATTTTGATTCTGCTTGAATATAAGGTCTTTCAGGTCTACTATACTTTTCATAGTATTTGCCGACTAATACTATAATGATAAGCACAATAGTATATATTATAACTTTCTTTCTTTTCCTTCTTTGTATAGCCAATATATCTGGTTCAGCATAGAAGTTGAAAGATGTACCGCATTTCTCACAAAGTCCTTTCTTTTGACCAAGTGCATACGTTAGCTTTATGTCTTGGCTATGGCACGTTGGACACTCCATTTGAGATGGCGTAAGTGATAGACTCGATAACCACGGGAAAAGATATTTCAGTACAATCAGTACAGGAACTACATAAGTTGTCCACATAGGGAAAACGCCGAACATTCCATTGAGTATTGCATATGTAAAAGCAAAAAGTTCTATGATGATTATAAATATTTCTGGCATTTTTTATCCTTTCTATTCTATTTCGTGTACAAATAATCTTGGTTCAAAACAGATTTCATATCCTTCGTACTCGACAGAGCAACCGTATTTCCCTCTATACATTTCCAGTGCTTCTTCCAGAAATCCTTCCGATGTATCCAGACACTCAGCACATTCACGCAGCGAACAGCATCCGTTCCTATATGCCTTTATAATACCGTCAAGCCCTATTCTTTTATCATATGCCCACATCCGGGCAGAATATTCCTGCTTTCGATTGTTTAAGTCAGACTGGTCAAGGATATTTCCAACATTCAATCTTGAATGTCCTATCTCTTCCGCAAGTACATCAGCCTTTTGTGCGGATGTTTCAATACTGCTTCTAATTCCGATTTTCTTTCCTTTTATAAGCCCGTCAAAACATTGAAACGGAACTTCTACAACTGTCAAACCTTCCTTTTCAGCTTCATATGTCAGCCTTTCAAATTCTGTCAATCATACTCACCTACCTTGCATCAGAGCATATCAATGTCATTTTTACGGAGTTCTTCAATATTCGATTCGTTCACGCCTTTTCGCTCATGCGCTGCTAAAAGTTGCGGCTCGTTCTTCTTATCCGCAAGCCCAAGGATTCTTAAAACTGACCGTTGGTCAATTTCATCGACTTTTCTAAATGCTTCAATTATTTTCATTTCATCATCCGATAAACTTTTTCCTATATTAGAAGCAATTCTTGCTAACTGTTCCATCGGAGATGATATATCGTCTGACTCACCTAAAAGATAGTCACTCGATGTATCTAATAAATTCGCTATTTGAGAAATCTTGATTGCGCTAGGTTGATTCTTGTTGTACTTGCTTATAGAACTGCGTGGAAGTCCTAAAGTCTTTTCAATTTTACTTATGCTCATCCCTTTTCTTTCGGCGGCAGCCTTTATCCGTTCATAAATACCCATACTATACCCTCAGTAAAAAAATACGCAAAAGACTATTGACATGCGTAAAATATTGAGTATAATACATAGTAACGGCGCAAGATTTTACGCAAGCCGATTCTTCTATATATTTGTTGGTGGTACTTCAAATTATAGAATATTTTACGTAGAATTTCAAGACTTATTCGTAAAATTTTGCGTCTTTGTTACAGAAATATTACGCATAATGAGGATGAGGTGACTATGATTTACGAAAATGTTAAGCGTGCATGTGAGGAATGTGGAGAGACTATCAGCGGTCTTGAAGAGAAGCTGAAGTTTCCACGGGGTAGTATTTGCAAGTGGGATCGTAACACGCCTAGCGTTATCAAAGTTCAGCAGGTGGCGATTGCACTAGGCAAGCCGATTGAATTTTTCCTGAGTGAATCAGAATGAACAGGAATTAGTATGGGGAGATCAATATGGCAAGGGGAGAGCGAATCGAAAAAGGAAAGATGATTCTGAGATATGAAGCAGAGTCAGTCAGATTGTTTTTAAAAGGAATTACAGCGGAAGATGCACTTGATACATTAGCAGCGGTAACGATAATTGCTTTCGTGATATTAGCTTTTGTTCTGGACGGATTACTTGGTGTCGTGCCTGAAAATCTGTCTGTGATGTACATTTTAATGGGCATCTACCTTTCAGTATATTTAGTTCACAAGTTTCGGGAGATGAGGTGATGTGATTTGCCGAAAGTTAAACCGCTTGGAAGACAGGCGCGATACGATGAACAGACGAAACGATTTGAAGAAATATTCTTTTCCAGATTAGGTGCAAAACACATGTCGCATGAGACATTGAGTGGTTTCTTAGGAAAAACGAGAGCAGCAACAAGTTACTCTCTAAAGAACATAGACCGGATGAGGTTTGAAGAGATAAGACGTATGGCAGATGCGCTTGATCTGGAAATCATTATAAAAAGAAAGGGGAATTATGGCGATCTATAAGAACGGCGAGTTGAACGCAGGACATAAAGAAACGCCTGACTCAGGTGTGGCAGCACCGATATTGTCAGACGCACAGATAAATAAACACATTGAGGATTATATCACGCTTGCCACTAAATGTGAAGTGCTTCTTGAAGCGATATATAGAATAGTAAATATTTATTCAGTTGAAGATGCTGACAAGACAAAGGTCATCAAAGAGATAGTAAAAGATTACGGAGAAAGCAAATGAAAAATATCGAATTAGTGCATTTAGATATTGAGAATTTCAAAGGATTATCAAGTACGACAATAGATTTTAATAACACGATTACAAATATCTTGGGTCGGAACGGTTCCGGGAAGTCATCTATATATGATGCATGGAGTTGGCTCTTGTTTGACAAAAATGGTTCAGGTGAAAGCAAGTTTAACATCCGTAGATTAGACGCAGATGGAAACCCGGTACATCATACAGAGATTTCAGTCACAGGTGTTGTAGATGTTGATGGAACACGAATTGAATTGAAGAAAATTCAGAAAGAAAAGTGGGTTAAAAAGCGCGGTCAGGAAAGTCAAGAGTTTTCCGGGAATGTAAACGAGTTTTATGTAAATTCTTATCCGAAATCAAGTAAAGAATATGCTGATTTCATAGCTTCAATCGTAGATGAAAACATATTCAAGATTCTTACCAGTCCTTATACCTTTCCTCAGATGGACTGGAAGGATCAGCGAAAACTCTTGTTCTCATTGATAGGGGATTTGGATACAAGTGATTTAGCATCAGAAGTTGAATATTTCAGCCTGATTGAAGGTGAACTAAAACTCGCAAGTATTGATGACATTAAGAAAAAGTGGACGCAAACTCGCAATAGTTTACGGAAACTCCCAGATGAAATCCAGACCCGGATAGATGAAGTATCTAAACAGATAAAAGACGTAGATACATCCGCACTTGAAACAGAAAAGGCGGAAGTCGAAAACACGATTCAGATGTTAGAAGCAAAGGTTGCGGAACTGTCTCAGAAGAACAACAGCGACATTGAGAACAGCATTCTTCAGTTGAAGTCTCAGCAGATTGCCATTGCTGATAGAGTACGAAATGCAATGTGTTCTGATTTGACAAAGCGTAAAAACGTTTCAGATAAGTTAGAAGTCGAATATCAAAACGAAAACAAAAAATATATCCGATTATCTAATGAAGTTGAACTATACGAGTCGGAAATCAACAAGTTGAAGAAATTGCTTACTGAACAGCTTGAATCATATAACAATTTAAAAGAACAACAGTTCCCGGATGGAAAAACTAAATGCCCGACTTGTGGTCAACTTCTTCCTGAAGATCAGATTCAGTCTCTAAAAGAGAAATGGCAGTCTGAACAAAATACGCTTATAAATAACCTGCGTATTACCGGAAACAAATTAGCCGTAGATATAAAAAACAAAGAAATTAAACTACGCGATAAAACAGAGTTACTTGAAAAGCAGAAAGATAAGACAGAGAAAGCAAAAATCAAATACGAAGTAGCTGCTAATGATCTCGAATATCAGGGCGAAACTATTATTCCGAAAATGAGCGACATTCCTGAATGTCAGGAAATCGACAAGCAGATTGCCGAACTTGAATCACGTAGAATTGATTTAGGAAAAGTCCGTATTGAGATTGACAGATTAAAGCAGCAAATCAGCGAAGAAAAATACAGGTTATCGGCTATAAATAACGAACTCTATGCAAGTAAGCAGAATACGGAATGTGAGAAACGAATAAAAGAGTTACAGGAAGAATTGCGCGGTGTATCACAGAAAATAGCTGATTGTGAGAAAGTCCTGTATGCAGTTGAGAACTATGTTAAAGCAATATCGAAGAGAATCAATGATAGATTTGATGGATTGACATTTAAGCTGTTTGAATCGCAAATCAATTCTGGCATCCGCGAAACTTGCGAAATCATGTATAACGGTGTTCCGTATTCAAGCCTTAATTCAGGTCATCGTATCACAGTTGGATTAAATATCATTAAAACACTTCAGGAATATTACCAAATAAAAGTTCCTGTTTGGCTCGACAATAGCGAAAGTTTAAGCGATGATAACCAACCAGACATTGATTGCCAACTAATATTATTGCAAGTAACTAATGATAAACAATTAGTTATTGAATAAATAACACACCTCAGCAAATGACAATATAGAACAAAATAGCAAAGAACATGTTCTTATAAGACAAGATAGAATAAAACACGATTTTATTAAGGTATAATCGCCCGGTAGTGGTAGTAACTAATTGTTTCTGTAGACTGCACTCAACACACAACCCCAAAATCCATAACCGGACGTTTATATACGCCTACGTCAGATGCCATTTAGATACCTTCCCTGATACAACAAATGCAAGAGATTTACCTGTCTGACGTAGGTGGTTTTTTAAAAAAGGAGAATAACATATGGATATAAATGTCAAATGGGGAAATAAAAGTTTTGCAGGTGATGCAAAGAAAGTCTATCTTGAAATTGAATCCATCGGAGAGAATGTAAAGCCACAAGAGATGGTTGATTACGCAAAAAACAATCCTGAAAGTGAATTACATAAGTGTTTTACATGGGATAATGACAAAGCTGCTGATAAATACAGACTTTATGAAGCAAGACAAATAGCATGTAATCTGGTTGTAAATTGGGAAAAGGTAGATACACCAGACGTAATTGCTAAAGAAGTACGCATTTTGCATCGGGCAAGTACAGATATTAACGAAGGCTACAAACCACTTCCTGTCATTATTAAAAACGACAATCTATATTCCGGTTTATTAGACGAAGCAGTTGCGAAGCTAAATGAGTTTAAACGTAAATACGCTATCTTAACAGAGTTGAAGCCAATCTTCGCTCTTATAGATAAATTATAAGCCATAAGAAAAGAAAAGTTTATCTGGCAAAACACTATACTGTAATACAGAACAAATCATTGACCGTTGAATTGGTGGCAATAATCGTCATCAGGATAGAAATGAACACTATATAAGATGAGCGCAATTCACTGCATATCATAAAGCAATACGTTATTGTCACTTACTCAGCGGTCAATAGTTTAGTTAAGGGTTGAATACCCATGTCATAATAAAAGACGGTACAATATCTTTTAACACCGTTTCATAGCACACTATAAGACATCACTATTCAACCTTTAATTATACTTATCAGTAGATACTAGGCGTGAAAACGTCAGTCTATGCAACCAAAATGCTTTATAACGTATTATAAAACAGCATCGCGAACAATAGGATATGACACGACAGAACAACGCTGCATACCACATTTTCACGCTTAATATGTGCTGATAAGCATAATAGTAATATAGAAATCTATATAATTGAATACGATTGGACAATATAGGCTTTTATAGTACATTGGACTACAAAACAGAATACAACAGCACACCTCACAAATATTATTGGTGTAGGCGAGGATTTGAAAACTCGATTATGTTGTAGCATTTTACAGCGAAGAATATTATTGAACACGATAGAACATGACAATTCAAATCCTCACCTGTGCCAATAAGGGCAAGGATATAATCGCAAACGAGAATATAAGAAACGACTAAATAAAAAACAACAAGAGAATAAAGAACACGGCACACCTAAATCATATTCATTGGTTTAGGCGAGTGTAAAAACTCGTGAATACAATAGCATTATTATGAATGTTATTCTAAAGGAAAGAATACAATTAGACATAATAAAACAGAACCGTAAATAACACGAATTATTTTTACACTTGCCCATGCCAATGAGCATGAAAACATAAAAGGAAAGCATTATACATTATTTCCTACTAAAGGATTGTGCAAAACAACACTGGGCACTCCACCTCGGAATGTTCAGCAAAGGGATGAAACCCTATCATACCAAATTTCATTACAGAACATGACAGGTATATTTTATCCTTTTACTGAGTGTTCCGGAACCACTCTTACAACTAAATATCGAATACAAATAACCACATTCAAAACTAAAGGAGATTTCATTATGGCAAGAGCAAAAAAGGAAGAAGTAATGCAGGATCAGATTCAGGAAAGTTCCGTAAATATGGAGCCTGTCAAGCAGACATTGATTGATGTGGAACTGGTTGGAACAAGCGACCTGATTTTAAATAAGAAATGCAGAAGCTACGAACGCTCAGAAATCTGGAAACAGACAAATCCAAAAGGGTCGAAGATGCCGAAGATTTTGGATCAGGAATATAACCTCTGGGAGCATCTGATTACATCTATCACTTGGGATAAGCCGATTACGTTCCATGACGAAGATTATAGTCTCTACACTCAGGAAGAGTGGGAGCAGTACATGAGAGAGAATAATCCATGCATCCTGTCTGCAGCTTTTATGGGGGCAATGGGAGAAGCGTTTAAGACATTCGGATTTAAGGATAGCACAGGAAAAGCAGGTACAGATTTCAAGAGGGCAGTAAATTTCCAATCACCGAAAAATCCGATTACTTTCGCCGGGGTAACTTACGAGCAGAAACTTATTCCGACAACTGGCATAACACGTACAAATGTTGTTTCACAGTATAATGTTTTTTCCGGTTGGAAATGTAATGTGACACTTGCCTGTGCCGATGTTGTTTTTCCGTATGAAACAATCATTGAACTGCTTGGAACAACAGGACGTTTTATTGGAGTTGGCACACAGCATAAAAATGGTTTCGGACATTTTGAAATTGGTAAAACGAGTATTAAAGAAGGTATGATTCTGTAACCTAATTACTTTATCGGTCATGTATATAATTAGTGGCTTGAAGTCACTATAACTTATTTAAACTCGTTGGAATAGGAGATAACTCCAAAGAACACCATTACATTGCATTCACAGGCATAGCGCACTTCGAGTTACTTACTATATACATGACCGATATTTATGTATTGAGTTAGTGGCTATATGTCACGGAAAAAACAAACAAACATTGGAATATAACATAGAATATCATAGCTTAATATATCACAATGCAAAACAATATAGCCACTTACTGAGTGCATAACTCAATAATAAATCAGTAGCGGACAAACTACGATATGACAAAACTTTAAAAGAAACTATTTCACAGAACAGTACAGAAAAGAACGTAAATACTATCGAAACATAGCATAACTGGTTCGTTAATGAGCGATTAAAGTGCGATCAAAGGCCACGATTGCCGCCAGTTATTTCGGAATGTAGTTTAAGTAGGTGCTAAAAAGTAAATCCTATGGCAAAACACTTAGCGCAAAGAGATGCAGGTTCGATTCCTGCCGTTCCGGTTATAATTGGAATGTAGAGTAGAGTTTGAAACTACTTCCAGTTAAATAAATATAAGGAGATCAAGCATGATTACAATTACTTACAAGGATTTGCGTAACTCACACACCTATAAGAGAAGTTATCCAGTAAATTCAATCCCGGCAGCAATCAGGAGATTGTTCGCTGAAAAGAAGTCTGAAGATGCTGAGATACTTTCAATCACGGAATCAAAAGTTAGATAAGGAGATTAGATATGGCAAATACATCACTTGCAAATTCAGGTCAGCAGAAAGTCGGTTTTGCTACATTTTGTGCAAATCCCGCAGTCAGAGCAAACATTGCTAATGTCGTTGGTGAGAAAAACACGACACAGTTCATTTCTAGTATAGTATCAGCGGTTCAATCAAATAAAATGCTTTCAGAATGTACAAACAGTTCAATTTTCTCAGCGGCTTTACTTGGACAGTCGCTTAATCTGTCACCTTCTCCGCAGTTGGGCCAATTTTATTTGGTTCCTTATCGTGACAGAAAATCTGGCATATCAGAAGCACAGTTTCAAATCGGGAGCAAGGGTTATTTGCAACTTGCAATTCGTTCCGGGCAGTATAAGAGAATTGTTACTTCAACTGTAAAAGAAGGTGAACTGAAATCATACAATCCAATCACGGAAGAAATCATATTTGAACCAATCATAGATGAAAAGCTTCGGTCAACACTTCCGACAGTTGGCTACTATGCAATGTTTGAACTTGTGAATGGTTTCCGTAAAGAAATTTACTGGTCTAAAACTAAAATGGAAGAACACGCAAAAAAATATAGCCTTGGTTATCGGAGCGATGTTCAAAAAGGAACTTCATATACATTCTGGTCGAAAGATTTTGATGCAATGGCATCTAAGACACTTATTCGTCAACTTATCTCCAAATGGGGTGTTATGTCTATTGATCTGCAAAGAGCATATGAATCAGATATGGGTGTTCTGAACGAATCAGGCGAAGTCCGATATGTTGATAATCAGGCAGATGATCCTCTTGAACTGGCAAAAGAAGAAATCGCGGAAAATGCAAATCAGCAAAGTTTAATTGTTGATGATACATCAATTATAGATGTTGAATCATAAATAAGTAGAACAAAATAGCATCAAATAAAAATGAATTACAAACTACTATAGCCTATAGAATAGTATAGAACAACATAGGAAAGAACAGTAAGAACAATGTTATTATCTGTGACGTTTATAAAAGAAGATACAAATGTAAAATTCACCTTCGATAATGTCTTAACTCTTGATTGCAAAGGTGGATTTGTTGGCGTAACTGCCACAGAACATTTTCGTACACTAATCAGGGAAGATGAGTTTGACCGGATTGAGATAAGGAAAGAATGACATGATAGGAACTTTAGATAAAGTTATCAGCGATATGAATAGCGGTGTTTATAATTACACTGATAAAGATGGTAATTGCACAGGGTGCGGAAATTGTTGTTCCGCACTACTGCCTTTATCAAGAAAAGAGATACGCGATATAGAACGATATGTCCGTAAGAAAAAGATAAAGCCTTGCGGCCATACAACAGGAATACCAACTACAGATACACCAATATATGATTTGACTTGCCCGTTTAGAGATAACGTTACCCGGAAATGTATTCTTTATAACACAGGCTTTAAACCATATATCTGTGAAAGTTTCAAATGCGATAAACCGCAAAAGCAGATTGAAATTGATAGAAAACTTATCAGTGAGAAAAGATATACGGTGAATATGTGGAATTTTTTCACGGAGATAGCAAATGAAACTTAAAGTTGTAGGTAGTACCAGTAAAGGTAATTGCTATTTAATCCAGAACGGAGCACATTATTTAGCACTTGATGCGGGAACACCGTGGAGAAAGGTAGAAATCGCCTGTGAGTTTCAAGTAAGTAAAATAGACGCTTGCTTAATAACTCACGGGCATGGTTAGGAGATCATATCAAATATGCTCATAGTTTCATCAATAGAGGTATCCCGGTTTATTCTAATTGTGATACAGCACAAATCTATTATGACGAAACCAGAAAACATATCCATACTTTATCAGAATGTATGCCATATCGTATCTCAGGTGGATATAGAGTAATTACATTTAAAGTACCACATGAAGATGTGATGAATGTGGCATACATGATTACATTTGATAACGGTGAAAAACTCTTGTATATGACTGACTTCGAGTATTGTCCATATGACTTAACTGCATACGGAATAAACCATTTCCTGATAGCGGTTAATCATTCAGAAGAAATCCCGGAAGAAGCAAATGCTAGAGAGCATAGACTTAGAGGGCATTCAAGTCTGGAAGTCGTGAAAGACTTTTTAAAAGTTTCCGCGACAAAAGATTGTAAGTCAGTCATAGCTTGTCACCTGTCAAATATATACGCTGATCCAGACAAGATAGAAAAAGAAATTAAAGAAGTAGTTGGCAATGATGTAATGGTAACAATAGCTGAAAATGCTAAAACAATAGAGTTATAGAAAGGATAATACAATATGAATATCATAGCAATTACAGGTCGGTTGGCACAGGATGTAACAGTTAGATATACAGCGAATGGGAAACCTGTAGCTAATTTCTCAATCGCTGTACAGAGAAGCACAAAGAACGAAAACGGACAGTATGAAGCTGATTTCTTTAATGTCACTTGCTTCAATTCAACTGCTGAATTCGCTGAGAAATATTTAGTTAAAGGCGTTAAGATAGAAATTTCTGGGAGAATACAAAACGACAGTTGGACGGATAAAGAAGGTAACAAGCGTACAAGTACCGTTATTTATGCCAACAATATCGGTTTTGCTGAATCAAAGAAAGCAGCACAGGAAAATGGTTCACAGACACAGGCAAAAGCACAGCCTACATCCGCAGCAACTTCTCAGCCGCCTAAGAGTGTTGTTGAAGATTTCGTTTCAATACCAGACGGAATTCCGGAAGAGCTTCCGTTCAATTAAAGTGAACAGTGTGCGAAAAATCTGAATATCTCACACTGATAGACGGCAATCCAGTTAAACAGCCTGTAGCGTATTGCACCTTTGCTGCTCATAGAGGGTATCTTACACCCGGTTTAATACGGACACATAGATGTTTAGAGCGGAACTGTCCAAGGTTGTTGAAATTGGATTGCCAATATTGGGAAGACAGGCGGCAGAGAAAGAAAAATTCAAAGAAGCGCAAGCAACAGTTGCTAGAGAGGAAATATATATGACTAAGTTTGAACTGGTATCATCCATTCTCAATAGTACGAATGCGGATGATCTGCGCGAGAATTGCATTTACTGGTTGCGCGGAGATGAATTTGCAACCATGAATTTTTTACAGGGTAGTAGATTTGCATCTAAGTTGCGAAAAATGAAAGAAAGATACCCAGATGATGTAGAAATCTTCGAAGATAACGAAAATGTCATCTTAGGTGCAGTTCCTGTGAAAGCAATAAAAGTCAATATCATTAAAGGTCAGGAAATGTCGGAAGAACGTAAAGCACAAATGTCTGAGATACTGCGTAATGCCAGAAGGTTAAAAACTATCGACACAGATAAGGAAAGTGACCCCGATTTTGAAGATTAGCACCATAGGTGGACAGTTGTAAGGGTAAGTTACTTAAACGATTAAATTGAGCAGAAAATCATGTATTTAACAATGAAGGTAAAAATGGATATGGAAAATTTAGAAAAACTTATTAAAGAACAGCAGGAAAGACTTAAAGAGTTAGCAAAAAAGGTTGTGTCTGATATGTATGTACCGCAGCACATCATTCACAACTGGAAGACAGATGAAACCATCGTAATCTGGAAAAACGGCGATAAAACAAAAGTCAAACTGAGGGAAGGTGAAATATACAATGAATACTTTGCTTTCACGGCTGCACTGGCTAAGTATCTGCTTGGCTCGAATACTAAAATCAAAAAGGTTGTCAAAATGACAGAATCGCCGCTTTCATCAAATAAGCACAGGAATGAAAAACGAACAGAATACCTGATAGAGAAATGTACGCCGAAGAAAAAGAAAAAATGAGGATTAAGAATGACGATCATAGAGGACACGAACCAGAAAGTCGGGAAACACGAAGCTGTGAATAAGTATTTCGCGCAGCAAGGTATAGACGTTATCCGCACAAGACTTCCTGTAGGTGATTACATTCTGGCAAATGAAAAGACAGATGATGTATTTGCCCGGAAAGAAGTAAGGGGCATTCCGGTAAAGATGATGGACTTACTTGGAACGTATACAGTTGCCGTGGATGAAAAATATTCCATACAGGAACTTGTCGGAGATGTGTGTGGCAAATCACATGATAGGTTTAGGGATGAATTAAAGTTAGCACAGAATAACGGAATAAAGCTGTTTATCCTTGTGCGAAATGATCCTGAACTTATTTATTCCAAAAATGGAACGACAGTTTCAAACAGTACAATTACAAGCCTGAAAGACTTGCATAAATGGGTGAATCCGCGACTATGGATTTTCCAGAGAGGAAAGCAGAAATATCCGAAAGCAACGAAAGGCATCACATTACAAAAGGCTTGTCACACTTTACAGGGAAAATACGGATGCGAGTTTGTATTCTGTTCAAGTAAAGATGCCGGGAAGATGATTGTTGAACTATTGACAGGTGAATAGAATGAAAGCGATTGAAACTTATTACAACGGATACAGGTTCCGTTCAAGACTTGAAGCACGATGGGCTGTGTTCTTTGATACTCTCGGAGTTAAGTATGAATATGAGCCTGAAGGATTTGATTTAGGTGATGGATTATATTATTTGCCAGACTTCCGTGTGAAATGTTGGGGAGATCGTGATACATGGTATATGCAACCAGAAGATTTATACATTGAAGTTAAAGGTGTATTAAACTTTTGGGATGAGAAAAAAATTGATAGATTCGTATATGGTGATCCATATAAAAGGGATTGTCATTTCGAGATAAAAAATAAGTTGCTTCTCGTTGGAAATATACCGGATAAGCGTGACGAATTTACTTGGATTGGAGACACAAGGTTTAATAGTTTTGAGTATATTGATAATGATTGCTATTTCGTAATACCAACGGCATATGATGGACGATTCTTTTTAGGAGCAGGAGATTATAACTATAACGAAGAATTAACTAGCCTTGCTTATGAAAAAGCAAGAGAAGCAAGATTTGAATACGGTGAGAGTGGGTAATGGATGATAAAATATCGTTAAAAGAACAACTCGAAATATTATTAGAAGAAAAAAGAAGAATATCAACTAATGATGATGATATAGTTGAGTGTATCTTTAAATATTTTAATGAAAAAACTGGCTATAAATATTCTATTGTTGATGAGAGAAAAAAAGATGTTAAAAAATGGATAAAAGAATTTAGTGTTACTGAGATAATCGAAGCAATAGATATTTCATTTGATACATATTACAACGGGAGTCAAGATTCAGCATCTATCGCATATAGTAAAATTACAGGTATATGTCATAACAGAAAAAGAAAAGATTGGCAAAAGCAATATTGGCTTAATTACCTTAAAAAAGCATGCGAAAATAAATATAGTAACTGCAATAAAGACAGATTAAGTGCATTAGTATATCGTTACATTGAAACCGAAGATGATTTCATTATGGCAAAGACAATATTTTTTGAAAATGATACGTTTTACTGGTTCGCAAGAAACTTAGAAGATTATTTTTCAAGGGAATAAAGTTAATAATAAATATGTCCGACTTGTCCGATTTGAATGGATTACAATTATTTAAGAATAAGAATAGGAGTAACAAATGAGAACAAATGATGCTAACAAAGATATCCGCGATAGAATATCTGATTTAGGATATTTTAACTGGCAGATTGCGGATATGGTAGGTGTTTCCGATATTACTTTTACTAAGTGGATGCGGAAAGAAATGCCTAAGACAGATGAACGCAGGATTAAAATTGAATCGGTTTTAGATCAACTGGAAAGAGGTGGTTAAATTGGAGCATTCGTTTGACGTAAAGATTGCAGAAAAATATGGAATCAACTGCGCTATTATTCTTAAAGATATTTACTTTTGGGTAAAGAAAAACATCGCTAATGAGAAACATTTCTATGATGGAATGCATTGGACATACAATAGCATAAAAGCATTTGAAGAAATGT
>Ga0326512_10001054_pt1 | contig 22244 bp, 35 predicted proteins | sample 1_2617_0518_D_FD_203652 | JGI IMG/M metagenome (GOLD analysis project Ga0326512, IMG submission 203652) | Bovine rumen microbial communities from UC Davis, California, United States - 1_2617_0518 | ecosystem: Host-associated > Mammals > Digestive system > Stomach > Rumen | place: USA... | reverse complement strand
CCATAGCCCGCTACGAGACGTGCCGCTCCACGCCAAGAATCGACGTAGCCATTCAGCTTGCCCGCACCCTCGACTGCTCCCTCGACGTCCTGACGGGCGTAGTTCCCCTGGCGGTGGCCTAGCCATGAAGCGCAAGACCACATACGAACATGCCACCTTGGGCAACGTCGTCCTGTATACGGAGTCGTGCGCCGCGCCGCGCGTCGAGCTTGGCGACCGATGCGGCAAGCTCGACGCTGCGAGCATTTGCCTCGACGTGACGCTGATCGCGGACACGGTATTCGGCGCGGTGGCGGTCGTGCTCGGCGACGACAAGCGCGCCGGCATAGAGGCGACCCGCTGCATCAACGACTTCATCTGCGGACTCGGATACGTGCCCGCCGACACGGAGAAGACCCTATGACCGCCGACATAGCACTTACGGTCCTTGCGGGCGCCATGGTCGCCGCTATCTACTGCAGCGTTCGCAAGGACTGACGCACCGCAACTGCGAACTTTGAAAACCGGATACGGAACGCGGGCGGCAAAAGCCGCCACGGGGACTGCTGCCAATGGCGGCTTTCGAGTGTTTAGTAGAGCGTCTAACGGTTCTACTTCTTGCGCGTCTGCGAGAGCGCGCTGCCCGCGATGCTCTTGGTGCGGCTGCCGCTGCGGCCGTCCCTCAGCGCCTTGGACGCCAACCTCGCGACCTTCGGAGAGGTCTGCTTGGCGTTGGTCTTGGAGCTTTTGGCCATGTTCTCACCTCCACTTCTGCGGACTCGTGACTGTGCTGCTCGTCGCAAGTCTTGTCCCGCCAAGAACGAGGACTTGCGACGATTTGAAATCTACCACAACGGATGGACAGAAATTAAACGGGGGTGGACGCATGAAGTCATTGCTCAACGTAAGGCTCGCGGAGGCGCGCATGACCAAACGAGAGCTGTCAGAGGCCACGGGCATACCACGCTCGTCCCTTTGGAACTATTCGAGGGACGAGCACATTGGGCGTGTGCGCCTGGGCACGCTGCAGAAGGTGGCAGATGCCATTGGCTGTGGAGTCAAGGACCTGTTCGAGGAATAGACGTCGCCGCCCGCGTTCCGGATCTGGTTTACATGGATGGAAAAGGAGAGGGGAAATGAGCAAGTCCGAGTCCAAAAGAAAGATCGAGGTGCGGCAGGGTGCCGTGGTACCCACCTTTGACGCCTGGTTTGAGTCTGAGCGTAACGCGCGGATGTTCCTCGCCCGCGTGCTCGACCCCGGTGACAGCATCGAGTACGTGCCCATGGAGGCGACGGCAGGGGAGTCCATATCGTTCGTCACGGCATGCGACGGCAGGGGCTGGACGTTGAGGTTCGAGACGAGGCCCCTGGGGTCTTCGGAGCTCATGGTGCGCGTGGTCAACGCCATGCTCGTGCGGAACGACTCGTATGACGTCAAGCCGAGGGAGTACGCGCAGTACCGCATCACGTTCTACGAGTCGGCAAAGATCCTCCTGGATCCGTTCGAGCTTGCCTGGCTTCTGTCGAAGCATGACGTGATGGTCGCGGCGAAGAACGATATCCCCGCGCTGTTCGTCTGCGTCCGCTCGCGAGAGGGTTTGCTGAAGTTCGCACGTGACGTCAACCGCCAGTGGGGCCACTTGATCATAAAGACGATCGAGGGCGGGGGGCCGCAGGGCTACGAGGAAATCGAGTTCTAGGAGGGTATGGCCATGATCTACCAGAGCACCTACGAGGACGGCAGGACGCAGCCCATAACCCTAAGCCAACCGAACGCGGTACCACCCTTCGTCGCCCAGTCCTGCTACGCGTTCGGGTCGACCGCGCGCGTCGACCTCTGCAGGTCGATAAACGACGCGTCGGAGGCGGTCTTCACCGCGTGCATGAAGCGGGGGCAGGATCGCGACCAAGCCCATACCACGACGAGCCTGCTCGTGGACCAGCTCCTGAGGTACATGGGGTACGAGCTCACGTCCACCGAGCAGATCTAGCAGATGCGCCTTCGGGCGCGTCCCCTGGGGGAGGTTGACCCCCTTTCCCAACCTCTCCCAAGGGACGCACCTCACGCGTGCCAGGGACAAGGCGGCTAAACACCATAAGCCAACAGTGTGAGCCTAGCCAACAGTCGCCTTGCCCTTGGGGCGCGTGGTCCCACCGCACTTTGAAAACCGTATTCAGGCAAGCACAAAAATGCCCTTTGGTCGTCGCACCAACCAAAGGGCCAGACAAAGAAACAGAAACGGAGGTTCCTATGTCAGAGACAATCTTACCAGACGTCGGCCGCAGGGACGACCTGGACGACTACACGGAAAGGATGTCCATATCCGATGCCGCGAAGACCCTGGGCGTAAACAAGAAGGTCATCGTCGGCGCGATAGAGCGCGGCGAGCTGGCCTACATACGCTTTCCCAACTGCGCGCATAGAAGCGTCACGCGAAACCTCCTGGCCGCTTGGGTCAGGGACTACTGCGTGCAGCAGGCCCAGCCCATACCGGGCTAGGGCGCAATCATCACCCACACCGCGCCTGGCACATCGGTATTCCTCCTTTCTTACCTAGGCGCCGCATCTGCGGCCCCGATAAGGGTGCGGGGAAACTTCCTTTGTTCGGCGTTCATAGCAATCAGACCTGCCCCTGTGTGCCAGGCGCGGGGCGGGTCATACCAGGCAAGAAGGTATTTGGAAGTCATGAAACGAGGTCAGAGATGAGATTAGAGGCCGGGGGCAGTGTTCTGCAGATGGAGCGCTCGTGAGTGCGCGAGAACGGATGCTTCGCAGCAAGACGGATGAACTTGTCACGCTCTTCAAGGACGCTGCTGGTGGACAGAACTACTTCGAGACATGGAACGCGTTCATAAGTTCATTAGCGGGGTACATAGCGACAGCGTCCCACAATGACTGCGCTTGGCTGCGCGAGAGATCAGACGCCGCGATGGCATCACTTCCGAAAAGGACAATCGATTCCATACCCAAGCTCCACGAGGCCGTGATCGAGGCTTTCGAGGAAAATCCGCGACAAGACCTGTTGGGAGACGCGTACATGCGGATCGGCATAGGGTCGAAGGACAACGGGCAGTTCTTCACGCCATATCACGTGAGCAGCCTATGCGCAAGGATGGCGGTTTCAGAAGAGAGTGCTCGTGAGCAGATCGTAAGGCACGGTTACGTCACGATCAGCGAGCCTGCCGTGGGCGGAGGCGCGAACGTCATAGCCGCCGCCCACGCTCTTTTGGACATGGGCATCAATTACCAGAAGCAAGCTCTCTTCGAAGTGCAGGAGCTGTCTGAGCTTACTGCGCTGACGTGTTACGTGCAGATGTCGCTCCTTGGCATGGCGGGTGTGGTCTACGTCGGCAATACGCTCGCAATGGTGCGGCGATTCGAACTTTGGACGCCCATGCTCGCGCTAGACGAGATATGGCTCTACCGGATGGTGGGCAGGAGGCTGTTCGGATGCAACAGGGGATAGAGCGCGCCGATGTGCAACACGTGCAGGCAAGAGTGATGGACGTGGATCCATTCACCATGGCCGAGCAGGTGAGGTCTCGCATGGCAGAACACCTGAGTCCGGAGCAGAACCGGTTGCTTGCGGAAGCGCTACGCCTATCGATGGGTGTCGATGAGGAGGAAGCGTTCTGCGACGTGGAGCGCCGGTTCCTTGAGGCAAAGGCTGTGGCGGGCAGGACGGCTCGCACGCTCAAGTACTACAGACAAGAGCTCGACGCGTTCAACCGTTGGTGCATGACGCCGCCTCAGGCGGTGACGGTAGAGAAGGTGCGCGGCTACCTGGCATACAAGCGCGCGAGCGGCTGCAGCGAGGTGGCGGTGGACAACACGAGAAGGGTGCTGTCGTCCTTCTTCAACTGGTGCGACGCCGAGGAGATTGTGCACAAGAACGTGATGCGACGCGTGGAGCCGGTGAAGAAGGCAAAGCGCAGGAAGAAGCCCTTCACCGACTCCGAGATCGTAAGGATGCGGGAAGCGTGCGACACGCCTAGGAACCGGGCACTGTTCGAATTCCTCCTGTCCACCGGAGCGCGTGTCGCCGAGGCGTGCGGGCTCGACCTTGAAAACCTGGACCTTTTGACCGGCACGTGCGACGTATTTGGGAAGGGTCGCAAGGAAAGGCGATGCTATCTCAACGACGAGGCCATCTACTACATGAGGCGGTACCTCGACACGAGAGCCGACGGGTCGGCTGCGGTATTCGTCACCGCAAAAAAGCCGTACCGTAGGCTTGGGATTCATGGCGTGGAGTCCGTGGTCAGGAAAATCGGCAAGCGCGCCGGCGTCGGCAACTGCCACCCACACAGGTTCAGGCGAACCATGGCGACAAACGCCTTGAGGCGCGGTATGCCCATAGAGCGGGTGCAGAGGCTTCTTGGGCATGAGAACGTGAATACCACCCTCATCTACGCGATCGTGGACGATGAGGACGTGGCCTACTCTGCAAGAAGACTACTTTAAGGGGGAGCAAATGGACGCAAAAATTACGCCCGTCGGCGCTGCCCTGCTCGTGGCCATGGGGCCTCTGGCGGGCATCGTCGGCATGATACTAACGGCGGCGGTGATCGCATGAGCAGCTACCCAGGCGGCAGCTCGCCTGGCTACAGAAAGGAGAACGCATGCTATTGAAAAGGACCCGCAATCAGGAGATCGAGGCGGCCGCGGTCGCGAAGTATCGCCGCAAGCTCGCCGAGCGCCTTGACGAGGTGTGCAAGGAGCTTGGGTCGATGAAGTACGACGAGCCGAACGGCAAGCTCGCGCCCGAGGAGGTCGGCGCGGCGACCGTCGGGGCCATGACGGCCCTGTCCCTGGTACGAAGCATGCTGGGTGCGCGGGGCAAGGTCGAGGCCGCCCAGTCCATGTCCATGTCGACGCGCGACGCGGCCAAGGGGATCTTAGACGTAAGCTGCGCGTCGCACATTATGACGATCGAGATGCAGGGCTAGCCAGTACCGCAAACAATTGTGAGACTTGAAGGAGGTGACGCGGCTTGGACGGCGTGCGGAAGTACGTGAAGCGGCACTCGAACGGCGTGTGGTACGTGCGCAAGTACCTTGGCACGAACCCCGTCAACGGCAGGAAGATGGAGGCGTACAAGACCCTCTCCGCCAAGGACTACGACGGTGCCGTGCGCGAGGCCGCGGCCTTCTTGGCGAACCTCACCAAGAACCCACTGGTTCCCGTGGGGCTGGACGACTTCATCCGGGCGAAGGAGCGCACGCGCGCGCCGGCCAACACCGTGGCCACCTACCGCACGTGCGCGAACTACCTTAGGCCGTTTCTCGCCCGCATCCGGGTGCGCGACCTGTCCACCGCCCACGTGAACGAGGCGTACATGGAGCTGCTCGACCACGGGGCGGCAAACGGTGACCCGCTCAGCTCCGCGACGGTGCGCACCGTGAACGCCTTCCTCTCCGCCGCGTACAAGTGGCTCATGGGCCAGGGGCTGGCCGACGCCAACCCGACCGACAACGCAACGCTGCCGCCCAAGGACGTCAACGAGGCCCAGGCTCTCGACGAGGCGTCCCTGGCCGTGCTCCTCGACGTGATCGGCGCGGCGCTGGCGAACCCGTCTACGGACGAGGCGGACGTCAGCGCGCGCCTCATCGCGTTTGCGGCACGCACGGCGCTCTACACGGGCATGAGAGTTGGTGAGGTGTGCGGGCTGCGGCGCTCCGACGTGCACGCGCTGCAGTCCTACGTGCATGTGTGCGGCACCGTGGTCGTGGTGCGCGGCATGGCCACGTACCAGCCAAAGACAAAGGGCAAGCGCTCGCGCAACGTGGCCGTGGAGCCTGCGGACCTCGCGGCCATACGCGCTCACGAGCGGTGGCAGGACGGGCTTTTCAAGGCACGGCCGACGTCGCCGCTCGTGAGCGCTCATGGCGGTTTCCTGAGCCCCCGCGCCGTGAGCGCCGCGTTCCGCGCCATGGCCAGCGAGGCGGGGCTGCCCGACTGGTGCCACTTCCACACGTTGCGTCACACGCACGCCACGATGCTCCTGCAGGCCGGTGCCGACATCAACACCGTGCAGGAGCGTCTTGGCCATGCGTCCGCCAGCACCACGCTCAACACCTACGGCCACGTCCTCCCTGGGCGCGACCGCGAGATCGCGCGGCAGTTCCACGCCACGATGGGGCTTGTCCAGGGCACCCCGTGAGCGCGGCAGCATGCCTATAGACGTTCGGAATTTCTTCGGAATGTCCTTTTGGACAAGGCGGGCATGAGCGGGCGTTTCCGCAGGTAGGCACCCGCAAGCGCGGCTACTTCCGAGGGAATCGAAACATAACTACTACTTATGTTCAAGAGAGAGGGGCAGACGATGGCGACCAGAGGGCGCGACGTATCCAAGGAGAGGCGTGCGTGTCTCGCGGACCACTGGCAGGTGCTGGAAGACGTCATGCTTGTCGGCCTGACCATGGGGCAGGTCGCCGCCATGAGGGGCATGCAGGCCTCCGCCGTCCGCGGCGTGGTCCGCAGAGCATGGGCCCTCGGCATCAGCGCCGACGACGTGAAAGCCTACATGCGTAAGGCGAAGTAAGACCAATCCAGGCGAAAAAGAGGAGTCCACAATGAACGCCGAAGACCAGAGAGAGTGGGAGCTTGGCGTGGCGAGGGCGGAGGTGAACCGCCTTTGCGCGCGCCTGGCGAGGATCAAGCACGTGTCCTTCGATTTCGTGCTCGCACAGCTCATGCAGACCAAGACGTGGAAGCGTATCGGCGACCCCGACCCGAAGTCCCTCGACCTAGACCAGGCACAAGCCCTGCACCGAGTTCTGACCAGGTGGATCGAGCAGGCCCAGGCGCACCCACGGCCAAGTCATAAGCCGAGCAGGGCACCGGTGCCGTCGTGGAAGAGACGCGCTGCGCCTAATCCGATTCCGGAGGTGGGGGAGTCATGAGCGCCGACGACAAGTGTCCGCAGTGGATCCGTGTCAGCACGTACGACATGACCTCGCCCGAGGGCCGATACATCCTGGGCGGCAAGTCTGCGCGCGAGTGGGCGGACTACGGCCGCTGGTTCGCCCTCCTGCAGCTCATGGCACGCACCACCGAGGGATACATAGACGTGAGCGACCCGCGACGGCTCAAGAGCCTCGCCACCGACCTCGCGCTCACGCCGAAGGCCTGCGGGGACTGGATAGGCGTCCTCGTGGAGGGCGGCGCGGTCGAGCGCGAGGCGTACGAAGAGAAGGGATGGATCTGCGTGGCGGACGTGTACAACGCGGTCCAGAGCTACAAGTGCCAAGTCAGGGCGAACAAGCGCAACGGGGCCAAGGGCGGCAGGCCTAGGAAAACCCAAACGTAACCGAACGGGTTTTGTTTGGGTTAGCGAAACGCAACCCATTCGAAAACCCAAACGTAACCACAACCCTCAATAAGAGAAGAGAAGAGTTCTAAAAGAAATCGTTAACGTCGCTGTATGGAAGGAGTTTTCAACAAATGTCGAAAACATCGGATTCAGGGGCACGCGGCCGCAGAAGCCCCATCGCATCGTTCTGCGAGTCGGACGTGGCAGGCCGTGTGGTGATCTCGGTCGTCGTCTGTGCCTTGGTGCTGTTCGTGGGCATCGCGATAGGCTCGGGGGCCGTCCCAGACGGGTCGGTGTCCGAGGTACGCAAGCTCTACTCGTTCCCCGACGGCGGGAGCGGGTCGGACTCGATCGCCACGGCCGGGCTCTACCGTGGCGCGGCGCTCTACGACGTCAAGCTCAGCACCAAGGCTCATCTGGTCGTGCTCTACGACAACACGACGTCAAGCGTTGCCATGGTGCCGTGGCCCGACCCCACGAGCCCGGAGACGGGGTACCTCTACGTCACCCCCACGGAGCGAGACTCCGTGCTCCGGCGCATCGCGGAGCGGGAGTCGAAGGACGAGAGGGCCAAGGCGGGCGAGGACGTGTACGGGTTCAGGTACACCAGCGAGAAGGCAAGTGCCGCTGAGGGTACGGAGTAGTACGGAGTAGGAAGGACTGTAGCACGATGAAGGAATTCAAGATCTTAGACAGGTTCAAGGACGAGCGGGAAGCGATGCGCGCGCGGGAATCACTCTGCCACGCGCCCATCGACTACGCCCGCGGCTACTACGGCAAGCCCAAGAGGAAGAAGGTGCGCAAGTGACCACGTTCGATCTCATCGTGACCACGGCGCTTCTGCTTGCCTGCGCGCTCTTCGTGTGGTCGGCAATCGCGACCGTGCAATGGTTCGAGCACAAGGACGAGCTTCGCCACGCGGAAGAAAGACTGGAAATGTACCGATCGCGCTTGAACCCCTATGCGCACCTTCTTGGCCGCACCATAGAGGCGAAGGTGTACGAGGGCAGCGAGTGGGAGAAGATGGTCGTGGTCGTCGCGTCCTGGCACGGGGCTTTGGGCGTGCGGCCCGTGTCTGACATGTACACGAAGACGCGGTGGATACCCAAGCACCTCGTGCCCGTGCGCGTGAGGGAGCTTGACTGGGCCGACGACGTACGGATTGGCGATCTAGCGCGTGCGGCGACCGAGGGGGAGGCGCATCATGGCTGAGGAAGTCACAGGGCTCTGGTACCTGTCCCGTGACGGCGAGGTCTACGACGTGGGGCCGTACGCCTCGCGCGACGAGGCGATCTTGGACGGCTTGGGGATGTGGAGGCAGGTCACGGCACCCGATGCGCCGGCCGTGCCTCTGACTGACCTCTACCAGTACGACCTCTTCGCGGGCCTGGAAGACGACCCGACGTTCTACGTCGGGCGGCGCGTCGACCACGTGCCGACGATTGACGCGGACATGGTCGTCGAGGGGCTTCAGTCCGACGCCTACGAGGAGTGCGGCGAGTGCTCGGAGGGGTGGCTCGATGGCGTGTCGGCACGCGAGCGCGACAGGCTACGGCGCGCGCTGCAGACGGCGCTGGACAGGTGGCTCAGACACGTTGGGGAGGAGCCCACGTTCTTCACCGTCACCGACACTTCCGAGGTCGACCCGAGAGACTACGAGATCGCGTGGGCCTAGCCATGGCGCAGTTCTGCAGGTACTGAGACCACATGTGCAGCGGCGACGCCAACTGGTGCGAGGTCAGTGGCAAGACGTACTCAGACGCGCACCTCAAGCACACGAACAGATGCCGACTCTTCCACCTCAACCCCATCGACGCACTCATGCTCAACGCGCGCGGCTACAGGCCAAGGCCACGCGTGCCAAACGGACAGATGACCATCTGGGAATTCTTGGAGGCTTGACCATGCACTGCCGCGACTGCTTCGAGCGCATACGTATCCAGGCATGTGACATCGCGCGCGCGGAGGCCGACATAGCAGACCTTGAGTCGCGGGCGCAGATAAAGGGCGGGGTTCTCGGCGGCAGCCACGGCGGTGGGTCGGGCGACCGCATGGCGGCGATGGACAGGGCCATCGACCTCAGCCGCTCGGTGGACGTGGCCAAGGCACAGCTGGCGCGGAGGATCGAGGCGGCGACCGACATGCTGTATGGGCGCGATGGCCGAGGCGGACTCGCCAAGGCGAGGCGCACCACCGACGCCGACATACTCTGTAGGTACTACCTTCAGGCGGGCACATGGGACGACATCGCGTACGAGCTCGCGGACCCGCAGTCCACATCGCCCAAGCGGTGGTGCCAGATGAGGGCGCGCAGGGCGCTCGACTACATGGAGCGGGTCGGTGGCAAAAAGCTTTCAAATTTCTAACACAATGTGTTACCGCTTTGTGTTACATTTGCTATCGTGCGGACTTGCCTGGAAACGAGACGCAGACGAAAGGCCCAGAGACTTAGAACCTCTCTGGGCCTTTCGCTGTCTAAGGACCGATCATGTCATCCAACGTCAGGAAGAAGAACGGCAACGCGCGTAGGAAGCTGCGGTCATGGCTGAAGGCGCAGCGCAGACCGTGCTGGATCTGCGAGGCGTTCGGGCGACCATCAGAGATCGACTATTCTCTTCCCGCAGGCCATCCGATGGCGTTTGAGGTGGACGAGCTGGTTCCGGTCTCTCGTGGCGGGTCGCCCATAGACTACGGCAACGTCGACGCCGCGCACCGCTACTGCAACCAGTGGAGGGGCAACAAGACCGTGGACCAGGTGAGGGCGATAGCGCTTGGCAAGCAGCCAAAGCGTGACGCACAGGGCGTCTCCGGCACCACCTCCCGCGATTGGTAGGCCGCCGTATGGCCATGGGTGGGGTGTATGCCCCCCCACCCCATGCGCGGCCATCCCCGCGGCATAGGGCCGATTTACACACAAGGAAATTTTGGAGGTCGAGATGGCATCTTCGAGGGGCGTCATGGCCCGCGCGACCATCGGATACGACAGGCTCAAGGGACTCAAGGCCCTGGCTCGTCAACTTGCCAAGGAACTCGACGCCAACGACGATCCAAAGCTTGTCGCAGGCCTTGCGCGGCAGTACCGCGAGACCATGGCGGAGATCGACGCTATCGAGGGAGGGAAGGATGACGACGACGCGGTTGCTGCCATCATCATACGCAACCGGCAATCAGCTACCGACTAGCTTCGTCATTCCCGAGTACTGCACAAACGACTGCATAGACACGCTCGACATCTTGGCGGAAGCTGGCTTCGAGTGCATGGACTGGCAGGCCTTCCTGCTCGAGGCGTGGATGGGCATCTTGCCGAACGGTCGCTGGTCCGCCCCGGTCGTGGGCAACGAGACCAGCCGCCAGCAGGGCAAGACGCGCGTCATACAGGGGCGCTCGGCCGCGGAGATGCTCTTCTACGACGGCACCGTGATATACACGGCGCAGCTGCAGAAGACCTCGACCGAGACGTTCGAGGAAATGGCAAGCCTCATGGACACCAAGGCCTTGAGGAAATACCTCGCCCCGAACGGAATACGCACGGCCCTCGGACGGGAGGAGATTCGCCTGAAGGCCGGTGCAAAAATGAAGTTCCTGGCTCGCACGCGAAACGGCGGCAACGGGCAGCACGGGTCGCTGCTCATCTTCGACGAGGCACAGTACCTTGAGGCACAGTCCCAAGGATCCTTTCTCGGCGCGATATCCGCATGCCGAACTCGGCGCGGCCCACAGACCATCTACAACGGCAACGCGCCGGAGGAGGAAGACAACTCCGCCGTGTACGAGCGCATCAGGAACGACGCGCTTGCCGGGAAAACGAAGCGCACCGCGTGGACGGAGTGGAGCTGCGGCACGAGCAAGCAGCCGCCGAGCAACATATCCGATAGGTCGCTGTGGGTGAGGACCAACCCGTCGTGGGGCATACTGCTCGACCCGGAGACCGCGGAGTCGGAGTTCGAGTCGCTCGAACCCGTGCAGTTCGCCCATCAGCGCCTCGGGTGGTTCCTCGAGCGCGAGGGGGCGGACAGAATCTTTGGTACCGAGGAATGGGCGGCGCTGTGCGTGGAAGGCTCCCCGGACGCCTGGGACAAGCTCGCGTACGGCGTGCGGTTCCGGGGCGACGGGTCGTCTGTGTCGCTCTCCGTCTGCGTGCTCGCAGGCGACGTCGCGCACGTCGAGTTCATACGCGAGGAGCCGATGTCCAGCGGCATCGGCTGGCTCGTGGACTGGCTTTCGTCGCCAAGGCGAGTGCGCGAGGCGGCGGCCATAGCGATTGACGGCAAGGCCGACGCGACCGACCTGCAGACCCAGCTCGTAAAGCGCAAGGTGCCAAAGGCTGCCATCCTCGTGGCCACGCCGGCAATCGCAGTGTCGGCGGCAGGCATGCTGCTCAACGCCGTGCACGACGCCACGCTCACGCACACGGACGACAAGGCTCTGGCAGAGTCGGTGCTGGGAGCGACCAGGCGCAAGATCGGCGACGGCTTCGGGTTCGGCGGCGACTGTCCGCAGCGCGTGGACTCGGTGGCGCTCGCGCACTGGGCGGCGCGCACCACCAAGCGCAACCCACGAAGGAAGGGACGGGTAGGATGCTAGGAGGTATCAGATGTCAGTAGAGCAGCCAGACACGTGGAAGCCCCTGTGCGCGCAGATAGACTTCACGGGCATACTCGATGCGAGCGGCATCACGACGGCCGCCCGCTACTGGACGGGACTGTTGATTGACGAGTACCGGCGTCACGCCCGTCACAACGACCTGCTCCTCAGCTACTACGACGGCAACGTCACGGCGAGCGACTACGGCGTGAGGGCAGGGGACAGGCTCAAGAACGACCAGAGCTGCGACTGGCCGCAAAAGGCCGTGACGGCGTGGGCGGACAGGATCAGCCTGGAAGGGTTCGTGCTGCCGCCGGAGACCGACCGCACGCTGCTCGATGACGTGGTCGACCGCAACAACCTGGTCAACGCGTACAACGAGCACGTCCCCGTAAAGGGGCTCTACGGCTGCATGGCGGCGACCGTCAACAGGTCGGCTCAGGGGCATGCCGTCGTTCGGTTCCACGGGGCGGACACCTTCACGGCGATACCATCGCCGGACTACACCGACGGCGTCGTTGCGGCGGGGCTCGCCGTCGCGCGACGCGAGTTCACGGAGTGGTCGACGGACCGCATGGTTCCGACCATCGTCAACCTGCACCTTCCCGGCAACGTCGGGCAGTTCCGGCAGACGTGGGCTGGCCAGTGGACGTACGAGGACGGGCCCACGCGCGAGGAGCTGCCGACCCTCTACGTCTTCACGCACGAGCGCGTCGGCAGCGTCGCGCCGTTCGGTCGCACGAGGATCACGAAGTTCGTCCGCACGCTGACCGACGACGCCATCAGGTGCATGTGGCACATGCAGGTGTCGGGCACGTTCTACTCCATGGCCAAGCTCTGGATGACCGGGCTCAGCGACGAGCAGTTCGACGCCGTGATGAACGACAAGGACGGGTACCAGCTGAGCAGGATCCTCGCCTTCACCGTGGGCGGTGGCGACGAGAACCCCCAGTTCGGGCAGCTCTCGGGAAACTCGCCCCAGCCCTTCATTGACGAGTTGCGCTCGCTCGCCTGCCAGTTCAGCGGCGCGACGAGCGTACCGCTGAACTCCCTGGGAATCGTGCAGGACAACCCGTCGAGCTCCGAGGCCATCGTTACGTCTCGCGAGGACATCTGCATGGTCGCGAAGAGGGACATCCAGGCGGACAAGGCGACCCTGCGCCGCGTCATGCGCGCTGCGCTCGCCATGGAGTCAAACGTCACCACGAGCGAGCTAGACGCCAGCCTGCGCGACGTCAAGGCGAAGTTCGCCAACCCCATCACGTACGGCATCAGCGCCCGCGCCGACTACGCCGCCAAGGTGAACGCCATCATACCGGGCTACGGCCAGACCGAGGCCGGCATGCGCATGGTCGGAATCGACGAAGAGGACATACCGGAGGTCCAGGCCAGGGTGCGCCAGGCCGAGGGCATGAGGCTCGCCACGGCAACGATGGAGGCGAGGGCGGCGATCGCGAGCGCGTCCAGCGAGTCGTGAGGATAACCGTCGACAGGCTCGGCGACTACGCCTTCCAGCTCGACACGATCGCGAGCAGCGCAGAGGCCGACGTGGCCACCCGCTTGACGAGCCTTTGGGATGACGTATCGACCAACGAGACCAAGGAGCTTGAGGACAAGGTCGCCATCATGCGCCGCGAGGCTGCCGCGGCGATCGCCGACGCGGAGAACCGTTACGGCGCGGCCTCCGCGGGCGTCGGGTCGTCCATGCTCTCCGACTGCGTCGGCCCAGGCACGACGGTACCGCCCGGGCTCGACTACCCGGAGATAGCGAACGAGGACTCGGCAACCCGCTCAGCCCGCTACTGGGCGGGGTGCATCGACGGAACCGACGAGGGGTTCGGGCGGTTCCTCGCGGGAGTACGCTCGAAGGTGCGACGGCAGGTGGCACACGCCGCGGACCGCGAGGTGGCGCTCTCCGCCCAAAAGATGGGCAGGAGTGACAAGCGGGTGAGGTTCGCCCGCGTGCCGTCCGGTCCGGCGTGCGGGTTCTGCATCATGCTGGCCAGCCGCGGCTACGTCTACGCCTCGCGCGAGACCGCCGGGGAGTTCACCAAGTTCCACGACGACTGCAAGTGCCGCATCGTCGCGGGAATGCAGGGCATGGTGGTGGATGGGTACGACCCCGACGGCATGTACGACAGGTACCGCCGCTGCAAGCAGGCGCTCGGAGGCGACGACCGGGTGTGGCAGGACTGGCTGAGGCTCACGCCCGAGGAGCGCGACCGGTACGGCGACGGCCCGCGCCTGCCCTTCATGGACCGGAAGGCGCAGCGCGAGTTCGACGAGCGGTACGGCAAGAACGCCGACGCCTTCAACGACTACTACGCGCATCGGATCACGCGCGAGATGGACACCCGCGACCGCGAGTGGCTTTACGATGGCAGATCCTGCCAGCTCACCAAGGAGCGAGGTGCCAAGCCCTTGGAGAAGGAGCGAGACGTCGGAACGTCGCTGTTGAGTCATGGCTTCAACGTCGAGTTCGTCAGAGAGACCAACCGAACGCGCATAAAGACTGCCGACGCACGCCTTAACGGCGAGCTTTGGGAGTTCAAGATACCCGAGGCGTGGAACGGAGAGCACACCATCCGCAATCAGTTCTACAAGGCGGCCAACAAGGGCACGCCAAGGCTGCTGATCTCGGGCACGATGAACGGTGCGAAGATCGGCGAGATGGCCGAATGCGTTACCGAAACGTTTCGCAAGGGAGATTACGACTACATCACCGAGGTCTTGCTCCTTGACGCTGACGGAGTGGATCTGGCGAGACTGCGGAGGCAGTAAAAAAGGCGCCCAGACACCCGTGTACTTAAACCCGGGTAGGAATCGCCTTTACTGAATTCTACCACAGTTTTGGCAGGTAAAACGGTGAAAACGAGCCGCATGCGCGGCTCCTTTCATACACACGCCAGGCGACGGGCGTCCAACCGTCGCAACGACACCCGCTACGGCGGGAAGAAGGGAGGTCGCGATGTATTCTCAGAACACAGCAGGAAGCCAGAACACGGCAGGAAGCCAGAGCACGACGGGTCAGACCGCCACGACCGATGGGTCGGGCGACCGCACGTACACCCAAAGCGAGGTCGACCGCATGATCGCCGAGCGCGTCAAGAGCGGCTACGTCAAAGCCGACGAGGCGACCGCGGCCAAGGACCGCGCCGACAAGGCGGAGGCGGAGCTCGCGAAGCTCAAGGCGGCTAGCGAGCGGGAGACGACCGTCGCCGCCGTCGCCGACAAGACTGGCGTGCCGGCGGAGTTCGTGCGCATGCTCAGCGGGTCCGACGCGGACGAGCTGGAGAAGCAGGTCGAGCGCGTCAAGAAGCTGCTTCCCGCCTATCCCACGCGAACGGACGACGGCGGCGGCCGTGCGTCCGGCAAGAAGACCAACGCAGACCGCTTCGCAGAGGCGTTCGGGCTATAGGACCTAGAGATTGGAGACAGAAATGGCAGAAGACATCAGCCGCAAGACGAACGAGGTCGTACTCGACAAGGAGCTTTCCCAGGAGATCATTACCAAGGCGATCGAGGACTCCGCGTTCATGAAGCTCGCCACCCGCATGACGATCGCGGGCTCCGGCAAGAAGTACCAGACCATCGCGGGCGACCCCGAGCCCGAGTGGGTCGGTGAGACCGACCCCATCGCGGTCGGCAAGTTCACCTTCGGGAAGAAGGAGGTCGAGCCCTACAAGATGGCGCTCATCGTGCCGTTCTCGAACGAGTTCCTCCGCGACAAGGCGGCGCTCTACGAGGAGTGCAGCACGCGCCTTCCCAAGCTGTTCGGCAAGAAGTTCGACCAGACCGTCATGGGCAGCACGCCTCCCGGCGAGAACTTCGACGTCCTGGGCGCCGCCTCCTCCGTCTCCATCAACCCGGCGGAGGGCAAGACCGTCTACAACCAGTTCGTCGCCATCGACGGCATGATATCCGCCGCCAACGGCATCATGTCCGGCATCGCGCTCGCCCCGGCGGGAAAGTCCAAGGTGCTCGACGCCACGGACGCCGTCGGCCACCCGCTCTTCACCCCCGGCGTGGAGTCCGGCACCGTGGGCAACATCCTGGGCGCGCGCGTGTCCGTGAACAGGGGCGTCCTCGTCCCGGGCACCGCGCAGGTCGGCACGGCGGGTCAGGCAGGGTACGTGGCGGGCGTCCCCTCCGTGGTCGGCCTCGCGGGCGACTTCGAGGAGGCGCGCTGGGGCGCGGTGGAGGCCATAAAGGGCTCGATCTCCCAAGAGTCGTCGATCGAGTATCCCGGCGAGAACAACGAGAAGGTGACGCTGCACCTCTGGCAACGGGACATGTTCGCCATCCGATTCACCATCGAGCTCGCCTTCATGGTGCGCGACATCAACAAGTTCGTGCGCATCACCGGCGACGTGCCGCAGGCGGCCTAGCCATGGTGGAGCTCGTCTCCTCCGGCGGAGTCACCGTCCTCGCGCGCGAGGACGCCGTGCAAGGCATGCTGGACATCGGCTTTCGCCTCGTCGAGCATGAGACGCACGACGAGGATCCCTCCTGCGACGACCAGGGGGAGAACTTTGAGGACATGAGCAAGCAGGGCCTCATCGACTTCGCGAGGGAGCACGGCGTGGCCGTGAACCCTCGCGACAACAAGTCCACGATACTCGCGGCCATCAGGGGGAGCATCTGACCATGGAACCCTTCGCGACCGTAGACGACCTTTTGGCAGGATGGCCAAACAAGACGCTAAGCGAGTCGGAACGGGCCGCGGCCGACGTCCTCCTCAGGCGGGCGTCGGGCCAGCTCGCCGCCCTCATGCGCAACAAGGGCAGGGCGGTCGACCCGTCCGACGAAATACAGGCGGAGAACCTCAGGACCGTCACCGCGAACATGGTGCGGCGCTCCATGATGTCGGGGTCCGCCGAAGGGATCAAGTCGGTGTCCCAGACCATAGGCAGCACCACGGCCAGTGCGCAGTGGAGCAACCCCGACGGGGCGTTCTACCTGTCCAGGACGGACAAAGAGGTCCTCGGGCTTCTCGGCGGCGGTCGCGTCGGATGGGCCAGCATGGCAGGCGACCCATGAGCGCGCTGGGAGCCATGCCCCCGCTCAACGACTACTCGCTCTGCCGTCAGACGGTCACCGTGTACCACCACGGCCCCGACGGCATCACGCGAACCGTGCACGACAGGGCCTACATGGAGCGGACGAAGACCGAGGAGGTCACACGAACCGGAAGCTCCGAGAAGAACGGCTTTCTCCTGGTGATCCCCGGGGACGCCCAGGCGTGCCGTATCGGTGACAAGGTGCTTGAGGGCGACGGCCCGGAGGTGCCGACAAGCGACGCGGACGCGTGGTGGCGCTCGTTCATTCCCGCGAAGGTGGACGGCCTCGTCGTGGTGAGGCACGTGAGCGTGGGGCGCTGGGACGGTAGGATCGTGCACACCGAGGCGGGGGCGTGACATGGCCAAGAAGAAACGCATGATAATGAAGGTCGCGCTTCCCCGACCAAGCGCCGTCGCGCGAAGGCTCGGCGTCGACGAGAGGGGCGACGTCCAAAAATACGTCACACGAGAGGTCCTGCGTAGGATCAAGCCGTACATCCCGCTGAAGGAGGGCACGCTGCGCGGCGCCGCGGCCATCCTGTCGCCGACCAAGATAGTCGTGGACGCGCCCTACGCCAAGGCCCAGTTCTTCGGCGTGACGCGCGAGGGGAAGCCCTTCAAGTATCGCTACACCGGGGCAAAGGTCGGGTCTCACTGGGACAGACGGCTCGCGGCAGAGCAGGGCGGTTCCATCGTGGCCGACGCGACCAAGTACGCGCGACGGAAGAGGTGGTGAGCGTATGGCAGACGCAAGCTACACGGGCGGCAGCACGCTCGACGGAGGCGACTTCTCAAGCTACTCCGGCGGGGCCTACGAGGACGGCGGAGGCTTCGACTGGGGGGAACAGACCGCGCTGGAGAGGATGCGCGATTTCGTCACGCGCTACGGAGACGAGCGAATCAACAGCCTCACCATCGACTACACCGACCAGGTCCCGAGCAGCGCGGGCCTCTTCCCGGGCGGGCTCGTCGAGCTTAGTCGCACCAAAGACATCATGGGGCACGTGAGCGTCGAGTCCCAGTACAACTTCGCGCTATACACCGTGCTCGAAAAGAGTCCCGAGGACGACGCGGGGGCGACGGACAACGCCGAGTGGCAGATGAGGTTCCAGGAATGGGTGCAGGAGCAATCCGCCATGGGACTCGCGCCGTCGTTCGGGGACGAGCCGAGGAAGGAGCGCATGGTGGCCCAGAACGGCGAGCTTTACAGCGCCGACGAGGAGGGAACCGCGCTCTACGTGATTCAAATGTCGGTCAGCTTCACCAAGAATTACTAGATCTAGGGAGACAACATGGCAAACACACCAACGTTCAGCACGCCCGACGGTCAGACGATCGCCCGCGAGCAGCTCATCGTTTACCTCAACGTCGGCACGTACGCCACGCCAGAATGGGCCGCAATCGGCACGCGCGTCGAGGACTCCTCCATGGAGTACGACTGGAGCGAGGAGAGCAACCAGGACATTCTCGGCGTCACGCACAGCTCGATGAAGAAGCCCACCATTACCCAGAGCTTCGACGGCGTCAAGCTCAGCTCCGGCGACAAGGCGTACGAGAAGATCTGGCTGGAGGGCGTCAAGAACCAGAACCCGCAGGCCCTCTGCAACCTCGACATCCTCGTCGCCCACTTCTACGCTGGCGCTGCAAACGCACCGTTTGGCGAGCGCTATCCGTCCTCCATGGTGCGACCCACGAGCCTGGGCGGAGAGGGCGGCGGCGACATCGTCATGCCCTTCGATGCCACCTACGGCGGCGTGCGCGAGACCGGCACCGTCACGAAGGGCAACGACGGCGCGATCACGTTCGCAAAGGCGGCGTAGCCATGGGCAAGGCACTCAGCTTCGACACCGGCGTGGTCGAGTACGAGATCAACGGCGCGGCCACCGTACGGTTCAACCCCACGGACGCATCGTTCGTGGACAGGCTCTACAACACGTTCACCAGCCTCGACGCACGCCAGGACGAGTTCCAGAAAAAGGTCGCGGAGATCGGGGAAGACGGGGAGCAGATGCTCGCCTACGCCAGGGAGCGTGACAAGGAGATGCGCGAGGCCATCGACGGCCTCCTTGGCGAGGGCACGTCGGACGCGCTCTTCCATGACATGAACTGCTACGCGTTGGCCGACGGGCTTCCGGTATGGATAAACTTGATGTTCGCGATAGCGGACGAGGTCCAGTCCGCGTACACCGAGGAGCAGAAGAAGTCGAGCCCGCGCGTCGAGGGCTACAACAGGAAGTACCGCCGCATGATGGAGAAGTACAAGCGAGGCGGCAAGTAGCGTGGCAGGCTACGACCTGCCCAGGTCGGCCGACATCGGCGGGAAGACGTACGAGATAAGGAGCGACTACCGCGCCGTGATTGACATCATGACCGTCGTCTCCGACCCAGACCTGACGGATGCCGAGCGCGCGACCATGGCGCTCGGCATCTTCTATCCGCAGGCGGACTCGATCCCGCGCGAGCACGCACAGGATGCCCTGGACTACATGTTCTGGTTCGTGTCCGGAGGAGAGAGTCCGGCGAAGAAGCGCAAGCCCAGGGTGATGGACTGGGAGCAAGACTTCCCGCTCATCGTGTCGCCCGTCAACAGGTCCCTGGGCTTCGAGGTGAGGGGCGTCGAATACCTGCATTGGTGGACCTTCCTCGCCGCCTATCGCGAGATCGGGGACTGCACGTTCGCGCAAGTAGTCTCCATACGGAAAAAGAAGATGGCGGGCAAGAAGCTCGACAAGGCCGAGGCCCAGTTCTACGCGGACAACCGCGAGATCGTCGACCTCAGGAGACTCGAGACGCAGGCAGAGAGGGACATATTCGAGGAATGGACGTAAGGGGGTGGGCGCATGGCGGACGGGGCGATAACGTTTTCCACGACGCTTGACAACAGCGACCTCGAGAAGAGCCTGAAGGCCGTCGAGAGGGAGATAGAGTCGCTAAAGAGGAAGATCGAGGAGAGCAAGGGCGAGGAATCGTTCGCAAAAAGCCAGATGGAAGCCGCCAAGGCCGCGACCGAGGAGGCCAAGCAGGCCGTGGAAAAGCTTCGCGAGGAGCTTGGCGTGACGGACGACGCCGCGCTCGCGGAGAGCCTCAAGGCGGCGAACCGCGAGGTCTCGCAGCTCGAAGCGGGGCTTAGGAAGGCCAACGAAGGCAAGAGCGCGATCGAGGAACAAATGGACGCCGGCGAAGCCGCCATCCGCCAAACCGAGCAGTCCCTACGCGAGCTCGAAGCCAGGCTCGGGGAGCTGGAGAACGCCGACCCGACCAACGCCGACGAATGGTTCGCGGCGCAGAGGGAGATTTCCGGCGTAAAGAGCGCCCTGGCGGACGCCAACGCCTCGCTGGACAAGCAGATCGCGGACCAGGACAAGATGAACGACAAGTGGCAGGCGCTTGACGAGAAGGCAACCGACTACGCCACCAGGCTGGAGGGCGCCTCCGCGCGCCAGGCCGAGCTCGCATCGAAGAGCTCGCGCCTCTCGGCCGCCAACGACGCCCTCAAGCAGCAGTCCGCGGAGCAGGACCGGCTGACCAAGAAGTGGGAGTCGACCAACGCCCAGACCGAGAAGTACACGCGGCAGCTCGACCGCGCCACCAAGAGGCAGCAGGAGCTGTCCGCAGAGTACTCGCGCACCTACTCCGCTGCGGGGGCGGCGGTCGGCGCCGGCATGGAGAGGGCGCGCGCCAGCATGTCCGCCTTCTCCGACAAGGTACAGACGATGCTCAAGAGGGTCTTCGTCTTCGGAATCATACTCAAGGGCATACGGGCCGTCTCGGAGGCGCTGGGCACGGCGCTCGGCCAGAACCTGCGCTTCTCGGCGGCGTGGGAGAACCTGCGGGCGACCGTCACGGGCGTGGCAAACGCCATCGCGAACCTCGTCGCGCCCGCGCTCGTCGGCATGGTGAACGCGGCCACCGCTGCCATAGAGACGCTCGCGAAGACGGTCGACGACCTCTTCGGGCTGGGCATCATGTCGGCTATCAGGAGCGCGAGGGCGGCGGCAGAGGCAAACTGGAGGCAGACGGACGCCTCAAAGGACGCCCAGAAGGCGCTCGACAAGCAGGCGAAGGCGACCAAGGGACTCGCCAAGGAGCAGGACAAGGCAAGGAAGAGCCTGCTTGCGTTCGACGAGGTCAACGCCCTGCAGGCGGACGACGCGGACGACGCCGCCGACGAGCTGGGCGACGAGGCCGACGGCATCGTGGACCCGAGCACGCTCATGAACCCGGACTGGGGTGCCTTCGACGTGGGCAAGATCGACGCGAAGCTCGCAGAGATCATGCTCATGCTCGGCGCGGCGATAATGGCGGTGGGCGCCATCCTCGCATTCAGCGGGATAAACATCCCCCTGGGCCTCACGCTCATGGTCATAGGCGCGCTCATGGTCTACACGGCGTACAAGGAGCAGTGGGACAAGCTGTCGCAGGAGGTCAGGGCCGCGATCACCGCCGCGCTGGCGATAACCGGCGTCGTGCTGGTGGTGCTCGGTGCCGTGCTGGCCTTCAGCGGGGTCAACGTGCCGCTGGGCATCGGCATGATGGCCGCCGGCGCGCTGCTCCTGTGGACCGCCGTCGGCCTCAACTGGGAGAGCATGACGGAGGACGTGAAGACCGTGGTAAGCGTGCTTATGGGCGTCCTCAGCGTCGCGCTCATCGTCGTCGGCGCGATCCTCGCCTTCTCGTCGGCGAACGCACCGCTCGGCATAGGCCTGATGGTGCTCGGCGCCGCAAGCCTCGCGGCGGTGGCCGCCATCAACTGGGAGCGCATGCCCGAGGACGTGCGGGCGGTCGTCTCGGTCGTCATGGGCATCCTCGGCGGGGCGCTCATCGTCGTCGGCGCGATCCTCGCCTTCTCGGGCGCGAGCGTACCGCTCGGCATAGGCCTGATGCTGGCGGGTGCCACGCTGCTGGCGGCCGACGCCGCCCTGAACTGGGAGGCGGTGCAGGACGGCATAGGCGGCGTCATTGACGTCGTGATGGGCATCCTGGACGACGCCCTCGTGGTGATCGGCGCGCTGCTCTGCGCCACCGGCCACATCCCCCTGGGAATCGCGGCGATCATAGCGAGCATCGCCGTGTTCGCCATACACGAGGAGGCGGACAACGAGTCGGCCATGCCCGAGAAGATACAGCGCGTGGTCGGGAGGGTGACGGCCATCCTCGGCCCCGCCGTCGCCGTGCTCGGCATGATGCTCTGCGCCACCGGCCACATCCCCCTGGGAATCGCGGCGATCATCGCGGGCATCGCGGCGTTCGCGATACACGAGGAGGTCGACAACGAGTCGGCGGTGCCGGAGAAGATACAGCGCGT
>Ga0326512_10001053_pt1 | contig 22245 bp, 26 predicted proteins | sample 1_2617_0518_D_FD_203652 | JGI IMG/M metagenome (GOLD analysis project Ga0326512, IMG submission 203652) | Bovine rumen microbial communities from UC Davis, California, United States - 1_2617_0518 | ecosystem: Host-associated > Mammals > Digestive system > Stomach > Rumen | place: USA... | reverse complement strand
GTCTCGCTTAATCTTAATCTTAGAAAGTCTGTTCAGCGTCGTATAGCGAGGCATGCCGAAGTAATCCTGTATGCGGTGTATCATATCCCAGTCCTTAATGCGCCACGACAAGATGTATTCGTCTTTTCCGCAGACTGTCATGTCGGGATAGTCAGGTCTGAACGGCGGTATTATCTCTTTCTTCTTCATGGCTCTCTCTGAACATTGTGAGTATTGGTTGGTTTATTCGCTCGGACTGGCCTGTCTGGTTGCACCATTCTTCCCATGACACGCACTCCTTTTGATGCTGCTCGAACTTCTTTCTTCTTTCCTCATGCTCGTATTCGTCGATGGCGTTGTCCCTCTCCTTCACAAACTCTCGAAGCGACCTGCATATCATAAGCGGGTCTATCGTGCCGAAGAGCTTGCCGTACCTCCCAGCCTTGAAGCGGTGGAAGAAAAGCATTATCTCTGACACCTTCAGATGCCAGAACTCGGTCGCTATGATGTAGGCGCATTCTTCAAGTTGCCTTTGGTCGAGTTTGTCTCTCACGCCGCAATACCATGACAGGTTCTGCAGCTGAGGTATGAGCCATGCAATCGGTATCTTTTTCCCGTAGTCCCTTTTCACTTCCGCGAGGGTTGGGTAGTCGCCGGTGATGCACAGCTTCTCATCGTCGCATATCTCCATCTGGTAGCTTGGGTTGTAGCGCAGCAGCAGCTCGCTCGCTTCAGCGGCTGTTTTCTCTAAGCAGGCGCTCGACAAGCTCTGCGGCAGCTCTGTCGCTTTCATCCCTTGCATTGTTTGTGCTATTGACTCCATTGTTTTTGGTTTGCTTGTGTTTTATTGCTTTTTCACATATCCACAGATTCGCTTTCGACTCCCAGTCAACAATCTTGCGGTTCGACGTTCCGTTCCAACCGTAGGACTCATAGTGATAGAAGAAAGCCTCAGCGGATTCTTTCCAGTCAGGCAGCTTGTCGGCCGCATTCTTCTCGAAGAACGCTATGACATCTTCAAGGCTGCCCGGAAGATTAGGCTTGGGAGGTTCGGGCCTTCTACCCAACCTTTCCTTAGCCTCTTGTTCTACTTCCTTAAAGACGATTTCTTCCTGACCACTCTCGCACGTATGCACGCACACACGTTTTGGGGGCGTTTTCTTTTTATTTATTTTTTTCTTTTTTATAGGGGGTGCAGGGGGATTGTTTTTTTCTTTTTTGTTTTGTTTTTCTTTTTCTGCATCATAAAAGGGTTCCCATTCCGTACCTTTTTCTGATGCATCATTTTCGTAATCACTTGATTTTGAACTATCGTCTTTCGAAAAGGTGTTCCCATTCCGTACCTTTTCTTCGTTAAAAAGGTGTTCCCATTCCGTACCTTTTCCCGAAAAGGTGTTCCCATTCCGTACCTTTTCTTCGTTTGCATCTGTTATCGAGAAAGTGGAATTTTCGCCACGGCCGAAACGAGCCTTGAAAGATATAAGTCCAGCATCTACGAGTCCGTTACGAGCATCTCGCATGGCAGTAGGGCGACACCTCAGCGCTCCAATCAGTTCTTCGTTGGAGAGGCTGAATGTGTCAGGCCATCCAAGTGCATTGCAGCGGTGAAGTAGGTAGAAGTAGAGAAGTCTCTCCTTATCGGAGAAATCCCTTTCCATAGCCCAAAACCTATCGAGAAGCTCCGTGTAACTCATAACTTCGCCTTTCTATAGGTTTCGTAGTTCTCGCACACGTCATCAAGGTAAGGAGCGTAGTCAATTTGAGCATACAGGCAAAGCTCTTCGATGAACTCTTGCAAGCCATGAATGGTGACGTACTTGAAACCGTCACGTTCTGCCTTGTGCTGAAACACCTTCTGGGCTTCGCTCTGCTTGCCTGCTGACTGCTGGCCTCTTACCTTCGGCTTCTTCATCTCTATCAGTAAGGCACCGTAGCCTCCCTTCTTGTGGAGGAATATGATGTCAGGTGCGCCTGCTACGGCTCCTTCGTACTTCCGCATCGCACCGCTTGCACCAGTCCGCATGCCGCCGTTGGGAACGGCGAACAGCAGCTCTGCATGGTCGGGGAAAGTATGTCGGAACCAGGCGACGCAGGTGTGCTGTATCTGTGCCTCACTCTGCGTCTGCTCTTGTTTCAAAATGTCTTGTAGTTTCATAAGTTTCATAGCTTGTCTTTGAATAAGTTCATTGTGATGTTAACCATATCCTCTTCTATCTGAGTCGTAGTGCCTGTCACGCCATCGGCTATGTTGCGCTTCGTCTGGATGATGTCGTACATGTACTTGTCAATCGTATTCTCCCCGAGGAAGTAGTAGCAGTTGACGTTGTTCTTCTGTCCGTTGCGATGGGCGCGGTCTTCTGCCTGCTCGCAGTCGCTGTACGTCCAGGGGAACTCGATGAACGCCACTCTCGATGAGGCTGTCAGCGTCAATCCGGTACCGCCTGACTTGTAGTTAAGGATAATGAGCTTCGTGTTGGGATTGTTCTGGAACGAGTCAACGGACATCTGCTTCTGCTGTATGTTGTCGTCGCCAGTGACGGTAACGGCTCCAGGGAACTGCTTCTTCAATGCCTGCACGACCTCCTTCAGGTAGGCGAAGAGTATCAGCTTCTCGCCTCCGTCTATGATGTCGTGAACAAACTCTGTCACAGCCTTTATCTTGCCTCTTGCCGCTATCGACTTCAACGCTACCATCTTCACCATGACTTCGCCGCGCATGGCTCGCTGAACCTTCTCATCGTCGGCATTCTTGTACTGACGAAGATATTTTATCAAGTCCTTCTCGCAAGCTTCATACTCTGTTCGGTTGGTGATGTCGCAGATGATGTACTGTCGCGTTTTTTCGGGCAGCTCCGTTAGCACCTTCTGCTTCTCACGTCGGAAGAAGCAACAGTTCCACAGTCTCCAGTTCAGTTCCTTCGTGTTGCTCGACTGCTTGGGGCCGTCGCAGAAGCGGCGCATGAAGTGGGTGTCGCCTCCGAAGTCTTCAAGCCTGCCAAGTATCTTCAGCTGCTGAATGAGGTCGGTGTTGTCGTTCACTACCGGCGTTCCTGTCAAGGCGAACACGAAGGGCTTGCCCCTGCAGATGCCCTCTACGAACTTCGACTGCTGCGTCTTCGATGTCTTGCACTTGTGGCTCTCGTCAATGATGACTGTCTTGAACAGGTTGATGCGCTCGTCGAAGATGATGTTGCGCATGGTGAGCTTAGCACCTGGCTTGACCTGCTTGACGAAGAACTTCTTCAACGACTCGTAGTTAGTGATGAACACGTTGCAGCAACACTCGCCGTCCATGCGCTTCATCTCGATAAAGTTGTGCCAGCTGTCCTTGTTTCTGTCGTCAAGGATGATGGCATCCATGCCGCTGAACTTCTTGAACTCACGCTTCCAGTTTACCTTCAACGCTGCCGGACAGATAACCAGGCATGGGAAAGACTCTCCGAACACGGCTCGCTCCTTGTGAGCCTTAACGACTGCACATATTGCCTGGAGCGTCTTCCCAAGTCCCGGTTGGTCGCCGAAGATGCACCGCTTGTGGTTGAGTGCGTATGCCACGCCTTCCAGCTGATAGTTGTAGGGCTTCAGCAGCATGTAGTTCTCGCCTGCAAGCGGTGTAAGTGTCGGCAATTCGAAAGTAATCTCTTCTTTGATTTCACGTTCAACGACCCTCTCGCAGAAGCGATGGGCTACTGCCCACTGAGCGAGAGCGTGAACGTACCAGTCTGCCGTTTTGCCGGGAGGATAAAGAGGTGAGGTCTTATCAACAAGCCACGCTTTGTCCGCTCCGTCATAGCGCGGCTTGCTGGGTATTCTCTTTACCACTTCTATCAACCTTGCGTTGTAATCAAACTGAAGCTTGTACTTGCTCGGCATTGAAGTGATATAGATAGGTCTCATCTCTTATGACGCTTCTGCTATTGGGCCAGACTCTCCAGCGTCGCCACTGCCGCCAAACGGATCGTCGGCGTTGGCCTCGGCTTCGAAGTTGAACTCCTGTTGTATCACACCATACTTTTGCTCCTTAACGTACAGCTTGGCTTCCTCACAGACAGCATCGACAGCCTCCTGCAACTCAGACAGACGCACGTACTCGGCTTCGTCGGAGTCGAGGGAAATCTGAGGCGTGTTGAGGTTGAGCACCTTCCTTGTGGAAGAGAGTGTCCTTTTGCCTGTGATGATTACCTGCTCGAAGCCATCCTCTCCACTGATGGTGATGCCGGACACACTGAGGCTCTTCAGCAGGTCTGTGTTGTACTCGCATTCGCGGTCGCGCCAGTCGTACTTGTCTGCCTCTCTCTGTTCCGTGATGTCGCAGAGGAATGGAACAAGGCGGTTCATGGCCGCTCTCATGTCGGGGTGTACCTGATGGTCGCCCTTCAATACAATGTCATCGCCGAAGTCTATGTAATGCACCTCCAGACGGCCATTGCTTGTGATTTTTACTTTTCTTACATCCATTTTCGTTATTGTTAGTGTGTTAATAATAGACTTCACACGCGAAGTCAGCCGATTACACGGCCTAAGGTTGCAACCTTACATGCTAAAGATGCAACCTTACATGCTAAAGTTGCAACCTTACACGTGTGAAGTGTGTCTTTTATGCGTGTGTAGTTATCGTGCGTGACGGTACTCGCGCACAAATTCATTGTAGAACCTGTCAGCCGGAAGCGGCAGCTGTATGCCCAGCTCCGTGGCCGCATCCGCCTGAATGAGGTTGAGGAACTTCGTCATCTGTGCGGTAGTCAGGTTGGACGATGAGCCTTTCACGATGAACTGCTTACCGCCTACTACGACTTGACGCGCCAGGAACAGCGTGCAGTAGTAGTCATGCACGTCCTGCTTCGGCGTGCCCGTCTCCTGACTGATGCACTCGAACCACATCCACATGAGCGCATTCTGCGACACTGTCCGTGGTTCTTTCTTCCGCGTAATGGTAAGGTCGTATGTCCCATTAGTCAGCTTGGAGCAGAGGTATTCCAACGTCTGAGACATACTGACCTTCCCATCCTTCTTGACAAGCTGCGCAGTTACCATGGCCGTTCACCGAATACGCCGACTTGTTGTGTCTGTGGCTGCTGTGGTGCAGGCTGCTGTGGTGCAGGTGCATATTGTGGCATAGACTGCGGTGCAGGCTGCTGGTACTGCGGAGCCTGCTGTGGCGTATAGCTCTGCTGGGGCTGAGTCTGAGGCTTGGAACTGAGAAAATCCAATACCTCACAGCGGACTTCCGTGTAACGCTTCGTCACGCCCTGCTGGTCTTGATAATCTCCCGTGTACGTCTTGCCTTCGATATACACCTTGTCGCCTTTGTGCAGGTACTGCTCTGCAACACCTGCCTTTGGACCGCGAACTAAGATGTTGAACCACTCCGTATGCTCAGGCACTTGGATGCCGTTCTGCATCGTGTAGGCCTTCTCCGTGACTGCAACAGTGAAGCGGCATATCTTTGAGCCGTCTTGGTATGTCCTTACCTTCGGGTCCTCTCCGAGATTCCCGATGATTATCTGTTTGTTTACTCCCATAGTTATTTCAGTTTAATTGTCAATCCGCCTTGACGTACAGACTGCTTGACGTACTTCTCGTACAAGTCTGGGTGCTCGGCTTTGAATTTAGTTGTATCGAAGGAGTTGACGATGCTGTCCTTCGCTATGGTAGCGGTGAACTTGCCTGCATCCCATTTCTTGACAGGCTCAGGCGCTCCAAGCATGGCGTTCTTCAACGTCACCTTCAGCTCTTCAAGCCTCTTCTTCATCGCTGCCTCCTCTTGAAGGATGAAAGCGATGGAGTCGATGAACTGCTGAGGCAGGTCGAGAGCATTCTCGGTCGTAGCAACGCTCGTACAGCCATAGGCGAACTTCGACTTGTCCTTCACATCGTAAGTGAAGCCGTGGTCGGTAAGCTCGTAGTCCGTGTCGAGAAGCTCCTTGATGAGGCTGTCTTCCTTGCGCTCGATGGTCCACTGCTTGCACTGATCGTCGCGGAACCAGTTGCCAAGCAGACCCTCAACCTTCAATCCGGGGTTCTGCTTCTCGAACAGGAAGGCGTAGCAACTCAACTGCCATGACAGATACTCGATGAGGGCTACTTCGCCTCCTGGGTAGAGGTCGAGGTTGTTCGTCTTCGTATCGACAAGCCAGATGCCGCCAGTCTCTATCATCTGCCACACGTTGTCGATGTTCGACGCATACATGCAGTTGTCACTGACAGTATATTCGTTGGCTATAGGCTCGTAGCCTTCGCGCAGCATGATGTAGTTCTCCAGCTGGGCGGAAACGTCGAGGTGTCCGTTCAGAGGCAAATCGTATTCTGTCTGCTTCTCGCCTGTCGTGTCGTACAACTCTATGGCATGATGGACTGCCGTTCCCTTCTCGCCTGCTTTGGGGATGAGGAACTCCTTCACATAGTCGCTTGCTTCGGGGTACTCACCAAGGCCTGTAGCGGCCTTGATGAGTGTAGTGATGCCTGACAGTCTGATGCCGTCGAGGAAATATCCGTGGGGGTTCTCTGAGAACACCACGGGGCTATTGGCTAACTGTATCATTTCTGTAAGGATTGACGTTTGGTAATTACGGCATTGGCGAATGGCGTGTTCTCTGCAATGACAGCACTCCAGATTTCGTTCCACCGGTCGATGAGCAACGTAATGTCATCCTCGTTCTTGCAAACACTCAGCTCTGAGCATGCAATCCGTGAAGCCTGTTGGAACAGAGCATCGTTGAACTGCTTGTTCTGCTGAAGTTCTGGATACTTCTCGAAGGATTGTGTCCAAAAGGCACGCAGCTCGTCGGCTTTCTGCTTCGTTGCCATCACTTCGAGCGCCTTCTTCAACTGGGCACCTGTGAAGCCAGTCTTCTGTTGTGTCTGTGCTGCCTGCCCATTCTGGTTGTACTGTACTGAGTTGCCGCAAGCAGCGTTGGCATCGTCATCGTCGTCGGCCACAATGCCGAGAATGGCGCAGTAGGCGTAACGCTTCAGATAGGTAATCATGCTGCCGATTTGCTGAAAAGCAGTCGAGTGCAATGTGCCCTGATTGAGCGGCAGCATCGAATTGACAAACTCGCCCGATTTGTGCATGAGGGTAGTAACGAGAACTTGCCCCTGTATGGTCTGAATGACCGCGAGGCCGTTCTTCTGCAACTCAGGAGCAGCGGCACTCATGCACGCGCCGAGGTCTGCGTACTGAAACTTGTACGAGCCTCCTACATTCGTCTTGACGGTTACGGACTTGTTCAACTTGGGCTGCTTGATGCTGCCCTGGAACGTCGAGAGTGCTTCGGCAAGTTTGCCAATGGTGGCACTCTGCATTGGAATCTGATAAACTTCTTCCATTTTGTTTACATTTTTAATAGGTTTAACTTATGTTTTGTAAATCTCGTTTACATCTGTAAAGTTAGCGTTTTTTGGCAAGATATGGAAACAGAATTGTCACCATTTTTTCGCCTTAACTTTTGCTAACGTTTGGCATTCACTTTGGGCTGTTTCCGTCCAAAGTGAAGTATAACTTGGAAATAGTAAGTTGTCAAAAAAACTACACGACCCTCGCGGGCAGTGTAGGAACCTGCCAAGACCCTATGAAGATTGATTGATTGAAGAAGGGCCTTGCGCGATAACAAATGTGTAACTTAGTAAGTTGAGGCTATTCTCACGAACCACCTCAACATTGATTGATAAATGAAAAAACTACTCTGTGGGCGCATGAGGACTCGGACCCCAACTGTCGGAAGAAACTACTGAAAACACCGACGGCACCTGCACGCCCGATTGCAGGGAAGAAACGCCTTCCCTGCTGTCAAATCAATCATGTAGAGCAGATGAAACGCCTATTCGTCACGAACCAACGTCCCAACGACATTCCTCACCCAGCTGGGTATCACCAAATGGTGACACTTCAACAGGAAGAAGGAATATAAGACACCTATGAGCTGCACCAGGTATGGACCATCGTCGATACCGGCGAAGCTTAACAGGGAATAACCGCCTTGCCAGAAAGTCATCATGCAAGGACTGAATACTACTGTGCACCAAATGAGTGCCAAAATCACTTTTTTCATAATTTTAATTGTAGGTTTAACTTGTTTTCGGCGATTCTTGAGTAACAAAATCACCTTTTTTGTAATTTTAATTGTTGGTTATCGGCGATTCTTGCAATGCATCAAGACCTGTGGCGCACAGCAGAACCATTTTCCATTCTGTTGGTTTGTCGGTTTTTCCGACTTTACCTTCTCGGCCGCGATGAGGTTCTCCAGCTTCTTCACGCCGCCCACGATGTGCGCGGACAGCTCCTTGCTGAACGTCTTATTCTCGAAGGCGAGAAGTATGTTCTGAAGTATTGCCGACTGGGTGGCCAGCGGCACGTTGTCAAGACTCACTCTCATAGCATGAACTCCTTTCTCCAATGTGGCATGTTCTTCATGTGGATAATCTCAACAATGGCCCGAATAGCCCTGCGCTTGCTGCCGTCGATACGCACAGGGAAAATCTCAAAGTCCGACTCTTCGATTTGCCGGACTGTCGGCTCAAACACATAGCCGGTAGTGTAGCCAAATCCACACCTGTGCAGTTGGCTTTTCAATTTCTTGAAGTTAATCATAAGCGTTAATGTTTGGGGTTGTGGGCATGTGGAAGGTATCGCACCTTCGCTCACCTAAGCTCTTTCGGAGCACCACGGAACAACGCATCCGTGCGCCAAGTGTGTTCCTTATTCCGAGTTGACGTGTTGCTCTGTTCTGCACGTCTTTCACATGCCTTTCGTTTCCTGCAAGTACCTTGTGGATACCAGGGGAGTCGAACCCCTGTATGATACATTTTACAACATATCCGAGCCGTTACGCGCATCCCCAGACCGTCTTTCCAGTCTGCCATCTCACGGGCTTTCCTACAGCCTCTACATCTTGTTGCGGTGGGCGGGACTCGAACCCGCGACCTCTTGGTTATGAGCCAAGCGAGCTACCAACTGCTCCACCCCGCGATGAAAGCCGTCTGTCCGGCTGTCAAGCGTCTTTCCGCTTTGTCATTCCAGGACCTCTATGTAGATAAAAGCATGAATGGGTACCAATGCGAGAGTATCTTTGCGCCCATGCGTATTCCGACGAGAACGCTTACGAGCCTCCGCTGAGGCTATGGGCAGTGCAGGACTAAAACTGAAGTTAGGTCTTCTAGGTGCTAAAAAAATGTGGAGTCCTGCTGTATATTCTAATAATGTGTTATCTACTCTGCTGCTCTCTGTCGGGCAGCTCGACGCTTGTCTTTAGGCCGTCGCCTTCTGTAGGCTAATGTTATTGTTCTCTTGTGGCCATTTCCCCGGGGAAGCAGTCAGCCCCGTCTCCCTCCGCCCCTATCTGCCCTTAACGAGCCTTGCCCGTGTTTATGCAGCTTTGGCGTCCATTGGGGAGCTGTACATCTATATAGAATGTAAGTCTGTCAAAGAACCCTTCTTCTGAAGCGGTCATGTCAGGACTCGAACCTGCTGTCACCCCATCAGGTGCAGACCATCGGAAACGCGAATTGCTATCCGCCTTTGTCAATCAATCGGATAGGGAAGATTTTATTCGTTTTTTCTTGGGAAAGTGTGGAAAAAGTCATAACTTTGCTCCCGATTGATTGATTGACACCGCAAAGTTAAATCTCATTTGAGATATTTGCAAGAAAAAATTAAATTTAATTGGACATTTGGGATATATTGGACAAAGAAAATCCCATTTGGGTCAGTACTTTTATTTATTTTGTTTGAAAAATGGAAGGAAAAGATGCAAAAGATGCTGTTCTCGGCAGACTTGTTGAGTTTAAAGAAAATTGTGGCATACAATGGAAGGCATTTAGTGCTTTCATCGGTATGAAACAAAACACAATTTCAAACCAAGTAATCGGTCAAAGGTCACTCTCATTGGACACTATTCTGTGTACGCTTGCTGCTTACACAGACCTTTCTGCCGAATGGCTGTTGAGAGGGCAAGGAGAGATGTTCCTAACCAAGACAGAAGAAGAGCCAAAAGTGGAAGAGCCAAAGACAGACAACCGCCTTGAAGCACTCCTCGACACAATCGCACTACTTAATGAGACAATCAAGACGAAGAACGCCACTATCGACGCTCTCCAGGCAGAATTGTCTCAATACAAACATAAAGCTAAGAAGGCATGAAAAAGTTAATTTTTATCGGCATGCTCGTGCTTTTCTGCGTGGCAATATATTTGTTCAGCGGTAAGGAAAGTCCTGTCGTTCAAGCACAAACAGAACAGGAAGAAGAGATTATTGAGCTCAAAATCGAACCAGAAGAAATGGCCCGCATATCAAAGGTACGTGATGACTTCAACGAGCGAACAAAGGTGTCATACATCGACAACACCAAGAAGGGGAGCTTCTGCATGTCAGCTTCGTACAACATCGAAGAGAATGATATCCTCAAAAAGAGGCTGCCTAAACCTAAGGCTAAAGACTTCATGATCTGCGTAATTTCATCGCGCAAAGGCGCAAGGGAAGTTTCCAGAGTGGAGCTGACAATCAACAATAGCACGTTCATTCTTAGGCCTAACTACACGAAGCATGAAGGCTACGGAAGGTTCACTATGCTATTCGACTTTGGGCGAATGCTTGACAACGCCGACTACCCAAAGCAGATTGCTTTTGCGGAACATGCTGAGGCTCGCGTCATCTTCGACAATGGAAGCGACACGTACGAGCTTTCAAAGGAGGACTTAAAGCCAGTTAGTGTAATATACCGGAGTTACATAAACGACGGTGGGAACTTTGAATAGTGACTTACATAAACAAACATCATGAAAAGAACATTTTCAATAACTCTGGTTCTTTTGTTGTTGCTCACAGGGTGCAGTCCAGATGCGCATGTTTACAGGCTATAAGAAGTGGTTTAGATGCTATAAACGGATAGGATTATGGAAGCTAAAAACGAAAAAAAAGATGTTGTCAACAGGTTTGTTGGCTTCAGAGAACAACTTGGCATGTCTTTGAACGCTTTCTGTGCATCAATAGGCATGAAGCAGAGCACTATTTTTAATCAAGTAAACAACTTCAAGTCCCTTTCACTTGAAACAGTTCTCAACACACTCAGTGCCTATGATGAACTGTCTGCTGAATGGCTGCTGCGCGGTCACGGCAACATGTTCCTTGAAGCGAAGGATGAGGAACCCGAAGAACCAAAGGCAGACAACAGACTCGAAGCCCTCATCGACACCATCACACTACTGCAAGAGACTATCAAGATGAAGAACGCCACCATCGACGCTCTCCAGGCAGAATTATCTCAATACAAACATAAAGCAAAGAAGGCATGAAAAAGATTTTTTCAATTATAATGTTAACCCTGCTATGCGTGGGGTGCATGAGTAAGGCAGAGTATCTGGCTCAAAAAGAAGAACAGGAAGAGGTCAAGGACACCATCGACCAGTCACTCATCTCCAAGACGACAGACAGCATCACTATGCAAACAACAGTTCACTATGAAGGTTTCAGAGTATTTGACGACTTCATCATGTCAGCCGCCTACACATTGGATGAGTTCGACTCCTACGGAGAGCAGCTGCTGACACCTAAGGTTGGCACCTTCGAAATTACGATGCACATAAAGCACAAGGGAGCACGCAAGCCGAAGAAGGTTGTCCTCGTAACAGACGGCAAGATGCACATGCTTGAGCCGAACTTCATATATGGAGAGAAGTTGGGAGATTTCATGCTTTTGTTCTATTATGATGTTCTGAAGACGCGCACGGTACCCCGTGACATCATCAACGCAAAGTCTATTCAAGTCAAAGTGCGCTACGACAATGGCGATGTAGTGTATGATGCTACAGAGGATGATAGGAAGGCAGTCGAAACCATCTTCAAGAGCTTCATCCAAGATGGAGGCAGAGACTACAGCTCGGATGGAGAAAGTGAAGATTGAACTGTATAAACGTCAATAACTAACATTATGAAAAAGTTTGCTTTTATCGCCGCCTTGATTTTTGCCTCATGCACTGGCGGCAATGACACACAGAAAACAGAGCAGGCTATTGATGAACTCATGGAGGCTTATGCCAAAGAGAGAACCAAACCGTATGACGACATCACAGCCGAGTACGACAAGAAAGAAGACTGCCTTTCCATTGAAATGGATGGCAAGATGCTTAACGCATGCTACGAAGTGTACTATAAGGACCTCTTGACAGACAACCCTTCATCTTATGCGAAAAGTTTCTTGATAAGCATGGTGCTGTTTGACCCCGAAGTCAAGATGGTCTATAATATGGAATTCAAAATCGACGGCATAAGTTTCAAGGCCAGTCCTTCCATGGTGAATAAATACAACAATAGCATTGCCCTCGGATTCTCTTCGGGTGAGTCGTACTACAAGGCAATCGAGCTTATATCTCACATAAACGTCAATGCAGATATATGGCTCAACACCAACAAAGGAAAGATAGAGATACCCTATCACGATGTCACCAACCTGCAAGCTATGGCAATAAGCTACAGGATGGATGGCGGCACATTTGAATAATTACTAACCCTTAAACTATGTTTGAAAAATGAAAAGAAGCAGTTTTGTTTCCGATTTATTGTCGGGCCCGTAAAACAGACTGCCCGAAAATCGCTTGCAGAAAGGTAAAATGGCAAAGTTTGCGAAATAGTTAAGAATTTAGTAGCATTTTTTGTTTGCAAATACCTGAAACATGCAACAAATCGGGCGTTTAGTGTGTATCCTTAATTGAAATTACGTCACTTTTGACCTAATTCTTATTGTCGGAAAATGGTCGGAATGGCAAAAAACATTTACTTTTTATTGTCGCAAAATTATGGCTAATCTAAGCGCAGTAATCGTACCTGCTAAGGTACTCAAAGGAGGCAAGCACAAAATCCGTATTGCAGTCTCCCACAATTCAAAAACTCGTTATATAGTTACTAACATCACTATCGACTCCGATAAGGAGTTCAAGGACGGACGCATCGTCAAACGACCAGACTCAGCAATCAAGAACGTCAAGCTTCGCGGACTGCTTGACAAGTACCAGGAAGCTCTCTACAACATCGACTTCGTTGAGGCTATGTCATGTGAGGAGCTTGTAGATCATCTCAAGAACATCGACAAACGCGACAGGCGCACCATTCGCTCCATCTGCGAGGAGTACATCGCAGTTCACGACCTGAAGCCTGCATCTGTCGCTCACTACAGGTACAACCTCACTGTTATCCTCTCGTACTTCGGAGAGGACATGCTTATTGAGAACCTAAACTACTCTTACATCGTAGGACTGGAGAAGTATCTGAGGAAGAAAGGAAACAGCTCACACACAATCAGGGACAAGCAAATCTTCCTCATGGGGCTCTATACCTTCGCACAACGATGTATGTATATCCCAATGACAGTAAGTCCGTGGAACGGATACAAGCTGCCAGAGGCTAACGTGCGTGACTCATGGCTTACGCTGGAAGAGGTGGCCATGATACGCGACTTGCCAATCAGGTGCAGAGCTCGGAGCATCGTCCGTGACATATTCATGCTGTCCTACTACCTGGGAGGCATCAACATCATCGACCTCGTGTCTATCAACTTCAACGATTGCAAGAGACGCCTCATCTACGAACGCACCAAGACAGAGAAACGCTCGAAGGTCAATAAGTTTGTGGAGTTCGATATGCCTGATGAGGCTCTCGAGATAATAGACAAGTACAAGATGCCTGACGGAACTATCCGCAAATACTCGACGCTCAGGACAAAGTGCTTCCGTTCTACTGTCGATTACCACATGAGGCGCCTTGCTGAGCAGGTGGGAATTAAGAACCGCCTCATCTTCTATTCAGCACGCAAGTCATTCGCTCAGCACGCTCTCGATGCCGGTGTGGAGCAGAGCACAATAGACTTCATTCTCGGGCATAAACTCAATACAAGAGGCACAAGTTTGTTCAACTATATTCGCGTTACTCCGGAAATAGCAACAGAAGCTGTGCAAAAAGTTTGCACAAATCTGAGAAATGTCGTACCTTTGCAAACGGATCGGTAACATTTCATCTGGTTATGTGCTGGTTTAACTTGTGTTGCCCCCGGGGGTGGTTCCCCGGGGCTTTTTTCATATCCCGATGCAACATTTCGCTTCGTTATGAGTACCCTTATCAGAGCACCCCAATGTGAGTTGACTATGTGCGGTTGAGGGGTGCTTCGGGAGGCTGTATGAACACATCGTCATGCAGCCTCCTTTCTATATGCGGCTGTACTCCTTCCGCGCATCGAAACACGGGCAGTCCTTAATCCACTCCGAAGGCTCGATGATGCCGTTGTGGTTCTTGTCGGGCGAGAAGTCCCTGTGTCCGCTTATCCTCGCAGTGGGATAGACCTTACGGAGCATCAGCAACAGGTTAAGCAGGGCGTTCTTCTGGTTCTCCGTGCGCGTGTCCTTCGCCTTGCCGTCCTTGTCAAGCCCGCCGACATACACTATGCCTATGCTGTGGGCGTTATGGCCGCTGACGTGCGCACCGACCTTCTCAACGTCCCTGCCCGGCTCTATCCTGCCGTCGAGACGCACAACGTAGTGGTACCCGATGTCCGCCCATCCCTGAGCCTTGTGCTGCTTGCGGATGTCGTTGGCGGTAAGGTCTCTGCCTTCCTTCGACGCTGTGCAGTGTATCACAATGTCCGTTATGGTGCGCTTGCTCTTCTTGATGGGCAGCACGCTGCTTGCAGCAGCGGGCAGCAGCTTAGCCATCGTAGCAGGGCCGACAATGCCGTCGGCGGTCAGTCCCTTCTCGCGCTGGAACGTTATAACGGCTTCTCTCGTCAGATTGCCAAAGATGCCATCGGCAATCAAGTGCAATGCCCGCTGGATAGCCTTCACGCCTTCGCCACGGGAACCGAGCTTATATATCGTCGTTGCCATATTCTTCTTGCGTTTTATATTTGGACTCTTCTATTACTTTTGTGATGAGTTCCCGGAACGTAGCTTCCGACAGAGCATGCTGCAACAGACGGCGGAAGTCTTCCTGTAGCTTCTTCTCCTTGATGTTCGCAGGCTCAGTTATGCTCTTTATCTCCACGAAGGCCTCATAGAGCACTCCTATGAGCGTGAAGACTGGCAGCATAGGTATGTCGTAGTTATATTCCCTGTAGAGCATGTAGAAAAGGCTTATCTGCACTGCATCGACAAGCGTCATGGCGAAGTGCATAGCGAAGTACTTGTTTATCTTCCCTACAGTCTTCTTCAGACCCTCGCTCGTGCGGTACTCGCCTCTCTGCTTGGCCTTGCGCACACCTGCCCACAAGTCGGCAAAAATAAGCCCGAGCGCAACAATATAGAATAGCAGGATGATACACCCGCACACAATCAATGTTCCTATTCTCCCTTCCATTTCTTTTTCTTCAATATACTTTTAGACGTTAAACATAGGCGGGCCACAGGCTCCCATCCTGTCCCACTGCAAAGATATGGAAAAAGAACTTACAATTCACAAATCGCACAAATCTCACAAACACGATTAGCACAATCGAAGCCTCAGTGTTAGTATTGTGTTAGTACAAACTAAACAAACAAAGAAAAAGCCCCGGGCCAAACGGCTCAGGGCTTCTCTCTCTGGATGATGTCGCGTATTACTTTGGCTATGTAAGCACCTTCTCCGTGCTTCTTTATCCAAGTGGCAACATCATCGGGAATGGTGTACATGTGACGCACACCTTCCGCCTTCTTCCGCCCGCTGTTCTTGCGGGCACCTCCCCAGCTTCTCTTCTTCGTTTCTACGGTACTCATAATTTCGCTTCTGAAAATTCCTTGTCCTTGAATAGTTCTGCCAGTCCTGACAGTTGCTTATAGCGCAGCAGCTCATCGGCATCCATGCCTATCTCGCGCATGATCCAGGCATCGCTCATGCCCGCCTTCTTCAGCTCGCCGACAATGTTCATCATCAACTCAATGGAGTGCGAGCCTCGTGCGCGGTTGTGGCGTATGGTCGAAGCCATGCGGTTGCTCACGTCCTTGTCGATGATGGAACATGGCAACTTGCCACCCTCGCGCTCGTAGATGTCGCGGTGAGTCAGCATGACAGTGTAGCGGTGGTAGCCGTCAACTATCTCATATCTGCCGTCCGGCTTCGGATATACCACAACAGGCATGGTGTAGCCATCCTGAAGGATGCTCTCGTAGAGCAGACGCATTTCGGGCGGTGCCACATGGTTAGGGTTGTAAGAGTTTGCGTCTATCTGGTCGATAGGTATCGCCTGAATGTTATAGACTGGTGATTTCATAAGTCCTTATATTTTTCTTGTATAGCCTTACGGCGTGTCATTTCGTCTTTGGTAAGTGAGAAGCCCATGTACTTGCACAGGTGGTCGTTCTTGATGATGCAGACACACATCCGCTTGTAGGTCGGTATCTCCTTGAACTCCCGAATGTCAATGTCGTCGAGGTATTCCATGCGCACGGGCTTCTTGTCTGTCTTATAGTTTGTCATGTTGAGCACCTCCATGTCAACACCTGCTGCCCTCAGTTCGTCTATCACCCCTTCGCTGAGGCAACCGCCTTTCTCCCTCCAGAACCTCATCGACACGGCAAGCTTCTTCAGATAGTTCTCCCGCGTTTCTTCCGGAAGTGTGCCAAGCAGGAAGTACATGTACTCCTTCCATGTGAAATGCTGAGGCTTTGTGATGTTCTTCCATCCCATCGCAGTCGTTCCGCCATAGAGTCCTGCGAAGTTAACGCCGTTCACGCGCCCGATGAGCCGTCCCCATGTGTCTGGTTCTATTACCTGATAGAGCCTCAACGTCTCTTGACCTTCGCTGAGGAATGGCGAGGCGACACGCATCTTGTGAAGCGGCACACCTGCCAGATACATGAGGTCGTAGAGGTGATTGTAACTCCATCCATTCTTCGCGTTGGCAATCCATACATCCTCCAGCCTCCAGTCAAAGATAGGATAAGCATTCACACATTCCCCCTGCAGAGTAGTCCACGGACGGCCTTTGTAGTTGCGTCTGTTCTCACTCTCGGCGAAGACTGTCCGCCATCTGTTCAGGCTCTCGTCCGCTCTGATGCCTACGAGACAACAAACGCGCCCCTTCTCCTTGCACAGCCATTCGCCGAACTCGCGCTGGAAGTCATAGTCCCACTGGTTCTCGCGGTAGAAAGGAAAGTATTGGGCCGTCATAGCTCTTGCAGGCATAGGTCGCACCCAGATGTCTTGAAGGGTAGGCTCCCACGGCCTCCAATATGACTGGAACATGCTCGTACAAGTCGTCACCTTGAACGGAACGCAAATGTGATAGATGTCGGCCACGTCGCTGTATCGGTCGAGCGTCTCGCGCACATAGTCGGTGGTCAGCTGGTACTGCGCCTCGTAGTCCATGTGGAAGATGCCAAACCGCCTTCCATTGGCTACCTGAGCGGTAAGCTCAAGCAACACACCGCTGTCCTTGCCACCGCTGAAACTGACGTAGCAGTAATCGAACTCATCGAAGCACAATGATATGCGCTCCAATGCTGCCTCATATACGTTCATAGCGCTTTCCTTAGTTCCTCTTTCGTTATTCGTTTCAGATATTCGCTCATGCTCACTTTCTTCTTGATGTTATGGGCCATCAGGCGCTCCAGCCCTACATTGCCAGTCAGTTCGTAGTAGTGGCAGTCGTGTTCCTGACCTGTGCGGAATGTGCGCCTGCTTGCCTGGAGTATCAAAGCGTAGTCCCATACGCGGTCGAAGAAGACAGTATGGCGGTACTGCTGGAGGTTCAGTCCAAGCGACTCCTTCTGCATCGAGAGCACTGTGACCTTCGGCCAACGCTTGCGGCATTCCTCTTGCGCCACAATGAAGCGACAGAAGATAATCGTCTCATCGTTGGGCAAGTCTGCTATTAGACGGCCAACTGCATCCATCTTTCCTTCGTCTATGGTGTATGTCATCTGCATGGCGGTGGTCATTGCAAGGAAGATGTTGTTATTGCGCCACTCCAGCGTCTCGTCGCTCAGGTAGTCTTCCTTAATGTCGTTATACCGCTGGCTGGCTTCGTCTGTGATGCAGTAGTGGACGGTGTGCCATTTCTGTGTGATATTAAGCCGCAGGTCGCACTCATAGACGTAGTGGCGGATGAGCGAGTGCAGGTAATCGACATTCTCCATGCCGGTTACGAACTCCTTTGTGTATGAGCGACGGCCTATGCACCTTGTTACCTTCGTCCACTTGCAGAACGTGTCTTTGAACTCGGCAAGTGTCATGCTGAGTATCTTAGGGGACAGAAACTCCATCTGAGGCCACATGTCGAGCAAGTTCCTGCTGACAGGCGTACCATTCAGCACCAGCTTCCACTCGGCGCGTCGGCCTATCTCCAATATCCGCTTCGTCCTCTTCGCATCGGCATTCTTGATTTTCAGGCTTTCGTCAACGATGATCATCGGAACATCAGCTGCTTCAACAGCATTCAGCAGGTCCATGTAGATGCGGTCAGAACCGCTGAGCGATTCCACGCCGTAGTAGTGTGCCGTCATCGTGAAGCCGCCCCACTTCTCAGCCTCCTGCCTGATAGCGTCGAGCGTGCGCAGCGGTCCCACCCAGAACAGGTCGGTGGCGGGTGTCGAGTTGGCGAGCGTCAGAGCTGCCCGCGTCTTGCCAGTCCCCGGCTCCATGAAGAGCGCACCAACCCTCCACTCATGGAGGTGCTGTATGGCTGACTGCTGCTGCGTGGTGAGGGCGTTCATGCTTTCAGTTCGTCTATGATGTTACTTTCTACTGGTGTCTGCTTCTCAGGTGTGTGCCGCTCGACGATGACTGTCTGCCAGTCGCGCCACTCCTTCGTTTCCTTGTTCAGCACAAAGTAGCGAACTTTCGCTTTATGCTGGAAGATGTGGGAGTAGTAGGTCGAAACATAGATGTAACGCCCATCGTCATCGAAGAAGTAGCCAATCGGAACCCTCCGCCTTGTCCTGTTCTGCTCGATGGTTACATACCCTTCATGGTATTCCACGCGGCTGTACTTCACGCGCTGGGCAGGGCAGAGGATTTCGCCTGGTTGCAGGTCAGTCATTGAGGTTCACCTTGCTCTGTTCGTGAAGTTCGCTCAGCTCATCGTTGGTCTTGCCAACGAGCAATGTGCCGCGTCGGTGTATTTGGTACATATTGCCGTCCACGAACACCTCTGACCAGTAGAAGTTCTTCGCCTCGTGGCTCCAGTCGCTGATGCGGCAATCCTTAATCATGCCGAAAATCTTATTCTCTCCGTCTGTCAGGGCGTAGGTAAGATAGCCCCTGTTGATAATCTGCTTTTTCATAGTTCCTTATCGCTTTAAGTCGTTAATGATGTTATTATCCTTTGTTTCTCTCTTCTCAGGCGTGTGTCGCTCGATGGTGTAGGTCGGCATCATGTGGCCGTTCTCGTCGAACCATGCCTGCTTGTTGCCGCTGCACTGGATGCGCTTCTTTCCGATAATCCACGCGCTAATCCACCATGCTTCGCTCTTCGTCACCTCTCTGTCACGCCCGAACACCTGCGAGACAGGTATGATGTCGGATGTCCCGTCGAAAGACGTGGCTTTGTAGGCTTTGGGACTGATGCTCACAAGGCTCTCCAAGCGCACGCTGTAGCATAGAGTTCTCATGCTTCCACAATCTACTTGAATCTCTCAATGCCCTTGATGTTCTCGTTGTCCTTGATGGCGTCGTACACCTTCTGGCTGAAAGTGATGAACAGTTCCGTGCGCTGCTTCCACGCTTCAATTCTCCGTCCGAGGTTGTGACTAAAAACGGCAAGGTCAAACTCAGTCGTAAGGGCGTTGAACTCTTCTGCCTTTTCCTTCGGCATTTCCACCTCGTCAACGATAAACCTACGCCCGGCATCGCTGCCTTCAGCTTTCGTCCAATGCTCTACGCTCTTCGGGAAGTCCTTCCAGCGGACATAGCTGTTGCTTCCTACTCCGTAATAACGGCCTTCCTCATCCATGAGAAAAAGGTCGGGCGTGTTAGCCTCGTACTCAATGCTTGCAATAACATAAAACTTCATAATCTGATTGCGGACTTTATCCTCCTGCACCGGAGTGTTAAGTGATGGTTAAACTTGTTTTCTTCCACAAAGGTATGAAAATTATTTGATATATGCAAGAAAAAACAAGAAAAAAAGTTTCTTGAAGTTCCTTTTTGCATGGGGTTGAACATTATTGAACGATAATTATGCGCAAAAGAAAGGCGGCACATCACTGCACCGCCCAACCCAAACAATTAACAAACTTAGCGCTTCGGCTATTCCTCATTCTCAGGCTCAGCCTTGATGACTTCGTAACCGGCAACATGTGCGGTCAACGTAGTCTGGAAGGTATGGCCTGTGTTCTTTGAACGGAGCAACCAGCCGGCTTCTGCTGTGAGACGTACTACATTGCCTTTCACAGGCTCAACGGTTGTGTGTTCTGGTGCCACCGGCACCGATGGTGTGTTCTTTCCCATAGTCTTTCTTTTTTGTGGTTAAACATTACTTTCTTTTTCGATGTCTGTTATGGTGCTCAGACAGCTTCCTTACGTCCTTCTCTATGGTGCGCTCTGTCACCTCTGCATAGATTTGTGTGGTCTGCACCTTCGTATGTCCGAGCATGCGTTGCACAGTCGTTACGGGGAAGCCTTCCTCCAGCAGCAGCGAGGCGAAGGTGTGACGGCTTGTGTGGAAGGTCACGCGGAAGTCGGTATTGATGCAAGCCTTGCGAAGCAAGTCCCTTAGCGTGGAGTTTACCTGACTGTTCGTTGGCAGGTTGCCGTTCATGCGCCACACGTCGTTGCCGTAGCGGTCGAGCATCATCTTGGCGCGGCCTTCAAAGAGCTTCTCGTATGGTATAGCAACCTTCTGCCCTGTCTTCTGCATTGTCATCCTTATCCATCCGTTCTTGATATTCTCTTGGCGAAGTGCCTTGAAGTCCGACCACCGCAGCCCGGTATAGCTGCAGAAGAGGAAGGCATCCCGAACCATCGACTCTCTCTCGGACAGCCCTGTCAGACGTTCCAGTCTGGCAATCTCCCCATCGCTCAGAAACCCGTGTCGGCTTGTCATGCCTTCCACGCGGTAGCGGTCGAAGGGGTTCCGCGCTATCATGTCGCGCTTCACAGCCTCGTTCAGCACAGCACGCAACAGCCTGAGCCTGCCCACCCGCGTATTGTGGCCTACACCGCAGTCCTTCAGATACAGGTCGTACTTCTCGACGAAAGCATAGTCGCATTCATCCACGCGCACGCCTCTACGGAACTTGTCAATATCGTTCATCAGCGTGCGGTAGTTCGCCTTCGTCACGTCGCGCCGGTCGCTCTGCGCTATCACGTTTCGTCCGAAGTCAGTAAGCTTGGCGCTTGGGGCAGTATTGCTTACCACGGCTTCGCGCAGCATGGGGAGCGTCACGCGCACGTCGCGCTTCATAAAGTCAAGCTCTACGCGCTCTATGTCTATCCGCATGCGCCGAAGTATGACGTTCAAGTCGCTTGAAAGTTCATGGTCAACGACCATTCCGTTGTGCCAGTACTGAGGTTCGAGGTAAACCTTAGTGGAGAAGTAAATGCGTCGTTTCCCTTGCTGGCATTCCACTTGGACCAATCCCTCTCCCTTGCGGTTGAGGCGTCCGCTTCGGTTGAACACTAATCTGTATCTAATCTTTTCGAGTATCTGTGTCATATCAAAAACGTGTATTAGTTTTGGGGCAACTAATCGCAGGCACTCATAGCAGGCTGTGACAGAGCGTATTGCACAGAATCCACTACAAAATGTTTGCCGAATGATGCACTATAGATACATCATCCAGCAAATAATTCATCAGAATCTGTCCCCTGGGACGTAGATTAGCAGTGCTCCAGAACTCGACAGGCAGGCTACCTGAGTGTAGTTCTTTTGTGCAGCGAAATTGAGCGTCAGTTTGTTGTTGCTATCCGTTCCTGCAACGCCGTTCAACACTTGGCAGTTCTTGACTTTAGCAGTAGTTATCTTAGTGTAATACACATTCTCAAAGAACGTTACATAGGTAACTTCATTGCCCCAAGAGTTATTGTTGCATCCGTTGCCCCAAGAGTTATTGTTGCATCCGTTGCCCCAAGAGTTACGATAGCAACTGTTGCCCCAAGAGTTATTGTTGCATCCGTTGCCCCAAGAGTTGTGGTAGCAGTAATTGCCCCAAGAGTTAAACTGACATCCGTTGCCCCAAGAGTTAGAATAGCAATTGTTGCCAAAAGAGTTGCTATTACAACTGTTGCCCCAAGAGTTGTGGTAGCAGTAATTGCCCCAAGAGTTAAACTGACATCCGTTGCCCCAAGAGTTGTAGTAGCAGTCATTGCCCCAA
>Ga0326512_10001052_pt1 | contig 22247 bp, 23 predicted proteins | sample 1_2617_0518_D_FD_203652 | JGI IMG/M metagenome (GOLD analysis project Ga0326512, IMG submission 203652) | Bovine rumen microbial communities from UC Davis, California, United States - 1_2617_0518 | ecosystem: Host-associated > Mammals > Digestive system > Stomach > Rumen | place: USA... | reverse complement strand
GCTGGAGCTACCATTTGTCCAGTTCTGACCTCTTCTCCATCACGTTTGCAGATAGTATGCATATAGTTCCTTCTGGCTCTTCCCGCAGGCTCTATTCTGTCTATATTCGTAAACTCATATGTGGATAAACCAACCATGTACTTGATAGAAAATTGATAATCAACTGGACTTTTCTTATACACCCTTTCCTCCATCTGACCATCAAGGAAACTGAAGATATCAGCAATAGCCCTTAAAAGAAAGCTCTTACCGATACCATTCGCGCCTATCACCACCGAAGTATAAATGTCTTCAGGATAATGCTCTTGGTTCTCGTCTTGACTGAAAGTCAAATTTATATTACCCAGAACACGATGATGAAGTATTGTTAATGATAAAAGTCTAAACATGTTCAACCTCTTTATTTCTTCTTCTAACTCCTGCTGAATTATCTCTTTGGGGGAAGGCATTCCTGCCAATATATCTTCTATGTGATTATCAAGAAAGTCTCCCATATCAATTCATAAGTTTGTTGTCACAGCCCTCGTTCCCTACGGTTTTCCATAGGGCCATTATCTCATCCCTTCCATTTCACTCTCCACCATCTTCATCAACTTCGGCATCAGCCCCTCGATCTTCCGACACTTGACCTTATTGAAATGATCATCGATATCGTCCAAGAGTTCATTTGCCAACTCTTCATCCATGTCACCGGCATAGCCAGCGGCTACGAGGGCGATGGCGGCAAGCTTACGAGCATCCTTTTCCGCTCTCAAATGCGAAGCACCGAGTATAGTGGGCAACAGCTCATAAAGGATGTTGCAATAGTGCAGAAGTTTTGGAAAATAATCATCATCCTGAAGGAAGGCATCGAGCATTTCTTCTTCGTACTGTCGAAGCAGGAGAAAAAAGTTTTCTTTTCTCATTGGCGAAATCGGAGCATGCCCACCCAGTTTAGGACGTCGAAATCCCCCCATTCAGTCATGAAAATGACTTGAAAATGGCCCTAAAAAACGGAGCATATCCGTTCAAGAGTGCCAAAAGCGACCTCAAAATCGGAGCATTGCCGTTCAGTTGAAGAGTGATATGGCACAATCGCAAGAAAATCGCCTCGAAATCGGAGCATTGCCGTTCACTCGTCAAAATTGGAAGTACTGAAAGCCAATGAGTTGGCAGAGAAAAACGGATCATATCCGTTCACTTCCGGTCAAAAAATGAAAAGGCACCCGATACCGAATCGGAGCATTGCCGTTCACTTTTCTGTCTTTTTGCTACCTTTGCGCCAGAGAATTCAAATTCAAAAGCGCAATACGACATGGCAGGAAAGACAAAGGACATGAGCAAGATTAAGCAACTGCTCCTTCTGAAGAAGGACAACGTATCAAACCGAAAGGCGGCCGAGCTCCTTAGTATCAACAAGGAGACCGTCAACCGCTATGTACAGAAGGCCAACGCAGACGACCTTGGTATCGACGGACTGCTGGCCTTGGACGATCCAGTGCTGGAGCATCGCCTGAAAGGAGGCTCTCCGGCTTACTCTGATGAGCGATTTGAGGTATTCAAGGAGTTGCTCCCTTACCTCCAGGACGAGATGAAACGTCCGCATGTAACGCTCAAGCTACTATGGGAAGAGTATGTCAGGGAACATCCCGACAGCCACTATGAGCTGCCCCAGTTCCGTTTCCACTACAAGCAGAACACGAAAGCAGAGAAGGATGCTCCTACAACCATCCTTGCTGACAGGCGTACCGGTGGCGAGAAGGCCTTCCTCGACTTTACTGGCGACACGATGGGGTATATTGACCGTGAGACTGGTGAATATGTCAAGTGCCAGTCTTTCGTGGCAGCGATGCCTGCAAGTGACTACGGCTATCTGCTTTTCGTGCCGTCACAGCGTACGGAAGACTTTGTGTATGCCGTAACCCAATTCCTCAAAGCTCTTGGCGGCGTACCGAGGATGCTCGTGCCGGACAATCTTAAAGCAGCCGTCATCAAGACCGACAAGTACGAGCCGTCACTGAACCGCGTGCTGGAGGATATGGCCAATCACTATGGAACAGTCATCGTCCCTGCACGCCCTGTCCATCCACGTGACAAGAGCAATGCAGAAGGCGAAGTGAGACTGGTGTACATCCGTGTGTTTGCCGAGCTCAGGAACGAGACCTTCTTCTCCCTCGATGAACTGAATGCCGCAGCAGCACTCAAGATGAAGGCTCACAACCAGAAACGTATGCAGCGGCTGCCATATACCCGCGAGGAACGGTTCCTGGCCATCGACAAGCCCAACCTGTTACCGCTACCTGAGAAGGACTTTGAGATTATCTCCTATACCGACCTGAAGGTGTCACCCAACTGCTGCATCTATCTCGGACGCGACAAGCACTACTACTCTGTGCCATACCAGCATATAGGCAAGACTGCCCATGTGGCATACACAAGGACGCTGGTGAAAATCTATGTTGACGGAACACTCGTAGCCACTCATCAGCGTGACTACCGGCCTGGCAAGTATACCATTGTGGAGTCCCATCTTGCCAGCAAGTCTGCGGAATACAGAGGTCTTACCCCTGAGACATATATCGGCCGTGCGGAGCGTGTGTCCAAGGAGCTTGCAGATGTGATGAGACTCATCTTCTACACATCGCAGTTTCCTGCTGAAACGCATTACAGGACGTGTGACGGACTGCTCCAGCTGCAGAGGAGTACAGACCCTATGATCTTCAAGACTGCCTGTGACACTGCTATACGCCTCCAGCGCTATTCTCTCAGCTTTATTCGTCAGATGGTAGAGAGCAAGTGTGCAGGCGTATTGACAGAGGAACTGCCGCTCTTTGCACCTCCTGAACATGCAAACATCCGTGGCAAGGAGCAATTCAAATGAATAGTAAACAGTCATTATATGCATTTACAAACCACCCAAATCAACAAACAGTTATGGACGAAATCACAAACGCCCTCAAAAGTCTGAAGATGCCCGGAATGGCGCATTACTGGACTACCATCACGGAGACCCGTCAGGCTGACGGACTCTCCCTCAAGGACGGCCTACAACTGCTTATACAGGCCGAGTTGGACAACCGCACCCTGAGCCGCAATGAGCGGCTGGTCAAGAATGCCCACTTTCGCTACAAGGCCTCCATTGGCGAGGTCATCTATGATGCGAAGCGTGGCATAGACAGACAGAAGGTGCTCAATCTCTCAACGTGCGACTACGTCAGGCAAGGCGTGTCCATGCTCATCTCCGGTGCATCAGGTACGGGCAAGAGCTGGCTCGCCTCTGCGTTTGGACATCAGGCATGCATGAACGGCCTGAAGGTAGCCTACTTCAATCTCTACCGCCTCTTCGAGGAAATCGCAATGGCCCGTGTGGCCAGTACGCTGCATCGCTTCTTTACCAAGCTGGCACAGACCGACCTGCTCATTATCGACGATTTTGGCATGAAGGTGCTTGATGGGCAGCAGTTGCTCGACTTTATGGAGATCATCGAGGACCGCCACGGCAGAAAGGCCACAATCATCGTGTCACAGCTGCCAGTCAACGACTGGTATGACGTGATGAAAGGAAACACCACTGCTGCTGATGCGATTCTGGACCGTCTGGTGCATACATCAGTACGTTTCGAGTTAAAAGGAGACAGTATGAGAAGAAAAAAGCAGCAAAAGAGTATCAATTCTGAGAAAAATGACTAAATTTGCAGCGCCATTAGGCAAGTGAGACAGAAAAAGTGAACGGATATCACCGATTTGGGTGGGTGGATATCATCCGTTTTCAGCAGAGGGTCTTTATTCCAGTAAACGCAATCGCCGTCAATGCCTGCTTCTTACTTAATTCGAAAAGCTCCGCCCACTGGTCAGCAGACGGAGCAATAGAAAGCGACTGGCGAGTACCAACCGCAACTTGTAGTAACTCGAAGAATAATTTATCTTCCACTTATTTCTCGAAAGGATTCTTATATACCCCAAGTAACTGCTTCAGCAGATACCAAAAGAACACTAGGTCATCACAGATGTAGCGCTTAAACATACGCTTCGGCTCACAGTACATCCTAAACAGCCACTCCAGCGCCAGACGGCGGAAGAGCTTCGGAGCCCTGCGGATGTTACCCGCCTCAAAGTCTATTGTAGCACCAAGTGCCATCCATATCTTCACCCCAGGCATCTGCTCCTTATAGTTTGTGATATATTTCTCCTGCTTAGGTGCGCCCACGCCAACTAGCACTACATTCGCACCACTCTCATTGATGATGCGAGAAATGTCGGAAATCTCCTCTGTTTTTTTCTCGAAACCATATGAAGGAGAATGTGCACCCACAACAATCTGCCAACCGACTTTCTCATTGATCTTCTCCATTGCTGCCTTTGCCACACCAGTACGCGCACCCAGCAGGAAGATCTTCACCTCGTGGTTATCCTTGTTGTGCATATAGTAATGCGTAAAGAAGCTCGACCCCGGAATAGGCTCAGGAAACGCCCTCTTCAGCACCTTCGAGCACAGCCACAGAATCTTCGAGTCGCACACCACCCACTCAGCCTCCTGATAGCAGCGGTAGAACTCCTCATCCTTCTGCAACTTCACCATGTGATCCAGATTAGGCGTAATCAGCACACCGTTACCGCCCTTTCCAGCCAGATTGCTATTAAGTCCTTCCAGCAACTCCTTTTCCGTAATGCACAAGGCATCTATGTTCAAAACACGTGTCTTTTCCATATTTCGTAAAAAAGGTAATTTAATCGTTTATAAATCAGGACGAGCAGAAGGTCACGATCCTTCTTCAAAGCACCCTGCGCCCGTCAACCATCTATTTCCTGTATATCGTTCTTTTCAGTATCTTACTATACCCCCATGCCACAGCGTACGCCATCACAAACGTTACGGCAATCCACGCCCACATAGCGACCTTTCCCTCCCCTAAGCAGGGGAGCTGGAGGGGTCTCATTATCGAATAAACCAGCGAATGCACCAAATACAACTCATATCCAAAACCACTCGCCCAAACAAAAAACTTTTTGATACCTGATAGCCAGCCAATAATCCACCCATTAAAGCTCTTGCTTTAACCCATGCGACTACAGAATTGACACTTTCCTTGACTGATGTAAACTTACTCGTATGATGTTCGTGGGTGTTCAAGAACACAGCATTGATATAGGTCTCCGTTCTCTCCCTTTTCAACCACTCTTCAATAACCACAACAGGCACTTCATATCGTTTAGACACATCTTCGATATTTGCCCCATCACTAATCTCTTCGAGAACTTGTCTTTTAAGTTCCTTAGTATATTCAATCCTTGCTGCCATTTAAAATTTCTTTTTGCTCCATCCGGCAGTATCGAGACTTGTCGAAGACCCACTGACCAAAGGGAGGTAACTGCGTATTCGGTTACTGAGCGTAGTCAAAGTACCACCTGTGCGGATGGATGTCCTGATAATTAGAATTTCACATCAAGAAAGATTTCGAAATATTTTAGTTTTTCTTGAAAATTTGTGTAAGCAATATCCCTTAAGTTCTTTGCTGCCTCGGATGCAATATCAGCAGTGATATCCTGCGATAAATCTTCTTTCAGATGATCTGCCCAGTATAACAAATTTCCATAAGCGTATGCATATAGTGCCCATGCTGACTTCACTTTATTATAATCTTCATCCTGAGGGGCATCTAATGCCTTTACTCGTTTAACCTCATTGTCCAGGTCTATTGATTTATCTATCAGACTCTGGATGGCATCCTTGTAAGGTAATTGATTTGCTAATTCTTGTGGTGTCATAATTATTTATTTTTTTGTATTGCCTGCTAGTATTCCCCGAAGTTCAAAAGAAAAGCGAAAACAGATATAATCAGGTTTACTCAAATTCCGGATATAAATCCACATCAATGCTTAACGGACTGTCAAAATCCTTCAGCAGCTCATGCTTCATATTCTTCCCACAACGCAACCCTACTTTATCTTCTCCTGTAATGCCGTTACGAGCTTTATCACATTTTCTTGCTCGTCAATCATGTAAGGGATGTTCTTGGTATTACCGTCAAAGAGTGAGATGGCGAATTGGTCGTCAGCCAAGCAACGCACTACAGCAGGCAACTCGAACTGGAAGATATCATAATTGCCAAAAGGCTTAGAACGATCAATGACTGGAGTGAACTTGATGTAGTTATTGACAATAGGAGAACCCGACAAGTATTTATTGACTGTGTTCCTCTCAATGTCAAACATCACAACCTCTTCTATCTCGGCATCTATATGATACAGGCTTCCTATGGCATCCAACAGGAACTTGTCAATATCATCTTTAACGCATGTACACTTAGAGAGTCCAAAACCATATTTATCAGAAGCTGTAGTAACAGGATACTGAGGATTGATGGAACGTTCATAGTATATGTCAGCAGTGAATAGTCGTCCACCAACCATTTTGCTTACTGTTATGATACGCACAACACGCCACATATCAGGTGTCAGCATTTGTGCTATTGGGGAAGTTAGTTTCATAATTTGGTATAGTTAATAAAGTTAATAAATGATTACAATCCAACCTCCTTAGCTATCGCATTATATACATTCTCACAATAGCATGTGCCTTTGATACTTGGATCCTCGAATAGTTCATTAATTGCATTCACAGCAGCCTTGCTTGGATGGAGAATTTTCTCCGCGAGATCAGCAGGTGTTGTACAGTTATCGTGTTTACACAATTCAAAGAATTCATCATATAATGGCTCTGACAATTTCATGAATATATCATGATCTGGCATATAGAAAGCTACAGGTCTATCAAGCAACGCATAATCCATCATACAGCTAGAATAGTCTGTAATCAACATATCTGCGACACCCAGCAACTCTTGGTTATTATCTATTGCACCATAGTCAAGAATAACGAAGTTTTCTCTATTCTCAATTTCTATATGTGGAGTGAGTGGGTGAAGTTTTGCAACAAACACACTATTTGTTTCGTTCAGTGCTCTGTCTAGCGCGTTGCTATCGTACAATGCTTTAATAATATTTGTCATTGCATCTGCCCCCATCGCTGGTTTTCTGTATGTGGGCATAAACAAGATCAACTTCTTATCAGACGATATAGTTGTTTTTGTAAGTACTGTCATTTTGCTTAGACCAGAAAACAAGACATCATTTCTTGGTTGTCCACAAATAACTTTCTTTGCATTCTTGCCTAATCCAAATATTCCAGAGAACTGCTGATTAACATATTTAGAAGTTGTAATTGTAATGTCTCGATGAGTCCATGAGAAGAACTTGTCAAGAATCAGCTTAGCACGTAACCGCCAACCAGAATATGTATCATTGTATATCTTCTTAAATGGAACACCATGCCACAAGGAAACTATTGTGGAGCCACCCACACGTGGGTAGTAACCAAAATCAACGAGTCCGTTTGAATAGACTGACACACCTGCTTTTTTTGAGAAGGCAACGCCCTCTTTGCTTTCAAAAGTATATGCATTGAAACCCAATGATATTATCTTCTCGGCAAGCTGCATATTCTTACACAACCATACAGACTTAATTTCTGGATGGTTTTTATTAACCCATTCAAAGAAATAACGGCTGTTATCATCAAACTGGCAACCTTCTCGTCCTCCGAACACCCAAATATTTCTATCTCTTTTTTGGACTAACTTATCCCATCTGAAAATAAATATATTCGCCCATAAAGCTCTCTTGCGCTCTGATTTCCAATCGATTTTTCCCATAAAATTAAATGGTATTGAATACAGTGTAACGGTTTCTTATTTGTTTTGCATAAGGAATAAGCATCTGAATATCGCATTCTTGCCACGGGATGCATTCCTCAAGTGATTCAGTTACGCCAATACTATCAAAGAACTCTTTTAACTCGGCATACATCGACTCGTTCTTGCGATAGTTCTTCTCAATGATAAGATGCGCCCACCCCACCTGCAAGCCATGTATTGTAGATTTCTCTGGGAAATATTCATCAATGGCATGACTGATGAGGTGCTCGGCTCCACTTGAAACACGGGTGTTTCCGGCAATGATCATCGCAAGACCAGAAGTTACTATGGCATTAGTGAGGTCTAAGAGAAATTCGTGATTTGTAACCGTATCTTCACCTCTATAACGCAACAGCGGCATCACGCTTTCCTTAGAGAGCATGAAAGCAAGCTCATTGATTGGTTCGCCAATGTTCTTGTGAGCAAGTTTCCAGTCTTCCAATGCAGACAAATTAGATACAATATCTGCTACACCTGCGAGAAGTAACTTGCGTGGAGACTTGCTGATCACACCTAAATCCACAATGATGCCAATAGGAGGTTGCACACCATAGCTTTTCTTCTTACCGCCTGATGTGAGACGTGAAACGCACGAATAGACTGCATCGTTCGAAAGGGTTGACGGAACGGTAATATATGGTACATCACACTTTGAAGCACAATACTTCACAATATCAAGTACACTGCCACCACCGAATGCCAACACCAAAGCATCCAGATCCTTAAGTTTTCCGATAAGGAACTCCGCTTCGTCAATGGTTCCGCCTTTAACAAAGATAACATCAGTGAAATCGTTGGTTGAAAGGACATCCTTATAAATATCCCACAAATACTCCTGAGTGACCAGAATCTTTTTTGGAAAGAAAAGGTGTGCTGAGTGCAAGAGCTCATCTATGGAACCAAGAATATTGCCACCAGTCTTGATGATAGCTGGTGCCTTGAATTGATGATAAAACATATATTATTTGAGTGCTTCGTAAAGTTCTTTTATGCTTGGGAAGGTATATGTTGGATAGATTCCAGTCTGCTTCATTTCTTCCTCTGTAGCTTCTCCTGTAAGTACGCAGATGGTCTTGCTACCAGCATTGATACCTACCTGAATATCAGTATAGAGACGGTCGCCTACTGTTGCAATTTTCTCAACGGGTACCCCCCATTTCTCTGAAACAGCATCTACCATTACACGCTCTGGCTTACCAAGGAACTTTGGCATACGTTCAGTTGCATCAGCTATCATGTGAGCCATGGAACCGCAATCTGGAATATACTTATTATCCTTCACTGGGCAACGAAGGTCACAATTGGTTGCAATAAACTCGTATCCATGACTGATGTAATAGCAACCGCCTACGACCTTTTCGTAATTTAGTTCGGTATCAAAGCCAAGGAGAACGTAATCAACGTCTGGTTCACGATAGTCAACAGGAACGACATCAAAGCCCTCGTTGAGGAGTTCAGTTTTCAAAGAATCTGTTCCAATTAGAAAAATCTTTGCCCCCGGCTTATGCTGATTAAGATACAAGACAGTAGCATTGACAGAAGAAGCAATATGATCTTCGGTTGCCTCAATGCCAAGTTTTGTGAGCTTCTCAACATAGGTAATCTTGCCTTTTGAGGAGTTGTTTGTCATGAAGACATACTTTTTTCCCTGCTCCTGCAGGAGATGGAAGAAATCCAACGCACCAGGAATGAGTTCATTCTCATGGTAGATGGTTCCATCCATATCCAGCAGAAAGAGTTCAATATCTTTCAATTTCTCCATTAGTTGTCAAGTTTATCACCGGCAAAAATCTTCTCTGCGAGAGCAAGGTCATCATGGTTATCAATCTCATACCAACGACCTTTTATGATGTAAGGTGTAAAGTTACACTTGTCGAAAATCTTGTCAAGTGCCACCTCTGTCCATGAGTTCTCATCCTTGCGACCAATGATTGTGTCTTCAACCTCTGCGAAGAGCACTTTGCTGTCGGCAGATGAAATTCGATATACATCGATAGAAACAGCATAATGCTCCTCCTCTGTAATCTTCTTGCTGATGTGGTTAATCTTATCACCATCGAGCGTAATCTTCATAGACTCCTCAAGGTACTGACTGCGGTCACAAGCAATTTTACTGCAATCGGACCCTTCAAGCATGCCCTTGATGATGTTGTCATCATAGTAAACATCGCTGTTCATGAGAAGGAACTCCTGATCCTTTACATACTCAGAGCAAAGGAAAAGAGAGTACATATTATTGGTCTGATCGTAACGTGGGTTCGCTACGATAGTAACCATGGGATAGTTAGCCTTAAGGTGCGAATCGAGGACCTCATGGAGATAACCTGATACTACATAGATCTCGGTTACACCAGCCTTAAGCAGGTTGTCAATCTGCTTATCGATGATTCGGATTCCGTTTACAGGAACCATGCACTTAGGAACTTCGTTTGTGATAGGGCGAAGGCGTGAGCCTAGGCCAGCTGCTAAAATAACTGCTTTCATATTTATATTTTTTTTATTGTGTTACATACTTTTGGATTCACTAAACTATAAGCGAAATGCTCCTTCACTCTTCTAAAGAGTTTTTCCGACAATGCATCCATATCGACATTGTTGATCACATTTTCAATAGCCTTAACATAATTTTCAGAATCATAACCTTTTACTACAAGATAATCTTCCCCAATAACTGTTTTATTAAAATGATAATCGCAAGCAATTGGAATAACGCCCTGGCTCATAGCCTCATTAAGCGCATTGCTATGTCCCTCTGCCTTTTCCTCAGTTGGGAAAAGATAGAAATGCTGTTTCCGCATCATCTCTACCAAAAAGTCGTATGGAGAATTACCAAATTGCTTGATGGTAGATGAATAAGGCGAGTTTTTGACAGCATCATCCACTTTTTGAAGATAATCCTTGTTCTCTCCAGAGCCAACGATAGTAAGACTGGTCTTTATCTCAGGATGAGCAGCACAGAACTGGTTGTATATCTCAATGGAGACCAGTACGTTCTTAGGTTTACCAATACGACCGAAGAAACAGAAATTAATCTCATCCTTTGGCTTCTTTGGCACCTGAGATGGTATCTTATCATCAAATACATAAGATGGAAGATATATCAACTGTGGTTTTGTTGTTACAGCCTCCGTCAGTTTCAAAGCATCATACCCTTCAAAGCAAACAGCCGACTGCATCTCCATATTCTTTTTATAGAGCCATTTATGCACCTTACCACCTTTCGGATAAGTGTCCATCATCATACCCCCTTGCAAGTACTCTGTGCTCTTGAAACCCATAAGGCGAGCCACTACAGTCAGAATGAACTCATAAGGAACAAGAGCTCCTGCATAAGTCATCTGCATGAAGGCCGCATTCTTTCTTCTCCTAAACATCATCTTTGCGACCATTTTCAGTAAATCATAAACGGCAAAAAAGCCAACTTCAAGAACATGTCCTATCTTCGTTTGCTGTTCAGCCCTATGTCTGCGTATAGGAATAATCTCTATACCCTCTTCTTTGAACCCCTGCATCACTCTTCGTGCAGAAGTCTGACCGCCACTCTTGGGCAACTGATCCAAGATGCCCATGTTGGCGAATACGTACAACCTGTTTATCATACATTCAAATTAGTATATTCGGATTCGTATTTTGCAACAACTTTACTAATATTAAAGTTTTCTTTAGCAAAATGATATGCAGATTCAATTTGTTCAGTGGTTGGAGGGTTTTGTAAATAATCAACAATGGCACTAACAAGATCTTCTACATTCTCACTTATAAAACTACGACCATATCTACCACCGCCTATTACTTCCATAGGGCCTTCCAAATTAGAAGTAATTATTGGCAATTTTGCACACATTGCTTCTACTATTGTTAAACCAAAACCTTCACTAATGCTTGGTTGAATGTAGCAGTCGTAATTGCATAAAATAGGATAGATATCATCTTTAGTTCTCATACCCAATAGCTGCACATGCCCTTCAAGATTATACTTATGTATTAATGATTCCATTTCTGGTTTTAAATCACCATCACCAATGAAATCCATTTTTATTTTCTTATATCCAAGTTGATTTATTAATATATTAAATGCCTCTAAAACTACCAGTTGCCCTTTTATTTTGGTAAGTCTGCCTATTTCCACAAAATGCAAGTAGCCATCTGAATGAAGTTTTTTTACTTGTGTACAATTTATTTTTTCTGTGTTTATTCCGTTATATACTACTACAGAATCATGGTTATTCACATTTAATGTGTATTGCTTAACTGCTTCTGAAATTGAAAAAATCTTTTGATACCTATCATATTCTTTTGATGCATTTCTTTCAAAAGCATTATGAATCGTTGCAACAATAGGCTTGCGTGAATATATCCATTTGGTAATTCCTTGCATATGTACATGAATTATATCTAAATTTCTTCTCCAGATTTCAAAATTTAATCTAAGTATAACAAATGGATCCTTTTTGCCACTGATTCTACCCAAAGAAATAAACTCCACGCGATTGTCTAACATTGCCAACAAGCGTTCATCAGGGTTGGAGTCTATAGCAATAATAGTGACGCCATTTTTTTTTGATTGTTCATTAACTATGTCTATTAACATATTTTGAACTCCACCAGACGTAAAATTCCATAGGATGTGTATAATATTCATTGTTCTTATTTTTTGGATAATTTATATAACTTCCTAATAATCTTATGGAGGAACATTGTATGGTATTCTTTAGCATCTGTTGCAATTATCCATTTCCCCTTAAATTGAACAGCATTAAACTGATGACCACCAGCTTTGTAAAAAGGAAGTTTAATATCTAGAACATTCTTCTGAATAATAGATTCAGAGTATGTATTTGGAGATATTTCATTTATTTTGAGTATATGTACATTATCTCCGTATCCCTCTGAACAATCCTGAGCGAATCGTATCAATTTATTTTCTATTTTCATTATGCTACCAGCGTTTCTTCCCACCATCATATTCTCTTGAATTGGTGAGCAAGGGTGTGTTAAGTAGGGACCTGTAATATTATTCGAGATAAATAATTCTAATACATTTATTGGGTCGGAATATTGCAACTGTGTAAAAAGATAATATATGCCATTCTGTTTTAACAAACAATTATCGCCATACCCCATTCTTATAGTCTGAGAAGAATCTGACTCTTTAATTTTTTTTACTAATTTGAAAGAATTTAGTTCCCTATTGGTTGCTTCATACAATCTAATGCTTCCATCAGCACCTGTTTCAGGAAGCATGTAAACTTTACCGTTATCTTCGAATACCCAAGGAAAGGATAGGTGGAAAGGCTCCTGCAGTACGGTTACAGGTGCTGTCCAGGATTTCAAATCAGACGTATGTATCGACTTTAGAATTCCTGGGGTCAACAATCCTTTTTCTTCGTAAAAGAGATATAATATATCATTATATACAAATAAGAAAGGATCAGCAACTATAATTGTTGGATTTAGAGATAATTTATTACTCAAACACAAAACATCTTTAATCGGACACATTGTGCTAATGTCAATTGGGAAAATAAGACTATCTGTTTCAAACAATCTTACTTTAAAACACTCTATTTTGTTCATTATTCTACTTATATAACAAATTCATCAGGATTTTTATAACGTAAAACACGAGCAGGCACGCCAGCTACAACTGCATTATCTGGAATGTCATGAGTAACGACCGAATTTGCTCCAATAGTTACGTTGTTTCCAATTTTTACACCACCTAGGACCTTTGCACCGGCATAAATCCATACATTATTTCCTATTGTTGGTTTACCTCCTTTCCCAAAACCTACAGTTACTTGTTGAAAAATTTGGCAGTCTTCACCTATTGAAGATGCAACACATTCTATAGAGAATCCATGACCAAGCATAAAACCAGCTCCAATATTCTCTTCACTTGTTTCAATTCTACAAGTTGGATCCGGTTTGTAGAACCAAAATAAAAGTCTTCTAAGATATCGTATCTTGCCTATACGAAGATAATAAATGCCTAAAAATTCATGTTTGAAGTTCATGCAATAACAAAACTTCATAAAGTAGTTTCCAAAAGGGACATAGTCATATGAATCTTGGCAATTTGCATCAATATCCCTATAGACCTTTTTATTTTTACTTACAAAAATCCAATACCACCATAGAAGAATGGTAGATAAATATGTAATATATACATTGAGTTTTTGTTTAAAAGTAGGAATGATAGAATTTGAAGTTTTCATAAAGTCTTATTTTTTTCGAAATACACGTCTCTTGATAGCCTTGCATATATGATTTTTTAGAAACTGCCAATACAATGCACTATCATCTTTGAAGTATGTATTATAACAATCTGCTTTTCGCATGTTTGTATACCATTCCTTCCAACCGAACTCTCCACTTAATTTAAAACGCAGATACTCGAATTCAGGAACCATATGAATTTCCCTGATATTTGAGCATTCAATTTCTTTTTTATAATCACCCCCGGTGTAATACAAATACATTATATAGGGAACGTTTATACCGGCCCCTGTTTGACAATATGCATTTCCATCATTTCGGAAATTCATCTCGGTAAAGTAATTGACACCATTCTTTTCGTGAAGGAACTCAATACTAAAAGGACCATTATACTTAGTCCTTCGTATGAACTCTCGCGCTTTTTCTTCTAAAGGCAACAATTCTGGTTCAACTTTGTTGAATTTCAAAAAGAAGGTATTTTCTCTGCCGTTAGGTCTAACGATATGTGTACGTCCTGTTATTATAATTTCGTTCCCATTGTCGAACGAACATCCCAAGAATTGGAATTCGTATTCTTTCTTTATAAATCTTTGAACTTGCAAGACAGAACTATGACCAGAACTATGAACAAAATGTTCTAGTTCCGACATATTCTGACATACTCGAATGTTATCCTCTTTTGACCCCACAACACTTGATATCGCTTTTGTTATACAAGGAAATGTAATATTATCAGGAATTGGTTGGATTCCATTTATAATCCATGTCTCAGGAACATGCATTCCTATTTCTTGCGCAAGACTTGTCATATAAACCTTGCTCATCATTTCTTCCTGCTTACCATGATATGCTGTAAGCGGCAATATATAGTTTTCCTGTAACTCATCATAATGCTTATCCAATAATGCCGTTGCATCATCAGAACAAGATATTAGCAGAGTTTTATCATCATCGCCTTTAAAATCAGATAAAAGGACAGAAATTGCCTCTTCATTTGTTTTACACTTCCACCCTTTCTTGACATACTTACTACATAGCATGTAGGGTTTATCTTCATCCGTGACATCTATCACATTTGTATAAATTCCTTTTTGACCTAAACTCTCTATAACTGAAAGGCCATTATGAAACTCAATTGTAATTATTAAGACTTCCATTATCTTTTTTTTTATATTCTTCAATTGCTTTTTCTAATATCATCAATGCTCTCTGTATGTCTTCCTTGCATAACACGTAGGCAAGGCGCACCTGATTCTTACCCAATTCAGGAGTAGTATAGAATCCTGCAGCCGGTGCCATCATAATGGTTTCACCTGTTACAGGCAAGCCCTTGGTTCCTGATGGTTTCAGAGTTTCAGTTTTCTCGTCCTTATATCTGAAATCACTCAGGCACCAAGCACAGAACTTCTCTGCATCATCTACTGGCAGCTTTGCAACCGTATAGAACGCACCCATCGGAATTGGCGTGTAGCATTCAGGGATACGATTAACACCATCTATCAGCGTCTTCCTGCGCTCCAGATACTCCTCATACACCTCACGGCTGTATGCCTCCGTGCCTTCAATAGATGCCTCAGCCACAATCTGACCAATCAGTGGTGGCGAGAGTCGCGCCTGACAGAACTTCATCACGGTCTTGCGTACTGCCTCATTCTTGGTGATAAGCGCACCAATGCGGATGCCACATTCACTATATCGCTTCGACACCGAATCAATCAACACCACATTCTGATCAATGCCTTCCAGATGCATTGCCGAGATATAAGGCGAACCCGTATAAATGAACTCACGATACACCTCATCAGAGAACAGATACAGATTGTGTTTCTTCACAAGGTCACGAATCTGATTCATCTCCTTCTGGCTGTACAGATAACCCGTTGGGTTGTTTGGATTGCAGATCAGGATTGCCTTTGTGCGCTCGTTTATCAGTTCTTCAAAACGCTCCACCTTAGGCAGACAGAAACCCTCCTCAATGGTCGTTGTGATGGTACGGATTACAGCACCAGCCGAAACCGCAAACGCCATGTAGTTAGCGTATGCAGGTTCCGGCACAATAATCTCATCACCCGGATTGAGACAAGACATAAACGCAAAGAGAACCGCCTCACTGCCACCACAGGTGATAATAATATCATCTGCATGAAGCTTAATCTGATAACGCTCATAGTAGTTCACCAGGGCGTTACGCAATGAGCGATAGCCTTGCGAAGGACTATACTCCAAGGTCTTGCGATCCACCTCTTTGAGAGCATCCAAAGCTTTCTGAGGAGTAGGAAGATCCGGCTGACCAATGTTCAGTCTGTATATCTTTACTCCCTTATCCTCAGCCTTATAGGCAAGAGGCGCAAGTTTGCGTATAGGAGACTCGGGCATTTCTATTCCGCGAGTTGAAATTGTTAGTTCTTTATTCATAGCTTAGTGCACGATGGTCATAATCTATATATTTTTTATCTACAAAAAACTGAAAATATCTGGGGTCAAAACACTCAATACACATCAAATAAATAGCCATAGGCACAAAGGAGGTTGACAAAGAGTTACATGTAAAACTCAACATTAAGAAAGATCCTCCAGTAAACATAATAGACATCTTGTCATAATTAACATACAACCTTTTGATTAATTTGACATAAAGATAAATGTAGATACATATAAACGGAACACCAAACTTAAAGAACCAGTCAATCAGAAAGTTCTCAGTTGCATAAAGGCCAGCCATAGATTTATAAAGGGCAAAAGTATCTTCATCTACACCAAACCAGAATACATTGCCTTTTAGAAAATCCAATAGATTCCATACGTCAAAACGAGTCATTGTACTACCATCCATTAACTCATTGTTTGTTAGACGTCCACCCCATCCGGCACTGAATACCAAATAATAACCCAAACCAGAAACAATAATACCTACAGCAATTACACCTAATTTACTCGAGAGAGCAACTCCAGATCTAAAAGTCGTGTATGAAAGGTAAGCTACCAATAGCAACGCGTTTCCTATCATACTACTACGAGTATTAAAGCATAAGATCGCAAGATATCCCATGAGCCATAAAGACATCTTATATTTTATTCTCAAAGGAGATAGTAAAATGAAAGTCATAATGGTAGATACTATCTGTGCATTACTAAGAGGGTGCCCCCAGAATGAGGTACTTCGATATTCCTCAAGGCCATAATCCTCAATGGTGTAGACAATCTCAGAGGTCCATCCGAAAAGATTTGCTCCACGTAGGCGCTCAAATATGGCCAATCCACTTTCTCCTATAAAAAAGAAAAATATTATTATAGACATAGCTCTCCATAACGGCAAGTTGTCTCCGTACCACTTCTTGGGAAATGCAGAATAGAAAATACAAGCTCCTATGATGTTTAATACTGCAAAACGTGTACCTCCACCCGTATCAGTATATAATTTAATTACGGAGTAGGCAAACATTACAAAAAATAGTTTTTTGAGTTCTCTGCAACAAATGAAATACCTGCGATTCACCAATAAACATATCAATGAAAACAATAATATCCCAGCATTCCATATGTTGCTAGAAAAGCCACAAAAAGATAGAACACTATCTCCAAAGAATAAAAATATAATCCAAAATATAACAATTAGTCTATTCATATATCAGTTCCTTAGGATCAATGACGATGATTAGTCTTTAGAAAACTACGACATTTATCTTTGGCTCTAAGCATATTATCGTAGCCTATTAACAAATATGGAATGTAGCTCACAAGTTTTTTATTCCCGAATCCCATACTATATAAAGAAATCCACTCCTTCCAAGCACTAAACCAACAACCTGTACCAGACAAGTTGATCATTAACTGTTCCTTGAATGACATTTCAACTTTTTTTTGTTGTTCTTGTGTTATTTTACTATAATATTTCTTACACCACTCAAGATACAACTGTTCCCCAACAATATGCGCTTCATAGTTTGCGCTTATTTTATTTTTTAAATAGGTCCTATAGTTCGTTAAGCATTCTTTCACTAACAGCATTTTAAAATTCGCACCTAAAATTTTAATTAACATGATGGAATCTTGTTTGCATGGGGCATCCTCAAACATTCCTACCTCGTCAAATACATATCGTGGAACAGTCCATAATGAAGTAGAACAGATGCATCCACACATCTGTGTAAAAAGCGCATTTTCTGGTAGTTCATACTTTTTTTCACCTATTTTTATATGGTCGCTGTCTACGAAAGTATTCCATGTGTAGATAAGTCCAATTCTTTCTCCTTCATGCTCTTGAAAACATTTTACCACTTTTTCTATACGAGTCGGTTCATATGTATCATCGTCATCAAGAAAGGATAAGAGGCCCCCTTTTGCAGCCTTTATGCCTTCGTTCCTATTTAATGATCCACCTAAGTTTTTGCTATTCTGAATATGTTTACAAGCCGGAAATCTCTTTACAATATCTGCAACACTTTTGCGAATTTCAGGATTGTTTGCATTATCGTCACATACTATTATTTCTATATTTTTGTAAGTTTGGTTCTGTGCGCTGCAAATTGCATCTTCCAGAAAATCTATTCTCCCATAAGTTGGGATAATTATACTTACCAATGGATACTTTCTATTCATATATCTATATTTTTTAAAATACCGATAGGTTCATTAGATTGCCCCATTCATCTTTAAATCGTTCGAACACATTGTATGATGGTCGTAAAGTGACAGGAGTGAATGTGTATTCTCCAAAATAAAGTTTACCACCAACCTCATAAAAATCAATTCTAACGAAAGGGAATTGTGATGCGGTATCTTTGCAAAAATTTATTATTGTTTCGTAATTAACAGGACACTCTATGTCAGGCCCATCACATTCGGCAAGTTCAATTCGCTTCCAATCGCTATCGTACAAAGAATGTTGATACACATGTGTACCTTTAACTCTGCTAGACATAACAGAACAAGCCTGTATTTTTCCATGGATTACATAAAACTTGTAATCTATCGTAAATATGTAAAAATGACGTATACGCTCAAAAGGGTACCTTTGGGGCACCGAATCGGGCTTTTACGCTAATTTTTGATTAAAATTTTAGATTTCTTTATCTTTTGATGCCAATCGTCTGTGGTAGAAGACTAGCATAATTGTTATTACCTGTTAAGAGTTCAATCAACAGCTTCTTAAAATATTCTATCGTTGAGATGCCATTTATCTTACATGTCTCGATAAAGGTATGGAAGATAGCAGACATCTCTGCACCCTTATGGCTGCCAAACATCAACGAATTCTTGCGTTCGACTGTCATCGGACGTATTGATCGCTCTGCTATGTTGTTGTCTATACAATAAAGACCATCTTTAAGATAGGCAAAGAGTTGATTCCAGAAATGCTGCAGATAATGCAACGCCTTTAGCATCAGGTCGCCCATCGGCTGGACCTCATCTCGTAAGGTCTCATGCAAAAGCATTGAAAGTGTCGCTACAATATCTTTTGTCTTCGCCGAGTTTCTTTCTCTCGTTATCTCATCCCTGCTAAGCCCACGTTCTTTGTATTTCCGCTCCAAATCATAAAGCTTACCTATCTCTATTAAGAAACGTTGAGCTCTGATATCCTTGCCTTGATCATAAGCATACTTGAATTTGGCTCTTACATGAGCCATGCAGCAGATATGCTCGATATCTGTTAACTCATTATCAAGGAAGGTATAAGCGTTATAGCCATCAGACTGCAAGGCAACGATTTCTGCACTACCAAGGAAATCAGTCAATACCTGGCGACCTCTGCTTCCGTTATCGTAGAAGAAAAGTACACTCTTGGTTTGTCTGTTTACCAAGCACCAGATATACTTCTTTGTGTATTTATCGCTAATACGCACGCGACACCATGTCTCATCACAGTTCACTGCAGTACCAGCCTCCAAGGCCTTGGCCTTCAGAGCAGGAAGCATCTTATACAAAAACTTCGACACCTTGTCTAACCAATTAGTCAGAGTCTTTTCGCTAAGCGACATATTATGTGCAAGCATACGTGTCAGTTCTCTATGCAAAGGTGTACAGATTTGGTACTTGTTTACTATCAGATTAGAGAGCAACTCAGTTGATGCGTGCGTACCTGGGAAGCTCTTCAGCATTTCCTGATGCTTCTCTTCCACAGGTGGCAGATATGCAAGCTCTATACGGCCATCTGCAGTTTTATACTTCACCAGCTGATAATCATGCTCTACGATATAGTGCACCTCATCAAAAGTCTTTCTTGTTTCATACCCCATAAAAGTGGCACCTGCTGGGATGCGGCTTTTATCCGACTTATGGAATACCTTGCGAGAAGCCTCCATCCTCTTATGAGGACCAAGGGCATTCTGACCATAAAAAGCAGATTGTACACCCTCTTCTTCAGTAAACTCCACGGGCAAACTATCTTGGATATCCTCTGGTACAGAGAAGCTATCCTTCTGTTCGGTACGATCAGCTGCTCCCGACGATTTCTTCGGAGTTATACCCTTTTGACTTCTCGATCCAAAACGATGCTGGTTATTCAGATCGTTACGGTTCATCATATCAGTCAACTGGCGACGGAGTTCCTCGATTGAAGCTAAAGCAGCATCCAGTTTCTTGCTACTCTCAACCAACTGCTTCTGAAGAGCTTTATTATCTTTACGTGCCTCCTTAAGGTCAGCCTTCATTTCATCAAGAGATTCTTGCTGCCGGTCTATAATCGCATCCTTATCCTCTTGCAGTTTCAAAAGAAAACGGATTTGAGATACAAGTTCGTCTCTATTCATATTCAGGTATGGATCTCCTGCTTCTGACGGACGCTCTTCAAGCTCCGACAGGTGCTCAAAATTTAACTTTCTCTTGGCTATTTCGTCCAATTCCATACCTTCTTATTTTTCTACAAAGATACGAAATTTTTATGATATTACCAAATATTTACAAAGCTAATTTATTGATAATCAAAGCGTTATAACAATATTTAACCAAGTCTCAAAGACTTCACTACAGGGCTTTCTAATATGCTCACGATATCCCGCCATTCTATCTTATATACTGGGCGTTGGTCTATCATCTCCACCTTCATAAAGCGATATCCTTTCGTAAAGCACTTCTCATGTATATAGTAAGCATGATTCTCATAATTCACCATCTTTACCTTACGACAATCTTTTGACATAAAGATAAACACATCACCATTCTTAGCATTAAAATGGTACTGGTTGTCGACTATCTGCAATAGGCGTTTATATCCACAGCGCATATCTGTCACACCAGGGATATAGTAAAAGCTACGACCTGTAGTAACCGTTAACATAGAGCCTCCAGTTTCTCTACCAACGACTTCAGCTTTTGGTAGCTCAGCCCTTCCTGTGACAGTTTCAGTCCCTGTGAAGTGGTTATACATATAGAATAATACGTCTCCGGTTCCGATGTAGTCGTACACTCCTGATCTGCAAGTTCCTGACGAGGTGGCTCTGGTTCCCCAACCACCACTACAGGCTCTATTCTCTGTTGCGTTTTCTTGTACCATAAAAAGAACTCATCATACTTGATACCATTGCGCATACAAAAGCGCTGCATCGAAATGTTTTTCGGAACGGCCTCTGTCCTATACAAAAACAGATAACGGCCAAAATTTTCTTCTGTTATTGCTGCCATTGTATTTAATATTTAATTCGGCAGCAAAGGTAATCACTTTATTCAGCCCCTGCAATACGTTTTTTTTTCACGCTTACTAATCTATCAATCCAAGAGTTGAATCATCAGGGACAAGTAATTGTTCAGCAATAACCCTTGGTTTTATCTTCAAATAATGGAGTTCAGCAGCACCATAGCCAAATGGAGTGATGAGTGATTCATGTAACGTAAGCAGCCAATTCTGACATATAGCCTCAAAAGGTCGCCCTTCTAGGTAACTAAAGTTAAAATCGACTAAGTTTTTATTATTTTTTAATTCATTATTTTATGCCAATTGTCATTGGAAGCAGGTTCTTTGCAAGCAAAGCGGCAAAGCCGAGCGGGCATAGTCCCTACGACCTTCTATAATTGCACTGAAAAACATCTTAAAGTATTTCTGTGCAGATACACCCAGCATTGAACAAGTGCTGATAAATGTGTGATATACTGCTGAAACTTCGGCCATCATACCACTGCCATAAAACAAACTGTTCTTACGTTCGACTGTGGTCGGACGGATATTCCGTTCGGCTATATTGTTGTCTATTGTATATCGCCCGTCCTGACGGTACGCGAACAGTTGATGCCAATAGTTGTGCAGATAGTTCAAAGCCCTCTGCATCATATCACCCAGATGGGATTGGGGATTACCTAACA
>Ga0326512_10001050_pt1 | contig 22272 bp, 33 predicted proteins | sample 1_2617_0518_D_FD_203652 | JGI IMG/M metagenome (GOLD analysis project Ga0326512, IMG submission 203652) | Bovine rumen microbial communities from UC Davis, California, United States - 1_2617_0518 | ecosystem: Host-associated > Mammals > Digestive system > Stomach > Rumen | place: USA... | reverse complement strand
TCAACCTTGCCGCTCATTCTTCATCATCCTCCGTCATTTCTCTCATTACTGCTTCGCCTTGCTGCCACCAGTAATCTCGAATTTCCTCTTCAATAATTGCATCTTCTTGGCTACTCATTCTTTGCACTCCTTCAACGGGTTAGCTTTAAGCTCGGTGATACAGCTCAAATCGACCTTCTCGGCCTTGCTAGAGCGCTTTACAGGCGATAGCATGCTTATGCCCACAAATACCACTACTAAAATAGCTACCAGCGCTAGAGCGATGAGTATTAGCTTCTCAATGTCTTTCTTATTCATAAATAATTCCTCCTTATTCTCGTTCTTGAATAACTCTCAACTGTATCCACGAACTTGGTGGCGGTAGCCGTAACAATGAGTAAGGCAACACCTTAGACTACCGCCATATTGTGCGGCATCGCTAAAAGAAAGCCATCTATACTGATGCCGCTAGTTCTGGGCACTTTGATTAGTTGCACATAAAAATTCAAATACCAAGTATTTCAAAAAGACAAAGGTATGTGTAGCCCAGAATTCGTTATGATAGGTACTACTTCGCTCTTTAACGCCTGACCGTCTGAAGGCGTAACATTATTCGTATATTGTCGGCTCGCTATATAGCCATTCAGCGGCCTCTGCTAGCTCATCAGACCTCGAATCCGACATTCCTAAGCTCCGATATGAAGTTCTTGACCGCTACCGCTTGGCGAGTTGCCATATCTAACTTCATGCGAGTCCATTCTTCTTCGCTCATACTCTTTACTGTGATCTTCTTTGGCTCTGACGGCATTTTCGGCGGTATAAACTGAAGCTGCTCTGTCTTGCGATGCGGCTTCCCTTTTGCATAATCGCCTGAATAGCGCTCATAATCTTCGTTATTTTTCTTGAATGCCGAGCATAAATTCTGCCCATCCCTACCTAAAGTTGAGCCGATTTCTCGCCAGCTCATCCCAAATTTCTTTAGACTCTTCGCCGCTTCCCATTCTTCTTTTGAAATCTTCGTGTATTTCTTTGCCTTCATATCTGCCTCCTAGCTTTAGGCGAGCCTCCTATAACTCGCCTCTTATTTCTTTGATACGATCGCTGAGCATCTTCTTAATAAATGCGCTCTGCTTTTCGGTTGGATTCTTAAACTTCTTGGCAATATCTTTGCCATACTCGATAACTGAAGCCTCATCATCAATCGCTTGTAGCTCTGCTCGGATATCATCGAAGCTGATGCCGCCATAGCTTTTCTTGATAGTGTCATCTTTTTCAATGGCATCATCATCATCGCAAGCTACCTGCTCGGCCATCTGAACTGTATATCTGCGAGCGTATGTTAAGCTTGCGCCATAAGCCTGCGCTGGATTCATAACCTTTGACTCAATCGGCACTATCTTAGCGCCCATCTGCCATTCGCCTTTATCATCTAAATACTCAATAAATTCTCCGAACTCCATAGCTTTAACTCGCATTTTAGGGATCTTGATTCCTGCCTTAGATAAATCTGCTAAGCTCGAATACTTGTAGTCGCTCGCTTGGCTCACATTCTTGACTACCTTGTTGCCTTGATTAGATTCGCTCATAATTCATCCCCTTCATCGCACTCTTGCGCTCTTTTTGAATCTTCGCCATCCTCGCTCGCTTGGCTTCTGCTTTGGCTACTGCCTTCGTTGCCTTGCGCAGCTTGATAGCGCTACGAATGACTTCTCTAAACTCCCAATTTTCTAGATCGTTTAATTGACTTATAATTCCTGCTAATACGCCATCCGGCTCTAGCTTCTTCTCTTTTTTACTTGCCATATTCTTTTCTCCTAAGCTATTTACTTCTTCTTTGCTGGGCCACGCTTGCTTTTACGGCCACCTTTAGCTCCGGCAATCCTTGCCAGCTCTGGATTCGCCGCAAAGCCGCCTGTATGCCCATTCTTGCCCCCTTTACGGCCGATGCGCACATAAAACTCTCGGCCATGCCTTGCTTTATTAGTTGCCGCTGCTTTTGCTCCCCCTGCTTTCGTTCCTGCCATTATCTACCTCCTCAATGACGTCAATTCCGTTTTCTATTTCTTCCCATATTGAATCTTTAATTTTGCTCATTGCCTTTCCTCTTCTTTCCACAAGTTGTCGGCTAGCTCATCTTCATAATCTTTTCGATTCGCTTTTATATTTAGGCTTGTCCACCTAATCGATTCGAGTGCTATCTGGTAATAAGCATCCTTTATCTTGCTCCAGCTCTCTAGCGAGCATGCCGAGCCAAATGCCTCGTATGTGATATTTGCTATTTGAGATGCTACGCTCAGCGCTATATCTTCTCGGTTGTACTCTCCGCAATTTTCTTCGATACAGCCAAGCGCAATCTCTGTTAGCTTGCGTTTGTCATACATTTTTCGTTCTCCTAATCTGCTATACATTCCCCCGTTGTTTGATTGAATTTCATCTCTCCGCATTGCGACTCGCCAATCTTCGCATCAATCGACATGACTGCTAAAAAGGCTACTCCAACTGCGATAGCGATGATGATTTTGGTAATTTTTTTCATAATTTTTCCTTTCTGTTTGTTTTTGCTTGCCCAAATTGTTAAGGTGTTCAGCTACTTGATAGTGTTCGCTTCAATACATGCGCAACGACTGATTTTTCGCTTGGGCTTCAATAGCGCCCTGCTATCTAAAACCCCAGATAAAAAATCACTCGGCTTGAACCGAGTAACTTGTTATTTTTTCAAAACATTGTCTAATATACATTGTGCGACATTGGATATTTATTAAAAAAACGAATATTCACTCGGCTCGTTTTCCTATTTTTTTATGTGCTTTGTTTAACTGTCTTTATTGTATCATGCCCTAACCATAAATGCAATACTTTTCTTCGAGAATAGGCCGAAAATCTCGGCCTATTTTTATGCCAATAACTTCTCGGCGATCAATCTCGCCAGCACCATCTTCTCATCGCTCACCGGAGCTTCTTTTCGCTCTGGCGTATCCGGCAATTCTGCCTCCAATGGGGAAGTGGGCTCAATCTTAAACACCCTCCTCCCATTTACCGGCAGAGAAGCGATAGCATTGAATAGCTCGCTACTAAGTATCACTTCCCTATTTCTGCGAGTTCTTAAGGTTCGATGCTGGCCTAACTGTTGCCACTCCATGAGCTTAATCTGCCTATCGGATATCTTAGCCTCGTGCTTTAGCTCCTTTATAACTAGAGCTTGATAAATTTCTTCTGATATTTGCATATATCTCCATTTCCTACCTCCACTATTTTTCATCTAATATTTTGGCCTCCTCATCGCTAGCCTTGCCTTCCATCGGGGCAAGAACCCAGCATCGAGATGTCGGACTCCATTCTAGCATTGCGATCGCTTTTGTGGCGCACCTCCCATCGCCAAGCGATATGCACCGTCCTTTACATTTTTTTGAGTGCTCTTTGACCTTCCAATACCAACGTGCGACTTGTTCGCCATTCACATTTACACGCCAGGCGGTGTATTTTGCGTTCTGAAGGCCTTCACTGTTCCAATTTGGGTAGAATATCATCTTTGGCAATTCAAGCGTTTTCAGTGCGAAAATACGAGCCGAGATGCGTTTCGTTAGGGCATCGTCCGTCTTATACCACCGTCCATCTTTCTTATAAACGTAATAATCGGGGAGCTTAGGCAGCATAGTAACCTTTATCATCTAGCATCTCCTTTGCTGAATCCGAGCTTCTTTCTTGCCTCTCTCATCTGCTCCGCTATCTTTTGGCGCATCTCATCGCTCTTTTCTACCACTTCTTCACTCCCCCTATCGTAGTAGCTCATACTAACCCCCTGCTTGAGCGGTTCGGCCTGTACCGGCACAGACTGCCTAGCCTCCCATGCTTCGAGCTTGCTCAGCTTTTCATATTGTCCCTGTAAATCTCTAAAGCTCGACACTCTCGGCGCATACTGATCGCCAGACTTGATAGCTCGGCCTACCAGCTCGACTACCGCCTTAGCCCCCTCGAACCCTTTCTTGCGAATAAGGTTATAAGCTGCTAAGCGATTAGCCTTGCCAACATTAGCCGTTATACCTGTTTCATGCTCCCATAGCTCAATAATGGCGTTGACTTCATGATTCCCATACTCGGTCTTCTCGGACTTTTCCACACCCTCACATTGTGGCTCGCCACCTATTTTATTATTTTTATAAGCACTTATATTATTCTTATAAGCACTTGTTTCTCGTTTCCCACTTGTTGCCAAAGCCACATGTTGCTTTTGAGTGTTCTGGCTCAAAAAATACGAAATCTCGATATAATGGCCGACAATCTTTCCAAGTTCATCTCGCCTAGCTACTTGCTTAATAAGGCCAGCTTCTGCGAGTAGTTTCTTTGTCGTTAGCGTCTTCTTCGACCCCCAGCCAAGACATTTGCGAATATAGCTATCATTTGCTTTTACAGAGCTAGTCCCTTGCCATTTAGCTGTTCGATAAAGCATCACATATAGAGCGATACAATCACCAGCGTTCTCGAGCCTAAATAAACTCTCAATAGTCTGCCGATTCAAAATTAGAAGATCATCGGCAATATCAGTCAAATTCAACTCACTATTCATTTTTTAATCCCAAATAATCTATAAAATTGTTATCCTTGGGATTTTAGAGATGCAAAAACTCCGAAAAATAATCGGAGTTTCTACTTTTAGCTGGGCGCTATCTACTTAAAATGCTACCATGAACGCCGCCTAAAGTCAATCCTATGGCCTTGCCAGCCGCCATGCTATAATAAAAACAGCGATACCCATAATCGCTAAATTTGCATATATTCTTAATAGTTCTCCTAAAAAACTATTTGAGATAAAAAGAGAACCTTTCTGCGAGGTTCTTTTTTATTTGAGTACGAGCGCACATACTGCCGCTATAAAAGCTCCTAGAACTGCCATGACGAACCATTTTACATACCCCTGAAGCTCCAATACGGCTTTCTCATTCTTTTGCGCTAACGACAGCGCATCATCAGCCGTTTTTGACACCGCCTTATAATCTTGTTCTTCAAGAATAGTTTCAATGCGCACTAGCCTTTCTCGAATTTCTACTAACGTTATATGATCTTTGTTGTCCATACCCACTATCCGCATTATTTCACTCTCCGATTCGCCCTAAGCCGAGTGAAAGCCTTAGAGCGAGCCAGAGAGTGAAACTCTGGCAATAATTTACTTTTTCTTTTTCTTCGTATCTCCCTTATGATACGCCTTAGAACTTGCGAGCATAAATACGCCCAAAATACCGTTCAGGAATGAGATAACAGCTGATACCGTAGCATCCACCTTATCGCCAAAACCCCAGCCCCAAACGCTGGCTAATGCCACATAAAGGCCAGTAAATAGCGGCAATATCGCCACAATCTTCTTGATAACATCATAGGTCTTATTTTTTATATTCAACATACTATATTTGCCAATCCTTTCGAGTTTACCTTTATACTTGATTTGCTTCATCATTAGCCCCAAAAGCCATAAACTTTCAGCTTCGCATAAGTTATCGGGCCAACGCATCCATCGGCCACAAGGCCAGTCCTGCGCTGAAATTCTTTCGTCCAGCGCTCCGTATTTGTGCCGAAGTAATTCCCTGCTAATAACGACTTAGCCGCAGCTTTCGATCGGCAGAAATAGCCCCAGTAGTTCCTATAATAAAAGGCATCAAGCTCGCCGATACGCTTATCTGTATCGCCTTTCTTCCAATAGCCACGAGGCGGCAAGAACCCTGTCGGAGTAGGCGTTGGCGTAGGATCTTTCACATATTCAACTACTCGCACCCCATCGCAGAACTCACCCCAGCCAAATATACCGAAGCCATCTAAGCTAGACATGCGCTTGCCATCGCTCCATATAAGGCCCTTATCATCGACTACTACATGCTCATATTTAGAAGCGGTATCTAGATATACCGGAACTGCACAATTATGTGGGATCTCGCTCATCGGATGAAGCGTACCATTTCTACGCTGAGCTTCCATATCCGCCTTAGCGCTCGGATAAGTACCTTTTTCAATGCCATAACCTAAGCGGCAGTTCTGCAAGCACCACCCCTTCCTTGTCCCCATTTTTGCCGGATTGAACTGTTTTGTATTGCGCCAACCCATAGCTACTCCTCCACCTCGTTTTGAACTTCGTAGCTCTCATCTGCTGCCGCATATTCGGCCAATAACTCGCTCGGAGTTATTTCTTCAATAGGATCTATATTATCCATAGACTCCTCCTTTACTTAAGGCGAGTCTATTTTTTCATCGGTGCGATTAGCTAATCTTTCGCACGCCCAGAATCTGGCGAGATGACATAATAAGCACCTCACGCTCATACGCTAACGTATCCGGCCTTAAATCTCCCATCTTCTGCGTATTGCCGACTGGCGAGAATAGCACAAGACTATCGCTCGTATTGCAATACACCTCTGTCATGATAGGCTGGCTTGACGGCGCATAAGTTATCTCGAAATAATGGCGCTTATCATCACCTACTGTCGGTAGCTGATACTGCCCATAATACGTCTTCATGCTAGAGCCGATTGGCTGTGCCGTCTTCAACGCTAATACCTCCCTGTTCATCATCCTAACCTTTGATTCGAGCGTTTCCATTATGACTTTACCTCCAAACTAGCAGTGAATACTGACGTAGCTACCACTCTAACTGATAAGCCTGATACTGGCGAACTGCCCTTTCTAACGATGATTATATTTTGATGATTCTCATTAGTTGCCGACCTAAAAATATATAAATCCTCATCCCCCTCGCTAAGCTGCGTTGGCGTTTCGATATATGCGCTAAATAACATCGGCTCATTGGCGCTTAGCACTATCCAAGCATGATTCACGCTATCTGGTATTTGAATAACTTTTGAATATACCCCTAACGATGATGACGATTTCAACCCTAGAGTCTTAAGCTGATTTATTTTAGCCTGCAAACTCTTTATCCATTGCGAGAATTTATTCATCCTCTGCCTCCGTTATTTCAAGCCTAGACGTTGATATTATTTTCCAATCGCATATCGCTCGGCCTAAGCCATATACATAGGCTTCAAAGCTCATCCCATCCTGCGCATCTGTCCACAACATGACCGTTTCGGACACCGTATCATTTCTCTTTCGCATAAGGACTCGGATAAAAGGCCATGCACGCTCCCCCTGCATAACGCTAATAGCTAGCCCATACGCCCCCACGCTTTCGCCACTTGAGCCACTATACTCATAGTACCTAACTAGGCCTGGCCCAATATCATGGGCTGTCTGAAGCGCTAGAGTTTCTCTCTCGATATTCTTCAGATTCTTCTCGAGCGACCTCTCATCCATTTAGCTCTCCTCTTCTAATCGTTTCAATACTGGAGTTATAACCTCGCCGCCAGCATCGCTAACCGCAACTTGAAGCTCTTGAACTCTAAATAACCCGCTCGTCTGCCCCGTCATATCCTCATCATTCTGAATTCGCACCGTATCGCCTATCCATAGCCTATTCTCGGCCTCTGTTGGCTCTGGCGCTACTTGCCTGCCACTTAGCGTAATCTGCGGTTCCCAGCGAGCATCCTGTGCCTCTGCGAGCCTAGCCTCAGCATTTCGCTCGAGCGTTGCCTGCACAGATATTGAAGATTCTTGATACATCATCTCGGCATAGCCATACTCCTGCACAAAATCTGAATTCGTACTCATATAGGTAATCGCCGTATTCTTCGTCTGATCGCTCGAGATTTCGCCTGCGCCGACTGCGATGACGGAACTTGCGAAGCCATCAACCTCATTCGCCGAGATAGAAGCTGCCCCCACCTTTCCGGCCATCGGATACTTGATAACATAGTCTGTGATAACCTTGCCGAACTCTCTATCTGCGATGATATTGTACGTTCTATCCGCATCCCAATATAAATCGAACTGCCCTGCACCTGTTAGATTATCTGCCCTATCCGCTATCGCATCTTTAATCGACTTATAGTTATCGAATGACTGCTGAATTGACGGGAACGTAGAAACCTCGCCAGGCAGAAAATCAAAGGCCTTGCCAGCCGCCTCTGCCCTGCTATCTGCTACCTGAAGCCAGCTCGCAAATACTGAGCCAGCCTCGCCACTTTGCACCCCAATAGGATACATATATACCCCTGCTAGAAGATTCGTATAGCCATCGAACCTAAGCGCTAAATCTGCGCTCGTTCCTCTCGGCTGATATGCTGGCATCGTAGCCAAGAAACCGCCAACTACTGGCTCACCATTGCGAATAACTCGACAATCAAGCGCCATAGGTTTCAGCATTTCTTGAATAGTCGTTCCACGCTCCTCGCACCATCTAGCGAATAAAACGTCATTCAACGTGAAGTCGATAGAATCGACCCCTGCCATCGTTCTGCGCCTTGCCCATTGAAGATTCTGCGCTAACGGCTGAACATTCCCAATAAGCACACCATTCAAGCGTAACTCTAGACTATACTTCGCTACTTCTATCATCCTACAATTTCACTCCATCCAATTTGACTCGCTGGCGCAGCACTCTCGGCCGAGAATAGTAGCGTATTCGAGCCTGGCGCAAGCGTTAGATAATCTCCTACTATATTTGAGATAACATTCAGCCCATCAAGGCTAGCCGTCTGCTCGCCCATATTTACGACTAGAGTTTGACCTTCGCCAACCATGCCGACATACTCAATCTGCTCACCCGTAGTTGTATTTTCGAGTACTGGGTTGAGCGCTGGGCCGTATACCGTCCAAACTGGCGAAACTTCCGATATAGACTCATTCATCACGATCGTAGGACCGCCTTCGCCGCCAGCCTCCCAGACATAACCGCCGCTGGCAACTTTAACATCGTATTTCGTGTAATAAGTAATCTCTAGCTCGCCCTGCGCATTCCCTGCCGAGATAACCGTAGCGATGTTATTCGTGCCAGCATAGGTAGAGCCAGCCAGCACCGCCTCCAACTGTGCCACAAGTGCTTGGTTCGTAATCTCGGTATCGGTTGGAGTATAAGCGACAAAGTAGAGTCTTGGCTGGTTAGTTGCCATCCACGCTTTTGCCGCCGTCAGGTCTGCAGCCTCTGATTTACTGAGAGCGATGCGGATGTGGTTGACCTTACCGCTGGCATTATTAACGAGCTTGAATTTGCCATTTGTTGGAGCGACATTGTCTGCGACGTAGCTGAAGTGCTGCATTAGAGCGTACGAATGCCCGACAAATCTTGCGCCCAGCGAAAGGATGTTTAGAGCAGCTACCTGTGTTGTTGATGTGGTTTCCGAAGAACTGAACCAGCCCGATGCGAAGATATCTGTGTCCGTCCCGTTAAATGTCCTCGTTGCGATTTCTTTATGCACATACCACTTGCCATCGCTCTTATAGATATAGTCCTGATAAGTGCCGATTTTGCAGAGTTCGATAGGCTCAAAATAGGCGGCATATGAAGTAGCTTGGCTGCCTTTCTCGATTTGGAGCGATTCGAGAGCAGTTGATGCGTTGTTCGATACTGCATAATATATATACATATATTTTGAGTTGCTTCCGCTAGTCAGAGTTACGCTAGTAGCTGTATCTCCGCCGCCCCATATGCTGAAAACAGTGCCGTCCGCTACGAGTTCGTCAGATATGCCAACTCGCAAGCGGTTATTTGTGGCTTGCGCCTCTTTTGAAACTGTGTATGTCGTGTTCGGCTCTATTCGCATTATAGCTACGTTGTTGCCGTTCGCCTGGGTGTATCTTCCGCCGCCTCCAATATAATGGTCTGTTACACCTGTGAAGTCTGTTTTATCAAACAAGTTCTTCCCCAGATTTACCTCATAGCTCTGGCCTTGATATGGCTCATAGGCGGTAGCTGTTGAGCCGAGTTCAATTTGGAGCGCATCTAGTGCTTCTTGAACCGTTTGCGATGACGTATTTGTCCATATCCTGACCACAATATATTTTGCTTTTGGTTTCGTTGTGAATACCCCTGTCGTATCCCCTGCGGCAATACCGCCGAGCCAGTTTGCTGTTCCTTCTACAACTGGTATATTTGGCGCAGAATATATACTTGTCGTGACGTTTGAACCTACGACAGTTATTGCATAACTTGTGCTAGGCTGGCAATGTATCCACACTAGAACATTGTTAGTGCTGGCTTTTATTGTTGACCCGTCGACGTACGCATTAAGCGAATCATAGTTATCTTTATCAAACAGGTTCTTCCTACATATCTTTACCACATTCTCGCCTGCAACGGTCTGGACTGGCTGAGGATAGTCTGGGTTAGGCGAAGCTGTACCGCCGACATAGGGCTCAAAGTCGTAATCTGCGGTCGAGCTAGCTACTATTTGAACCTTAAACTTATAGTTTGTAAAGACTGTTCCAGAACTTAGAATATATATACCAAAATTGACGTCTGTATTAGCAATTGAATAGGACACACTTTGGTTGCTATTGAAGTATGAAGTCTGCGTTCCTTGCACAACAGTGTTATCGCTCGCTTTTCTCAAGTTGAAATTGCCTGACCCGGCCGTTCCGCTTACGTATATCAAGTTAGTTGTGTAACTACCATTTAGAGTGGTAGTTTTAATAGGCGATATGCTCTTCGTGCCAGATCCAGTAGAAGTTCCATTCATTGTCACCTCGCCGTCCTTGATAGTGACAGTGACCCCTAGATGAGTGAAAGTTTGGTCTGGGATTCCGCATAAGTTTTTACCAGTATAAGTCTGCTGGCTCGTATTGCCTTTAAGGGAGAATGAGGAAATGGGAGCTGCCGCCGCATCTGATATAGAGATATTCGTGCCAGAAGCAGTAGTCGTTTCCGTATCATACTCAACGACTGCCGGCTCAGACACCGCACCATTCTCATCCCATACCAAGCCGCCCTCAACATCGCTAGAGATAGGAACGGAGATAATATTCGATAAAATCTCCTCGCCCTCTGCATTCTCGTCATATCCATAGTAATTGACATCCTCGAAATTTAGACCGACATGATACTCTGGATGAATCTGCCATAATTCTTTGACTTCTGGCGCATCTACCAGATAGCCGCCTTTCCTCTGCCAAGCATTTTTATTGCAATCGATATAGATGACTCTAAAATGATGCCCACTAGCGAAGAATGCGAAGAATTCTCGGCGCATCCGCTCGACTTCTTCCTTGAGTGTCGTACCGTCGCCAACATAGCCATCGAAGCTCTGAACGCTCGCTCGGCGCACTTGGCCGGCAAGCATAATGCCATCTACGCCCTGCTTCGCTACTTCGTCATTCTCGATAGTATTAGCTGCAAAATGGAGCTGAGAATCCTTGAAATCGAAACCATTATCGCCTAGCAGGAATCGCTCGCCATCATCACGAATAAACAGCGCTAAAATGAAGCTCCTTGCCCTTACTGATACTACGCTCATCTTGCTTGCCTCCTTATACTCTGCATCATTATATGGCCGATATTCTCCGCATCGAGCTGGCTTGAGATATTGAAGTTCTGATTCTCGATTGTAATACCGCCTCCAACTTTATCTTCTTCATTGAACTTCTCTGCCAGTGCGTTCGCCAACAGCCCAGACCAGTTATCCGTATTATTCTCGAGCGGCAATACTACCTCTTTGCCTGCCTCGCCGATAACCGCTCCAGTAGCTCCGCTCGCATAGCCGCCCTGCGCCAATAACGGTATCTGCGGAACGGCAATCGTGCCGAGCCACTCAAACGGATGAATGCCTAGAATATCGATATTATGAATCCCTTGCAATATGCCATTGATTGCATTGAATGGCACCGCTACGACTGCATTTATGCCTGTAATAATGCCATTCACGACCACCTTGAAACCATTTATGATACCATCTACGATTCCGGTAAATATCTTTGCCCCTGTCGAGAATACGGCCTTCACGCCCTCCCATGCCGTCCTAAATACGTTTCCAAACCAATCTGCTACCGCTCCGAATGCGTTCTGAATGCCCGCCCAAGCCGCTTGAGCGCCAGCTACTATATTCTCCCACATGCCGCTAAAGAAATTGCCTATACTCTCTCCTACTGGCCCTAGAAGCTCTGAGAAAGCCTGAGCTAACCCCTCAATTATTGCCATGACTATCTCTGGCAGATGAGCGATAAGCTGAAATGCTAGCTCAACCGCCGCTCTAATCAGAACCGGTAATAGCGTTTTTATGAGCTCCGGCAACTTCTGCGTAATCATATCGACTACCTTCGGCAACGTTTCCACCATCTTCTGCAATATTCTGCCCAGTAGCGGTATAGCGTTATCTAGAACCGCCTCAATTGAATTAAATAAGTCATCCATCGCCTTATCGATATCGCCATTCGGGTCACCAAGCGCCGTCAAAAAGTTCTGCCATGCCCCTTTCATGCTCTTAATTGAACCTTGAACGGTCTTTGAGCCTTCCTTAGCGCTCGTCCCCATGATGCCCATCTCTTTCTGGACCACATGGATGGCTTGAGTAATATCTGCGAAGCTCGAAATATCATACTTAATACCGCTAATCTTTTCGGCATCCTTGAGCAAGCGCTCCATTTCCGACTTCGTGCCGCCATACCCTAGCTTCAAGTTGTCGAGCATTGTATAGTTCTGTTTTGCGAAGCCCTGATAGGCGTTCTGGATGGACTCCATGCTCGTCCCCATCTTATTGGCATTGTCTGCCATATCGATAACGGCCTGATCGGCATATTTCGCCGCCTTTTGAGTATTACCGCCGAGCGACTGAAGAAGCGAAGCCGAGAAACTCGTAACCGTATTCATATACTCATTAGCCGACATTTGAGCCGTCTGAAAGGCTTTTGATGAATTAGCTAGCACCTCGCCGCTCGCATCCTTAAATAGCGTTTCAACACCGCCTGCCAACTGCTCATACTCGCCATATAAGCTAAAAGCATCCGCCGTAGCCTTTCCGATTGCCGCCGTAGCCGTTCCTAGTGCGCCTGCGATACCTATCGCCATAGCGCTACCTACTTTCTTTGCGCCAGTGGATAGCTTTGCGCCGAATTTGCTCGACTGCTTCTCTACTTCAGCTTGGCTTGCCTTGAGTTTCTGCCCATCGAATACAAGCGCAATCTTCATTTCGCCAATAGTATCTGCCATTATTGACCCTTTGCCCTTTCTTCATTCTTCTTGATAATCTTATGCGCATCGCCCAATGGCCCTTTCGCTTTCTTGCTCGTTGCCCCAGCGATACCAGTCGCTAGGATAACCGCTTCTAGGTTCGTCACAAGCTCCAGCTGTGAGGCTCTGTAAGCCTCTACAAGCCGCCTCATCCGATAATCTGGTATAATCCCTGCTCTCCAGTCTAAATAGGCCTCATAGCCGAAATAGCCGATGATTCTGGCCACATAGGAATCGACCATATCGAACTTTCTGCTAGACTCTCGAACTTTGGCGATATTATCGTGAAGCTCTTTGACTTTTTCGCTAGAAACAAAATCAGAGAGCCGACGAACTCGGACAGGCGCCGCCTTCTGCGACTCCTTTACCCTGTCTAGTGTCAGTTCGGCTCCCCTCATCGCTTCTAGCCCTGAACTGCGGTATATTCACCAGTCGTAGGATTCAAGCGCTGATTCTCAGTCGTAGAATTATCACCCATACGAGCGGTGTAGGCTGGATAGCCATCGCTTGCATGCTCTGAAGCGTTGTAGATGATAGGATTGAGCGCCAAAGCGACCGTAGCCGTATCACTGCCGCCAAGAGCGACATCATCATCAACACTTGGGATACAGCGAGTAAATTCGACATCAGAAGTCGAACCATCATCACAGATACCCTGCGCAATGACCGAGTAATATCCGCCGCCAGCGCACAAATCATCTGCGCCGCCGAGAATAACATTGCCGGCCGTTGCCGCCGCACCATTATAAGTAGCCTGATTCCATTTGCCGAGAGCTTCACCGATGATCTTCCAGTTATCTGCTAGAAACTCAACAGAAGCGCTGAGCGCATCAAAGGTTCCAGCAATCGGAGTTTCGGTCGTGCCAACAGCGCTGGAGCGAGTCTGCTTGCGTGGAGCGATATTGAAAGTGATATATGAGTCTTGGCCTAAATCTTGCGGCTCAATCGTAAAGACTTCCCAAGCATTATTGACACGCTTGCGGAATACTAGGCGATGAAGCTGAGATAGAGTTTTCGTTGCCATTTTCTCTTCCTTCCTTAGTTAATATTTTCGTCATAGACGAGTTCAACGCTCGCCATCTTTACAATCAGCCCATTCTCGGTCGTTCCATCGTTCTGAGGCGTTGTAGCGCCCCTCAGACGGACATTTGAGAATGAATAGCTATAATCAGCGCCGTCAATGCTACCGCTCAATTCACAGAAGCATAAATGAGTCGTGAGATAATCTCGAATCGCCTTATGAACAATCTCTGTCTTCGCCTTATTTGCGAATGCCACATAAAAATCAGCCGTAGTCCTGAGATTCTTGCCATTCCTGCCGGAATTAGCGCCTGGCCTAGTAATAATCCAGACTCCTTGCGCTGGCTTGCCATCCTTTAGGAGCGGCATTTCCTCCCAGAAGAAATCTTTATTCTTCGTGAGTCCGCCTACCCCATCGGCAACCATCTGATTCAATAATGCTAGAGTTATCATTCAGTTAAATCTCCGAAATATTTTTGCTCCCAATCGCTCTCATAGACCGAATCAAACGCCCTTTTCATATAGTGCTTCGTTTCTGGATGAAGCTTATTCTCATACTCCCTACGCTTCGCATAAGGCACTCTGCTTGAGCCTGCCAAGACATAGACATCATGCCCTTCGGCAGATACCCTAATATCGTTTCTAAGCGCACCAGTAAGCACAGGGGCATTGAACCTCGCTCTGCTAGCTATATCGAAGCCCATCCGCAAGATCCCGCCATTCATCCGTCTCTGAAGCTCGGTTAGCGCACCATTATTCCATGTGAGCTGAACCTTATTCGGCATCTAAATTGACCTCCGTAGGCCTAATGCGAAACTCGACATGCTCGATGACATTCTTCTGCTGATTCTTGCCTAAGCCAACTTCACGAATCTCATAATACTGATCGCTAGAAATCTGATGCCAATAGTAGCTCGCTATATACTTCGATACATTGTAGCCTGGCAAGTCTGCCGGCATAGCATATATAAGCGTATCGCTATCGACCGCATCGGCGCTTGGCGAATTATTCAGCTCGCCGCTCGCTACCTCATCGACAATGACACGAACCTTCGTGCCTTTGAGCGCTACCTTGCCAATATCTGTATTTTCTACTAGCTCACATAGCTCCCAATCTTCGGCGATAATCGCATTCGGGAACGCATCAAAAACGCTTGCCACAGCAGTACCCCTTCGAGCCTTCAACCTTCAAACCTGTGCCACATTGAGAATATTTCTCGATAATATCCGAGTAATTATCCCCTAATTGAGCAAAGGCATTGACGGCGCTATCGCTATTGAAGCTAATTGTAAAATTGCGCACACTCTTGGAGCTAACACTAGCCTCTGGCGTGCCCTGAAACCGTAGAACGGCGCAGATGAAGTTTGCGAGTAACATTTCTAAATCATCTGCGACTTCTGCCGGCCATGAATCGAGGCATAGGAGAGATGCCAGACGAGTCTTCGCTACATTGACAACCCGTTGCCAGTCTGCATCAGAATAATCGACCGTTTCCCCTGTCCATAGCTTGTAATCGTCTTTAGTCATCTCTCTCTAATACCTTTCAATTCTTAAAATGCTATTAAGCAGCTGGCTTGATACCAACAGCCGCACCCTTGTTTACAAGGCCGCCACCGATACAAGCGAGGATTTCCCAGACATACTTGTTCGTGTCGATATCATAATCAGTCAAGCGCTCTGCGCTGTCATCACCAACGGTGTGGTAGCTTGGAAGATCGACAACGATACCGCCAGTATAAGCACCAAGCATAGCAGTAGTTAGCCAGCGTGGAGTGATGATGCGGCGAATGCCGTTGATGCGTGGGTCGTTCTTATCGATACCATTCGGGAATACTGGGAAGCTACCATTCAAGCTGTTCTCAAGATTAGTGAGCGCATCTTCAGTCGTGATGAGCGTGCGATCATAGCCGGAAACGACACGAGAAGCAGCCTTCGAGATAACTGCACGAGGAGTATCGCCGGCCACAGCGGTATATTCGCCACCATATACACCCTGAGCATCGGCAATATCAGCGATGATTGGGAGTAAAGCGGTGAATTCAGTTTCGCCTGATTCAGTAGAATCAGTAGTGATACCACCTACCAAGATAGCTTGGTCGATAGCATCAAAGAGCTTGCGTGGCATTTCACGAAGGACATAACGGACGATAGCGCTGGAGCTAATGCCGCCATTGATTTTGACCATAGAATGGTCAAGCTTGATGAGCTTATAGAGATCAGCTGGAACGAGAACACGCTTAGCAATCTCAATTTCCTCTTCTTGTTTTGTTTTGCCACGAACATGGCCTTTAGCTGGACCTTCGCTAGTAGCTGTTCCTGCAACCTCGAAATTAAGGCCAGTATGGAACACATGATTGAAGATACGATCTTCATCTTCAATTTGCTCCGTAACAGCATTGATAACTGCTTCTGGAACTAACGAAACATTCTCACCTAGATCGATGCCATCAGCTTTAGCCTGTTTGCGGAAAGCATCCTCAAACTTGGCCTTATCGCCAGCACAATCCAAGAGAGCTTTACCCCAAGCAGCGACAGCTTTGTCGGTCTTGAGATAGTCAGTAGTATTTGACATTACATTCTCCTGTTGTTTAATTTCTTTCTTATCTGTAACCACAATGACATTCTGGTGTAGAGTGTCTTTGGATTCTTCCTTGACTTCTTCCGTCTTTTCGGCTGGTGCTTCAGCTGGAGCTTCGGCATCATCCTTAGACTCATCACGAGCGGTTGGCTCGGTTTCGCCTTCAGGCGCAGAAGTCGTGAACTCGTCGATGACTTCAGCGATGCGAGCATTCATTGCATCACGCTCGTCTGGAGTCAATTCGTCTAGTTTCTTGACCATTGAATTTCCCTTTCTTTCGTCTTTTACTCCATCAACGGCATCGGCGCTCCCTTGAGCCTCTGCTTCAGCCTTAATAGAGTCGATAGTCTTAGCGCGTGGATCGTTGCCAGTCAATACCATCGAAATCTCACGCAGAATTCCGATAGGCTCAGTAATTTCATAACCTGCCCCAAAATAGCCCTCTGGGAACCAGTCCATGCCGATTGAATAGCTTGCATGCTCGCTAATTGCCCAAGCATGATCAGCTAGCGCATCACCTTCAGCGAAATACATACGAGCATGAAGCCCATCATCTTCGAGCCATACCTTGCAACTACCGAACTGTTTCTCGATAGTCGGTACGAGCATACCCTCGACAATTTCGCCATGATCGGCTTGCGCCTGAACCGTATAATCCTCAGTCTGCTTATCTGGATTCTTATTTAAATCGCTAATCTTGATTAGCTTGCCGTCCGTCCCCATAACATAAAGATTGCGAATATCTCGCTTTTCGCCGCTCTCCATAAGCTCGCCCGAATTGGCAAGAATATTGCGATAGCGCTTCGTGCTGATTTTCGCATCGGTCGTGGACACTTTAGCCCCAATAAATAACGCTTCCATAATACTTCCCTTATATTTCCCCATCGGTGCGACCATCAAAAAACTACCCCAAAGATGATGGGGCAGTTTCTAGACTAGGCAGTTTCGATGATTTCCAATCTACCTATACCCATAGACCTTTATATAAGCGCCGGCTTTAGGATTCAATAAATGTGCCCTCAAATACGGCGGAGGAGTGGTCTCGGATGACCAGAGGCTACAAGCAAGACTCTGCGAAGTTTCAGAACCGGCTGCTGTGGAATTAGAGCCGACAACTTTACTGTTCCCCATCTTAATCAAAGTAATATCGAACCACGATTGATTGCTCGTTGTCGACTCGCACGCCACTATTGCACCAGTAGTTACTGTTCGATGAACACCTGCGAAATCACTATTGCTAGCCTCCCATCCTCGCTGAAGAGAGCTAGTGGCGGCTTTCGTTGATGACAATAACTGCTGTGTAACCCAGCCTGAACCTGACAGTACTTGGAATGTTATAAAAATACGAAACGTCTTATACTTCGACCAATCAAGCAGAATATCTTTAACTATTTCTGATGACGAATCGCTTTCTTGCATATATGAATAAACCACCTCCGCTGGCATCGTACTCCAGTCGATATTATCTCCAGTAACCGACCCATCTGCGAGCCGAACGCTAATATAGCTCTGCGAGATATTTGCGTTCGTGATGGTCGTAGAACCTGCGCCGACATATACCTGCGCTACAACCGCATAATAAGCGATCGAGCCAGTTCCCCCATCCGCTGTAATAGCCGAGCGAATCTGCGCATCAGAAACTCCGCTTGCGCTACCGCTCGCCACGATAATCCCGCATGCGCTCGGAGCATCTGTGGTAGTATTCGCCGCCTGTGCTGGATTATTCGCATAAACCACAATCGCATCATAGCGAGCTGAGCTTGCGCTTGCCGCTGGAATAGTAACGCTAATCGCATTAGACAGCCTATTATTCAGGCATATCCTATTCCCAAGATTATCCTCGCCTACTGCGACATCCCTAACTCCGGCAACACCGCCGACCTCTAGTATCATTCCTCCCCTCGGGGTTATTGCCCATCCAGATAAAATACCTCGTCCGCTAACTATCTGCGCTATATCATTGAACGCATTTACACTCGTTCTTGTGCCATAGGCCGCATTCACGCCAATGGCATTATTTGGATTCGTCATCCGCCTTCTCCTTTTTTACATTTAGATAATCTGCGCAATGCGCAACTCGAATCTTTATATCTACCGTCTGCTTGCACCCTCGACAATTCAAGCGAGCATCCATGCTCTCGTTCGTATCGCCGAGGATTCTTCCGCAATTAGGGCAATTTATCTTGAAGCTCATCAGGCAATCTCCTCATCGAAATAGCAACGGCAGTTCGGATGAGCGCTCGGAGTCTGGCCGTTATCATTCCAGCTCGAATGCTCCCAATAATGCGCCACTCCCTCATACTCCTCATGATCAGGGAACGCTTCGCCGCACTTTACTTTCGTGCCATCCATCGCCTTGCATACATCACAAGCGCCATTATCGCTAATCCGCCACACTAGATTGATTTGCACACCATAATTCTTCTCGATATACTTATCTGTCTCGATTCGGCCCGCTTTGACCGCATATACCGTTTCATTCCTTGCGATAAGCTCGGCTCTGGACTTCGGAACGACCGCCGATAGCTCTTTCTTGAGCTGAGATGCACTCCAGCCCTCTGCCGCCGCCTTTTCTAGCGTTTTCTTGCCAATTTCTTTCGTAGTATCGCCAAAACTCTGCACTAATTCGGCGGTTCTAGACTTCATCTGCTCTTTAAACTCATCAGATAGCTTATACCCATCATTTTCGAGCGCTTTAAATACCTCTTCATAGCCATCTTTGCCATATAACAAGCCTTTGACCGCTTCAACGCCCTCTCCTGCGCCATTCTCGGCATCTTGCATGAGAATCTCATTCAAACGCTCTACAAGCTCCTCTGGCGAGATATTTGGATCTTCTTCGAGAATCTTCTGCGCATAATCTACGAGCTCATCATATATTTCTTTCGCTCTTTCTTCGCCCTCGCCAAATACTGGCACATAGCCATACTCAGATTCGCTGTTATTAGCCTCTAATTTGCGCTCTGGCGCACTTTCGGCTGAATCTTCGACAACTACTGCCTCTTGCGCTGAATCTGCCTTAGACTCGCCCTGAGATACTTGAATCTGATACTGGACTAGCTGCCTTTCTTCACGCTCATCGTCACGAAGCTTCTCGGCATAGAACCCAGCCGCAACTTCGAGCCATTTCTTCGGCAAATCTAGCGCCTTAACAGCGGCGCTCGGAAGCGAGCCTTCATAAATGGCATCCCTCAGTGTTTCGAGCTGAATCTTTTTCGTTTCCGCCTTGACCTTCAAGCGCTCCGTTAGCTCCGGCAACTCTAAATCAAACTGGAACGCATAGCCCAAACCGCCAGTTATACGATCTAGCTCATGCTGGAACTGACTCCAGAAACTCATGAGCGCTGGATAGACCCTGCGCTTGATAAACTGATAATCACTAAGCTCAGCATTGTCATATTTAGCACTTGAATCATCGCCGAGAATGAAGTTTGACACGCCGACTGCTTTATTGAGCTTATCATTGACAATCCCGATAATATCTTTGATAGCTAGCGTGGCATTATTGCCTTGAATCGTCTTTACTTCAAGCTCATCGCCCTCCGAGCCATCATCGAGCAGCTGCCGCCAAACATATACCGTTTTATTGCGATTCTTAGCGCCAGATAAGCCATGCTCTAGCTCTGCACGCTTTTTCTCATACGAATCTCGGCTTCTAGCTTTGATAAATGTGATCGTTGCTGGCACAGCTCCATTCTCGAAGAACGCTTTCTGATACTGGCTCACTAAATCATCAATCTGACTCCAGATGAAGATGGAACTTGCTGGCGAAACGCCCTGCCCAAGATTTCTAGGATTTCGGCTGAACCGAAGCGTCATAACTTCTTCTTCGCCAATCTCATACACTCGGCCACTTTCTTCTACGCTCCAATAATACGAGCCATCAGAGCGCTTCCTACGGCTTCCTACTGGCATGATAGTATAGCCTTCAACTGCGCCCTTCTTGCCACGCCATACACGAACACATAGCTCATCCTCTGTTAGCCATGTGGCGAACATAGCATCAGAGAACTCGCCCCAGCCCATCGTTTTATTAGGATTCATGAGCGCCGCAATCGCCGCCGTCTTCTGAATTGGCAATCTCGCACCATTCCGGCCTACGCCATAAGGCACGACCGCTTTCATATCATTGATAAGCGGACGGACCTGAGCGAACAGATTCTCATAAGCCGAGCATAGCGAGTTTACATGAATCCGATAACTCTCCTCTTGGCGAATCTCGCTCTTTACGCTTCGACCACGCCCAGCGATGGCATCGCCCAGCCTTTCTCTAAAACTCATCCTTCGCCTCATCTTTCTTCACTCGGCGCTTAGTTTTCTTGTTCGGTTTTTGTTCAATTGTTGCAAAATCTGCAACAGTTTTGCTGACTTTTACTCCATCGCTGAAGAACGGCATATTCACACCCTGCTTGATAGCCAAGCGAATATAATCGGCCGCACCATCGGCATAGAACGGCAACTTCTCAATCTCTAAAGCATTTGCCTGCGCCTCTGCGAGCTGATGCTCTGCCCACTCCTTGCGCATTCCGCAAGCGAAGCAGTCCGCAAATATTAGGACAAGCTTATTCATTCGCCAACTCCTTGAGTGCGCCCTCCATAGCGCTATTCATGCGCTCGACCATATCATTGCCGCCTACTAGATAAGCCTTGAGCTTCGCTAAATCTAGCACCGTCATATCATTGCTCAAGAACTCCGCTACCTCATCCTTTTTATCGCCGAAGCACTCGGAGATAACCAGAATCGCTTCTTTGATTTCATTAGCATTGCTCATCTGCAAGCCTTGAATCCTAAGCCGAGCCTCGATATCTACTTTTGGTGTTGCTACTAGATCGCCGAATTGAATCGCTTCGGCTGAGTTTTTCTTGAAACTTAAAGCCATTACTGCTCCTTTTATTACTACCGCCCTTATACCGCCCCATCGGTGCGACAATCAAAAAAGCTACCACCTCAAGCCCAACCGCATTAAAGGCTTATCGTGATAGCTCTTTCTAAAATGGAGAAACGCTAATATGCCAAAAGCAGAGCGTTTGGCAAGCGCTAGAAAACTTGCCTACCGCCATTCTACTAGCTTGTCGGTGCGAGTGCCGACATAAAGATACAAAAAATGGGGCGATATTTACAGGTCGCCACTCCTGTTGTGCTAGGGCACAGCCCCTAGATCAATAGCCCCATCGGATAATCTGTGCTTCGTTCTTTCACCGAGGTAGGACAATTTGATTATAGCACGAAAATACCACCCGAATGGCCTTTTTGCTGCCTGACATAATGCGCCCCATCGTTGCCCTTAAGGCTTGGCTTATTCCCGCTCTCACTCATAGCGATAATCTCCTTTATTTGTTCGCATTTTAACATAAGTTTCTAAAAATCGAAGCGTGGCTTAGATAAATCATCAATAGCATATCTGGCGGCATCCATGAGATGGTCGTTGCCATCTTGCGGCTCATCTTGAAGCTCACCGCTCTTTTTCTTGCGCCAAGCATAGCTCAAATACTCACGCTCTAAATCTTTGCCATCATACTCTACTTGGTACTCGCTAACACGCTCAATGCCCCTTAGAACGCTTCCTGCGCCCTTATCTGCGGCGATACAGCGATAGCCTCCACGCTTAATCTCGGCAATAATCTCCGGCCTTGCGCCATCAGCCACAATAAGCA
>Ga0326512_10001049_pt1 | contig 22281 bp, 31 predicted proteins | sample 1_2617_0518_D_FD_203652 | JGI IMG/M metagenome (GOLD analysis project Ga0326512, IMG submission 203652) | Bovine rumen microbial communities from UC Davis, California, United States - 1_2617_0518 | ecosystem: Host-associated > Mammals > Digestive system > Stomach > Rumen | place: USA... | reverse complement strand
ACGGTATTACAATCATATTCGACCGTCACGCCCTCATTGCTTATAGTGGATGAGGAATAGAGAGTAGTGGCATCCTTGATACCTCCCGCGGAGGGTAATATTTCCTGCTCTACGTTTTGCAATGAAGTAAGGGCCGATAAATCTGTCCCGGACGCGTATTGATACGATGATGTCTGAAACTTTGAAAATGTAAGGGTTCCCTCTGTACCCAAAACGCTTGCCAAAAGGCTTTGGCCCGCTGTTGTAAGAACTGCTGTGTTATACTGTCCCATCTGATACCTCCTAAAATGTATTGACTACCTGCGACATAACCACACCGCCGAAATACTGTTCCCCGTCTATATCCGAATGCGCCTCCTCCCGCGCCGTTACGTCTATATGTGCCGGGGCTATCAAGTGCCAAAAATTCAAAAATATGCTTTTCGCCCGCGCCACGGGTGAGGTTATAACAATATCTGCCGTGTTATTCACGGAATCAATCGTTAAAACATACCCGTCCTGCCCGAACATTTCATTTAATCTTTCAACCAAAAATTCATAAGTAAAGGGAACTATCATGGTGTATCTGTTCATCACGATGGCCCGCCTATATTCTAAAGTTTGCCCGCCGCTTGGGATTATCCCCAAAAGCCTCTCATATAGGCTTAACGTGGCCTCATCGCAGGTTTGGATATATTGGTTAGCCCATACCCGCTTTATGTTGTCCTCAACGCCCGTAAGCGCATCGGCCCACGCCGCCATGATCTCGGGGTATTCCTTTATATTTTGGAACCATTCGGGCAACATCGCCAAAAGCTCATCTTTATTCATGTACCACCACCGATCCCAAAGACGGTATCTGCTGTAATGCGGATGTCTCTGTAAGTGTTATATCAACCGCGCCACCGTTTAAGGTTAGCCCCGTAACATTAGCCACGCCCTCAACCGACAATATAGCCGCTATAATCTGCGAAACGTAAATAATAACCGAGTATGATACTTGATTAGTGATTAAAGCCGCGCCCCATGTTTGCGCCGCCTCCATTATGTAATCACCTATGGCGTTTTCTATTGCCGTTTGGTATGTAGGCCCGTAGGAAATGCCCGTTTCCATCGTGATTGTAAATTCCACATTTATAGGCACATCAGTTGCCGTTGTGATAGTAACAGCCGCACCAATCGGGGCCACCCCGTATCCCAAGGGCGAGGGCGTATTGCCGCCTTCCGCAGGGGGGCAGATAATGTTCTGCACCGTATTTATTAAGGCCTGTTGTGCGGGCTTATAATCGGTATCAACTATTGAACATAAGACCGTACCGCCGCCATCATACGCGGGATACACTTGTACGGCCCCCACGCCGCTTATAGCGAGGATTTTATTTCTATATGATGCAATGTTACCCCCGAATTCCGCAATCTCAAAGGAGGCGTAATCCCGCGCCCGTAGGGCCGTATCCGTTTCCTCGTCCGTGCCTACGGTAATAATAGTCCCAATGCTTGCCTCGGTAAGCCCCGCAATGGCTGTTACGGGCAGAATGGAACCCGTATAGGAATTGCCGATAATTCCGGGGGTTTGGCAGGTCAACTCGTATATATACAAATCGTTACTTTGGGAAATAAGATCACCCGAAACGAAATTCACTGAGTTTTCGCCGTTTATCGTTTTAAAAACGGAACCCTCCGGGATGACCGCATCAAAGGTGCCTTGCCTTACCGCGGGCGTGGCGGGTTTCCTTGATATTCCTCGGCCTTCTGCTAACATATCCAAATACTCGCCCGTTGCGGTCTGTAAGTAGGCGTTATCCTGCATCTGTGCCAAAATAAGGTATAATCCCTCCAAAAACCACGCGCCGGGGGCAACCGCGGTTTGTATCATTGATCCCTCGCGGGTGTCAATATCGGGGTCTACCTGGTCGAGCATCTGCTCCTCAATGTTTTCTTTTGTGTACTCGGAAAAATCAATCATCAGATTTCGACCTCCTCATTAAATGTGCCAAATACCGTAACTACGTCAAAAGATATTATCATGGTGTCCCCTACCGTATTAAATACATAGTTTTGCTCCGACAATATCCTATCATCAATGGAAAAGGCCTCCCGTATCCTATCCGGGAAAACGCTTTCGATGTAATCGGGTTCCTCGCCTATTAGATCATCAAGCTCAATGCCGAAATTTTCTGTATAAATCTGGTAGTTAAACCTTTTAGTGGTTAAAATAATGTGTACCGCCTGCCGCATAGCCGCCAAATTATCATCCATGCCCGCTATCTGATCTTCATAGGCTAAAAAGGTATTAGTGGGGAGATTTTCTTCGTCTATATCTTCCAACTCGATATCCTCGGGTAAAGTATCCATAAAAACCTCCTTACACTTTCGATAAAACTATAAATTGTTGCCCTTTTAACACCCGGAGCATTAAAACCTTATCCCCGGTTTCAAGGCCATGCTGTACCGTTACCGTCCCAATCACGGTATCACCATCAAGCACATCCTCAACCCTTTCTTTAACCGCATCGGTCAATAATAAAACCTCCGCAGGTAGCGGGGGCATTTCTATCCTTGTTTGTATTTTTAAAGGGTTTGTACTTGTTACCGTGCCGATAGATAAATCTGTTAGTTTTTGCGCCTCGGTGTTGTTTTGTATTACCTGATTTATTACCGCCAATAAGTCCATCAGCTCACCCCCAAATCGTTGAAGTTTTTAACTTCTATATTCATGGTATGGGTATTGCCTTTTAGCTTGTGTGTCACCTTTTCCGCGAGGAAAAACCTTTGGAAATCGGTAGATTCAACCTCGCTTACCATAACGGGGATAATCCACCCGGCTTTTATTTTCGGGTGTCCGATAATATCCTTTAGTGTCATTGTCTGCCATACCCTGTTATAGTATTTCAAGTAGTTTTTGCACATTTCATCAATCTGTGCATTGTTCATGTTTTCGTCTACGGTGTCGTAATACTGTAACAGGCCCCATTGTTTTATGGTGTCGGTGTCCTCATGTACAAAGGTATCAGCCTTGCCCGTGGTTTTGTTTGGCCTCGCCAACTTAACCCGGTTGTATGTGTCGCTATCAATGCTCCGTTTGTATTGATAATCGGATAGCAGGCTTTTATCTCCAATCAGCCGATTCCATTTATGCTGTTTGGCCTCTTTTAAAGTAAGTTTTCCGTAGTCATCATAAAAAACAAAAATCTTCCCCGTTTCCACGATGGTTTTTGAAAGTGCATCAAAAATAACATCAAGGCATGATTCGTTTTCTACTATGAGGGAGGGTATTTTGTACCCCGTATCAACCAAAGTGCCAACCGTCAAATTAAAATCTGCCGCGATCTGTTTTATAATGTCCGGGAGGGACATAGCGATAAAAGTATAAGATGCTTTTGCCTTTAAATATCGGAGTTGATCATAAGCCGTATATTTTACTTTGCGATTTTTTGAACGCTCCGCGGAGAATACATAGCCCTTAAAAAAATCGGTATCATTTAGCCGTACCCGGACACATGAACCCATTTCAATGCTTATGCCCTTATCTTCTACCAATGTAAAAGTAAACTTTCCGGGGGCATCCATCCTTGATGTAACGTACTCCGCATCACTTAATTTTGGGGAGTAGTCCCTTATGACGGTTTTGCTTTTTTTCTTTTTCGATACCCTTAAAGAAATCTCCATCAGCTTTTGACCTGCAAATCACTTTCCTTTATCCAACCATAAGAGCCTATTAGAATGGGGTACGCCCTGCCCGTTACGATCCTTTTCACCTCAGTTTTAAGGTTGTTCGCCGTGCCGTGGGGCTTATCCCCGTTTGACGTATAACAGTAAGTACCATTAGCAACCACCGCCGCGCCTACACGCATCCGGGGGCTTTCTACGGCCCTTTGCTTTTTTTTAACCGCTATCTTTTTCGTTCCCTTTTGGGTTTTCTTCTTTTTGATAACGACCTTTTCGGCTTTATAGGGCCTATATTCCACAAGCTCTATATCATAGGGCATATCCGTAGGCTCGCCGCCCGTGTCTGTGGTGTCAAACTTACGCAGGATCACTCGATAATTACGATTGAACCCACTCGGCCTTTTTATAACCAATCTCCCCACCGTGGCATTTTCCAGGGCACTTTCTAAAAGTTGGCAATACCATTTCGGCCCCTGCGCCCCATCGTCCGTATATGGAGCCTCAATATCACCGGGGAAAAATGATTTAAACTTTACCACCTGCAAGTCCCTAAATTGGGGGACGGCTATCTGCCCCTTACCCAATATATCGAAGTTATCGGGAGGGGCCTGCCTGCCAATATCTATCTCTTTTGGGTTTACGGGGATCAAAAATTTTTTACCCGAAAACTTTAACCATATTTTTGTTGAAGGCTCTAACTTCATTTGATGCCTCCTTAATGCGCTGTCGCGGCGTTTGCCGCCATCTGTTCTATGAGCATACCCTTTATTGCATTAGCCACATCCTCGGGCTGTAAATTGGTTCCATCGGGGATTGATACGTTGATATTAGGAGCGAGGGTTTTAAGCTCCACCCGGTTCATGTACCTTTGTTCTGCCAAATCACGGTAAATCTGCAAATCTTCATCCGATAGCGTGACATCATTATCAATCTTACCAACGGAGCCGACTTCTCCGACCTTCCCGTTGCCGTCCGTCATAATGTTTGAATAATCACCAACGCCATCCACGGCACCGAAAATGTTCCCAAGTGTGCCGCCTATGTTGTCAAGTTTACTGCCGAGCATCGCACCAACAGAGCCGAATTGATCTTTTGTATCTTTTACGTTGATATAATCATGAGATACAAAATCGGTATAGGCCATACGCCCGCCGAAACTATCAGCCCAACCTTGCAGATTTCCTTTTAGGGAATCAACCGCGCCGGACAGGTTAGAACCGAATACCGAATCAATCGCATCCGCAACCGTCCAAACCATATCAAGAGCCGCCTGCCCTATGGAATTTATCACATTGACAACATCATACCCCGTGTTGTGCATAACCGCGCTAAAGTTATTCATAACCCAACTTGCCGCATTCCATACAGCCATTATCGCGTTATATATAACCGCATACACGATACCCACGACCTGCCCCACGGCCTGCCCTACTTGCGCGAAGGTAACGCCGAAGTAATGCGCTATGGATATTGCGGAGGCTATAAGGCCGAGTATTATTATTATAGGCGCATGGGCCGTTGCCCACGCCGCCGCCGCGCTTAATGCCGCGGCTATTTGTACACCCGCATACGCAACCGCCGCCGCCGCTAAAAAGCTAAACAAAGGAATAAAGTCCTCCAGGTGGCTATGCACGAACTCAACCGCATTTGCCACGGTCATAAAAGCACTCGCGCCGAACTCCGCAAGGAAAACGAGGGCGTTTGCTATATCCGCGATTAGCCGTTGCCCCTCATCCGAATTTAGAAAATCATTCCACTCGATATATTTTCCCATAAGGGCATTATCAAGGTAATTTCCGAAAAGCGTAGTAATATCACCGAATGTCATCGGCAATTTTGCGAACTCATCGTTTATATCCTCCGTCGCACCGAGAACGGCATTCTTAATAATATCAGCCGTTATTTTGCCCTCCCCGGCAAGATCTTTCATTTTTTCTACGGGTTCGTTCATTTCCTCCGCGATAAGTTCGATTATGTTGTGGGCGTTTTCATTTACGGCATTAAATTCTTCACCACGCAAAACGCCGGAGGCCAAGGCCTGATTTAATTGAAGGGTGGCACTCGCAATACCGTTTTGATCTGCGCCCGCGACCTTAAAAGCCTTGCTCATATTTTCGGCGAATAAAACGGCCTCTTTCGGATCACCAAACAACTTTGATGCGTTCCTCTTGACACCCGTTGCAAGGGCGGCAAGGTCTTTTAGTTCAACCCTTGACCTTTGCGCGGCCCCAAATAATTCCTGATATGATAACCCTACATTTTCTGCCCGTTTCGCCAATAACATAGCGTTATCCGCGGACTCAATAAATTCTTTTGATAGTTTGGCAAGCCCTAAAGCCGCAACCACGCTTTTAATTTGATTTAACCAACCCGAGGCCGCATCTGCCGTGGCTTTCGTTTCCTGTGTTACTTTGCTTTGTGCCTGCGCCGCATCCTCGGCCCCTTGTGCGGCCCTGTGAGCCCCGTTTGCCGCCTCGTCAAGTTCCGCCGATGTTCTTTGCAGTTCCTCGGTAAAACCGTTGACAAAGCCCTCCGAAAACGAATCAAGGGCCTGTTTGAATGCCTCGGCTGTTGCAATGGAGGCATTAGCCGCCGTATTAAATTGATTAAACGTACCCGAGAAATTATTTACAAGTGTTAATTCTTCTCTAATGCCTGCCATACTTCTTTATTTCCTTACCGTGCTTTTCCAACAGGGCCTTTATTACCAATTTCTCCCGCAACGGGAGCGAAACTACCTCATGAGGAAATACCCCGTGTTCAGTTAACATATACCTGCATAACGTACTATCAAGGGTATCCTCGTTGATTAGTTTTTTGCCTCATCCTCTAAAACATTGGGATCATCCGCAAAGCCGTTGAGGATGTTTATTTCCTTTATCAGTTTGTTATATTCCCCTGCCCTAAGCATACGTCCCGGCACTTCCAAGGGGTCTTTTGTCTTGTAAAAATCGCACAGCTCGGCATCCTTAAAGTTCGGATATACTACGCAAGCCTGCAAAAGCAACTTGCCGTATAAGTCCGTGTCAAAGTCCATGCCCACAACCGTGTTATTCCTACGGATTGGACGAGAGGCTTTTTTGCGAAGCCCCTCGTTCGTTTCCTGTGATATAACTCTGATCTTAAAGGGAATAACCTTATCCCCTTCCTTAAAGCGATCACTAATAATGATTTCCTTCTGTTCCTCCTCCACCGGGGGGAGCATAAAAGCCTTTAAATTTCCCATCTGATACTCTCCTTTTTTTAACCTAAATTAGTAGGGTCGTTAAACTGTTCCAACGGCTCCCAACTTGTGTATGTGAAACCGATCTCCTCCTCAAGAAAATCAGCATCAGCATCAAGCATTGAAAGGGGAATCTTATCAAGGCTACAACCATAATAAACAATGGTCTGCTTGCCTACTGATGTAGCAGGATCATCATTTTCAACCTGCAAATCAAAATAGATAACCTTGCCATTTTTCTCGTATTCGTGAGCCATCTTCACAAACAACGGAGTTCCGTAGTAAATGTTTAATGTGCCCGTTTTCTTTGCGCCTGTGACCTTCTGCTGTACCGTGGTTGTACCTACCACCTTAAAATCGGCTTTCTGATATTCAACATCGGTCTGAACCTTTTTAGCACCGAAAAGCTCATTGATTTCCCCATTTATCGTGATGAAGGCTTTTCCCTGCTTACCATTAAGCGCATCTCTCTCTAATAAAAAGCTCATGCCGTACCTCCTTACTCACTAACCACCGATACGGTGATGGTGGTGTATATCTTCTCTACACTATCCACGGGCTGAATAGCAAGGTTGATCACTACCGCATCAATCTCGCTACCGGGTAATACCTCAATGTCCTGTGATGTAAAGTTCTGAATGCCGTTGTTGGCCTGCATCTCGTTGAGATAACCAACACACCAACCCTTTATCAGGTTGCGGCCCGAATCATTATTATCAACCTTACCGATGAAGTAGTTTGATATATGCTCGTAAAAATCATTGCAAATCTGATTGAGGGTACGCATTACGCGGTTTTTCTTGAACTCCTTACCCTTTGTCGGGGTAACGGTTGTAAGTGTGTTGATGTCCGTGCATACCTTTACGATGTCGAAATCATCAATGAAAACGATATCACCCGCCAAAACGGCCTCCTCAACCTGTGCATTGGTCTTTTTGGGGTTGGCTTCTACTGCGCCGGGGTACTGTGCATAAGTAAGGCTCTGATTATACATAGCCCCCGCCTCCGCGCCTGATACCCACCATGTAGCCTGTGCGGCTGTGATGGTTGTACCATCTGCGAGCTTTACGCCGTTATTGACATTGATAACCCACTCGGAGTTGATAGCTGTGCCGCCGCTTAAAACCGCCTGGCATTTCTTACCGAGGGCATTTGATACACGCTCAACGAATGATGCCATAGCCGTTCTTACGGTTGAATCTGCCCCGTCATAACATACAATGTCGAATGTATAAGGCTCTAATGCCGTAAGAAATGCGGAATAATCGGTTGTACTTACCGTGGGGTTTGCACCCGTTGTAAGGGCCGTTCCTGCGGTTGTGGTGATGGTTGTTCCCGTTCCCGTAAAGTCAACCCACGCATTAGATACAAGGCTTGAAAGATCGGCTACGCTCTGCGTATCTGCGATCCTTCCATCAATGCTTGTCTCGATGATATAGTTGCCTGATACATCGGGGTCTGCGGAAATAATAATTGTAATATCATTTCCTCTTGTGCCTACATACTTTGCGGTCACGGTCAACGCGCCGATTGTTGCCGTAGCCTTGACACCGCTTGCGCCTGTGGGCCTGTATAACAGAATTTTAATAGGCCCTGCGGTAACGTCCGAGCCCTTTGTCATTTCACGAAGGAAAAGCGCATCATCACTTGTGATGTCCTTACCGATTAAAGGGGTAGGATCATCACCGGGGATATACTCGGATATTACTCCCGTAGGCCCCCATGAAAGCGGCTCACAGATTGCCACAACGCCCTTTGTGCCGATGTTTGCTGTCACGTTGCCTCTTGACTGTGTGTTGATGTAAACACCGGGCAGAACCTTGTTTTGGCTTGTAAAAATTCCACCTGCCATTACTTTGTGTCTCCTTTCTTTAAGGTTTTATCGAGGGTGGCTATTGCCTCCTCTAATGTGTATTCGGGCTTCTTTAAAATTGCCTTTGCGAAGTCCTTTTGATAACCTGCAAGAGCCTTACTTTTTAAAAGTTTCTCTGTGGCTATCTTGTCAACTGACTTTGATTTCATAATTTATGGCCTCCAATTCATCCATCAATGTCTCTGCCACTTCGATGTGGCCCCTTGCCTTGATCGTTACTTGATAGTGTAAGTCCATATCTTCAAAATGTGAGTTGCGGTCGTAGGTGTGTATTACCCCGGTCTTATCCTGCCCCTCGTAGTATGGAATCATTTCCAAATTCTCGTCCAGGTATTCGGTGATCTGATATATAAGCTCTGTTGCGTTTATCTCGTTTGGTTTCATCAAAAAAACTATATCCAAACCCAACTCGCTGTATATGCGATTATCGACCTGTGATCTCGAAGTTGAGGGCATAAAGGAAATAAAAAAACAGGGGGTAGTCACTCCCTGCGGAACCGCGCTCACATATATTTTGTAATCCGGGAAACCCTTATGTATTACCCGCGCGATGCTTTTTACAACATCACTAATGCTATAATTCATTTAAAAGCCTCCCTTACTCGCTTATCCAATTCGGATCTTACTGTGGTTCGGTATTTGCCTATGGCTTTTTCTTTCATGTGGATACCGGGAACGTAGGTTGTTTTTGTACCTACCATGATACCCGTATCTGCGGGGGTTTTCTGTAACATACCATCCGCGACCGTAAGCCCCGGCACAAAATGTTTATCCATTCTGTGTCCATCGTTTACATAAGAGGCATACTGCATACCGTTTGCAAGCACCGTTGAAACCGTGCCCCCGCTTACCGTTGGGGTGGTTATGCTTGCATCCTGCCATGATTGGGCCATCTCGCCTGACCTTGTATTAGTTCCCGATATATTGGCACCGTTTGGGGGTGTGTTATTTACCGCAGTTTCCACCGCCGCAATCGTAGCACCCTCCGCGACCTCTGCCATGATCTTCGGAACATTTTCCCCGGCCTTGCGTAGCTGTTCAAATCTTTTACGCATCTGCGCCCCAAAACTTGACATTAAACAATGACCTCCTGCAACAAGCCTACCTCTATATGCTCCAAGCCGTTAAACATACCGCCCACGGGTTCGTAGTAAGGCATTACATCGCCTGCATAATATTCTGATTCCATCGTACCGCCTACCATGCCGCCGCGTGTGATAACTAACTTATCACCGCTTTGTATATCGGTATTTATTGGCATCGCTAATTTATCATCAGCGTGTAGTTTCGTTTCATTGTCGGACATGACCGGGCCGCTTTTTTGGGAGTTGTATATACGGCACTTTGCGCCATCAACAACCTTTTGCCACCCTTGCGTGGCTATGCCCGTGGCCTCGTCCTCTGTATTCAAATTTCTGTATATGTCCACCTTATCGGTGTACCAATAATCAAAAATGCTCATACAATGAAGCTCCCTACTATGCCAATTTGACGGGCCAATGTTACCAACTGTGAGCCGTATGTGGTGGCGTTCCATGTTCCCCATTTCTCCGTACCCGCTGTAATAGCGGAGGCATCATAGGAAACGGATGTATCGCCCATAGTAGCCGATTTTACTACGCCTACTTGGTCGGCACCACTTACAGCCGATGCAGGGCTATCCGATGATGGGGCATAGCTTTTTAAATACATCGCGCTCATGTGGGCCACATAAAGCCCCGCGGCATACCGCCATGATTTACCCCACCTATCCGGGGAAATGGTATCATTTGCCATGTTTATGAAGGCATCAAGCATAGGGACTAATGATTCGCCCTGCTCGTTTGTAAACTGCGGAAAATCAGCCGCGAACATTTCGCTCGTATAATTTCCTTCTACAAAATTTGCAACCCCGGATGCCTCTGCTTTTTTTCCCTCGAATAACGGGATCATCGGATTACCTAACACCATAACTATTTAACCTCTTTTTTTCTCGTTTCCCTCTTTTTCTGTGTGGCCTTTGCCTTGCTTTCGCTTGCCTCAATGGCCTTTTCAATAGACCTATCGGCCTTGTTTTCGGGAGTTGAGATAGAACCCTCTTTTATTGCCGCCTGAATAAGCCACTCGCTCGCGACATCATTAGGGATATTGCCAACGAACCCTTTTTCAATAAGATAAGGAGAACCATCGGCCCTCCTTACCTTAAAGCGTTTAGTTGAAACTATAAACATCTGAAACCCTCCTATTTTTTAGATACCGTCTACATAAGTTATGGGCTGTGTGTAGAAGATTTCTGTTTCGGATACGTTAGCCGCATAAGCTGTATCGTAGCAGAAATCTGTGGTATTTGCGGATGTCATTGCCCTTGTAAGGGGTACAAGCTCATCCATAGCCACATAACGCTCCTTGTTGCAGTAAACCACCATTCTATCGGAGGATGATGTACCTGCGCCCTTGCACCATGCGGTAGCACCGATAAACAGATCAGAGCCATTCTGTGTAGCCACGTTGTTTTCCATTAAGAACGTGAGGATGGTCTTTTCTGCAAGCTGTGATACCTTTGTAGTAGCAAGATAATTGTACTGGTCATAAGGCATGATGATATGGTTGGGAACGGCATCGAGATCATACTCTGCGGCCTCCCAAGCATCGAGGATAGCTGTGTTGATATCAGCTAAAATCTCATCGGCTGTCTTATCCTTGAAAGTCCTTGATGTACCGCCTGCGTTTAAAGCGGCCTGAGTTGCTGTTACATCAGCGTTATTGATAAGGCCTGTGGTGCCGTAAGCTGTGAAACCAACGTAAGCATTCTGATCAAGATGCTTGTCGTATGCGAGGCGAAGGCCATCACGGAGAACGGTGTCAAGGTTGCGGCCTGTGATATTGCCTCTCTGCATATCAACCCACATTACGCGGGTGCCTGCGGATACTACATGAGCCTTGAATGTGCCCTTGTCGAAGTTTGCCTGCACCATAGGGATTCCGTTTGCGCCGGGTGCGTGTACGAGGCCATCACCTGAGCCGCCTGTTACGCCGTAGCCAACGCTTACAGCGGATACGAACTCATCCCAACCACCGCCAACACGGATGGGGAGGTCTCTGCCGTATGTGAATGAGTTGAGGGGTGTGCGGATGAGGGTGTCCCTCTTTTCAAGCTCGGAAACGAGGAAAGCCTGTCCCGATGCGATGCCATCTGCATCCATAACACAAGCCACGGGCTTTGTGCCGTTCATAACACTTGCATCAAGTGTCATAGTACCTACATTCTGAAATGCCATGATAATACCTCCTATGCGTTAATCATTGTGAGGATCGCAAGCTCGGCAACACCGTTGCCATCAGCCGCGCCTCTCCACTTTGCGTTTGTGAGCTTTACCGACTTTGTGCTATCAGCGGCGGCCTCAAAACCACCAACAACGGCATTGGGATATGAAGCGTTTTCTTCTACGCGGACATATACATCACCGTTATAAGCGGGTGTGCCGTTCTGACATTTAACATTTACGCGGCCCCTCTTCATAACGGGTACGGCCTCGCCTTCTGCATAAGAACCAACGCCCTGATTAGCATAGTTGGTTGCGCTCTTAACCTCGCGTACTGCTACGCCCTGAAAGTCGCTTGCCGCGAATGTTGATGCCGTGAGCAGGTATGTGGGGATGTCAACTGAAACACCGCTTAAATCAACTACGGGCCTACCGAAGTCGATTGTGCTACCTGCCGCATGGGTATCAACTACCATATCCGGCTGACGACTATATGATCCTGCATAGCCGTTGCCAAGTGTCTTTCCGATTGCTGTTCCGATTGCCATAATTACTTATCCTCCTTCCGTGTGTGAGGGTTCATGTTCGCGTATGCTTTCTGAATTTCCTCTGTGTCTACGGTGTGTACCTTTTCGGCATGAGATGCGCTTGCATCCATTACCTTACCGAGATCAGTTCCGGGCTTTTTGATCGCCTCAATGAGTGCATCAGTAACGGCCTTACGCTGTGCCTCGTCTGTGATAGCAGATACCGCGGGCTTTACAGCCTTAATCAGTTCTGCCGCATCAAGGGCCTTACCGCATCCGTCCATTTCCTCCGCAGGAACTACAACGGCCTCCTCGCCGCCCTTTTCCTCCTCCGGCTGTAACTTTTCGAGGGCCTCATCCAACGGGTCAACCTCGATTTCCTCCTCAACGGGGTTTTCGATCTTGTCCAGGCGGTCATTGATTGCCTTGATAGCATCCATGATCTCCTGCATGGGGTCTGTGTCCTCCGTCTTTTCCTCGACCTTTTCCTCGGCCTTTTCCTCCTCGAACGCATCAGCGGCATCCATCGCAAGCTGTGTCAGCTCATCGTCTGACTTGCCGTTTGCCGCCTGCCCGAAGATTTTGAAGAATGTACTTTTTTTGCTCATCTTCTTTTTCCTTTCTGCCTGTTTTGGCTTGCTTGTATTTGAGTCCATGATTGCGGCCTTGTGCCCGGCTCTGCCCGAATCAACCACCGCTACATGGTTGCCTCTAATGTTCTTTTGGCTGTACGCTCCATCTTCCTCGTCATACTCGCATTCATACCCACAACTGATTTCACGCTTGCCGTTTTTAATGTCCTCTATTAGTTCGGCATCGTGTATGTGGAGATCACCAACGAGATAATCGGCCCACTCGCCCGAACCCCTGCGGATATTCTGAACGTGCCCCTTTTCATATTGGCCCGCATTTTCGGAGTCTAACAAAACAGGGGGATGGTTGTTTGTGACGGGCTTACCCTCAAAGGATGCCATAGCCTCCGCAGAAAACACCTCGCTTTCATCGCGGTTTACTTTAACAACATCCGTGCGGTTTAGCCCGATCTCGGTTCCTAAATAATCCTGCTCCCCTGTCCTTGCTAAAGGGACATTTCTGCAAATTAAAAAGCCCTCACCTGTTTCTAATTGGTTAGGGCTTATCGTATAGCCATAATAACTTATTGCCATATTCTATTCTCCTTTTAGTGCAACGATCTTTTTTGCAAGGTGGTAAAATACATCTGCGCAGGCCCGGTTTACATCATCCCCGCACTCTTTGGGGATATTGGCCTGCTCCTTATTGAACGGCTCCGCAAAATCGACATAAGCGGCATAAAGTTTCGCTATGTTCTGCGCCGTATTTATTATTTCAACATCTGCGTTATTCATACGGTTTTCTCCATCAAAAAAGCACCCTGTTTAGGATGCTTGACTCCTTTTTTTTACAGCCTCATTTAATTCATCTTTTCTTTCCTGCGTAGCTCTTTCCCAGTATGAATCTGGAATAAAGCCGCAATCTTGATTTTTTGTCGGAATGTATTTTTTTTCATAGGGTGGCTCCGTTGCGTGGCAAAGGTCAGGGTTTTTATCCCTCCAATGACATCTCGCACAGAATACATCCATTTTTTCATCATCCCATGAAAACTTACTCATCTATGACCTCCACCCATACTTTTAAATCTTTTTCATCCTTGAAAATTGGGTTTTCTCTGTATTCTGCTTTTATTATCCTATACGAATAATTTTTTTGCAACAAGAATTCTTTTTCAGCTTCGTTATGAGCCACCGATTCTATATAAGCTCCATGTGTTCCTTTGGGTACTTTTATAAATAATTCGGCCTGCGATTCACCTACTCCACTAAAACCGCCTTCTTTAAAGGGGGATGTAGCAGTAAACCCTTTGTCGCGAAATTTCTGTCCCATCAAAACAGACGGGTCATTTTTCCAATCACCTTTTATGTTTTCAAAAATGTGTTTGGTGCCTGTCCCCCTCCTCACTATTATTTCAGTAGGGGTTGATAATTTACCTAATATGTTTTCAATTTCTCTTGCCGCATTTTTTGAAATATCATCAACATTGATACCATATCGGACGTATCTGTTAATATTCGCGTATGTTTCACCCGTCCAAAGTCTTAATGCCCTAAGTTCTGAATCTGCGGCCTTTTTCAATAACTGCTTTGTAAAAGGCTTCATTGTGCTTTCTGTTTGCATTTCAAGCAACAACTCCCAATTATCAGCATTATCTGATAATTTCGACAGAATTTCCTTTTCGCCTTTTCCTGTTATTTTGTTAAGTGCACCCCATCTTTCCATATCTTCGGATGAGCCGTAAAGCATCATTTCGTTTATGTTTCCATACTTTTTCAACAAATCAAGCTGTTCGGCTTCCGCTTGTAGGGTTATACTGTTTTCCTTTGTCCTAAACGATCTAAAGTTATGCAACCACTTTTTGTACTTCTCATCATCCTTTAGTTTATGCGCCCGGAATGTTTCAAAGTCGGGGATGTCCTTACCGAAGGCCGCTTTATACTTGCGCCATTGCTTATAGTCATCAATATAACGCCTACGGTTTCGCTCCTTTTCCCGGTACGCCGCTATCTGCTTCTTTGTCCTCGGATCATGCGTTATCGGGTTTTTCTCAAAGCTACTAAAATCTTTATCCCTCTGTATCTCCTTATCGGACTTGCCGATGGTGGTATATTTCATTAGGCTATGTAAGCAGTTAGGATGGATATTTAAGTAGGTATTTGTTAAATCGTTAGGCCCGTATGGGTCTATCTTCCCAAACGCCGCCGCCAACGGCGGGTAGTCGGGGTTGGTTCCGCTTTTGCTATACACCCTGCCCTCATATACCGCGCACACGGGGCAAGTAGAACCTATCCTCGATATTTGCCATAGGTCGTGATCGTCACGGGTTAAATTCGCCGCTATGGATGCCTGCCGTGCCGTTGTACGGGTTGCCATTGTGCAATAATCGGTCAAGCTCCACCGCCGCCCTGCCTTATCCACAAAAGCCGTAATGCCCCGCGCCTGCAAATCAACCGCCATATTCTTTTGGGCCATCTGCCAGGATGCTCCCATAGCTTGTTGCTCGGCTGTAAATTGCAAAGCCGCGTTCCTAAATTCGTCACCCTCTAACCGCCCGATTGAAAGCCACGTTGTCGCGCTTTCTAACGCCGTATTCGACGCCTCTACTATCTCGCCTAATAAATTGTTAATCAACGTCTGCGAAACGTCTATTTGGGCCGTGGTAAGTGCCCTCGCGTTTGCATACCCCGCCGCGTTCTTTTTTCCCTCGCCGTGGAATATGGTTTCGACCATTTGGGGAACGTACTCAAAAGCCTCCGATTGCATATCATTCAAAATCTTTTGTACCCGTTCAAGGGCCGCAACCTCGGCATAGTCAACCTGCCCGAGTGCCCTTTTGCGGGTGATTTCGTTTATCAGCTTTCGCTCCGTTTTAAGGTATAGCTGTTGCATCCTCAAAACTACTTTTTCCTCTTTAGGTCGTTTCACATAATTCATAATCAAAACCCTGCAAGGGGATCATTCATCATTTTGCTATCCGTGTACCTTACGCCTTTATTCGCATCAACGTCCTCATCGGGTATCTTTGCAAATACGCCTGTTTCATCCGACAGCTTTTGTAATTCCTGCATAGCCGTTGCCCGGTCTATAAGGTCGTTTTGGTACGCCGCTATAATTGCGCCTGTGTTCTTTGCTACAATGTCCGCGTTCTCGGTCGCATCGGGTGTACTCATTGCAGGGAATACGATTTCGAGATCATCAGGAACCGCGCCCCAACAACTAACTGCCATAATCGGCAATAGCTTTTCTAACACGGGCCTAAACACCGTTTCCCTCAATCCGTCTATATAATCGTAGTAGTTGATCATGTCGCTTTCGCCCGTGCTGTTCATCCCCGCAGGGGAACGCCCAAACAGTTTAGTCACGGGGATACGGCAGGCACCCGCTACATCCATCATTATGCGGTCATACACATCAGATAACCCCGCAAAGGAATATTGCTCCGAATGTACTTGATCGCCCTTGTTTATAAGCCCTATGCCTTGGCTGTTCCTCATAATGGCCTGCGATTGTATCAGATTCCAAAACCGCCTCTGCATTTCGTTGTTACCCATGCCGAGTATTTGATCTAATCCCTCAACCTCGCGGTATTCAACATTGGCCTTAAACGTTAAGGCCGTGATATTTGCCGCCACGTTATCCCTGCGGACTATTTCATCATATACGGCCTCTATCTCGCTTTCGCCCCAATAAAGCTCCGTAACCGCCTCGAGCCAGGGCAACTCCCGGCCCGTGAACCTTACCACCCGTGAGTGGTGAACGTTGCAGACAAAAACCTCATTTGCATCGCGAATGGTGTAATATTCGGGCAAGCCGTAGTCTGTATCCTCGGGATCGGTGACAAGTTTTCCATCGGGGAAAACCCCACTCCATCTATCGAGTATCTGCAACCCCAAAAAGCTATCAGGCATTACCATATCCATATCAAGCGGCTCGCTTAAATCTTCCTGCCCCTTTATCAGGATTAGCCCAACCGCGCCGCCGTACAACCTACCCCAATTCATCCCGGACAATATCTTTGAGCGCAATTTGGTTTTGCGTTCCAATCGTGTTAGCTTATCCACCTCATCGGGGCTTATTGAAGTTTTTACCTCGTACCACTTGCGCACTATATCCGTGGGGATGATGCTTACGATATTTTGCACGATCCAATTTGTGCGGTACATACTTGTAAGCGTTTGGTAGTCCTCGGTCATCCTCGTAAGCGGGTAATCCGTGCCTTGTGTAAGGTCAAACGTCCCAAAGCCTAACCGCGCCGCGGGATTGGTAAAGGCATCTGTGGTCGCTATTCTTTTATTATTTTTTCTTCTACGTTTGCTCATGTTTTCACCTCAAAGGCCCCCTGCGGCTATGACACGCACAGGGGGCCGTCTGTATGGGAGTTTTCCTTCCGCAAAAGGGGAGGAGATTGGGGGTTTTATGGTCTTTTCCTTGACCTAATGTTTTCTCCAACTCGGCAAGGCATTAGTCCTATACCGTAGGGCATCCGGCCCGTGATCTTGCTCCTTAACGGGCTTATCCTCGCCAATGGCTTTATCATCCCAAACGTAGGAATGAAGTTCCTCTATAAGGCCCTTGCAACGTTTGTGTATTTTAACTTTGTTTAGGGCAAACAGGCTTGATAGTTCCCTTATGCCATCAAGTACGGTATTATCCGCACCCGTTACAACTAACCCCCTGCCCCGTAGTTCGGTAATAAAAGAAGCCGCAGATGGGTCTGCAATAATGTTGCATATCCTCTCCGGCTCCGTTCCCATAAATGTCACCATATCATCAGCGTATTGGCTATCGGTCTTTTGTGGGTTGCCTGTCCTTTTGGCCTCGTTGCTCCTACTGTCCCATCGGTACTCGTTATCAACCCATATCGTATCCCCGTCATCGTATGTATCCAAATATACGCAGGGGTTTGTAGTCCCGTAGTCGCAAGTTATTAGCCGTACCGATGTATTGTATAACGCTACGGGCCTTGTATCGTCATCATACAGATTATCATCCGTGAATGATTGATATATAAGCCCCTCGGCCCTCATCCACTTGCCTAAAACCAAACGGTCATAATATACCGTGCCTTTGTACTCGTTGCAGAGATTTTCTACAAAGTCCTGCGGCAAGTGCGGATTATCGAATAACGTGTATTCTTGTAAGTATATATCCGCGTCACTATCCAAAAACCTTTTCAGCCAATGTGTCGGGCTTTCCGGGTTTAGTGATCCGTCAAAACAGGAATATTCTTTATCGAGTCGGCTTTTTACAATGTTAAAAACCTCCTCGTTCCATTTGGCTACCTCGTCACCATAACAATATTTAAAAGAGGCACCGAGAACCTTTGCGACCTGGCTTACCTTTTCCGCGCCTAAACAGTAAACCTTTTCCCCGAATAGGGTTGCCACGTTTTCGCTGTTGATGTTCCCTACTCGTTTATACCCGTATATTTCCCTCATGGGTTGTAATACGTTTCGCTCTATGGTTGATTTACTTACGCCGAGGATAACCGCAAGCCCGGATTTACCTTTACGATCAAGTATTCTTTGTGGAATGACTATTGCAGTATCTACAAAAGACTTTCCCGACCTTACTGCGCCGCTCTTAAAGTTCCAACGGCTTTTTGCTTCTTTGCAAAAGATTTTCTGTTTGTCGGTTAGTTCTATCATCTATTCTTTACCGCTTCGATAAATTCTCTAACCAGGTCGTTATCATCGTCTTGAGCATCGGGGTTATCTTTCCATCCGAGTTGTTTAAGGGAGAATATTGCCATTCGTGAGTTATATTTGCCTAAAAGGGCATTGCGCTCCAACATAATGGCCTTTGAGTCGGATATTTTCTTTATAGTGTCAGATAATCGGCTGTCACCTTCGCCCTCTTCTTTCTTTGCCAACTCGTATAAATACTGTCGTGTAATACCGTGCATAATGGCATATTCTGCAACTATGGGAGGGTTAGCAGATTGGATATATTCATCAACATCATTGATTAAATCCTCAATATTTACTTTTGGCGGTCTACCCTTCTTTGCCATTCGCCCACCTCACATAAAAAGAGAGCCTATTGGCTCCCTTAAATATTGTTTTTGAAATACTTATGCGAAAAATACGCAATCTCCGCCGCATTTTCACTCTACCATTATAAACTATTGACACGCCCCCTGTGTCCGTGTCATTTGCAAATTTTAAATTTTTTTCACCTCGCCATCCATCACCGCAAAGGTTTTTTGATTTTCATCCTTTACCTGCCTTTCTAAAATCTCATCACATTTATCACAAATCTCATAACCCCGTTTATTGTTTTCTTTTGTCAATAAACATCCGCACCGATCACATCTGCGAAAACCATTATCCCATGCCATATCACCCCTCCATTTTACATCCACAATTCGGGCAGTATTTTGTCTTATCATAAACATAATTGTGACAGATATCACATTCATAAGTACGATCAATAAAAGAAGTTGGGAGCCAATGCCCTCTCTTTTGCTTTGGCAGGACGGATGGCAAATTTTCGATCACTTCAAAAGCCTTATCCAATTCGGACGTACCATTGATACTGTTAAGCCCATCAATAGCGGCTTGTCTGCTTACAGCATCATCACAAGGCTCTCGCTCTAATGCTTTGATTGCCATTTGCTTTGCCTCATAATGTTGCTTATCTGTACATCGTCCAGAACCATTTGTGCTTGAATATATGTTTAAACAACGTATTGCTTCTTCTCTTGTCATTCCTTCCCCCCTCACTTTCTCGGCATTATGTTTATTGGTTGCCGTCCTAATCTAAAATACCCGCCTCTAAAATCACTCTTTAAGTGATAAAACTTGACCGCATCTTTTACTTCATCCTCTGACATATAAGTCATCCTGTGAAAACCAAATTGGAAATAGGCGAAATACGGATACTTGTCCGGGTTATCCTTGCGCTCCTTTTCCTTTGCCTCATATTCGGCACAGAACCGCTTGTATTCCTCGCTATCTCTTGTCATATATTTACCTCCAATATCCCACGACTTTTGCTAACCATATTTTTAATGCAAGTCGGACATATCCAAAAACTGTGACCGTGAGCTTGAAGTGTTTTGCAGATTTTCTTTGTCCGTGGGCTTTGATAGTTCCTTGTCACATACTCAAATTCGATTTTTGCTCCGCTCCCGTGGCAGATACTACAAACGCAATTATCCTGCTCTAACTTACGAAGATGAAAGTCGTTTGATGTGCGCTTGTATTCCCAACCGCCCTTTTCAGTTCCCTGTTCTATCATTTTATTCTCCATTCTCTAACAGATTACAGGCATCTGCCATTTCAAAACAGTTGTGCCAAAGCCATATGATCACATCAATCATCTGCTTTTTAGTGATGCTATTATGAGTTGGCATTGTGCATACCTGATGTATAGCCCATGCTTTTTCTTCAACTGTCTTATCTTCTCTCTTTATATCCCTAAAAATAGCGCAAGCCTCTCCATTATTCATTTTTACCTCCTATCTACCGTTAGCTTTCTATTTCCAAATTGACCGCCACACATATAACAGTAGTGAAAAGGCATAACCACAAAAGCCGATAATGTGCACCCGCAATGCGGACACGATATAGTGTCGTATTTTTCGTGGTAGTATTCATCCGTTATGTCTATCCTCTCCGCGTCCCGGTTGTCGATCTGTGTGACGTGCCAATCGTTACGTTGGTCTACGTTCCATTTACCTGATATTCGCTTCACACCCGGCATTGACTTAATATCCCCTATTACCTGCCGTAAGTGCCATGTTTCGGCTTGTGATGCGCTGTGGTCGCTCCAATCATACAGGCGATCTATAACTTCGCTCCTACTTATTACATCCATATCATTTGCTCCTTTCTAAAAAATACGGCTGTGGTAGGCAATTTGTACTACTAAAATATCTTTTACTATATATTGCTTGTTTATAGTTTCTCCCTTGAACGCCTACTCATTTACCTACTACCGCAAGGGACAGTTTCGCACCGATAAAGGGCGGGAACGGGACTTGCACCCGTTATATAGCCCCCGCGCCCGTGGGGGTGATACCTCCTACCCGCCCATATACTCCCGGTAGATGGGGAAACCGGGAGAAGGATAAGGCTCCGCGATAAACTCGCCAATTTCCCACTACGGCTTTTTTGCCTTACCCTATATGGGAGAGACGGATTCGAACCGCCGACACTAATACCTCTGCCAACTGAGTTATCTCCCATATGTGCAGTTCCGCTAACGAAGATTTACGCATCTCATTACATTCCTGTTTGGCCCATCGGGACAGGCAACGCTTCGCGGCATTGTCATTCTCTGTGAGGTGTCCTGCTCTCTCTCACATCATCCGGGAGCGACCCGGCTACAACCATCGGCAAGCTGTGACACCTGCCGATGATTAAGAAGAAGCATTCCGGCTATAACGGGGGCTGACCTACCGCTTGATTTTCACACATGGGACATTCTACACATTCCCACGGATCACAGCTTATATACTCGCACATCTCCGTTTCCTCGTTGTAGTATTTGCAATCCTCACACATAATCATCCAAAGTCATTTGCCCCCGGCATTTATCCTTGTATTCGCTAATCCACCAATCAAAAACCCCTTGGCCATCTATCCAATTCTTGTTTTTGCTTGTTTTCCCTTTTGAAATCCTTTTATCTATCATCCTTTGAAATGCTCTTTTATATGCCATTTCATATTTGGGATAATCATTAAACTCCTTTACCTTCTGTGAATAAGAGGCTAAAGGGCACCCTATACATCCAACGCGAATATAACCACATTCATATAAAGGATTCGTCTTAATCTTTTCCTGTCGGATATACTCCCATACATCCGCGTCAGACCAATTATAAATAGCATTAACTACTGTATTATTGTGGGTTCTCATTGCTTTTATCAATGTACAGTCCCATATAGGGTCACGGTCTTTAGCCTCTTGATATACTTCCCGTGTATGGTCAAAAGAAAAAAACTTCGCATCTTTGTATGTATTACCATTTACTCCAAAGATATCTCTGCCTTTCCTTTTATGTGACTCATCTGAACGTACACCCAATATTGCCATTCTATTGGGTGTCGCTGTTTCTTTTAGCACGGAACAGCAATATCTCGCGAATCGCGTTGGAGGGACTTCTTTTTCTACAATCAGACTCCACATGGTTATTCTCTTCCCATCTTTATCCGTTGGATATCTAATAGTTGCCTCTATCCCCTTATT
>Ga0326512_10001048_pt1 | contig 22284 bp, 19 predicted proteins | sample 1_2617_0518_D_FD_203652 | JGI IMG/M metagenome (GOLD analysis project Ga0326512, IMG submission 203652) | Bovine rumen microbial communities from UC Davis, California, United States - 1_2617_0518 | ecosystem: Host-associated > Mammals > Digestive system > Stomach > Rumen | place: USA... | reverse complement strand
TATATGAGAAAGATCTAAAAGATTACAATTCCGATAAAGGCGAATATGACAATAAAATGTCAAAGTATAACGAAAAGTTTAACTCTAGACTAAATCTGACTAAGTCAGCTTTAGATGCTACTAAAGGTGCTTCTACCGGAATCGTTAACATGATGGAAAAAGCTAATGAGAGAAAGGCAAGAGATAAGGCCGCATCATTAGATCTTTCTCACTACTCAGAAAAAGAACTTAGAGATTATGTAAGCCGATATCAAGCTGAAGAAGCGTTTAGAAACACCGCGTCGAAGCAATTCAATTCTGGTAGATCTAAAACTATGGACATTATAGAAACAGTTGGCGCTATGGCTGGTGTCGGAGCGTCTGTTTTGGGCTTTTATGCAGCGTACAAGCAAATCACCAAATAAGTAAAAGGGAGAATTCAAAATGCCGGACTTTTCAATTGGTTCCAGGTTCAAACAAGCTTGGAACGCTTTCTTTAACAAAGATCCTACACCGTCGTATGATTTGGGTTCCTCCTATTACCATCGACCGGATAGAACTCATTACACAAGAGGTAATGACCGTTCAATAGTAACGTCTGTTTTTAATCGAATCTCGCTAGACGTGGCTTCAATTGGTCTTAAGCATGTCCAATTAGATAAAGACGGACGTTATCAGAATGATTATCCATCCGGATTGAATGACTGTTTAACTTTAGACGCTAATCTTGATCAAACAGGAAGAGCGTTTATACAGGACGTTGTGGCGTCAATGCTAGACGAGGGATGCGTGGCGATCTGTCCAATAGTTACCGACGACGATCCTACAAAATCTGACTCTTATGGAATCGAAAATCTAAGAGCAGGAAGAATAGTTCAATGGTATCCTTCGAAAATTCGAGTGGAATTGTATAACGAGTTTACGGGCAAAAAAGAAGAGGTTATGTATCAAAAGCGAATGGTTGCTATTGTTGAAAATCCTCTTTATGCGGTAGTCAATGAGCCAAATTCAACAGCTAAGCGTCTAATGAGAAAGCTGTCTCTTTTGGATTTCATCGACGAACGGAATGGATCTGACAAACTCAACATGCTGATACAGCTGCCATATGGCACAAGCCGAGATAGGCTTAGAGATCGTGCCCAGAAGAACATTGCCAGCATAGAAGAACAGCTGGCAAATTCGAGATTTGGCATCGCTTATACAGACTCAGCAGAGCATGTGTTTCAGCTTAACCGTCCTTTAGATAACACGCTCCTTGGTCAGATCGAATTCCTTACTGGTCTTCTATACAGTCAGTTAGGAATCACCAAGGAGATTATGGATGGTACAGCTACTCCCGAAACCATGCTCAATTATTACACCAGAACTATTGAGCCAATCTTGGCCGCTATTGCCGATGAGATGAAACGAAAGTTTCTTACTCAGAATGCTAGAACTAGAGGGCAAACGATTGCTTACTACAGAGATCAATTCAGACTTGTTCCTCTTGATAAGCTTTCTGAAATGCTTGGCACCATGATCACCAATAGAGTTATGACCTCTAATGAAGCCAGACAAATTATTGGTATGAAGCCGTCTACAGATCCCAATGCCGATAAGCTTACCAATCCTAATGTCGACACTGTAGAAAGTACTGATAAGAGTAGCGAAGAACCTAAAGAACAAAAAGAAGAAAAAGTAAATGAAGGAGAAAATCAAAATGTCGAAGAAACCTGACTTTTGCGGGTATGTAACTCGTAATGACGTTTTGTGCTCCGATGGACGAATCATCAGGAAAGACGCCTTTAAAGATTGCGATGGGTCTCGTGTTCCTCTTGTGTGGAATCACGATCATAGCACGCCGGAAGCTGTCATTGGCCACGCAGAGCTTGTGAATAAACCGGACGGTGTATACGGCTATTGCTATCTTAACCCCGAAGTCGAATACGGGCAAACGGCGAAAGCTCTTGTAACACATGGCGATATTACAGGTCTTTCGATTTATGCTAATAAACTTAAGCAGGTTGGCTCTGATGTTGTTCATGGGCAGATTCGAGAGGTAAGCTTGGTTCTTGCCGGAGCGAATCCCGGAGCATTTATCGAGCCCACAAGCATCTCCCATTCAGAGGAGGATGGAAGCGAGACGGTCGATGAGGCCGTTATTTTTATGGGCGAGAATCTCGAGATCTATCATGCTGATGAAAAGGAGAAAACAGTGGCTGAAGATACTACTAAGAAAGCGGACAGCAATGCTAAGTCCGAAGAGAAAGACGCTGACGATAGCGAAGAGACTATCAAAGATGTCTTTGACACAATGACCGAGAAACAGAAGAAAGTCGTATACGCTCTTGTTGGCGCTGCGATCGCAGATGCAGAAGACGGCGATAAAGACGACGAAGATGAGGAGAAAGAAGATATGAAACACAATGTATTTGATCAGGATGCGCAGCAGAATGACGTTCTCACACACTCTGACCTTAACGAGATCGTTGTTTCAGCAAAGAATACCAACGCGTCCTTCAGAGATACCTTCAACGGCTATCTTGCACAGAACAATCTCGAGCTGGTTCATGATGATCTGACCAGCAGCGGTTTCAACCAGGATACTACAGTTGACGGTAACATCACCTGGCTGTTTCCTGAATACCAGCTTAACGGCCCCAAGACCCCGCAGCTCCTGACCGATGATCGCAGCTGGGTTTCTTCTATTATTAATGGAACAACCAAGCTTCCTTACAGCCGCGTAAGAACTCGCCACGTTGACATCAGAAACGTTAACGGCAACCATGATGATCTTCGAGCAAGAGGATACCAGAAGGGCGAACAGAAAGATTTCGTCGGCAACTATGAGCTGATGCGCAGGGAGACCGATCCTCAGACCATCTATGTTGAGTCCGAGCTTGAGAGAGATGATGTCGTAGACATCACTGATTTCGATTATGTCCAGTGGCAGTATAACATCGATCGCGGCCAGCTCGAGCAGGAGCTTGCTACAGCGATTTTGCTGGGTGACGGAAGAGCCAACGGCACCAAGGGTAAGATCTATCCTACTCATATTCGTCCCATCTGGACCGATGACGATCTGTATACTATTCATAAAGACATCGATATCGCTACCGCTCGTACCGAGATCCAGGGTACAGAGACCGGCTCTTATTTCAGCGATAACTTCATCTACACTGAGGCTCTGATCGCAGCAGTTCAGGACGCTTTCATCGACTTTATGGGCACCGGAACTCCCGACATGTACATCGATCCTTGGATGCTCAACAAGCTCATGCAGGCTCGTGATCGTAACGGCCGTAGAATCCGCAGCAATGTCAATGAGCTTGCTAGCGAGCTTAACGTTGGATCCATCCATCGTGTACAGCAGTTCAAGAACCGCATCAGAACCGATTCTCAGGGCAACAAGCACAAGCTGCTTTGCATCATCGGCAACATGAAGGATTATGGTATCGGCAGCACTAAGGGTGGCGAGATCACTCACTTCACCGATTTCGATATTCGTTTCAACCAGCTGATCTCTCTGATTGAGACTCGTCTGTCTGGCGCCACTATGGGTCTGTATTCCTTCCTTGTTATTGAGGAGCCTGTTACTGTTAAGCCCTGATCGGAGGTGGTTTGATGAATACGACTAAGAAAGATGCTTTAAAAGCAATTCTTTCCGCGTTTGGTCAGATCACTCATGAGAAAACAGAGAAGGGGTTGCTGTTTCAGATCTCTGATGCTTTTCAGACAGCCACGGAAGAGGGCCAAATTGTTATCAATGTGATTGAGCTTCCAGAAGTTACCAGCGCCGATAACGGAAAGGTCCTCGGCGTTATTAACGGTAAGTGGGCTGTTAAAGACATGAGCAGTTTTATTCAGGACAGCACAGGATCATAAGTGTAAATCAAAGGGGATTTCAAAATGAGTAAATATTTTGGAAAAATCGGCTACGGTGTAACTGAGGAAACCAGACCGGGTGTCTGCGAATTACAGATAGTCGAGAAGGAATACTATGGAGACATCGTGCGCAACACTCGCCGTTTGGAAAACGGTGGAAAGGTGGTCGACGATCTGAACATTAACATGACTCTCAGCATCGTGGCCGACCCCTTTGCATATCAAAATTTTCATCAGCTTAAGTATGCGGAATACATGGGCGCAAAATGGAAAGCAACCAGCGTAGAACCGCAGTTTCCAAGGCTGAATATTACTTTGGGAGGTGTATACAATGGGGAAGATGGCGAATGACCGTCTTGAACTGCACGAGCTTCTCTGCCAAAAACTTGGCTCTCGTAACGTATATTTTCAACCTCCAGAATCTGTAAAGATGAGGTATCCGGCTATTGTATACAGCCGGAATCGAATAGAAAACACGTCTGCAGATAACGTTGTGTACAAACAAGATGTGTCGTATACAATAACGGTTATTGACAGAGACCCAGACAGCGAAATCGTTGAAAGGGTCTCTACTATACCGCATATTATGTATGACAGATCCTATATAGCTGACAATTTAAACCACGACGTATTCAGATTATTTGTATAAGGAGAAATACTATGTCTAATACTACACCTAAACTTGTATGGGATAAAGTTGGGGAAAAGCTGTGGGAGACCGGTGTAGATCGCACTGTTCTGTTTCCTATGAACGATCAGGGCGGATATGCAGCTGGCGTTGCCTGGAGCGGTATCACCGCGATCAACGAGTCTCCGTCTGGCGCTGAGCCTACAAAAATTTATGCCGATAACATCGTTTACGGCGTCGTTATGAGTCCTGAGGAAGACGCTCTTACGATCGAAGCATTTACCTATCCCGATGAGTATGCAGTATGCATCGGTGAAGCTACCGTCGGAACCGGTGCCGTGATCAAGCAGCAGAGCCATAAGCATTTTGGCCTGGCATATCGTACAATGATCGGTAACGATACCGCCGGCACAGAACACGGCTATAAGATCCACATCTTCTGGGACTGTGTTGCAGGCGCTTCTGAAGATAGCAACTCCACAATCAACGACAGCCCTGAGCAGAAGACCTTCTCTTGGTCTGTTACTACTCTTCCAGTTGCTGCTACCGGCTTCAAGCCTACTGCTTCGATGGTACTGGATTCCACAAAGGTTCCTGAAGCGAAGCTCACGCAGATCGAGAATCTTCTGTATGGTATCGCAGGCGAAGGTCAGTCGCAGGGAACCGATGCTTCCCTTCCCACTTTCGACGCACTGAAGACCATTCTTACAGCACCTTGACCTTATAAGGAAAATTCAAAATGAGTAGACTTCAATGGAATAAATCCGAAGAGCGCTTCTTCGAAACCGGCGTGGACAAAGTTGTTCTGTATGCCTTGAGGTCTGCTGCAGCTTGGAATGGGTAACTGCTATTAATGAATCCCCATCAGGTGCCGAACCGAATAAGATTTATGCTGACAATGTTATTTATGGCGTTGTATTAAGTCCTGAAGAAGACGCTCTTACAATTGAAGCGTTTACATATCCGGAACTTTTCAATAAATGTATTGGGCGAGATGCTATTATTCCTGGAGCATACATAGGTCAGCAGAATTCTATTTCGTTCGGTATTTGTTGGAGAACTATGATAAGCAACGACCAGAAAGATAACGTTGGCTATAAGATTCACATTGCACCGTTTTTGCAAGCTTCGCCATCCGAAGACAGCAACGCTACTGTTAATGATAGCCCTGAACAGAAGACTTATAGCTGGAATGTTACTGCGATACCGGTCAGTGTTAGCGATACACGAAACACGTCAATGATCGTGCTTGATTCAAGATGGTACGATAAAAACGGTTTGTGGAACGCTTTAACCGAGATTGAAAAGCTGTTATATGGCAGCGAAGAAGCCGATCCAAAGTTGGTATTACTTAGCGATATAGAAACGATTGTTAATAAAGCGGCGGTATTGCTTGACGATTTTGGAAGCAATATTACTGACGAAAATAACAATCCTATTTTTACAGCTGTGTACAATAATTAAATCATTGGCTACTTAGACGAGATCTGAGTAGCCTTTTATTTTTTCACTTAAAAGGAGTATCAAATGATTAGCAAAACAATCAAATACATCGACTATAGAGGCGTAGAAAAGGAAGAAACTTTTTACTTTAACATGTCCAGGACAGATCTTATGCGCATGGAAGCATCTCAAGATGGCGGCTGGGAGGAACGTCTTCGCAAGATGATCGCTGAAAAAGATGCGAACAAGGCATACCTGTTCTTTGAGCAGTTCATTAAGGAATCTTATGGTGTTGTGACACCTAACGGCGGGTTTGATAAGGACGAGAGCCATTACAAAGAGTTCAGATCTTCTGCAGCGTATGACGAATTCATCTGGTATTTTATTGAGCATCCTGATGAAGCCGGCACGTTTATCAACGGTATCGTTGCGACAGTCAAGAAGAGCGAAGAATCTGAGAAGATCGACGCCATCATCGCCGAGCAAACAAAGGCTACCGGAAGTCAGGTGATGAACTTTGTTACACCTACAAATCCCTGAACGGGATCTATGGGATCCGATTAAAGAACGCTTTGTTCATGTTAACGCCGTTGAGATAGAGGTTGAACACAGTCTTGTTTCAGTTTCAAAATGGGAGTCAAAATGGCACATTCCATTCCATGACGATCGAAAAGAGAAGACTGCAGAACAAAACATTGATTACATACGGTGTATGTGTTTAACAAAAGACGTTGATCCGAATGTGTTTTACTGCATAACAGAGCGCAATGCTAAAGAAATAATGGACTACATTGGCGATTCTAACACAGCAACGTGGTTTAACGACGCTGGAAACAGAAGAACCGGTAGAAAAGAAATTATTACTGCTGAAATAATCTATTATTGGATGACTGCTTACAACATTCCAGAGTCTTATCAATATTGGCATCTGAACAAGCTTATGACGCTACTCAGAGTTTGCGCAGAAAAGAATGCTCCTGATAAGAAGAAGAATAATAGAGACCTTGCTGCACAACGTCGTGCTCTGAACGCAGCTAGAAGACAGCGATACAAAACTAGGGGGTAGAACATGATCTCTTTTGAACAAAAGGGTGATTTCTCAAAACTTACTAGTTTTCTGAATAATTTAAAGGGAGTCTTTGGCCTAAGCGATCTCGATAAGTATGGAAAACGAGGCGTTGACGCATTGGCTTCTGCCACGCCGTACGACACTGGTAATACGGCTGGCTCGTGGTATTACAAAATTAATAGAGAAGAAAACTCTGTTTCTATAGAATTTTGTAATTCCAATGTTAACCAGGGCGTTCCTATTGCAATTATATTACAGTATGGACATGGTACTGGTACTGGGGGCTGGATAGAAGGGAGAGATTATATCAACCCCACTATTCAGCCTATATTTGATGAAATACTAAATGACGTGTGGAAGGAGGTTTGCAAGTGAGCAACACTATTGACGAACGCGTTGTGAAGATGCAATTCGACAATGCATCATTTGAAAAGAACGTGCAGACCTCTTTAAGCACGCTCGCTAATTTAAAGAGTGCCTTAAATTTTGGCAAGATTGACATGTCGGGGATCGCTTCTAATATTGAAAAGATCACCGATAAAGTTACTGGAATGGGCGGCATTTGGGATACCGTTTGTAACAGAATGGTCAACTTAGCAGTTGATACTGGACAGAAGATTGCCAAGGCTTTTGTTTTTGATCCGCCTTCTGACGGCTTTAAAGAGTATGAACTTAAGATGGACTCTCTTAAGGTTATTATGGAGAGTTCACATTCAAGTCTTGAAGAAGTCAACAAGTACTTGAATGATTTAAATACATATTCTGATCAGACTATTTATTCGTTTTCGGATATGACGGCTAGCATTGGTAAATTTACTAACGCCGGAGTCGATCTTAAAACGTCCGTAAACGCTATTAAGGGTATTGCCAACGAGGCCGCTCTTGCTGGTGCAAGTACACAGCAAGCTTCGCACGCTATGTACAACTTTGCCCAAGCGTTATCGGCCGGTTCTGTAAAACTTATCGATTGGAAATCTATTGAAAACGCCAATATGGCGACAAAAGATTTCAAAGAAGAGCTCATTAAGACAGCTGTTGAACTTGGTACGTTGAAAAAATCTGGTGAGGATTATATTTCAACTACAACCAACATGCAGGGTAAGACTTCTGAAGCGTTCAACGCAACCAAAGGATTTAACGATTCGTTGCAAGCGCAATGGATGACTACGGATGTTCTTACCAAAACCTTAAGTAAATACGCGGATGCGAATACTGAAATCGGAGCTAGAGCTACAAAAGCCGCTACTGAAGTACGAACGTTTTCGGCCATGATGGACGCTTTGAAGGAAGCCGTTGGTTCCGGATGGGCTCAAACTTGGGAAATCATATTTGGTAACATGGAAGAAGCCACAGAAATGTGGACGGACATTAATGATGTTCTAAGTGGATTCATCGGTAAATTCTCAGACGCTAGAAACGCCGTTCTTCAGGATTGGAAAGATCTTGGCGGTAGAACAAAACTGTTAGAAGGTCTAGCTAACGTTTTTCATATTCTTGGTAATGTGATTCAGCCGATAAAAGATGCAATCACTCTTGTTTTTCCGCCGTTTACAGGAAAAAATCTTGCCGACATTACCAATAAATTCGCAGAATTCACTGGTAAAATACGAGAAGCTACCGAGTTCTTTCCGATGAAATTATTCGGTGCAAAAGAAGAAAAAGAGATAAATGGTGTTAAAAAAGGCGCCGATGAATCTGCAGATTCTGTAAAAAAACTTGGCGAAGAGGTTAAAGAAACTGCTGATAAGGCGGAAAAAGATTGGTCTAAGATACGAGAAGCTGCAAAAAAAGTAATCAACGGCGACTTTGGTAACGACTCTTCTAGAAAAGATGCATTAAAAAAGGCTGGTTTTGATCCAGATGAAATCCAGTCATATGTTGATAAGGTACAAGAGTTATCTAATGGATCGTGGGATCTTTCTGATAAGACTCTTGATGCTGTAGAAAAAACAGAAAAAGCGACAGAGAAGACTACGGAAACTGCTAAAAAGACTGTCAATGCGACCGATGATATAGCGAAATCTGTCGACAAAACTACAGAAGCTTATAATAAGGCCAACGCTAATGTACAGCGTCAAATGAATGCCTGGTACGACAAAACCATGGACATTACTGATGCTGGTAATCTGCTTACGTTTTCAATAGCTAATGCCATGTCTGGTGTTGTTAACATATTTAAGAGCGTTGGTAAGGTTTTAGGTGTTTTTAGAGATGCCTGGAAAGATTCATTTTCTGGTGTTGAAATAACTATGGGGCATCTTGTCGCTTTTGATGAAGCGATGAGAAACTTTGCTGATAAAATGATTATTAGCGAAGACGGTTTGAAACGTTTTCATGACGTTTTTAAGAATGTATTTACATTATTTAAAACTGCTCGAGATTCAATAATCAAAATGGCGATATCAGCGATGCCAGACGTATTAAATATTATTACTAATGCCGTAGCTCTTGGCAAAAATGTAATAAGTATTATTGGTGGTATCATAAACGGTATAGCATCATTCTTAATATCCATAAAGGCTGTTGATCGAACAACATCTGGTTTCACATTTATTCTAAAAGAAATTGGATCTGCATTATCATTAGTCCTTAAAATTATAGGCTATTTAACAGGTGTCATAGCTAAAGGTGTGTCTTATGTTGCTAATTACGTAGGAGCATGGGCAAAAGTTTATTTTGTTGGCGGAAGAATAAGTTCAATTTTCATTCGCATAAAGAATGCTTATTTAGATCTTAAGAAACAGCTTGCACAGAAAATTGGATTTTCAAGTTTTGAAGAATTTGCAAATAAAGCCGACGCAATTGTTGAAAAGATAAAAAACTTTGTACAGCCGGCTTTTATTAATTTAATGAGCACTATTGGTGCTTTTGCTAAATACGGCTTCAAAAAGAAAGGCGATAGTGGTCTTCATAAATTCTTTTCGATTGATGAATTAAACAAGCAACCAAAGGCGTATACCAGAGTTTTTGATTCTATAATAAACAAAATACAAGACTTTAAGTATCGAATAACACATATCGATCTTAAAGAAACTTTTTCTAAAGCGTTTGGTGCTTTCAAAAACGGTGGAGATGCGTTTGGGGTTTTTAAAGATGCGTTCGCAAAAATAAAATTACCTGAAAAAGGAGTGGTCGCGTCCGTTATATCTTTGGATAAAGAAGACCAATCAGTAAGTAAAATCATTAGTTTCTTCAATAAGGCTAGAGAAGTTATTCGTAATGCTATATCGAATCTTGTTTCAAACATTTTTCCTAAAAAGGGTCAGGATGCAAATCAATTACATAGATTCTTTTCTATAGAAGATTTAAATCAACCTGTAAAGAAAAATAGTAAGCCTTTAGATTCGTTTATCAAGACTTTAAAAAACCTCAAAGATCGTTTGTCTACTTTTGATCTTAAGAAGGCTTTAACAAATGCGTTCTCTTTCTTTAAAGACACCGTAATACCGAAAGCTATTCAGTTCGTTTGTGATATGCTCGGTAAGTTTGAAACGTTTGTGGCCAAGCTCGATTTTAAGAAGCTTTTGTTAGCTGCAAAGACTGCTAGAACAATTGTTAAGATTTTCAACGGTATAAAACTTGCCAAATCCTTTTCTGGTATGGCTGACAGTATCGGTGGATTTTTCGACAATCTTGGCGGAAGATTCGGTGGAAAAGAAGAAAGTAAAGCAACGTCATTTCTCAAAATAGCGGCATCGTTAGCTTTGGTAGCAAAAGCAATAAGCATTATAGCAGCCATCCCTGCAGATAGACTTGATTCTGCGGTTGGCGTTGTTGCTGGTATAGCCATTGTTATGACGGGAATAACAATAGCTTTAGAAAAAATTAAACCTAAAGAAGGGGCTGACCTTAAGGGTGCTACTAAATACGCTTTGAGTATGGCCGTTTCCGTGTATATTATAGCTAAAGCTATCGAAAAAATTGCTCAATTTAATGTGCAACAACTTCGTGCTGCAGAAGAAGCTATAGTTGTTATCGTTGCTGTTATGACAGCAGCTATGTTCGCCATGTCAAAAATTGAGAATCTTAACGCGGCAAGTGTAGCTGGGCCTATTGGGTTCGCTATTGCTATAAAGATTCTTGCTAAAACTATTGCTTATATCGGCAATATTCCAGATGACGTTTTAGAAAAAGGTAAAAAGAATATTTCTAAGATCGGTTTAGCATTAGCCTTAGCTATGGTAGCAATGGGCTTTGGTCATTATAACGCGGCGACTGTAGCTGCTCCTATAGCTTTTGCAGTAGCAGTATTTATTTTAGCTACTCAAATAGTAGCTCTTGGGCTGCTTCCGACTAAAGCTTTAATTAAAGGAGCTGTCGCTGTTAAATTTATTGAAAACACAATAAAATCGGCAATGAAGGGTTTAACTAAACTTAAAGGTTTAGGACCTAAGGTCGTTGCAGCGCCGTTAGCGTTTGCCGTTGGTGTGTATCTTTTAGGAAAAACTGTTTCCAAACTTGGTGAATTATCAATACCGACTCTAGCAAAAGGTATTATTGCTGTCGGTTTTATTTCAGCAGTACTAGTAGGAGCTATGTGGCTTCTTAAGAAGTTTGTTGGTGATGCAAAATTAGATAATTCAACTCTTAATGGTCTTATTGCAGTAGCGCTTTCTATATTTGTTCTAGGTTATACTGTTGCTAAACTTGGCGAACTAAAAGCAGGAACATTAGCAAAAGGCATTATAGCCATTGGTTTCGTAGGAGCTATTTTAAGCGCTTGTGTAATAATGATAAGCAAATATGAACTTGGTATAGATTCATCTACAATACTGGGTATGATCGTCGTCACTGCTATGTTAGTCGTGCTTGCCACTACAGCAGCTTTACTAGGATTTGTGCCATTGAAGAATGTGTTAAAAGGTGGCCTAGTTATGCTTGAAGTAGCTGCTGTCTTAGCTGCCACCATGATACTACTTAAATTTGTTAGTATTACGCCGATGACTATAGCATCGCTTATACCTGTTGTAGCTTCTCTTGTTATATTAGCAACAACAGCGGCTCTAATAGGATTTGTGCCACTTAAAAATCTTGTAAAAGGTGTTTACGTAATTGGCTCTGTTGCAGCAATATTAGTTGCCTCAATGATTCTATTACGCTTTGCTACAATAGCACCTTCTACAATATTTGGTATTCTATTCTTTGTAGTAGCCATTGTCGTGTTAGCTAGCGAAGCCGTCCTATTAGGTGCTATTCCTACAGGAATGTTGGTGAAGGGTATGGCTGTTATATTATTGCTTGGGGCAATGATTACAGCAGCTATGTTTGTTATTGGTAATGCTAATATCGACGCTGTTAAGGTAGCTGCAATTTTGGCATTCATGGTTTCCATACAGTTGTTATGTTTTAGCGTATTAAGCCTTGGCGTATTACCAATATCTGTACTTGCTAAGGGTCTTGGCGTTATAGCTATACTTTCAACATTACTCACTGTTGCCATGCACGTTATTGGTAACGGTAAATTTAGTGTAATAGATGTTGTGGCGCCGTTAGTGTTCGTTGGTGCTATATTAACATTGGCTTATGCTGTTGTTAAAATTGGATCTATTGATACAGGAACTTTGATTAAGGGTACTGTTGTTATAGGTCTCATTATGGCCGGAATTGTTATTGCGTTGAAAGAGCTTTCAACAATAATGGGTCAACTTATTCTTATGACAGCGGCTATACCCGGGTTGCTCGCCTTTGTCGGTGTAATTGGGGTATTAGCTTATGTTGTTACTGTGCTTGGTAAAATGTCCGTTGGTGGATTAGCAAAAGGACTTGTTGGTCTTGTTGGTATTGTTGCTACAATGGTTGTCGCTTTCAAAATGATGGGCACTGTATCGGCAGAAATACTTATAATCAGCGCTGCATTTATGATGTTTGGAATTGCCGCTATGTTTGTTGGCGAAGCGTTTGTTAAAGTTGCTACAGCATTGCTTATATTTACACAAGCTTTGATGCTGTTTACAACATTAAAAAGCGAAGAACAATTCACCGGTTTGGCAATAGGATTAGCTACTCTTGGAGTTACCTTGTTAGTATTTATAGGTATTATTGTTGGTTTCGTAGCAGCATTATATTTGATGCCGGCATTAATCATACCTCTTCTTGCGTTTAGTGTAGCTATATTAATGATTGGTACTGGCCTAAACTTGTTGGTATCGGCCATTGCTAAATTTATTGTAATAGCGGCTCTTATTGGACCAGCTCTTGTCGCTGCAATTTCCTCAATAGCTAGCAGCGCAGGACAGATCCTTTCAGCAATAGGTGACGCCATTTCCGGGGCCATTGATTATATTGTTAAAAACGCGCCTGTGTTTATGGAAAAGGCTGGTAAATTAGTTAAATCAGCTGTTTCTGGTATATCCAAAGAGGCTCCTAATATTAAGAAGAAAGTTGGGGAAGCTATAACTAAAGCTATTGATTGGATTAAGAAGAATTTCCCTAAATGGCTTAAAGCTGGCGGAGAACTTATTAAGAAGATAGCAGCCGGTATAGCAGAAAATGCGCCCAAGGTTCTTTCTAAGATTGGAGATCTTCTTAGTAAAGCTATTGATGCTATTAAGAGAAATCTTCCTAAATGGCTTTCCATGGGTAAAGAACTTCTTGGTAAACTGATCTCAGGACTTCTTAGTCTTGGCGGCAATCTTGCACACGAAGCAGGACATCTTGGTAAGAAAGCTCTTGAAGCTATTAAACGCAAAGTCCCAGAGTGGAAATCCGTTGGTAAAAACATGGTAGCAGGTCTTATAAGTGGTATCATGTCTAGAGCATCTGAAGTAGCAAACAGAGCTAGAAATCTGGTTTCGAATGCTATTGATGCTGCTAAGAACAAGTTGAATTCGCATTCACCTTCCAGGGTATTTATTCAGATAGGTAAGGATATCGATAATGGTCTTATGATCGGTATGGATACTAATGCCGATAGAGTAGCATATAGATCTGCTCATATGGCGGAAACTGTAATTAATGCTGCTAAGAAACCTCTTGATACACTTGCCGATTTGTTTGGTAGCGATTTGGTTACCGACCCCACCATAACACCTACAATAGATCTTTCAGAAATTCAAAATGATACTAAACGTTTGTATTCTATGATGTCTGATATGGATCGTTTCTCATTCCATGGTAACCTTGATTTGGCTACCAGTACAAATAGAAGCGTTGACGCAGATAGAAGGAGAAAAGAAAATGCGGAAACGGCTTCGATGGATGCATTGATCGGAGCCATTAACGGTTTAGCCTCACTTATCGGTAATACCGGTAATACGTACAACGTAAACGGTGTAACTTATGACGACGGAAGTAACATTTCGTCCGCAGTAAGATCGCTTATCCATGCGGTTACAGTAGAAGGGAGGGCATGATGGCGACAAAGAAGACAGTTATTGTAGCTTCCTCTTACAATATTGTGTCCAACCTTCAGGTTAGACAACAAAGCGGATCTGACAGATTACTGTATGCTACATGGAATTGGTATAAAGGCAATACCGATAATTACAAAGTTACTTGGCGATATTATACCGGTGATGGAGTATGGTTCTTTGATAACGAGTCTACTGTAGATGGATCCGGTGGTTGGAGTGTACGAGCTACTTATACAGCGCCAAGTAATGCGTTGAAAGTAGCTTGTACAGTACTTCCGATATCCAAAACATACGAGAAAAAAAAGAAGGATAAAACGACAGTAGTAAACTACTGGAAAGCTGATGCTACGACTGCATATTTTACATTTGCCGGGGCTCAGTTACCGTCTACTCCAGGAACACCTACTGTATCGATTTCCGACAGTTATCAGATGACTGTTGAATTGAACGTCTCAGATGCATATGCGTCAAGTATTGAATTTGAGATCGTACAGGACAACAACAAAACTTACAAAACTGGTATAGCTAAAGTAACAAGACAATATGCCAAATACTCGCTCAAAATTGATGCCGGGCATAGCTACAAAGCAAGAGCGCGAGCGAGAAAAGATGGCCTTCCTGTAATAAACGGAAAAACCCATAAGATATCTTACCCGTTTTATGCAACGCCATGGTCTGATTATTCAGCAAATGTGTCGACTGTTCCAACAGCTCCGACCATTAAGAGGCATGTAATTAGCCAAGAGAATGTTGTATATCTTGAATGGAATGCTATAGCAAGCGCTACTGGTTATACTATAGAATACTCAGTATCCAAGTATTACTTTGACAAATCTACACAGATTCAGTCAAAAACAGTCACTGATCCTGCGGTTTACATAGAATCGTTAGATACTGGCAGAACTTGGTATTTTAGAGTAAAAGCTACGAACAGTCAGGGGGATTCTGGCTGGTCAAACATATATTCTGTGGTCCTGGGTGTGGTTCCGGCTGCACCCACAACTTGGACCGAGGTAGCTACAGCTGTTGCTGGTGACACTGTGCGTTTATATTGGATGCATAATTCTGAAGATGGATCCACGCAGCAAGCCGCAATAATGCAGATCGCTATTGACGATGGACCTTGGACAAACGTTACGCCGACTTATATTTCTCCTAATGCTAATGAAGCGAGCTATCACGAATACTCTACGTTTGCTGTTATAAATGAAAACTTAACAGATTCGTCATCAGCTAACGTAACCGATTCTAGTGGTAGTGATATTGTTACTACAAGACATAATGCTTTTGCCGAAGGTACTGTTGTTCGTTATCGCGTTAAAACTAGAGGTGTGTTGACAACTGGTGGACCAACTAGCGACGGTTATAGTGCATGGTCGGCAGAACGAGTTCTCGTCGTATATGCTCCGCCTACTATCGGACTTATTGTTACCGATGACGAGGCATCCGATCTGTCTGTATATTCGTTTGAATATTTTCCTATTTGTATTAAAGCTACCGCTGGACCAGATTCTCAGAGAGCTGTCGGTTGGTATATTTCGGTTGTTGCTAATGAATCGTATGAGGCTTATGATCAAATCGGTAGAATAGTTACGGTAAGCGCTGGTGATGAAGTATATTCGGAATACATAAGTTCTATTGACGGCAGTAATGAACTTGTAAAAGTACTTAATGCAGGAGACATAGACCTTGAAAATGAAATTTATTATTCCATAACCGTTAGAGTAGCTATGAGTTCCGGAATGACGGCTGAAGCTAGTCAAGACATACATACAGATTGGACAGCGGATAATTTGTGGCCGAATGCTGAAATAGCAATTGACGACGAGAAGCTCTACGCTTATATTCGTCCGTATTGTGTCGATCAGGATAACGCGCTTATTGAGAATGTTGTTCTTTCTGTTTATAGAAGGGACTATGACGGCCGATTTACAGAAATAGCTACTAATATTCCCAATGACATGCAGACGGTTGTTGTTGATCCACATCCGTCTCTCGATTATGCCCGATACAGAATTGTTGGAATGTATACAGAGAACGGTCTGATCGGATATTACGACATGCCGGGAGAACCTGTTGGCGAAACTGGAATTGTTCTTCAATGGGAGGAATCTTGGAGTAATTTTAATACGCCGTCAGAAGGTGGCGACATGTTAGATACTCCGGTTTGGTCCGGATCTATGGTTAAACTTCCGTATAATGTGAAGGTTAGTGAATCCACATCGATTGATAAGAACTTAGTAGAATACATTGGTAGATCAGCGCCGGTTTCTTATTATGGAACACAACTTGGTGTATCCGGAAGTTGGTCGTCTGATATTCCTGCTGATGATGCAGAAACGCGATATGCCTTAAGAAGACTTCAGATCTGGCCTGGTAACGTATATGTCAGAGAGCCAAATGGTGTCGGATATTGGGCTAGCGTTGAAGTATCGTTTAGTAAAGATTATGACAATGTACTTACGCCTGTATCAATTGATGTAACGAGGGTTGAAGGAGGAATGTGATGCCTGATTGGACTAAGTCTATGCAACAGACTTACGAATATTTCGAGGTTGATCCGGCTACATGGTCAAACCGTAGAAAGATAGACAACATAACTTCTTCAAGTATTACAAGAGACGTTGAGGCGGACACTGGTGGTAGTGCTTCCTTCAACGTCTCTTCTGATCTTGGCGAATTGTACATAAGAACATATTTGGTAACCATTCAGGACGGGATTACTGACAAAACCGTATTAGGAACACATCTGTGTCAGACAACTGGCGATTCTTTCGACGGTAAAGTTAAGGATATTTCTCTTGATGCTTATGGTTCTCTACTTGAACTTAAAGAGAAAAACCCTCCTATTGGTTACTCTTTGTCTGCTGGTACTAATATTTTAGGTGTAGCAACAAAACTTGTTTCTGAAAATGTAAGAGCACCTGTTGTTGGCGGTGAAGGAGATTATCAGTTAACATATTCGTTTGTGGCGGAAATCGAAGATACCTGGTTTAGTTACATTACAGATCTTCTCGCTAGTATTGGCTACAAAATGGGCGTTGACGAGCTAGGTAGAGTTATATTTGTACCAGATCAAGACGCTAATTCTCTTATGCCAATTTTTACATACGAAGACGACGATATTTCCATTCTTCAGCCAGATTTCGACGTAAGCCGAGATTTATATGGCATACCTAATGTGCTCGAAGTTATTTACAACATGGAAGGTGGCGGATATTTGTATTCCAAAGTCGTGAATGATGATCCGGATAGTCCTATATCTACTGTAACTAGAGGACGAGAGATTGTTCAGAGAGTGACAAACCCTGAATTGGTTGGTATTCCTACCCAAGCGCAGTTAAACGACTATGCTAAGCAAACTCTTCGCGATTTGTCTACACTTGAATACACTCTTACATACACTCACGGTTATTGTCCTGTACGAGTTGGCGATTGTGTTCGAATTAACTACAGAAGAGCTGGTTTGACCAATCAGAATGCCAAAGTTATTCGGCAAAACATTAAGTGCGAAACCGGCTGTCAGGTAGAAGAGACGGCTGTATATACACGAAGTCTTTGGAGGTGATATTTTTGGAATTGCAATCTAGCGTGCTAAAGACTTTTGCAGATGCAATAAACAATAGTAAAGACTCGTCTAAAGACTCAGTGACATTTTACGCCAAGGTAGTTCGAATAGACGGGGCTGATATTTACGTTAGACTTTATGGCGCTGATGAAACAACGCAGACGCCGGCTGCAACTACTGTGGAAGTCGGACTAAACGATATTGTTATGGTTCGTATGAAGAATCATACAGTAACTATAGTTGGTAATATTAGTTACCCGGCGTTAACAAGAGTCGGTCCTATTTACATAACGTTGACTGATCAGGGTCTCGTTGTAGGTCAGCTGAGCAAGAATAATGTACCAACTGGTAATCATATTCTCATAACACCAGATGATGTCAAACTGCTAACTGTTGGCGGTGATATTTTAGCTTCTTTTGGTGAGACAGTACAGCTCGGTAAAGCAGAAAATCTTCATACTACGCTTGATTCAGATGGTCTTAAGATTTATAACGGAAATACACTTATAGCTAGTTTCGGCGAAACCGTACAGATAGGCGCGACAAATAAACCGCATGTTGTTATTACCGCTTCTAACATGGTGTTTTATAATGCTGCCGGCAATGAAATGTTCCGAGCTGGTTCAAGTACAAGTGGTTGGGGTAGCGTTAACGGCATTGAGACACAAGGTTCTGTAATAGCTACTAATGGCGTTGCTAAAATTCATAATCATGGAGAAGATGCTATCGGAGAGGTTAGTGCCGGTAGCGGCCTTATTGCTGCTGTTGGTAACGAAATGGAATCTACCTATAATGCTAGCCTTAGGGCTGGTAAAAATTGGCAAGGATTATATTCAAGAAATTGCGAAAACGGTTGGATTATTTGGAACAATGCAAACACTAGCCAAGCATATTTGTTTAGTCATTTCGAAGGTACCACGGCTTACACTACTCCAGTCAAAAATTTGCTTAGAGGCGGATATTCTACTTTGTGGAATGGAGAGATGAACGCCATAGCGGAAAGCACTGACTGGAACATGCATACAGTAACATCGTTGATGAACTGGGATCTAGTGCTAGTTAGAGTGAGATGTGGTAATGTTTACACTGGTGTTGTTATATCTAGAGAAAATAATAATGCTACATTCACAGTACCCGATTATAACTATACATATAGCGGAACCGCTTATAATTTGCGAACTAACGTTAAAGTAAATTTTAACGAGTTATATATTGCTGTAGCAAGAGGTGCCGGTCCATCTGCTGCAGAAGCTGTCGAGTTATTTCGTATTACTTCTGTAGTCGGATTAATACGATCTATAACCAACTATTAGGAGAGGAATAATTTGAATGGAGTTCTGGTCACAAATAATCATAACTATATTTACATCGGTTCTGGCGTCCTCTGGCCTATGGGCGTTTCTTGGGAGCAGGCTAGATCGACGACTCGAACGGCACTCGGCAGAACAGGAAATGTTAATCGGTATTGGCCACATCGAATTAGTGTTCTTTGGAATGCAATACATAGAGCGTGGATGGATTACAAAAGACGAGTATGACACTATGCAAGACCTATACAAGCCATACAAAAAACTTGGTGGAAACGGGTCTGGTACAAAGATCATGGCTGAGATCGAAAAGCTACCATTGAAGGAGGTATAAATGAACACAATTCTCAGTGATAAATCGTACAACATTCTGAAGTGGGTGGCGCTTGTGTTGCTACCGGCTCTTGGTGCGTTATATTTCGGTCTGGCAGGGATCTGGGGCTTCCCTTATGGTGAGCAGATTGTCGGTACTATCACGGTGATTGACACTTTCCTCGGCGTGATCCTCGGAATCAGTACCGTTCAGTATAATAAAAAGGAGTAAGCTATGGGTAGAATTATCTCGTATGAAGAGAAGACTACTTTAAAAACGGATGACTATTTGATTGTCGATGGCTCCACCGATGGCACTAAGAAGGTTAAGGCTAACATAACAATCAGAAGCTATCCAGAACGAATCAACACTGATAATTACGCCGCTTCTGGAATCACTGATATAATTAGTATGCCTTCCAATTGCTATTATGTGTTTTATACATATTCGGAAAACGCTAAGAAGATAACGCCACAGTTAGTAGCAAATCTACCATCGTATGATCATGCGTATATTTGCGTTTTAAAAGTGTCGCCTTCTGAAAATGCATATGCTTCTTATATTGCGTGGGGGTTTACTAGCTCCAATGGTGTCGAAGCTGTTTATGTTGCTAACGGCACGAGTGCTTCGGGTATTACGCCATGGGTTACGATCTGGGACAAAGAAAATAATATTGACGAGATAGCAGATCGTATTGACGAGATAGCAGATCGTCTTGACATTGCTAGTACGAGCAACGTTGTTTTGTCTTTTCCAGAGAGAATAAACAAGACTAATTTTGCTACATATGGTATCAGTAGTGCTATAACCATTCCTGCGAATCGTTTTATAACTTTTTCTACTAATCCAGCCTTATCGACAGCAATTACAGAATCTGATGTATCCGGACTACCGTCTTATAATCACAACTTTTTGACCGTCTTAAAACTTGCGCCTGTTTCGAACCCTTACGCTTCTTACATAGCATGGGGTTTTAGCACCGCGAACGGAATCGAAACAGTTTACACCGCGAACGGTTTAGGCTCAACGAGCAATACGCCTTGGGTTAGGCTATGGGATAAAGATAACAATTTAGACGGCCATTTCAGATCTGATAAAAAAGTTTCTATCATCGGAGACAGTGTTTCTACATTTACTGATTATGTTCCGTCCGGTTATGCAACATATTATCCCAGACAAGACGTCACATCTGTAGATAACTTGTGGTGGAAAATTGCGCTTAATAAAACCGGAATGACGTTGCTTAAAAACGCTTCCTGGGCAAGCTCTGCCGTGGCCGGAGATGATACGAGTGGTGCAGTTGTTGCATCGTCTGATGCTAGAATAAGTGATCTTGCTGATGGTACAACATTGCCAGACATTGTTATCGTACTCATTGGTACTAACGATTTTGCCAGAAGTTATCTTATTGGAAACTTTACAGATACCGATGCAATTCCGTCCGAGTCCAATGTTGCCGATTTTAAGCCGGCATATGCTAAGATGATAAGCAAAATTCACACAACTTATCCGCAAGCTAAAGTGTTTGTGTGCACTCTTATACCACGAACGTTTTCCGGAGGTGGATACCCCGCGAAAAATCAAAATAACGAATCTGTATACGCTTTTAATAAAGCTATAAAAGATATTGCCGAAATGATGAACTGTTCAGTGATCGACATTAATAAAGATAGTGGTATCAACGTCAACAATTTGCCGAATCACTTTATTCAAGAAACCTCGGGTTCGTATATTCACCCTCTTGCGAGCGGTCAAAATCTTATCGGTGAATGCGTGGCAAAAGCGTTAATTAGATATGCGTGTCTGTAATCGGAAGGTGAGTAACTACCATACTCAAGCACCTAGGATGCACTCTAAAATGGTAGAGTAAAATAGAAGGGATGGTTTGCCGCAAAGCTTGCTGTCCCTTTTATTTTTTCGCCTTACGTGCTATACTGGCTCGGGGCGGACTCTAACAAGGAGGTGTCCGTTGGGAAAAGATTTAAAAGGAAAGGAACTTGGAAAAGGGATTTGTCAGCTAAATTTACAATTGCTATTATGAGAATAATAGTGGAACCGGGGTTTAATAACCCTTAAGAGATAGTTCCCCACTAGCCGTAGTATTTGATACAAGCGAAACGGTGGATGCCTCGAAAGCATGTATTATTTTTTTTTTCGCCGTCCATGTATGGTATTCCGTGTGAGCGCGATATGTTTTACCACCATTCAGGATCAAAAGGAGCTTGAAAACCTGGGAATGTATATCCAGGAGTCAATCTACTTTGAGAACGGAATGGTAGTTTATAAGGGCTACACATCCAAGCTTAACAAGAATAAGGACGAAATTCTGTCCAAATATGCATCTGTAATGATGAAAAAGTGAATTTCAAAAGGACGAGGACTGCACATCCTTATCCTTTTTCTTTTCGCGAAATTAACAGCTCCTCTTATAGCAATAACTGTCAACAATGCAACAAGAGGAGGTACACTATGAGGACGAAAAACCCTAGCTACGTAGAACTTGTGGACAGGATCAATAAGATGGAGAAGCTTTTAAAGAAAGCGGCTCTGGACTTGGCGACCCCGTCAATAGTTCGAGAAGAGAGGGTGAAAAGGTATACTTATCAAATCTTACGCTTGGAGAGGATGATTGAAACAAGGTAACTGCCAACGGCGTAAGGACTGCACATCCTTGCGCTTTTCTTTTTGCGCGAAATTTACACACTCTATTATGAGAAAGATAACCATTAAAAACTTATTTTTATTGTTAAAGGAGGAATTT
>Ga0326512_10001047_pt1 | contig 22309 bp, 13 predicted proteins | sample 1_2617_0518_D_FD_203652 | JGI IMG/M metagenome (GOLD analysis project Ga0326512, IMG submission 203652) | Bovine rumen microbial communities from UC Davis, California, United States - 1_2617_0518 | ecosystem: Host-associated > Mammals > Digestive system > Stomach > Rumen | place: USA... | reverse complement strand
ATATCCCGATGAACCTCGGCTTCATGTAGGGGCGCTTGGTCGTGCTGTTGTAGCCGAGGTTCATCGGGATATGGAATCCAAGGCTATCGTTCAAGAACTTGTTCAGGCTTATATTAATGTCGGCCGCCACATCGAGCTGGGAGGCAGCCTCGGACATCTTCGGCTTGGGAGAGCCGCCCGTAGAAGAAAGCGTCGCGAAGTTTCCATCCTGGTAACGCACCGCACCGGAAAGCGAAATGAAGTCGGCAAAGTTCACCTGGGCCGACGTACGTGCCGCATAGCCCCAGTCGGTATCCATATCCGACAAGCGCAGGTCATCGATCCAGAAGGTACCCTCCAAGTCGGCGGGGTTCGCCGAGGAATCCGCGATAATGACGAAGCGCATCCAGTCCACGCTCGTAATGGAGGGGTTACCCACGAGCTTCAATTTTTCTTCGCGGTCTCCGCCAAGGTTCTTTACCGTAGCTTCGGTAAACGGCGGGTGGCGTCCGCGCTTCATATCGGAGAAATCGGAAAGGTCCATCGCGAAGGCGTTGTCGAGCCAGTTCTGTTCATGGCAATCCTGGTCGCGCGTGCAAGACTTCGCGAGGTTCACCGGGCGGAAGCTCCATTCGTAGTAGTCGTTCGAGCCTTCCAGGGAGCCCTCACCGAACTGGATGGCAAAGCGCACCGGAACCCTTTCCGCCTTCGTCTTGTAATGGATTTCCATCTTGATGGACTTATACGCCGAGAAGTCCTTGGTATCCGTATCGAAAACACGCGTCACCCCGACTTCCTGGCCCGGGGACATATTCTGGTAATCGAGTACAAGAGCCGTTTCCTTAAGCGGCGCATTCGTTTCCGAATCGCGTTCTGTCTTCGTATTCGGCGACTTGATGTACTCATTGGAATTTTCGCGGTTGTTAATCGTGGTGACCTTGATAAAGCTCGTATCGCGGGTCGCCATCGATTCCTTGATGGTCGATTCCACGCCGTTCACTTCGGCAATCTGGGAATGTTCCGACGAGCTCGTCTCGTAGAGGTCGGCCACCGTCGTTTCTTCCCAGGAGTTTCCAAGAATGCCCAGGCTCACAATCTGGACCTTCGCTTCTGCGACACCCGGGGTAAGGCGGCCAATCCATAGACGCGTGTACTGCGCTTCGGAAAGAATCGTACGGTAATCGCTCCCGGTCGCAGAAACGACCGTATCGTACTGGTTCAGAGGAATGCGCCACTTGCGCCAGCCATTCTTGAGTTCTTCGTAATTAGCCGGGTCCGTATCGGAAAGATCGATGCGGTAACGGACATAGCTGATTTCGGTATCGAGAGAACCGTTCTTGTTGATATCTTCGGTATCGTACGTGCGTTCACCGGAGTTGTTTTCCGTACCGTTGATGTTCACCGGCGGATCACTTTCGTCTTCCAGGTCATCATCGTAATTATCACGGGCAATATCCGTCGTCGACGCATCGGAATTGAGCGTCGTGTAATCGGTATAGATACAGCCCGAAATACGGCAGTCCCAAACACGGCGGATTTCATCGGAACCGGAACGTGCATCAAGGCCCTTGTCGTGGAGCGCCGTCGTCGAACCGAGATCGTTTTCACCGTTGTATTCACCGTTAGGTGCAAAACCGCTAATAGAAATATCTTCGCTCACCAGGCCCAAATCGATGAAGATGGAACCCACATTACCGCGAGCGACCACTTCCACGTATTTCATATGGCTCAGGTCATGGTAGTAGCTGCTATTCGGGCGCATGATACCGCCCCAGGAATTGCCCACGAGATTATCGTTTGCACGGAGCGTCATCTTGAGCACGGTCAAATGCTGGTTGTCGACATCGGAGTTACCGACGTTCGGATAGATGTACTTGTACAGTTCCGTGCTGTTGCTGTGCCAAATAAATTCACCCTGATGGCGGTAATCCAAATTCTCGATGTAGGTACCAAGATCATCAGCCACGCCGCCCGGAGGAGACGCCTGGTACCACGACAGGCGTGACAGCGGATAGACAAGGCCGTTCGCCGTCGATTCAAAGTCTTCGACCAGGGCTTCCCCGCCATCGCTCGTATTCGCGTTATGGCGGCTCGCCGCAAATTCAGCTTCGAACTGCCAGCCCGACGAAGCCGTCGTGTTGATGCCCGGAATTTTGTTGACCAGTTCCGTCAAGGCGGAAACGGTATCTTGCAGGCGGAGGTTCATGCCCCACAAGACGCTGTTGAACGGTTCGTTGCCGAGCGTCGGCGTTTCGGCTGTCGTGCTTTGGCTCTTGTACAAGGCCGTCACACCGAAGACAGAGCCGTCACCGAAGCCGTAACGGTTCAGCGGGAGTTCTGCACGGGCGCCCAACAACAGCTTGTTGTTGATTTCGAACAGCGGTTCGCATTCAAAAGTGACCTTGATTTCCTTATTCGGATCAAGCGCACGTTCGCTCAAAAGTTCAATCTGTCCCAGCTCGTAGTTGACTTCGTAGTCGACGCCACGTGTAAGTACGGTCGAGCCTGCGGTCAGCTTTTCTGTGCCGGGAGAAATATCCATACAAGAGCCCGCACTTACGGAATGGCTCGTATTCGGGTCACGCACGCTAATCGTCGAATTGCGGCGCTTACCGACCGACTCGAAGTAGAAGCGGCTCGTATAGCGGTTCAAGTTGTAAACAGGCAAGTCGTACAGCTGCGCCATCGCATTCGTAGAGTCCAGCAACCTCAATGGTTCCAAGCAGTTCTGGCGGGCACGTTCCGTCGTTTTCGACCCGGAGTATTCCGAAAGCGGTTTACAAGGCAGCCACATTTCTCCCGTAAAGTTACCGCTGGCATCTTTCTTGAAAATCGAAGCGTCATTGACCAGCGGGCTTCCCGAAGAAGAATCGGCCAGGCCCAAAGTCTTGAGGAACGATCCTGTAATGCCGGACTTGTTCTTCATGCGCAGAACAAAACCGCTGCTACTAGCTTCAGTAATTCCTACAGAGTACACGTTACGCAACATCAGCTTGTCAATATCCGTCAGTTCGGTAAGGGACGCATCCCACTGGATCAAGACGACCGTCGCACCATCACGAATCGTCGTTCCTGTACGGCCAGTCCCGTCATTGCTCCAGCTGGCGGCCAACAACGTACTGCGATTCACGCCGTTCACCTTAAGGATACCCGTCTTGGGATCATAGCTAAAGTCCGACGTGGGGACCTCGACCATGCGTTCCACCAGTTTCTCGATAGTCTTTCCCGAAGGCGTCTTGTAGACGACCGTGATATTTTCAAGGACGTCCTTCGACATGTTCATCGCACTGCGCTTGTAAAGCTTGAGGTTCGTCGCCGGATAACTGGACGTCGTCTTGCCCGCAATGGCCGCGTTGATATAATTGCTCCTCGCCTCGTGGTTCAAGAAGTAATAGCGGTACGCAATGAACTGCTTGTCCAGAATCTGGAATTCCGTCGTCGTCTCGCTGGCATTGATCGTATACTCTTCCTGACTACCGCCGTCCTGCGACGCGATTGTCGTGAGTCTCCAGTCCCCCAGTTTCCATTCCGCCTTGATACCGAACAGGCCCTGATGGTTCTCGGAATAACCCGTAAGTTCCGTGCCGGTCAGCGCAAGCGATGTCGTACCGGCTTCTACGCGCTGCAAGATGTAATCTTCAAATTCGTCCTTGTACGATTCCTCGTACACCACGCGCACCTGGTTCTGCACACCGAGGCCGCTTTCCACGTTGTTGATCTCGACCGTGATGTAAGGGCCAATCTTACCCTTCACCATAAAACTCGGGTCGTAAGTCAGTGTCGGCGAAGGCCAGAGGCTCGTCTTGGTACTGCCCTCGGCATCGTCCTTCTCGCCGTATCCCTTGAGGCGGATATCCATGGTACCCTGCAGCATCAGCTTGGGCTTGTCGAGACCGAAGTCCCTCATCCACGCAGGCATCGTCACCGGAATCGTGATATCGAACATCGAACCCGTCTCGGGCGTTTCGTAGCCGTCGTCCCTCTGCCCGACAAGGCCGTTGAGCCACAGGTTCTTGCGACCCACATCGTACATGTCGGCCACGTAGTCCGTCAGTTCCGGATAGTGCGCCGTCCATAGCGTCGTCGTATCGCGCGAAACGCCATTCACGCGCTTCTCGCTCACGTCGAGTTCACGGGTCGCGATATTGATGTCGTGGCTGAACACCTGGCCCTTGTTCGACTTCATGAGACGTGGAGACGCCCCGATGCCGCCAAAGGGAAGCAGGCTGTTCAAAGGGGTCGCCGAAGGCGGGAGTTCCATGTACTGGTACGTCGGTTGCCATTCCGTTTCAGCCGGGTCCGCAGCCGGTTCTTCAGCAGCAGAACTCGAAGACTGCGCCCATACCGAAACACCCGTCCAAAGGAGGGCGGCAGAGACGAAAAAACCCAGATGGGTTCTATGTAAGAACCTTTTCAAGGACAACAGACACAAAATACAGAATTCAGCAACGCCAAATTCATCGGAAAGTTGAATTTTTGCCAAATTAGCAAATTTTCACCTTGCAAAACAGTTAAAAACCCACAAAAGCGGATGTTTTCCCCGAACAAAAGAAAGGCGGCCTGCCAAAAGCAGGCCGCCCTAAATTTTCAACCGTAAAAACGACTAGAGGAACAGCTCGATGCCGCCACGGCACTTTTCCCAAGTGCGGTTCTTCTTGACCAGAAGATCCATCATCTTGTCGTAGGTAGCGGTGTTGCTGAAGCCCTTCCACAGGCGGCGTTCCACGGATTCACCGGAATCCTTGTCGATGGTGGTAATCGTGTCGTAGTAGGCCGGATTGTCCTTGAACTCGTTGATAAGGATTCCCTTCAGGTCTTCCGTATAGATCTTGGATGCGTACCTGAGGATGGAATCGTTGAAGTTGAGTTCGTTTTCCACAAGCCATTCGAAATCCTGGATCGGATCGCCGTAGACGAGCCAGTGCTTGAGAGCGAGAGCCACCACGAGATCCTTCACGGCACTGCGGAAGATGAACTTGTCTTCCAGGCGGCCGTTGAACGTAATCTTGGTCAGCGGGTTATCGTCGTTCGCCTCGATGGAGACGCCCTGGCCCGGAACGACCTTGCGGATCTTGATGGGCAAGCGGCTCAAAAGCTGCCAGGCCTTCGTGAAGGCGATGGTCTTGCGGACAAAGTCCTTTTCCTTTTCGGGAGCCACACGTACGAACGCGCCGAAGCAACGCTGGTACAGGGTTTCCTTATCGAAAATGCAGTCGCTGGAGCGGCATTCGCTGAGCTTGCCATCCATCATGAAGAGGGTCTTGGCAAGTTCGGGGCGCATACGCACTTCGAGCTTACGGGTACGGGCCTTCAGGCGGACTCCGTCCTTGTAAACGTAGGTAAAGCCTTCTTCCTGGTAACGCTGCCAGATGAAGAACTGCAGGTCGTCGGCGGCACGCAGGTGGTAGCTGAACACCGGGTTCTGGCGGTTGTTCGCCATGGTCACCTGGTTCAGGAAGTTGTCGGCACCGGGGTACGGCACCACGACCTTCACGAGCACCATCGGGTTCACCGGCTTCTTGCTCTTCTTGGCGTACTGTTCGTACGTGAAGAGGGACTGGGCGCCGTTGATGATCTTCGGGCGTTCAATCACGAGCACCTTCTTGCCGTCGCGTTCCTTCGCACGGAGGTCGTCGCCCGTAAGGGTCATACCGTTGTGCAGGAACGGGAAGTCGTCGAGGTTCACGTTCTCGTCGTCGTTCCTTTCCATCGTCTGGAAGGCATCGATGAGGGCCGCGTTCGTATGAGTGAGGTTACCGAGGTAGGTACGGATGTTGCTAGAGACGATAGCCATGTTGTGCTTCGTCTTGAGGCGCTTACCGAGGGCTACGTGGTAATCGAAAATCGTGCGGATCGGGCAGAAACCGAGGAAGAGTTCGCCGTGATCGCTAGTGAGGTGGAGCGGCTCGGAATCCATCACGATTTCGAGCTTGTCATCGGCGCTGCGCAGGTCCTTGGTGAGGTCATCGTGTTCGGCGACAATTTCGAGCTTCGCCTTGACCTCGTTCTTCCAGATGGAGAGCTTGCGGCGCATATCCTTGAGGGTGCGTTCCAGTTCGGAGTCCGTCACGTCGCGGCTGGACTTGGTACGCAAAACGGTAATCTGGAGCGTTTCCATGTACGGACGGCTTGCCGGGGTATCGGAATCCTCTTCTTCGTCGGCATCGTCCGAAATCTTGTTGACCGCCCACGGGTCAGCCTCTTCACGCAGGGAAAGGAAGAACGGATTTGTCGGATCGCTCGTGCGGAAAACTGCAATCTGGAGCAACTTGAGGTCGGCATTCAGGTGAGCCACAACTCTTTCCAGCGGGGTATCTTCGTCAAGGAAAATGAAGAATTCCATGAACCCCTGGGAGTACTGGAATCCATGAAAACATCCGTTTTCATCCAGGTTCAGGTGCCGGAGGGCCTTTATTCGATCGTTGGGGTCGTTGGGGTTCAAGCTCAAGAGGCTAGCAACAAATGCCAAGCGGCGTTCCTGCGATTTTGTAAGTTCCATTTTTTCCTCAGTTATTATACTATTGTCACATCATATATTTTTGTTATATGAAGCGTCAAAGCAGAATTTCGCTCCCTAAAAATAGTTTCAAAACACTATTTTGAGTACAAAAATAACAAATCTTTTGCAAAAACTACTACTTACATGGATGTTTTAGTGCACATCTGTATAAATTTTATAAAAAAAGCCCTCCTGTACGGATGACGGGCTTGTTTACACAAGGGCTCATCCGTACATTTTGGGCAATCGGCGTATGGCGCTCTTTTTGGGGCTTTATTCGCGAGCTTCGGCAGAATCCTTGATGCAGCGGACGGAAACTGCAATGTTGCCTATACGCGCGTATCCTGCCGCATAATCAGAGCTAATTACATAGAATGAGCCTCCCTGAAGAGCAAAAGTCGCCCCCTTACCTAAATTACATTCTTCAAACTGACAAATGTCCTCCCCGGCATAGCCCGCCGGAAGCGCATTGAACCCAATGGCATCGGCCCCTTCCAACATAAGGCGCCCTCCTACCCATGCTTCGGGCCATGTCGTCGATTTCATGACCACGCCAAATCGGCTTTTCCCAACCCACTTTTCAAGAGCTTTGAAATCCTGATCCGTCGGGAGTCTCCAACCTTCAGGGCAAATGCCCTGGGGCTGCAGGTGGTAAACGCTATCCTCGTCGGCGGCATAAAACATGGCGTAGCCTCCTTCCTCAGCCTTAAACCATCCGAAATCTCGTAATTCGCCAAACAAAACACCGCAGTAATCCTCTGCATCCTCGGTTGAAACACTGTCTTCCATATCGGTCACGCAACGATTGAGATTTCCATAAGCGTACTCGCCCCTATTATAGGTCCCGCCAACAACCAGATACGTTCCATCGAAATATTTCTCACAATGGGCGCGCCATTCGCTGGAATCTGCACCATCCTTCATCTCATCAAGGCAGTTTTCCATAGAGCCGAACCTTATAATACCCAACGGGAACTTCTGCGTATTGGAGATTCCCATAGCCACATTCAACGGGTAAAGAGGCCCATAGGTATCGCAATTAGCGTTCTCTCCACCGGGGCACAGCAAACTATCAACACCGGCATAATTCAGATTTTCTGCCATCCAGGTTTGTACAACTCCGTCCACATCATAGGTGACCGTCTTGTATTCGTGATTGTCTCTCGAATCCACCATGGTACCTGTAGTGTAGCTCAAACCAAAGTCATAGTTGCTGTAATTCGCCTTCACGAGCCATAGCCCCGAGTCACAGCGTGCCACGTAATATTCCTTCAAGGCGACTTCAGTACCTTGGTTGGATTCCTGACACCGATCCAAATCAAATCCCACCAAAACATAGTTCTGCAAGTACTTTGCCACCCATTCGTTCGGCCACCTGTACATTCGAGCCCGAATCGCCATGTCAGCCAAATCTCCCTTACCTATGGTCGACTTGTTGTAAGTACCGCCCTGCAGGTCAAATTGCAACATGCGCGAATCATCTAGCCATTCCTCCCCACTAGCAATGTTTTGGGACAAGTACACCACATTCTGCGTATAATACAAGAAGTTCCGCAGCAGGTAACTTACGGCATACAAGGCGCCGTCCGACCTAGTATTACCCGAAATGTCCATGGAATCAAAACTCGCAAGGCCATCGTAGATTCCAAAGGTTTTGAGCACGGCCTGTTCCGCATTCTTTTTTGCGTTGGCGAAACTAGAACCCGCCTTGACATTTTTCAAAATACCCTCAACAGCAAGGCCAGTCAATACGTTGACATTCACCTCCTTAGAAGTTTGTAAGTCCACCAAGGCCCGGAGAGAAGCCGTGCGACCATCATCGTAATAGCCTTTATTGAGTTTTCCAGAAACCTCAACCAAAACATACGGGCACGTAATCGTAATACTATCGACCTTGTAGGCGCCTTCGTCGTCATAGACATTACCCACATAATCTCGTCCAGTTTCGTCGAACGTTTTGCAATCCAGTTCATGGAGGGTCACCACCGAACCCTTGTCAAAATTATTGAATATCGTAATCAACGGTTCTTCCCGCTGTACAGAATCAGATTCTTGGTCATCTTCCAAGATCAAGCCAACACGGGCCACGCCTGCAATGGAAATATTTTCCAAGGCGATGATTCCCGTTTCTTCGGAGCTGTTGCCGGCAACGGAACCGTCACCGTCCGAGGAACAGCCTGCGAAATTCGATGCAAGCGCCATGAGCGCTGCCGTTGTATAAATGCTAAACTTTTTCATGATACTGCTCCTAGCCTATTGTTTTGAATTTTTCTCTGTGATTTTTGTCATGGGGAAGAACTGCAAGTTCAAGCGGTACACTTGATCCGTCTCGCTCTGGGCGGTGGCGATGGCCACCACCCTTTTGCGGAAGGCGGCAATTTCTTCTACAATCTTCTGGTAGGCCTCCTGGGTAACGCCCAGCGTAAGGCCCGAAAAATGACGTTCCGAAAGGGGGACCCCCTCGATGGCCTCGAGCGCGAACTCGCCCATTTCGCGATGAAGGCCGCGAACCGCGACGGGCGTGACCTCCATGGGTCCCGTCGTCACGGCCTTGTCGACCACGCTGTAGTTTCCGTTTTCGTCCTTGCGCAGTAACCCCACCTGGGTAAGGAACTTCAGTGTTTCGGAAACTTCGGCTGCCGTAATCTTGGGTCGACAAGCATGGGCGAGTTCCAGGGGCTTCGCGCCTGGCATGGCGTAAGCCAGTTCCCTGATCACCTGGTTTTTCCAGCTGCTAAAGAACTTGAAGGCGTCTCCCTCCAAAACCTTCACCTTGCCATCGCCCGCAATCGAGAGCATCTCCTCGAAATACCGCTTTTTGTTGCGGTCATCGGGCGCGTGGTTGAACTTGACCATGGCGCGAAAATAGAGCAGCTCGAGCCCAGAGAGGCCCATGGCGGCGGCCACGCGCTCGACCGCCTCCGCGCTCAAGTTGAACTGGCCGTCACTCACCTGCTTCAAGTACACCGGCGAAGAGAAGCCCGCATTACGGGCAAACTCCCTCCACGTGAACGCACCCTTCATTTTGCGCTCGGTGTAATAGTCCAATATGTAATGACGGTAATCCGTGTATTCTGTAATCTGTTTCATGCCTATAAACTACCTCTTTTTTCTACGGAAAGCAAACAATATTACAATACAAATATTGCTGATTTATGCAGAATTAGGCAATTTTAAATAAAAATTCAAAAAAAAATCATATTTGCAGTACAACCAAATCCGAACCGTTTTGTCAATGGGGTGCCTAGAGAACAAATAGCTGTTTTTTTTGTTCCACCCCATACGAGCCACGTTAAAAATGCTATGATTTAAAATGTTATGATTTATGAAGTAAGAACCCGAGGAGACGCCCTATGAATCTGATGGATGTTATTGCAAAAGCCAAGGCCGAGAAGGCCACTTCGCTGGACCTGTCCCAGCAAGAGCTCCGCATCGTGCCGCCGGAGGTGTTCGAAATCGATTCCCTCGAAGAACTGAACCTCGACCGCAACAAGCTCGTGGAACTTCCGGACGAACTGGGACAACTCAAGAACCTCAAGAGCCTCTCGGTGAGCGAGAACGACCTGATGGAACTCCCCGACTCCATCGGCAACCTCACCAAGCTCGAGCACCTGTACCTGGGTTACAACAGCCTTTCCGAACTGCCGGCCACTGTCGGCAAGCTCGTAAATCTCCGTACCGTGAACATCGCTAAAAACCAGCTCCTCGACCTGCCTGCCGAAATCGGCAACTGGAAGAAGGTGGTGAAGCTCTCCCTGCACGACAACATGCTCACCGACATTCCCGCAAGCCTCGGCGAAATGGAAAGCCTCGTCAAGCTCTATCTCGACAATAACGAACTGACCAGCATTCCCAGCACGCTCGGCCACCTCGGCAAGCTGGAAATCCTCATGATTTCCGGAAACCAGCTGAGCGCCATCCCCGCCGAATTCGGCAAACTCGGCAAGCTCCGTGAACTCGTGCTCGACGCCAACCAGCTAGCCACGCTCCCCGAAGCCCTCGCCGAATGCAGCAGCCTCCAGACGATTTCCATCATCGAAAACCCGATGGAAGCGGGCGTTCCCCGCGTGCTGCTCGACAAGAAAGGACTGAAAATCGACCAGTAATTTTAGACGAGAGAACGGACCTTCGGTCTTTCAATCAAAAAAAAGGGGGTATAGAATGCATCTTTCGCGCATTGCGTCTATCGCCTTCCGTGTCCCTTTTTTTGTCTGCCCCCTCCTGCTCGTCGCCTGTAACGACGTATTCACGCCCGTAGAAAGCACGCCCGCGCCAAACGAATACGAATACAACTACTGGCTCCTACAGCGCACCTACCTTTACGAAGATGAACTGGACGCCCTCGAAGAAAACGGCGAATCCGTCCAGAAGCTGTACAATTCCCTCAAGGACCCCTATACCAGGTACATCGAGCCGTCCAAGAGCGAAGCCGCCGAGACTGCCATCAATACGACCATGATTCCAGGCGACGTCGGCATGACCTACCTCCTCAATAGCGAGGTCCCGTACCCGCTCTTCGTCTACCGCGTCTACCCCAACGGCCCCGCCGGGCGCGCGGGAGTCCCGAGGTACGCGAACATCATCAGCATCAACGGAGTGGACTTGGCCGGCGAAAACGCCCTGGACACCTACAATGCGGTGCTGGATACCTCGACTACCGTCGAACTTGTCATGATTCGCGATTCGAGCGAACTGACGTTCAGCCTGACCAAGGAGACGGTATACGCTCCAAGCGTATTCGTGGACACGCTGAACGAAACGATTTTCATTTCCGTCACAGGATTCAAGCTCAATACCGCCGACATGGAAAACGGCACCTATGGCGAGCTGAAGGCTTACCTCGACTCGACAAAAAATGTAAAGGAACCGCGCGTCATTGACATCCGCAACAACCCCGGAGGACATGTCGAGCAATGCATTTCCATGGCGGACCTCTTTGTCAAGAGCGGGTTGCTTTCTTCCCGGAGCTGGCGCGCATTCGCCCCTGATGGAAAACCGACATACCATGAAAGACGCGTCTATGCGGAGAAGGGCGATTCCGGAGAAAAGGGCAAGTTCATCATCCTCGCCGACAACCATAGTGCAAGCTGTGCCGAAATATTCGCCGCCGCCGTTACGGAAAACGCGGACATCCCGCTCGTAGGGACGGTCACCTACGGAAAGGGCATTGGACAGACGAACTGGAAAACGCTCAACGGCGGGCTTGCCATTATCACCAACTTGGAATTCTTGACCCCCAAGGGAAATTCTTACCACCACAAGGGGCTCGTTCCCGCTTATGACTGCGGCGAATCGGCAACGATTACCTGCGCCATTGAAGCCATACAGAAACATTTCGGTACGAAGGCCACCGTCGCAGCCAAGAAGGCTAGGCCCGATGGCGATATCGTATACACGGCCCCCAAGAATGCATACGACATCGGCGGTGCCATCATGAATGATTTTAAAGATAAAGGAGATTCTCTATGATTCCGTACAGGAAAATTTTACTGGGAGCTTTTTCGCTCCTCGCTCTCGCAGGGTGTACAACCAGTGGAGACGATGATTTCGATCTTGACATTTTCTCTCCCGAAAACATTGGCAATCTCAAAACCCAAGAAGAATTCGATAAAGCTTGGGAAAAAATGAACGATTACCAGAGGGAATTCGAATACTGCTACGAGATCCTTGACTACTACTACCTGTTCGCCCACAGCGACAGCCTTGAGCCTCCAGGATCCGAGTGGTACGATCGACTTGAGTCTCGATCGGCCTATATCGGGGAAGGCTCCAAATACCTCACCTCTCGAAACGCTAGATCCATGCCGTCCCAGATTCTCGACATCTACTATATGTTCATGATGATGAACGACAAATATACGACCTATGTCGATCCATCTTACATGACCTTTGACGAAGTCATGGACGAGATGAACGAACGCGAACCCGGTTCGGACCTCGGCATTCTCGTGCGCATGGCCAGGAACGGAACCGATTCCGCAATTGTCATTACCCAGATTCTCAAAGGTTCTGCAGCCGACATCGAAGGTTCGCTCGGAGTCAACGATACCATCATTTCCATGAATGGAATCGAAGGGTTCTCTGCGAGCACTTTCGAAATGCTGTCCACTGGATATATCGGAAGTTATATCCCCGTCAAAGCAAAAAAGTACGGCTCCGGAGAACTTGTCGAAGCTGAGTTACACATCGTGTCCTATGTCGTTCCCACGGTCACCTATCAGATTATCGACAACATCGCCGTCATCAGCATCTCGGAATTCGCAACCGAGAACACCACAAGCAAAAGAGGTACCTACGGAGAATTCCTGGAAGCCCTCGATGCGACAGAAGGGACCGATGCAACCGTCATCGACTTGCGCGGTAACCCTGGCGGAGACGGAGACCAGTGCGACAGCGTCTCGATGGCCATGCTCCCGAAGGGAAGCATCCTCACCATTCAATATATGCCCGACTCCTTACCGGGAGACTGGCAAAACATCATCATTAATACGGTCAAGGCTACAGAGGACGGCCCTGCCAAGGACCGCTACCTCGTATTCGTCGCCGACTCCTCATCGGGAAGCTGTTCCGAATACACGCTCGCAAGCGTCCTCGTCAACAGGAATAGCCCCCTCGTCGGGCAGAACACCTACGGCAAGGGCGTAGGCTATACGCTTGCAGAGACTTACCTTCATGGGGCAGCCATCTTTACCATCACCATTGCCTATGACAAGAACCACGAGACGTTCCACATGCACGGTATCGAACCCGATGTCCATGTCGACGACCACGATGCCATGCTCGATACGGCTCTGGCCATCGCCAAGGAAAAGACCATGACGCGCACCGCCGGCTACGGCAAGAAAATCACACCGAACTACCAGGCATTCACCTACTTCAAGAAGCCTGTCGATTTCGGATACGTTCCCAGCCGCAAGGAACTGGGGCGCTACAAGGTGATGAGAAGGAATATCCGCTAGGGAATATTGCGCATGTGCACCATCACGGCGGTGGTGTCGTTAGCCTTTACTGCAGGAGCCGCAAGCGTCAGTTCGACCTGCTTGCGGATTTCCGCTACCTGATCTTTCAAGCGGGCAAGTCGTGCACCCGCCAGTTTGGGCGTTGCAATCATCGTCTTGCTTAAGGGGTTTATCCAAGCGCCCTGCGCATTCTTGAAACCGAAATGCAGGTGCGGGCCCGTGCTACGCCCGGTAGAACCGACGCGACCGATGGCCTGGCCCGGAGAAACCTTGGCACCGACACCGACGCCTCTTGACTGCAGGTGCATATACCAGCTGACGGAATTATCCCTGTGCTTGATGGCGACCTTGTTGCCGCTGTATTCATCGTAGCCGGAAACCGTCACGACACCTTCGGCAACGGCATGCACGACCGTCCCCGTCGGGGCGCCGTAGTCCACACCGTAGTGCACCTTGCGCTGGCCCGTAATCGGGTGGATACGGGAACCGAAGGAACTTGTGATACGCAAGTGTTCCAAGGGGTAGCGCAAGCCGTCAAAAATAAGGGCGTCACCGGCTTCCGTATAATGCGCGTTGTAAGAACTTCTCGGGTCTTCGTCTTCGTAACGGAAGGCTTCGTGGTGCCCGACAATCCTTCCCTCGAACTCGGCGTAGATGACCTTGCCGCTGACCCAGATGGAATCCTGGTAGTAAGAATCTTCCAGGAGCACGCGGAAGCGGTCCCCGGCACGCGCCAAGGGGAAAGCGACCTTGCACTGGAGCACGCCGCTCACGATACCCACCATGCGCCCGGGAATGCCGACCTTGAACAGGATGCCGTTCAGGGTGCTCCCTTCCTCGAGAGTTCCCTCATAAACGGACTGTTTCTTCACGACGGGCTTCTCGATAAGCATGTAGGAATAGCCTGAATCCGTATTCACGACCACATGTGACGTGACGACGTTCGGTGCATAGCGGAATCGCTGCACATGGCCGTTCGCATCGACCGCTATATAGAACTTTTCTCCCACGCGGAGCTTGAATTCCACGCTGTCCTGCATGGCGGCATAGACCTTGCCCAGGTCATTGGCAAAACTCTTGTCCCTGTTTTCTACACCGACCCACCTCAACGAATCAAGGCGCTGGAACAGATGGAACGGTCCCTCGCCCGCGCGGACCGTATCGAGAACGATGCGGGAATTTTTCGCGATGTCTTCGGCCTTCTTGATCTCGGTCTTAAGTGAATCTACCGTCTTTTCGAGAAGGGCCGATTCATTTTGCAGGGTTTCAATCTTCTTCTGTTCATTGCAACCGACAAGGAACAAAGAAGCAACAACAACAAATGACAGAATTTTGTGCATGGTTCAGCAATTCGTGGGAAAAGTTCTTTCCAAAAATAATTTTTAGAAAAAAGTTCAGAAAAGAAAAAACAAAAAAACATCCCGCAACGAGGCGAGATGCTTTTTTCTATTCGGCAAATTCAAGTGCTAGTTTGCAGCAGCCGGGGCGGCAGCGGGTGCGGCAGCCGGCTTGGCTTCGGCCTTCGGAGCAGCAGCAGGAGCGGCAGCAGCGGGCTTGGCTTCGGCCTTCGGAGCAGCAGCGGGAGCAGCGGCGGCAGCGGGCTTAGCTTCGGCCTTCGGGGCTTCAGCCTTAGCGGCAGCGGGCTTGGCTTCGGCAGGCTTAGCTTCAGCCTTAGCAGCCGGCTTGGCAGCAGCCTTCGGGGCAGCCTTAGCAGCAGGCTTGGCTTCTTCCTTGGCCGGTTCAGCAGCCGGAGCGCCAGGAGCGTGCGTATCAATCAATTCCATTTCGAACACGAGGAGGCTGTTACCCGGAATCTGCGGGCCACGGCCGTGCGGACCGTAAGCGAGGTCGCTCGGGATCCAAGCGGTCACCTTGCCACCGACCTTCATGAGCTTGAGCATTTCGGTCCAACCCGGAATCACAGCGTTAATCGGGAATTCGAGCGGCTGACCGCGGTCAACGGAGCTGTCGAACTTGGTGCCGTCGAGGAGCGTACCGGTATAGTCGACCTTGACGATATCGGAATCACCCGGAGTAGCACCAGTACCTTCGGTAATCACCTTGTACTGGAGGCCGCTTTCGGTCGTGATCACGCCTTCAGCAGTCTTGTTGGAAGCGAGGAAAGCTTCGCCGGCAGCCTTGTTGGTTTCAGCAGCGATGCTGTCCTTCCTCATCTTTTCGGCCTGACGGTCCTGAGAGAGCTTCTGGAGCGTTTCGAAAATAATCGAATCGTTCATCAGGTACGAGGCAGAATCTTCATTATAGCGTTCCTTGAACGCCTGGATGAACAGGTCAATATCAAGATCGATAGAGTCGCGAGTCACCAGCTGGAAATGAGCCTGGCCACCAAAATGGGCACCGAGAGCGTAGCTGTACTTTTCCTTGTCCGTCACCAGAGCCGTCTTGGTCTTGGGACCCTGGCAAAGTTGGTCACAACCAGTCAAAAGCATGGCAATAGCGCCAGCCGCAACAATCATTTTAGACTTCATAGAGTATCCTCTTTTTTAACATGAACTTGTCTTGCTTTAAAATAGCAAATCAAGAGTGATTTAGCTCACAGGAAAGGTTTTTTTACATAAAGTTTTCGTATATTTTGCGTGTATTTTGTAAAAAAAACAAACTTTGCCGAAAAAACTGCGGCCAACCAAAGGATAATTATATGTGCGGAATTGTCGCCTATATCGGTCAGAAGGACGCCCTCCCTATGCTCGTCGGCGGACTCAAGAAGCTGGAATACCGCGGATACGACAGTTCCGGAGTCGCCCTGATCGACAACGGCAAAATCAACGTTGTTCGTGCTTCAGGCAAAATCAAGGCCCTTGAAGACAAGCTCAAGGTTACCCCGCTCACGGGTCACACCGGCATCGCCCATACCCGCTGGGCCACCCATGGCGCCCCCACCGAAGAAAACGCCCACCCCCATTGCAGTTTTGACGGCAAGATTTCCATTGTTCATAACGGAATCATCGAAAACTACGCCAGCCTGAAGGCCAAGTTGATGGCCGAAGGCATCAAGTTTACCTCCGAAACGGATACCGAAGTCGTCGCCCACCTCATTGCGAGGTTCTACGCCGGCGACCTGAAAACCGCCGTCCTCAAGACGATTGCCCAAATCGAAGGGACGTTCGGCCTCGCCATCATCTCTAGTGAAGAACCGGACACGCTCATTGGCGCCCGCCGCGGTTCCCCGCTTATCCTAGGCATCGGCAACGACAACGACTTTTTCCTCGCCAGTGACGTTTCGGCCATCATCAACCATACGCAGAAGGTGGTCTACCTGGACGACAACGACATCGTCCAGATCAAGGGCGGCAGCTATACCATCGTCAATATGAACCGCAGCGAAGTGCAACGCGAGGTCCAAGACGTCGAATTCAACGCCGACGCGGTAGCCAAGGGCGGTTTCCCGCACTTCATGCTCAAGGAAATCTTTGAACAGCCGGAAGTCCTCCGCAACACCATGCGCGGTCGACTCCTCGTCGCCGAAGGCAATGCCAAGCTCGCCGGCCTCGACACGAACATCAAGGAACTGAGGAACATCAACCGCATCATCATCACCGCCTGCGGCACGAGCTACTATGCCGGTATGGTTGGCGAATACATGATTGAAGAACTCGCGGGTGTTCCGGTCGAAGTCGAATACGCTTCGGAATTCCGTTACAGGAACCCCATCATCAAGCCCGGGACGCTCGTGCTTGCCATCAGCCAGTCCGGCGAAACGGCCGACACGTTGGCCGCCCTCAAGGAAGCCCAGCAGAAGGGCGCAACTGCGCTTGCCATCTGTAACGGCGTCGGTTCCACGATTGCACGTACCAGCGACGGCGGTGTCTACCTGCACGCGGGTCCCGAAATCGGCGTTGCCAGTACCAAGGCGTTCACTTCCCAGGTGACCGTCCTCGCCATGATCGCCCTCCTGCTCGGACGCCAGCGCCGCCTTTCGATTGAAGCCGGCACGACGATTGCGAAGGCCATGCTCGACCTTCCGGGCCTCGTGGAAAGCACCCTTGAACTTTCCGATACCATCGCGAAGATTGCCTCGCTGTACTCGACCGCCGGGAACTTCCTTTACCTGGGCCGCCACTTCAACTACCCCGTAGCCATGGAAGGCGCCCTCAAGCTTAAAGAAATCAGCTACATCCATGCTGAAGGCTACCCAGCCGCCGAAATGAAGCACGGCCCCATCGCCCTGATTGATGCCAACATGCCCGTCGTCGTGATTGCCCCCAAGGACGTCCTGTTCGACAAGGTCATCAGCAACGTCCGCGAAATCAAGGCCCGCGGCGGACAAGTCATCGCGATTACCACGGAAGACTGCCACCCGCTCGATGAAATTGCAGACCATATCATCAAGGTTCCGCAGACTCTCCCGATGCTCATGCCGATTATCACCAGCATTCCGCTACAGCTGCTCGCCTACCACATCGCCGTCTTGCGCGGCAACGACGTGGACCAGCCGAGAAACTTGGCGAAGAGCGTGACGGTGGAATAGCGGCGCCTACGGCGCAGTTACTAGTTAATAGTTACTAGGATCTCTAATATCAAGAAGCTTCTCGGTATAAACCTTCCTAGTAACTCGGAACTCCGAACTCGTAACTCTTATTACTACATTTATTCCGTGATGCAAGAAGTCGAAGAACAGGAAGATTACGAAGTCAACATCGGGTCGTTCAATGGGCCGATGGATTTGCTCGTATACCTCGTCCAGAAGAAGGAAATGTCCCTGGACCAGATTCCTATCGCCGAAATCGCCGACGACTTTTTAGCCTGGGTCAACAAGATTGGCGTAGCCGACCTTTCGAAAGCAGGCGACTTCTTGTACATGGCAAGCCGCCTGATGGCCCTCAAGGTGCAGGAACTGCTCCCCGCCGAAGAACGCGATCCCGAACTCGTTGAAGAATACAACGAAGACCGCGAAAAGCTGATGCAGGAAATGCTGGAATACCAACGCTACAAGCAGGTCGCCGGCGGCCTACAAGACATGGAAGGCCAGAACTTCGGTACGTACAGCCGTGGCCGCCTCGAAAAGACGCAGAACGAAGAAGACACGCTTGCCGACGCAAACATCTGGCAGCTGTTCCGCGCCTACCAGAAAAGCCTCAAGACCAAGATTTCCGAAACGGTCCACCACATCGAACTCGACTACGTGACCATCCAGGACCGCCAACAGGCCATCAACAACTACTTGAACGTAAACGGACGCGCGCTGTTCGAAGACCTGCTTGACAACGACAGCCACCCCATCGTGGCCGCGGTGACGTTCATGGCCCTCCTCGAGATGATCAAGACCGACGAGGTGGTGTTCCGCCAGAGCGAACTGTTCGGCCCTATCTGGATTTACCGCAAGAAGAACAACCCCGAGTACGCCGACGAAATGGCCCGCGAGACGGTATTCTTCTCGAAGGATCCCGACGTGAAGCCGGGACTCGTAGAAGTCATCCGCAACCAGGCGCTTGCCCGTTCGCAGGCAGGCAGCGTTGGAGACATCGCCGCAGTGATGAAAGAAGCGGTACTGTGGACGACGCGCGGCAGGAACGTGACCGACGAAGATTTGCAGGCCATGCTCGAGGGCCGTGAAGACCTGAGCGAAGTGCAGGACGACCCGTTTACCGACATGCTGCGTGAAGAAGGTACCGTTCCGCCCGCCGAAAATGCTACCGCAGAGACGCCTGCTGCAGAAATGCCCGCAGTGTCCAGCGATGTACCCGCTTTTAATGAACAGCCCGCGGAAGCCACAACGCACGTTGATGGAACGCTCGCAGCGCCAGCGGAAGAACAGCCCGCGGAAGCCGCACCTGTGGAGTCCGCGACACCTGTTGAAGAAACACCCGTAGAGTCCGCAACGTCCGCGATCGAAACGCCCGCGGACGAACCCTCCAGCGAAAAGCCCGCCGCTGAATCTCCCGCCGACACGTCGCAAATGAGCGACGAGGAATTCGAAGCCTTCATGAAAAAGGCGCAGGCTTACTATTCCGAGGATGCCGCAAATAAAACCGCGGCCGAAGAATCTGCAAATGAAAACATCGCCGAAGAATCCGGCGATGACGAAGACGAAGGTCCGACCGTCTACGGCGCGGACGAAAACTAAAAATCAATCCCAGTTGATGCTCGGCGGAGGATCCTTGAGGTCCTTGTTCTGCTTGGCTGCCTCGAACTTTTTCTGCAAAAGCTCCTGACGGTTCTTCTGCGCTTCCTTGGCGGCGGCGAACTTCGCTTCCAAATCGGAACTGCGCGTGCTCTGTTCCTTAAGGAACTCGTCGAAGGACTTGGTCTCTTTCTTGTATTCCTTATGCGAGAGGACTTCGCCCGTATCGGCGTCCACGACGATTTCGCCCTTGCACATCGGGCATTCGATAGTCAACGTCTTTACCGCCATAAGGCCTCCTAGTCCCTACGCCCGCCGAGAAGCCCCGCGCGGTACGCCCAGTAGAGCAGTTGCAGAATGGAAGAAATCGCGGCGGCCACGTAAGTGAGGCCCGCGGCAAAAAGCACTCCGGAAACCGTATTGTATTCCCTACCCTGCGCCACCACGTCCATGCGGGCAAGCGCCTTCTTGGCTCGGGAAGAAGCATCGAATTCCACGGGAACCGTCACGAGCGTAAAGAGCGTCGCGGCAGCGAACAGAACAACGCCGGCCAACGCGAGGGAATAACCGAGAGCGCGTCCGGCGCCCATCAGCACGATACCGATAATCACGAGCCACGGACCGAGATTGCTTCCGATGTTTGCGACCGGCACAATGGCAGAACGTAGCCACAGCGGAAAATAGCCTTGCGCATGCTGGATGGCATGGCCCACTTCGTGGGCAGCGACACCCGCGGCACTCGCATTGCGGCCGTAGTAGACTTCCTTCGAAAGGTTGAGCGTCTTGTTCAGTGGGTTGTAATGGTCCGAAAGGAACCCGTGGTGTACCAGGACCTTCACGTCGGTAATCCCGGCGTCCATAAGGATGGCCTTCGCCACGTCGGCACCGGTAAGCCCGCTGGAAATGTTCACTTTCTGGCCCGCGGCAAAGCGGGTCTTGACCAGCATGGAAACACCGCCCGAAAGGGCGAGCGTCACCAAAAGAATCATCATGTATAAAGGATCGAACATCATATTCTGTAATATACAAAAACTACATGTCGCCGGCATCAATCTTCGCCTTGTCACGGGCGTGCGTCAACAAAAGGCCCAAAGCGAGGTACACGATTCCCTGGATGGCGAGCTGGTAAAGCTTGGGCGCCACATCGTAAATATCGCCCCCCATCTGTTCAATCGAAAGCCAGGCCGGCACCGCGAACGTACTCGGCAGAATGTACGAAAGGGCCGTCATCCAGTGCGGCATCAGGTAGCTGGGCCAGCTAAAGTTCGCCAGGAAAAGAATCGGGATAGAAAGGTACAGGAACAGCTGCATGCTGGATTCGCGGTGCAAGAACACCTGAGAAACGACCATGCCCAAGTTGATCGTCGACGCGAGGAACACGATGGAGAAGACGACCATCGGCAAGACTTCGCCACGCCGCGGGAAGTCGAACAGGTTGTAGATGATGCAGTGGTAGAACAGGATAAAGGAACAGTAGTGCAAGAAGTAGGCCAGCGAACGACCGAAATAGCGACACAGCACCGTTTCGTTCTCGACAGGACTGTCACGGAACTTCTTGCGGAAACGGCGATGGGCTCGCGAACCGCCCAGCACGCAAATGCCGATGATGAGCGACTGCTGGAGGATGACCACGAGGACGCTCGGCACCACATAATTGGAATAGCTGCCGGAGCTGTTGTACAGCGTCTGGATGCTGATGGGAATCGGGTCACGCATCGCGATAGCCTTCGCCGAAGGCACCTGCTTGCCCAATGCAATCTGCTTGACCTTGTTCGTCGCGCCCAGCGTCAAGGCGCAAGTGGAGAACGCCGTACCGATGGCACCGTGGAGCATCACGTAGGCTCCATGCGTAAAGATGTTCACCGAAACCTGTTCATGGTTGCGGATATTTTTTTCCATGTTCTCGGGAATGACCATGAACCCGTAGATTTCATCACGGGACATCGATTCTTCCGCCTGGCGGCGATCTGCATAAACAGCCTTCACCTCGATTTGCTGTGCCGCCGTCGCCATGCGGGTCAGCTCGCGCGACATTGCCGTATTGTCAAGGTCTACAACAGCGACCGGCACCTTCGACACCGTCTGGTTGATATAGGGCGTCGGGTAATAGAAAGCATAGAGGACGCCGGCCACCACGAGCAAGAGCACCGCGGCCGGATCCGTGTACATCAGTTTCCATTCGGCAAAGGCCACTTTCAAGAGACGCTTGATCATGAGCGCACCTCCGCGACCTTGCCCGCTTCAAACGCGGTTTCCCTACGCAGGTGTTGTTTCCAGCGCATGGACATGAGGAACGCGCCCAGCACATTCCAGAACACCGCCATCCCGATAAGGATCTTCATCACTTCCCAAGCCGGTTCCGCACTCACGTCTCCGAGAAGCATCATCGACTGGATCTTGAGCGTATGCGTCAGCGGGAGGATAAAGGCAAAACAGCGGACGGCAACGGGCATAGACATCACGGGGAACGTCTGGCCCGCAAAAGCGAAAGCCGGGCTCCCGATAACGCCCGCGGCACCGGTCGCAATTCTCATGACGCCGACCACGCCCACGAAGACGAACCCGGCACCAGAACAGGCGACAATCATGAACAGCTGGGCGGCCGCCGTCATGACGAACTCGGCAAAAGTCATCGGAGCGAGCACGCGGTGGGAATAGGCATAACAGCCGACCATCCCGAGCCAAAGGATGATGTTCATCGGCAAAACGCTTGCAAGCCAAAACGTAAGCCTAGAACCGTTCGCATAGCCAAGCATTTCCTTGACGCGATGGTCACGCAGAGCAAACGAC
>Ga0326512_10001046_pt1 | contig 22334 bp, 19 predicted proteins | sample 1_2617_0518_D_FD_203652 | JGI IMG/M metagenome (GOLD analysis project Ga0326512, IMG submission 203652) | Bovine rumen microbial communities from UC Davis, California, United States - 1_2617_0518 | ecosystem: Host-associated > Mammals > Digestive system > Stomach > Rumen | place: USA... | reverse complement strand
CACAATGGACCAAGCAAGGTGCTGGCTTGTAAAGATAGAACTAAAGGCCTCAGGATTCCAGATCCGATCCCAGATTGAGGCGGCCTTAAGTGAGGCGCTGTTTATTGCTGTGCTACTGGTTGAGGCGGCCTTAATTGCAGCGCTAGCCAAGAGCTGCATATAGTCATAGATTGTGAAAAAAAGGATGAAGAAAAAGACTTGAAGTCTTTTCCTAATCCTGTCTAAGCACACCAGGCACAGAAGACCCAATATGTTGCCGCTCAAGGCAGAGATAAGCAGTATGAGCAATACTTTGCACGAGGTCAGAAAGCTTGCAAGATTAAATCTTATTTTCTTATAATTAGGGCTTATACTCTGTGAGCTTATTTCTTTATATCTTATTCCCTGCTCGCCCTGGCCGTCTTCATCCTGACTTACATACTCATAGCTTACCAGCAGCATTAAGAGACCAGACGCCGCAAGGCATATATTCACATGGTTTGAAAAAGCCATGGAAGATATGCCTGCCATAAGAATTATTAAATTGTCAATAATGACACCAATCATGTAGGAAGCACTCCTGTTTTCAGAATAAGAAATTATTTTTTCCCTGATTAGGCTGACCGCCATTTAATTTTGCTTTTTTTGAGGCTGACCGCCATTCAATTTTGCTTCTATTTTGAATCAAAGGCCACATCTTTCCTAGAATTCAGTAACATCAACCTTGGTCATTCCCACTCCCTTTGTGATGATTGTTGGGATTAGAACCATAGCGTCTGTCATCAAGAAACCAAACAGGCCTATCAAGGTCCAATACGGAAGGAATCTGCCGCTAGGTAGATATATCATCTCATTCATAAGGAAGGTGAAAAGCATTATCAATCCTGCTCCCAAGACCACAGCTATAAGATTCATTAAAAGGATCTCAGCTGCCACCTTGCGAACAAGCCTGCCTCTCGACATGCCGATAGCTCTGTAAAGTCCAAATTCGAAGCGGCGCTTGAGGTAGAACTCTGTAAGCACTGAATTTACCACAACCGAAAGGATAAGACCTAAAATCAGGCTTGCGCCATAAAAGAGAAGGATAAAAGGTGCAAACTGCTCATCTACCTGACTGCTGATTAGTTTAGCTATAACCAGCTTGCGCTCTCCTCTTTTGTCTGAAAGATAAGACCAAAAATCCTGCCCAGACCTAGATTTGGAGATAATATTGGCCTCGACGAATGCAGAGTCCGAATCGTAGGCTCCACTATTCTCGACATAAAAGCAATTGTAACTGTTATCATATATTATAGCATCGATTGTATATGTTCCATTCAAAAATCTGCTATATTTCTCATCCACCTGGTCCCCCAGTTTTAAGCCAACATTGGCCGCGAAGGCTTTCGAAATAACTATAGAGTGATCCTTAATTTGGCTGTAATCACATTCTATCCCCAAGTTATCAAAGGCCGTCTTTAGGTCATCTTTGTTTTCAAAGACGAAGGAGTCCGCAGTCATCTCAAGCCCAAGTGTGGTCTTAAACATAAAAGAGGCATGTCCTTTAGGAGAGCGCCTTAAAAGCACTAAATCGGGATCTTTTTCACATTCGCGTATAAAGTCGTGAAAGTCCGCATAGTTCTCATCATCTGACTGGACATAGGCAGTTATAATGCGATTCCCGTACTTAATCTCCTTGTCATAGAAATAGGATATACATGATATATAAGCCCCTGCAAGGTACAAAAATGTGCTGGTCATAAGCATTATGATCAGAAGAATCGCCCTTCTCTTATTCTGCTTAATATAGTAGATAGCTGATAATGGTTTCATAGTCAGGCCTCCGTAATTTCTCCATCCCACATCTCAATTATGCGGTCTGCTCCATCAAGAATTGAGCGGTCGTGGGTAACAACTAAGACCAGTCTATCCTTGGAGTATTCCTTCAGAATATTCATAACATTGTAGGCGTTCTCGTGATCCAGTGATGCAGTCGGCTCATCGGCAAATACTACCTTTGGATCATTGATCATGGCCCTGGCTATCGCCACCCTCTGGCACTGGCCGCCTGACAATTTGGAAGGCTTCTTCCTAAATTCCTTGTCCTTGATTCCCAAATTCTTAAGGAAAGTTCTTGCCTTCTCTCTTGCTTCAAAGCCCTGATTCATACTTGCCACCATAACATTGTCCATGGCCCCCATATAGGGAATCAGATAGTGCTTCTGAAAGATAAAGCCAAACTCCTGTCTTCTGAGGACTTCCCTCTCCTTTGAGCTAATCTCTGTCAATTCTCTATCATTATAAAGAATGCTGCCCTCTACTGGCTTCTTCAAGGTGGACAAGCAGTACATCAGCGTGGATTTGCCGGATCCTGAAGGACCTATAATCCCAATCAGGCCCTTATCCGGCAGCTCCAGGTCAAATCCCTTGAGAGCAAAGCTTTTCTCATCAGATTCCATATCGTAAATCATAGTTATATCTTTAACCTTAAACATATTTCTACCTCCAAATAGGTTACTAATCTAATATAGCGCGTGCCTTTTTTTAAAATGCGGCTAATCTTCTATCTCATCGATGGTCCTTATCTTTCTCAAGTAAAGCAGCACCGGCAACTGCAGGACGCCAATTATCAATATAAAGAGCGAGCCAATCTTCAGGAATTCCTCTGGGTAAATTTCCCTGCTCATCAATCCCATGCTATCTAACAAAGTAAATTTTAAAAGCAGACTGATTGCGATGGAGAAAATAAGTCCCATAATGCCGCCAAAGCCGAATGAAATCAGCATTTCCCGAAGCATCATACCGTATATGCTTTTGCGGCTATAACCTATAGAGGCATAGAGGCAGTACTCATTTATGCGGTTTCGAAGCTTAGAAATATAGGCAATTGTCACGGCAAATGCTAAGAAGAGGCCCACTATCATTGAAATAATCTTAACTACGCTCAAAATTATATCTCTGACCTCTTCGCCATAAACCTTCTGATTTTTGGCCATGTCATCAATATAGTCAGCATCGCTCAGAGTCAATCCATACTCATCTGCCAGTGTTTGAAAGTAGGAGGTCTTCTCATCACAAAGGATTACGATATACCAACCCGTATTGGCATAGCCATGTGGAGTTCCAACACAGGTCATGTGATCTGACTTGAGTATTCCTACAATCTTAAAGTTCTTGCCAAATATTTCTTCAAGGTAGTAATCGCCAATTTTTAGCTTCTGATTGACCATGATTTTTTTGTCCAGAGCCACCTCTCCATCTTCTTCTGGCAAGCGGCCTTCTATCAGCTTTGCGTCATTGTGGTCCAAGTAGGCCGGAATCTGCTCTTTGTCCAATAGCGGGAAGTTGTAGTTCATCTGACCAACCACTCCCTGATACCTTCCGTAAATGACTTGCTTTTCATAAGCATCATCTATACCTTCATGATTTTTCAAAAATTCTAAAAATTTGTTCTTGGCCTCCTCACGGGCTTGATTGTATGAGGCCATTTGGGCAGTTGGGTCATTTTCAGCGCTAGGCTTGTCTATTCCCTCTGAGTCGGTGACGCCTGATGTGTTGTTCGCATCAGTAGGATTTGGCGCGCCGCTTGCCTTAGTTTCGCCCGTTGGGTTGGTTTCATTGATTTCGTTGATTACACCAGTTGAGGTTGGTGCGTTAGTTTCGTTGGTTGTGCCGTTTGCGCTGTTTACACCTGTTGGAGTGGTCGTGTCGTTTGGGTTTGGCGCGTCGCTTGCCTTAGTTTCGCCCGTTGCGTTTGTTGCGCTGCTTGGGGTGATCGCGTCAATCGCATTATATGTTCCCGAATCAAGTCCATAGGCCCCATCTGAGAGTTGGATATAAGTCTCATGTTTTGGCATTTCCAGTAAAATTGGAACAAATGATTCTACTGTAGGCATAAGCAGAAAATAAATCAAATATATGGCTGCAAAGGCCAGAGATATAGCCATCACCAGCACTCCCACTGATTTTTTATTGTTTCTTATATACTTCCATGCAGATAAGCTTGATTTCATATTGACTCTCCATGTTTTCTTATTGTTCTAATTTTAGGTTCTTGTTTTTTCTTTCAAAGGATTCGATTTTTTTCTTAAAGCTTAGTTGCTGGCTATAGACTTTTTGATTTAGCTTAGTTGCCGGCCATAGGTTCTTTGATTTAGCTTAGTTGCCGGCAAAGCTATATTTGAATTCTTTTGGTTTTTAGTTTGGCTGCTTGCCGCTGGCTACATTCAAACTCTTTTGGTTTTTAATTTGGCTGCTTGCCATGAGTTTTTTAATCTCTTTTATGAATTTATGGTACAAAAAAAAGACCACTGTCACAAGTGACTGTGGTCATATCTTAATATTACCGGAGTCACATGCTATGACTCCTTTACTGCAAAGTGCATGCCAGATGGGGTGCCAAAATCAGAGTCACGCACTATGTCTCCTTTACTGCAAAGTGCATGCCAGATGGGGTGCCAAAATCAGAGTCACGCACTATGGCTCCTTTACTGCAAAGTGCATGCCAGATGGGGTGCCAAAATTAAAGTTTTTAAAAGGCTGCAACGATATCTGACTGCAATCATCAGTCACCTCTGCCACCTTTTCGTGCAGAGCAACAATGTCCTCTGTTTCAAAAAGTATGCTCGGTTTCATGTCAATTACCTCAGGAGATACCTGTCTGATAAAATCAGAAGCGTAAAGAGTAAAAAGAACATTTGCCTCGGAGCAGGTTTTCATAGTCACATAGTCATAGCCCATCATTTCTGCCTCTTCAATTATCTCAAAACCTATCGTCCTGTAGAATTCCTTCTCTTTCGCAACATCTTCTACATAAAGCTGTATTCCCAAATTCTTTCCAAATCCCATTAAAGGCCTCCTCTCACAATCATTGTGCAATCGAATACGACTATTTTGCGTCTGGTCAAATCTAGTAAATCTACCTACTTACCGAGCAAAACTATAAGCCTTGCTGCTTGAGCTCAGATGAATAGGTTCATGCGATGCACCTGTTTACTTTTCAATTGCATCCAGGAATTTCTCACATCCCTCTGAAATATCATCATATGTGATTTCAAAATTTCTTGTATACCAAGGATCTGCCACGTTCCTCGGTCTTTCAGTAAAGTCCAAAAGGAGCGATATCTTCTGGTTTAAATCCTGACCAAGAATCCTAGCCATATCTCGTCGATTCTCTGAATCCATACCAATTATGTAGTCATACTTTTCATAATCAGTTCTCGTCAATAATCTTGCTCTTTTATCCACAGAATATGGAATTCCATGTTTTTCCAAGCATTGCCTGGCCGGTGGATAGATTGGATTCCCCACCCCATTCCAGATTTCTTCCGTCGTCGTAGCCGCCGAATCAATCTGAAAGTCTTGTGCCAAGCCTCGCTTGGCCACCATATCCTTTAATATAAATTCTGCCATTGGGGAACGGCAGATGTTGCCGTGGCAAACAAATAGTATTTTTAGCATAGTCTTGTAAATCCTCTGTTTTCCTTGATTTTACTGGGTTTGCGGCACATTTTCGGCAGATTATTTTGTTCCGTTTCTTGGCATATCTTGGCATAAAAAGTTGTAAATTTGCCATCAAAAGTTGTAAAAAAAGTTGTAAATTTGAATTCCGTACAACTCGCTATTACTGAGCCTTTGATAATCGCTCCATCTCTTCTTTTGCATCGTCAAATGTTAGATGTGTATAGGTATTCAATGTAACACCTATATCCGAATGCCCCATAATATACTGAAGCGTCTTTGGGTTCATTCCTGACTTTGCCATATTCGAACAGAACGTGTGCCTACAAACATGTGGTGTAATCTTTGGCATCTGAATCTTATAAATGCCATTGTACTTCTCTACAACGTGCTGAAAGTATTTCTCCCAATGAAGGGCAACCATAGGCATATTATTCTTATCGAGATACAGAAAACCACTATAGCCATCAATCATAGGCTCCACTTTTACTTTCTTTCTCTTATCAATAATCCTATGAAAGCACTCTGCCACTTCAGAAGTCATGGGAACATCTCTGGTACCACTGGAAGTCTTGGTATCTTCAATGATATATTCCATATTTCTTTTTCGCTGAAGCTGATGCGTAACATGGATCTTCATCTCTGTAAAATCAATATCATTTATTGTAAGTCCTACAAACTCTGAAATTCTAAGTCCTGTGTGAAATAGAATAAAAAAACCTTCGTAGTATTTACTAAAATGCTTATCCTCTTCCATGAATTTTAAGAACTTACGCATATCTGCTCTAGAAATGGCTTCTCTTGTTACGCTGTCATTTACTACTACTGTCGCTAATTGGAAATCAAACGGATTCTTACGAATCAAATCATCATCTGTTGCCATTTGAAATGCCGGTCTTACGACTCCACGCACCGTATGAATGGTACTATAACCTCGACCATCTTTCTGTAATTTGATGAGCCACGCCTTTGCATCCGACTGCTTCACACGGTCAATACTCAGCTTTCCAAAAGGTTCCTTTTTAATGATGTTAATTACAAATCGATAATTAGCTTCCGTATTGTGTCGAACTCCGGTTTTTAAAGAAACATACTTCTCCACAAGTTCTAAGACTGTTGTCTTTTCTGCACCTGGAAGAATTCCTGCAAATCTGTCTTCTTCCATTTTCCTTACTTTTTCTCGCAGGGATAACTCATATTTCTTCCCTACCGGAGTCGGATCATTCTTATCCAACCTCCAACTATAGAAGTACTTTACTTCACCATTTGCATCGTTGTACTTGTACATATATCTTCCATCTTTTCGCTGGCTTTCTCCATTTCGAAGAACGCGATTCTTACGATCTCGTCTTTTCTCACTCATTATGTCTCCTTTCTCTGACACAACTTTTGAAAAAAGCCACGATACGATATGCTTAATCATACCATAAACGTGGCTTTTTCACTATCAGTCAAAACTCCTTATTGCTTTTAAAACTCTTTTTATACCACTGACGAATTATCTAAGTAACGCTCAAATAATTCCCGCTTTATTCGAGTATGCGCACCAACCTCTAATACAAAATCAGCACTTCTGTTTTCTGAAATAATCTGTCGAATACGTTTTTCCCCTATGCCGTAATACTCTGCAGCTTCCTGAATACTAAGAGAATATTTTCGCCAAAGAGGAACGCCCGCTCTTGTTCTTGAGTCTTCCATAAGCTATCCCTCCTCCCTAAATATTTCTTTTAAAATGTCATTCTTATGTTTTCCCGATGCTACGCGCTTACTCTCTACTGTCTGCATATGAATTGGTCTACACATATCAAGAATTCTGTCAGAGATTCGAGCAAACATAAGCTCCTGCTCTTTTACATTCTTTATGCTAGCCAGATCTAAATTGGTCGTAACAATCAAAGGCTTTCCAGAAGTCCATCTTCGATTAATCACGTTGCCAATATTCTGCAATGCAAACTCGGAATCCTGCTCCGCTCCTAAATCATCAATAATTAGAAGTGCATATGAATCCAACGACTTCACATATTCCTCTGCATCGAATTTTGAGATGTTGGATATTCTGGCAAAGTCGGTCATCAAAACTTTCTTTTCCTGCTCCAACAGAGCATTGGCTATAGCAGCCGCCATATAGGTCTTTCCTGAACCCAAATTGCCCCATAAAAGCAATCCTATATGTTCCTGCCTAACCTTGTCCCAGTTCTCTACATAACGCTTCGCCATAGCCATCTGAGGCACGGTTCCATCATCGTTTTCAAATGTCCAATCCCACATCCGACGATCCGTAAAGCAAATCCCTTTATTTCGCTCCACAAGCTCTATATGCTCCCGTCTGGCATGTTCCTCACGCTCACGACGAATTATCTCTTCACGACATTTACAAGTACTTGGTCGCTTATCAGATTTAAAAAACTCGTTGTATTCAGGAAGCCTTACCTCCAAAGGGCCACCACAAAGTGAACAATGTAATAAACCATCTTCTGCGACATAGCTATCCGGTATGTTTTCTCTATTCCAAAATGCATTCATCATTAAAACGTGTCCTCCCCATATTTATAAGATGTTATTGTTTCTTGTTTATTATTGTTATTAGTGGCAAGTTTTCCGCCCCATGTAGAGACAGTTTTCTTGCCCTTATACGGTCGGTTTTCCGTACATACTACGGGCGATTTTCCGACGATGCTAGTCTCCGGAACTTTGACATAAATCATGTTTGCTCGCCCCTTTGTCATACGCTTCTTTTCAATCAAACCTGCATCCACAAGCTCTCTCATGTTCTCCTTTATCGTGGTAAGACTTCTGCCCATTTCTTCAGCCAAATCCTCAAGCTTATAGTTAATATATATTCTTCCGACTTCATCCACCTTGCCATTAGTGATGGATAGATTGGAACGATTGAGAAGCTTGGAATATAAAATTGTGGCAGTGCTGCTTAGCTCACCCCCGTGAAGATCATTTGGAATGACAGAATAATTTGTAAGCTTCGTGCCCTTGGTTAAAAACTGTAATCCATCCATTATTCTTCACCTCCAAATTTTTTCTGTATTTCCTTCAGCTCATCCAAAACTCGAAAGATATCAATCTCCATCTTCTGATATTCTTTTATTGGTATCAGCCCAAGTTTCATCTGAAAGAAGATTTTCGCACGCTCTAAAAGCGGCAGCCCCTTTGCCATGAAATCTCGCTGTTCCAACTGCTGAAGTCTCTTATCGCAGTCAGTCGCAAGCGCCATAACTTTTTCACTAATACCAGCAATAGCCTTAGCAGATTCTTTGCGAAGCTCCTGCTTCTCTCGAAATAGCCTCTTCTGCTGTTTTTCATTTAGTGCCTTTAAGTCGTAATAGTGTTCCATCCAGTCTTCTGTCTCCTCCGACTGACTATGATAAAGTTCAACCCACTCTTTCATCTCTTTACATCGATAATCAAATTCCGAAAAATGAATTACTTCATCTACTAATGCTTCCAGTAGATTTACCTTCTCTGGATCTATGGAATATCGCTTTCCATCGCTGCTAATCTTTAACAAGCTGTCTCTGGCATATCGAAAGGCACTCATCTTAGCTCTGGCAGTTGACTCCGGTTTTCCACACTCATCCATTAAATATTTCTTTGCTTTATCAAAGCCGTATTCTCCTTCACCTGCCAAACTATATAAATCCCAGTGATTTCCAAGATGCTTTAATGTCTCTTCTACATTCATGAAATAAACCTCCTGCTTTTTCTCTCGTATTACATTTGGGGTGGTTTTCCGCCCATTACTAAATCGAGGACATAATTTTTCAAAATTTTTCTCTCAACATACATTTGGGTTGAAAAATCGCCCATTACTAAACCGAGAAGAATTTTCTTCATCCCTTCATCTACTATTTGGAACGAGTCAGAACTGATTACTAAAAATTCCTTATTTCCTCTCGTCAAAAGACATATGAAACACGTAGACTATGAATCTGCAGAAATTTTGCGTAAAAAAGAAGACAGGTGTTTTCCTGTCTTCAATCAGCTCTCTTCTTTAAATTTTTGTAGCAAAAAAGGAACCTGGTGCATTTACCAAGTTCCTCGTTCCAACTATTCTGATTCTAATGTAACAGACCCTGTTTTCGAAAAAAAGGTCCATTTGGGTCCATTTGGGTCCATTTGGGTTCAAATGGGCTCAATTTTATACAAACATAAAAAACTGGGGTCTTAGGGAGCCACCCTAACAAGTGTATTTTGTCAGACAAAATACGTATCTTGCAATAAATATGATAACAAGATAAAAAAGCTGTTACACTACTAATAAATATGTTCAAAGCCTTGATATTACAGCTGTTACAGGTGTTACAGCAAATAGGTAGAAAAAATAAGGTGTAACAGTAGTGTTACACTTATGTGTTACAGCACTGTTACAGCTCTATAAAAAAAATACTTATGGTCACAGTGACTACAAGTGGCTTCAAATCATTATAATCAATTATTCCATCTACTCATTAATCTCATCTAGCAGATATATCCCTCTTCTACACTGGCTCACTAATCGATGACTCTTTTGTAACCCATTCTCCCAATGAGTTCGCCCATCGTTCCGGATAAGCCGAAAAATATGATATTTGCTCTGCATCACGTTTTCTAACAAATACTGGCAGAAAGCTCCATATGATAGATGGTACACCTGCCAAAAGTAAATATAATAGTCCAAAGAATAGTGACTGTATTATGTAACCACTTATTTTTTTCAAGGACAGACACCCTGTTTAATTTCTGGTAAATTTCGAAGCTTCGCACAGCGCTAACCCCTTGTAACATCAGCCTTTCGCAGAAGTTCAACGACCTTGTCCACCATGTGGCTACAACATTCTTGAACGCATCATTTTACAATTATCTTACTATCCCCCCTTCACGGACATTCCGAATGAACCTTCCGTAACCCTGGAGTCCTCATAAATACTGCATTCTGCATAAAAACTGCGAATTGCCAACAATGTGCGGATAATCCGATACTTCACTTAAAAATCATGTAACAGGATACGCATAAAGTTACAACCGTAAATCTCCACATTATGCATCTTCCGCACTTCCTATGTCGTGCGCGTTAGGCGAGGCCTATGACCTTGATTGCTGCTGGCGTATTCTAAAAATGAGCAAAAATTAACTTCTGGTCCAGTGGACCAGAAGTCACTACCAAATAAACTTATTCACCTTCTACTCCTGTAGAGAAAAAGTACACAAAAAGCAAATTCAACTAATTAATCTCCTCAGTAAGCAACTGAGCTATGTTACCAATAAATGTAGTATAGTAAGTATAATATGTTTTATGAGTACTCTTTTCTTTTCTAAGCAAGTAATCAACAGGTTCAACAAATCTCTCTTCTCTCCCAGAATAAATATTCTTTATAAGTTTTTTTTGTGCCTCACCGCTTTCATGCGCAACATAATTTCTTATTGCCATAATATTTTCATAAGTCACATTATTATTGCTATCTGAAAAAATAACGTCAAACGGATCTTTTTCAAATATATGTTTTGAAAGTTTTTTTATCTGAGAAGGATAATCTACATATTGCTTATTTTCTGCACGCAAAAAGGCATTAAGTTGGGTTTCCGATTTAAACTCAATGCTTCTCTCAGGTAAATAACCATTTTCGGAAGCAATTCCCAAACAATAATCCACAAATAACTCTGACATAAACTTTTCAAATTGCACCCATATTTTCATTAATGCAACATCGTATCTTTTATTGTCATCATGAGATGCCCAGTCTGACCAATAAGTAATCGAATTATTGATTTCCTCAACGGTCATTTAGTTCACCCCCAAAAGCAGCATTCAAGAACTCAATTCGCTTAGTCCTTTCATTTTTGCTTGTTGTTCTAGTGGAATGGATTTTTGCAAACTCGCTGAATTCTGCATATTTTCCATATTCATTATCTTTGTCAGCAATATTACGATCATACTCATTTATGAAATCAGAAAGATAATTCTCAAAAATCTGTATATTCTTTATAATGCTTGCATTATCGAATGCTGGATTTCTAACAAAATCTATATCTTTAATTCCAAACATCTGATGATAAACAACACAGAATAATGTAAAGAAATAATTCTTATTTATGAAGCATCCCATGTTTCCATTATAGTAATCATATAACATTTCCATAACATCCATTGTCTTGATTACTTGTTCATGTATTGCTTCTGCATTGTCAAAAGATGCATCATACTTCTTATAAAAAGAATCAACCACCTTAGGAGTCTCTGATATAATTCCTTCATTTACTAAAATAACCAATGAGTTCATAAGCTCCGAATCTTTCATTCGAGAGCAATCTCTGTCTGTTATTAATCTATTAGTCAAAAGGAATTCTCTATACTCTGAAGACAATCTATATATTAGTACCTTAAAATCTCCCCAATACTTAGAATTACGAATTTCTTGGTTATTTAATACCATGTTATTTGAGTTTAATCTTGCAAACATGTCATAAATAATACCGTCATCCTTTTCTACAACTGTCTGCGCAAATATCTCATATTGTAAAAAAGCCTCTTGCATATCAGGATCAAGATCAGAATATTTACAGCCACCATATTCAGAATTGTGATTTTTTTGAATAGCAAAGTAATCCGATGCATATTCTAAAATAGCTCTTACTCTTTGTTGTCCATCTACTACTTCTCTAAAAGTTTTCTTAGTGGCAACGTCAACTTTTTGTCTAAGAAAAATAGGAGGGATTGGCAACCCTCTAACTATGGTATCAATAAGATAAGCCTTTGCGTTCTCATTCCAAACCATATTTCTTTGATACTTAGGAGATAATTCTAATTCCTGCTTATCGCTCCACTGAATTAAATCGCTTATCGATATAACTTTTGATTGTGTCTTCTGCATAACATCCTCCAACATCATTTTTTTATTCTAAGCAACTTCCTTATAACGCATATAAACATACTCGTAAATCTTCTGCCTATATTCAGATATACGTATTTCATCATAACTCTCCGGAAGTTCCATCCAAAGAGTATCTCTAATAAGATTATCAATCTCTGCTTTTGTTTCTTGCTTATCCGTCCAGTGATCCAATTCTGCGATTCTGCCTTTAATCTTCTCAAGCAAATCTACAGCAACCTTTTTAATAGCCTTGATGTCTTCCTTTGAAAGATTCTCATTAAACAACAAATCATACAAAGACAGTTCTTCGTCACTCGAAAATCCCTCACGGACATAACGCTGCTCTTCCTCGTTCATAGAATTTGCTAAGTCCATTAAATCCATGAACGTCTTCTCTATATTTGCTCTGTCCTGCTCCTGATTATATTCTTCGATAATCTTTTGATATCTTTCATAATAATCTACACGTGTAGGATTTTCTTTCAACATTGCATCTATTCGAATTTGGATAAGCTCATCCAAATCTTTTAAGACAAGATTCTTTTGTTTAACTTTTGCAAATTCCCTACGTAACAAATCAAAGTCAATTTTTGAAATGTCAAAACGTTTTGCCTGCTTGTCATCTCCAACATGCGAATCAACTTGGATATAATCACTTAAAATTCCATTAATCTGGACCATCAAATCAACGGTATCCACATGCTTCTTCTTTTTCTTAAGCTCGTCAAAAATAGCAATTATCGCATCCTTGCGTTCACGGTCAGCTTGCGATATATCATCTCTATCCAAATATTTCATCATACGTGTAAGTTCAGTAGCATAAGTTGCAAGGCGTTTTGCTGACTCCTTACTATCAGATACAGCATTTGCCGCCGTTTGTAACATACCAAGCTTTGTAAAGTCTTTAGCATATATCAAATCATTTAACTCGAAATCCTTTTCTTCCAAAAACTCTTCAGCAGAAGATATCACTTCAAGCACTCGTGTAATAAGTTCCGCCTTGTCTACTGTAGGATCAGTGTTTCTTCCGCCTGTATTTGCAGTATAATCTGCAAGAGCTTTTCTTAACGCTTTAACAATACCAATATAATCTATTATCAAGCCATTGCTTTTTCCTTCATTCACACGATTAGCACGAGCTATAGTCTGCATCAAGGTATGTGCTTTTAGTGGCTTATCCAAATACAAGCAAGATAAGCATTTAACATCAAAACCGGTAAGCCACATTGCGCAAACAAAAACCACACGTAATGGATTATCGGAATCTTTAAATTCCTTATCCAACTCACGCTTTTCCATCTTCGCTCTATGAACCTTAATATCTAAGTCCCATTTTTTGAATGTCTGGATTTCGTTTTGTTCCTGTGAAATCACAACCGCCATCTCGGTTTCTTTCATCCACTTAATCTTTCGATCTAATTCAAGAACTTCCTGCTGTGATGCAGACTTTCTTTCTTCCTCAAGTCTTTTTATTTCATCTTTCCAGTATTCTTGAACAAAGTTATACATACGCACACATGTAACTTTATTAAGGCATACAAACATCGCTTTTCCGCTCGTCCAAAGATCTGTATAATGCTGTACAAAATCTTTTGCAACGGAACGAAGTCTAGGCTCAGCAGTTAAAAGATGAATTTCTTTTTCAAATTCATGCTCTAGTTTTTCCTGTTGTTCTGCGTCTAAGTCTGCTGCTTCTATCGCATCCAATATTTCATCTGTAATCTCAGGATTATGGATATCAAGAATCTTCTCACCACGATTTTCATAATACAACGGAACTGTTGCCTTATCTTCTACAGCTCGCTTAAAATCATATATTGATATATAGCCACCAAATGTACGCTCAGTAATATTGTCACTTGATAACAATGGTGTACCTGTAAATCCAATTCTAGAAGCTGTAGGTAGTAATCCAACCATATTATCCGCAAATATACCATACTGACTTCTATGCGCCTCATCAGACATGATTATAATGTCATGGTCAGGATAGATAGGTTCTGTAGGCTTTTTATTAAACTTCTGAATAAGAGTGAAAATAAAGCTTGGATTGCCCTTTAATTTTTGTATTAAGTCATCTCCACTAGTGGCTGTAAATTGTGACGCTTTTGATTTTCCTAAAAGACCACAATTTTCAAATGTATCACTAATCTGAGTATTTAATTCTTCACGGTCTGTCAAAATAACAATCGTAGGCGAACCGGTAAACTTCCTACGTATTTTCTGTGATAAGAAAAGCATAGAATAACTCTTTCCAGAACCTTGTGTATGCCAGAAAACGCCAAGCTTACCGTCATTAAGTTTACGCGCTTCATAAGCCTTAACAGCTTCATTAACTCCCAAATACTGATGATTCCTTGCAAGAATCTTAATAGTCTTTCCACCAGAATGATCATAGAGGATAAAATTCTCCAACAGATCAAGGAAATTGTCCTTCTTACATATACCCCTAAGCATAGTTTCAAGAGCCACGTTTCCTTCGTCGCTCTCATTCAATCTCTTCCATTCATGGAAAAATTCATATTTACTTCCAAGAGTACCTACCTTTGCTTCCACACCATTAGAAAGCATAAGAAATGCGTTGTAATAAAACAGATGCGGTATTGTGTCTAAGTAATCTGTATAATTATCTGTATAGGCATTCTGCACATCTACGGAATTCTTCTTAAGTTCCACAAACAAAAGCGGAATACCATTTACAAAGCCAACGATATCTGTTCTACGACGGTACAAATCACCATGTATTTTCATTTCCTTTACTGCTAGGAAATGATTTCGTTCCATATCATCCGGATGCTGGAAGTCAATAACCATGGCTCTCTTTTCTTCTGTCTGGCCATTTGGTTTCTTTTCTGTTACCGGGATTCCATCTCGAATAAGAGAATACTTTTCTTCATTTATCTGCATTAAAGATGAAGTTGATAGATGTTTTTCAAACGTATTCTGAGCTTCTATTACCTGTGCATCTGTAATCCACGGATTGAGCGTACGAAGTGCTTTCTGAAAATAGCGCACTAAAAGAATATCCTTGTAAGAACTTCTTCCAAAAGTTCCGTTCTTCCCAAGGACTTCCTGGTTATATGCCATTTCTACTTGCCACCCCAGTTCTTCTTCAAGCAGATGTCCGGCGCTTTCTTGAACTAATATGTTTTCAGAATAATCATAGCTCATAAAAGTCACCCTCCTCCTTTATTTTATCGTTAAGACAACAATCATCATTTATCTTAATAATCAACACTACCATAACCTTCAGCAGTGTATAGTAATCTGCATTCATCGTTTTTTCATCAGTAATAATTGAATCATGTATATATCTATTTCTAATCGCTTTGCCATCACTAAATTCAGAATTATTTAATAAATAATCAAAGTATTGATACTCCGGTTTAGTCAACAACTTGTTATCAGTAACAATTTCTCCTTTACTAATCAATTCCTTAAGCATTGGAGATTTTATATGTTGCATCGAAATTACATCTTTATCATACAATTCTCTTAATATAAACGTTCTTTCTTTATTACATTTAATAATATCATTATCAAGATAAATAACCCCTCTATCAAGCAACCAGCTAATTGATTCTTGATTATAAGGTTCACAATCAGCTTTCGTTATTGTTTCATTCAATATTAATTGAATGAAAGACTCATAATTAGACGTTGTTTTTTCTGTATAGCTAAGCATATTTTGTGTAGAAAACAAAAGATTCATTTCTTTAACGATATCATCGCAATTTGCATAGCAATACTTATTTGTAATTAGACTAGGGACATCTTTTATTCGAGGTGAATCGGTAATGTATCTAAATAATTCTGTATCAATTTCTCCATCATCACAGAACATTTTATATTTACTTAATATCCCATCAATAGCAGATGCCAACGTTTTACATTTACTTAATATGCTGTCATCAGGATTAGGCATATTACAAGTAAAATTGTTAATTCTAAACTCTTCCAGCAGATAGCTTTCAAAAAACCACTTAATGATTTCCTCTATTTTAATTCCAAGCATATTCAGTTGATTAACATAGCCTGCCATTTGAATATCAGATAAAGAATCAAGCATATCAAAGGCTGTTCCCTTCTTATACATGCCTTTACCTCTAACAGAAAATAGCTCCGAAAAAGCGCTTTTTCCATAATTATTCGAGGCATATGCACATCTTCCTTGAACATCAGCATATTCAAATATATATATGAAATTATTAAGTAGTGTTGGATAATCTGTATTATTCTTTATCCACTCGGTATCATACTCTAAAAACCATTGCCCATTTTCAATTCTAGTATTCTTTGCATTTTTATATGGTCCAAATGAAACACAAAATCCATTTTTTTGCGTAAACGCAGACTTATTATTCTTCCAATAATCTGCATTTCTCTGGTTTGCAAATTTCTTCATTTTGGGAGTTATGGGCAATTCTGCTGTTTGCTTAGCATTAATTATTAACTGAAGAACATTAGGATTAACATTATCTCCATTAAGATAATCCTCAATAAGTTTAACTCTTTTTTCTACCGTAAAACTTTTGGGAATAAACACTTTTTGTTCCTTATCATGTTCTTCCAAATAATGAGAAACTATAAAGCGTAATCCATATGTTTGTTCCTGCAACAAATATGTAATCTCATCATCAAAATACTCAACAAAAGCTTTATCCTGCAATATATGAAAAGTATTCCAGCGCAGACCTCTTAATACACCACATATTTTTCCCTTCGAAATGCAAGTATAAGTCTTAAACTTATAAAAGAAATCCCTAAAGTCATCCCAATAAGTCACATAACATTCATTAAAAATCTCAACTATATTATTTTCTGTGATTTTCTTATAAAAATCATAAACTAAACTATTCAACTTTATTGTTCTATCCTTGTAACTGTTATATTTTTCTTCTGACCAATCGGGGATATCTTTAACAATTTCAAAGAATAGTTTAGTATGATATAATTCAAATACTCTATTAATATCCGTAAGATCAATTTGATTTTGAGCATAAGAATCCAGTATGGTAACCACTTTATCTTCGTCACCATGAAAACAAAATCTAGCATCAAAATAATCTTTATGTTCAAAATCCTTCAAAATAATTTACACCTCGATTTCTCCACTCATAAGTTTTGGAAGCAAATAGTCTCTCGCTTGCGACAACAATCTATTCTGTTTATACAACTCATTAATTTTATCAAAATACGGTTGTACATTCTTCCCAAATTCATTAATGATATCAATATTTGCAACAACCTCAAAACTTTCAAGTTGCGTACCACTTATATTAGGCTGAGCACTACTTGAACTTGATAACGCAACTATCTGCTCCAAAATAAATTTCTGTTTATAAAAGCAGAAAACAAAAGAGGTTGGATATAGCAATTCATCATTGGCAAATATCTTCCCAACTCGTTGATTCGTATATAAATTATCTACATCTGGAACAATTCCTATCTTACCGATAGTTGCTCCCGTCATCGCAATAACAACATCTCCCTTATCCAACTTGAAATCTGGAATTTTAGAAGTATGCTCTGGCGCTACATAATCAACAGTAGTTATATCAATAGTATTATTAACAATATCCTTGATCTTTACTACAGGATATCCTGATTCTTGCCACCATCCACTTTTAAATGCATATCCAGACCTAACCCTAAGATAATCACCTATTATTGTTCTTTCCCATCCTTCCGGCACACCATCAACAATTTTACACTCCTCATGTCCCGGAAATCTCAAATCAACAAACCATTCTTTGTAAAGACGCTGTGCAGCCTCTTCTAATAGTTTGATTTGTTTTTGGTTGTTTTCAATGAGATCATCATATACTGATAGCATATCCGCAATTTTATTTTGAATTGCTATATCAGGTGCAGGAAACTTTATTGTTGATAGTTTGTTCCATGACAGATTATCTTGTGCTGCCCCCTGCGAAATCTGCTTACAATCCTTCTGTAACATGTCAAAAGAGTATTTGATAAATTTAACATTCGATATACCCTCATATGGCTGAAACCCCATAATACTGTCTGGAAAGCAAGCGTCTATTCCTAATATTGCTGTGTCCGCAATATTGGCAGCTATGGTTATACATAAAGTTCCCGCTTCCCATAGCTTACTTTGTGATAATCCCTTATCATTATATGTACTTTCATACTCTGTCAAATATAGATTAGCAGCTTTAACATCAGCAGTTTGAACAAAAGGATATTTTCCACCAAACAACGATGCATCATTCCTTGGCCTGTGTTTTGATTTTCCTCTTGATATTGTACCAAGTTCATCTAGTGTTTTATATTCCCAACTCATTCTTCCATCTCCTTCTTCTGGAGATAAAACATCTCCTTCTGTGCTTCTATTTCCGCTTTCAATTCTTCTTCTGATGGAAGATATAGCTTGTATTTTGATGCAAAAAGCTGTTCATTATCATGAAGAACCGAATATCTTGCGATATCTTCATCTGTATCAGAACATAAAACGATACCAAGAGTTGGGTTATCATCTTCAGATTTCTTCAATTCATCATACATACGGATGTACATATCCATCTGTCCTACATCCTGATGTGTAATTTTCTTAGTTTTTAGATCAATCAAGACAAAACATTTCAGGATATAGTTATAGAATACCAAGTCAATATAGTAATCCTCTTTTTCTGTATGGATATGCTGCTGTCTAGCAACAAAAGCATACCCTTTGCCAAGTTCCATAAGGAACTTTTGAAGATTATCAATGATGCACTGTTCTAAATCCGACTCCAAATATGATGTATCTTCCTGCATGCCAAGGAACTCCGCAATTACCGGATTTTTTATAAATTCCAGTTTATTCTGATACTGACTTGTAAGCTCCTTCATTTCCTGCTCTACTGCGATTGGATTTTGTGTTTTTAACATTCTATAGTAATACTGTGTAGAAATATTTCTCTGTAATGTACGTACACTCCAAGCCTGATTGTATGCTTCATTTTCATACCATTCTCTGGCATCTTCATCTTCTACTTGTAACAGGACTCTGTAGTGCGTCCATGACAGCAACTTAGATTGTGGACTCACTGAGTCCACAATCTGAGGATACTTCTGATAGAACTTTGCAAACTTATATAAAGAGCTCTTATCAAACCCTTTTCCGTATTCCTTTGTTAATTCATCGGACAACGATGCAATGATTTCTTTACCATATCTGTCCGTACGTTCACCACTTAATTCCTCTTCCACTATTCTTTTACCAAGAAGCCAGTTTCTCATTACCAACACAGCATTCACTGATTGAAAAGCTCTCTTTTGAGCAGAATCAATAATACTTTTTACATCAGAGACTATGTCAGCTGTTTTTTCGTATTTGATTACTTCTAAATCTTGCCTATCTTTCATAGTCCCATCTCCTTCATATTCTGTGAAATTGCATCCATCAATTCATTGCTTTCCGCTTGAAGTGAAAGAAGTTCCTGATGAATCTCTGCCATTCTTTCTTCAAAGTCCACCCCATCATCTTCTACCGGTGCAACACCTACATATGCTCCAGGAGTTAATGACCAGCCTTTGTCTTCTATACTGATATCATTTTCATCTGTCTTCTTGTCATTCGTTGTATATGCAATCTTACAAAGCCCTGGGATATCCTGATATGTGCCATTACCAAATTTGCTGTAAAGCCAGTGTGCCTCTTTTACTATTTTTGCAATCTCTGTAATGTCTGCTATCTTTTCATCCCATTCTGTCTGAACACGCTTCTTATCTTTTCTATCTGCAGCCTCGACTGCTTTTTTAGAGTTCTCTTTTAATGCTTTTAGTTGCTTTTTTACAACCTCTATTCCCTCTCCAAATACATCCTCATTGACAGCATTTAATCCAGCTTCTCCAGTTTCAGAAACCAAAGTGGCAATTGTAGTTTTATATTCTTCAAGCAATGCCTGATACTTCTCTGGCTCACCCCTATAAAGCCATACAATTGCATTTAGATTCTTAAGCTGCCATTCACTCCATTCATTTAATGTACGATCGACAACTGTATAATAATTTCTGGCATCAATAAATAAGACCTTATCCTTAATAGCATCAGGTTTTCCTTTATCATAGAACCATAATGAACAAGGCAAACTCTTCGTGTAAAAGAAATTATTTCCAACAGAAATCATGACATCCACATGTCCGGTCTTAACAAGTTTCTCTCTAATATCCTTGTCACTTCCCTGGCTATCTGTAGCAGATGAAGCCATAACAAAGCCAGCACGTCCCGTTTCATTCAAATATGCATAGAAATAAGAAATCCAAAGATAATTTGCATTTCCGATTTCTTTCTTTTTATTCTCTTTTGGAACACCAAATGGTAATCTTCCCGCATTTGTAGCGGATTCTGCTTTAACCTTATCAACGTTAAACGGTGGATTTGCCATGACATAATTGCACTGTCCTTCTAGGTTATGTGCATCATGATAGAAACTGTTTGCTTCATCTCCAGACTTAATCACGCCCGTAAGTCCATGCACAGCCATATTCATCAAGCAAAGCTGGGCATTATACTCAACCTTTTCCTGACCATAAAAAGTCATGCTTGAATTAGCCTGTAATCCTGCTTCATTTACAAAATCACCAGTCTGAACAAACATTCCACCTGAACCACATGCCGGATCAAGAAGAACACCCTGCTTAGGTTCAAGAATATTAACAATCATTTTTACAAGTGACTTTGGTGTAAAGAAAACACCATCATCAGATGCAATATTCTTAGCAAATTTATTAAGGAAATACTCATAAATACGTCCAATAACATCACCACCAACCTCATCTAGTGCATTGTTATTGAATATTCTTAAAAGCTCTCCAAGCAACTCATCTGAGAAATCTGTATAGCTTTTTGGCAGAACACCTGTAAGTTGCTCACTCTGCTGCTCAACCAAATTCATTGCATTGTTTACTACTTCACCAAGACTTGCCATAGGCTGTCCATCAACATTTACTAATCTCATTGATGAAACATTTGAAGGCAAGTTAACAAGGTAACTAAACTGAGCCTCTTTAGGAAGGAACAATGCGCTTTTGGCTGCAAAGTCGCTAGCTTCAACAGGCATTTGTTTTCCGTTTCTAACGGGTCTTGTCTTTAATATTTCCTCTTCAACCATCTTAAATCGGCTATATGCATATCTAAGGAACAGCAATCCAAGCACAGGCATGCAATACTGATTTGATGTTAATTTTGAACCTGCACGGAGTAAGTCTGCAGATTCCCATAAGTCTGATTCAAGTTTTTTTATACTTCTGTTATCCATATCATAATCCTAACTTTCTATATTTTGCTGTGGGCATATAATTGTCCCATCCTATTTTCAATTTTAATCTTTATCCTGTCCCATATTGCGGACTCGTCTCGGATCATCCGGCTTTTTTGCATTTTTAGGCACAAGCCATGTATTGGCAGCAAAGACAGCACCTTCAATCCTGCCTTCTCTGCACAATGTTGTAACCCGACGTCTTGATATATCCCATATTTTTGCAATTTCTGATGTAGATACATACTCCATAACAAATCCTCCAAAAAGGTTGTAAAGTTGACTATTCTAGTATATTCCTTCTGAGGAATAGTTTCAATAAAAATAATAGGAATGTAGACCTATTTACCACATTCCTATCATTCCTTACGTTTGATATCATCTTTATTTCTCTTGACATTAATCCCATAGAAAACTATAATTTAAATACTTGTTTGGAGGGTATTCGTATCCTCAAATATGTCCCCTTGAGTGTTGGTAGCGCTCGAGGGGATTTTTTATTCGTCTACCCATTCCATTTCCTTTTCACATTCCCAGAAAGTTTTTCCATCAAACAATGGTTCTTTTAGAAAAGCATCCAAACTCGCAGGACGATCCAATCCTTTTACACTCCATAAAACGGATGCTGTAGGTTCCCACTGCTGCAGTTCAAAGTAATATGTCCCATCATCCAGATTGTATCCTTGCGAAAAATACTTTTTCCCATGATAGACGTATATAACCTCTTCACCATCCAAGAGTTTTTCAACAAACTCATCAATATTTCCATTAATCATAGTTCAGCTCCTTT
>Ga0326512_10001045_pt1 | contig 22338 bp, 49 predicted proteins | sample 1_2617_0518_D_FD_203652 | JGI IMG/M metagenome (GOLD analysis project Ga0326512, IMG submission 203652) | Bovine rumen microbial communities from UC Davis, California, United States - 1_2617_0518 | ecosystem: Host-associated > Mammals > Digestive system > Stomach > Rumen | place: USA... | reverse complement strand
CAACATTCCGATGTTGGTTGAGGCGGCGGTCACTTTGATTGTTGGCTTAGCAGAAGGGCTTATCAATGCGTTGCCTATCCTTTTGAAAATGGCTCCGCAGATTATTGAAAGCCTTGTCTCGGCACTTATCGGGGCAAGTGAGATGTTAGTCTCGGCGGCTATCCAAATCATCTTGGTCTTGGTTGATGGCATTCTTGAAAACCTGCCGACCGTTATCAAAGCGGCGGTTGAAATCGTCACGAGCATTGTTGGCGGTATTATCAAGTCGTTCCCGCAAATCGTAAAAGCGGCAGGCTCTTTGATTAGAACCTTTACGCAAACATTAGGTTCGTTCAAGTGGGGCGACATTGGCAAGAACATCATCCAAGGCATTGCGAATGGTTTGTCTAATGCAAAGAAAATCCTTGTTAATGCTGTCAAGGATGCGGCAGGCGGTGCGCTGAAAGCAATTAAAGCGTTGCTTGGCATCCATTCCCCGTCTACGGTATTCCGTGACCAAGTCGGTAAAAACATGGCACTCGGTCTTGCAGAAGGTTTTGAGGACAACATGCCCGACTTGGGTGCGTCTCTAGCGTTTGATTACAACATTCCCGAGTATGAGACAAGCTACAAAGTTGATATGCCCGAAAACACGGTGGATGCAAACACAAGGCTGTATTCCATGCTCAATGAGTTTTTCCCTGTATTGCTTGACGCTATTGCGGAGCAGAAAGAAATCTCTATTGATGGGCGCAAAGTTATCAATTATGTAGACTCGGAACTCGGCAAAAAATATGCACAGAAAGCGAGGGGTAACTAATGGTTAATGGCACGACGCATGGTATCACTTTTGGTAACTACCATTCCATTGAGGACTGGGGTCTGTATTTAACCAGTTACCCTATTGTTTCTCCCGCAGAGGTAAAAGAAGATTACAAAGACATTGAGGGCAGAGACGGTGCTTTAGACTTTACTGAACAATTCGGCAGGGTGTTCTTTTACGACCGCAGTTTTGATTGTGAGTTGACGATGCTCGACGAGCGCGAGGACTGGGAGTGGAAATACTCGCAAGTCCAAAATGCAATCCACGGGCAGAAGATGCACATTACGCTCGACAATGATAAAAGTCATTATTGGGAGGGGCGATTGACTGTTTCCAATTGGCAACCGAAACGAGCAGATGGCATTATTTCTATCCACGGTAGAGTTGGAGCGTACAAGAACGACACTTATTCCAGTCTTGATGATTGGCTGTGGGACCCCTTTGATTTTGAACATGACATTGTGAGAGATTATGGGCATATCCCCGTACATGGTAAAGTTTCCACCACGATTGTGGGGTCTAGAAAGCCCGTACAGCCTGTTTTCATGGTTAAGACAGATAGCGAGATTATTTACTCGCATGTGTCCGAGGATGAGCGTACAGGCATTATTAACGGGGTTATCTTGAGAAATGGAAATGTTACTTCTCCCGATATTACGTATTATGAGGGAGAAATCAAAGTCACGCTTGAGGGTGAGGGTGAGGTTTCCATCTTGTACAGAGGGGGTTCGCTGTAATGTATTCGATTTTGGCAGATGGCAACCTTCTTTGGCGGTCTGATTATGAGGGGTACGAAGTTCTCAACCCTACGTGGGAAATGGAATTGAACAAGGCGGGGTCGCTTAGGTTCACCCTGCCTCCGTACCATCCTTATTATGGGAAACTGCAGAAATTGAAATCCACAATTGACCTTTACGATGGTGGGGAATTGCTGTGGCGAGGTCGGGTGCTGTCCGATGATGGCATTGACTTCGATGGCATGAAAACCGTTTATTGTGAGGGTGCTTTGAGTTTCCTTGTTGACAGTGTTGTGCGTCCCTATGATTGGAAAAGTTCGGTTTCTGATTACTTTACTTTTTTGGTTTCTCAACATAATGAGCAGGTGGAAAAGAGCCGACAATTTAGAGTTGGCAAATGCACCGTGACAGACCCGAACAATCTGATTGTGAGAGCAAACAAAAATTACCCCGACACTCTTAGCGAGATGGAGGACAAACTACTCGGCTTGTTAGGTGGGTATCTCACAGTTACATTTGAGGGTGGAGAAATGGTTTTGAATTACCTTGCCAAATCGGGAGACAGGTCTGAGCAGGTCATTACATTCGGCGATAATTTGGTAGACATTACGCAGTATATTGATGCGTCCGAGGTTTACACAGTTATTGTGCCGATTGGAGCCACTTATGAGGTGGAGGTGACTAAAACTGTCTAAGACATACCAAGATTTCTATAACCGATACAATGGAAAACGAATTGACCAAGACGGCAGTTACGGTGTCCAATGTGTTGATGGATTTAAAGTCTTTTGTGTGTGGGCAGGCATTGGTGCTTACCCTGCGGGTGGTACTGCTGATAAGTATTGGTATCGCCGACACTCAAATGGTTCTGCAAAGCATTTTGACTTTATCACAGGTTCTTCGAACTTCCGCAACGGCGATTGGGTTATGTGGGCAAAAGGTTCGAGGAGCCACCCGCATTCGCACATTGCCATGTATTACAACGGCAAAGAGTTCGGCGAAAACCAAGGTGGTAACAGGCAGTTCCGACTTATCAATGGTCACTTTGGCGATGCGCTAGGTGCTTTCCGTTGGAAAGGGTGGGGGACAGTTCAAACTAGCAAGCCCAAACAACCCACATCTAAGCAAACCACAAAAGCAACGGCTACTCCAAAGAAAACCGAGACAAAAGATGTTGACCCCGAAAATAATACGGTATCAACTGAAAAGATTGAGAAAGAAACCGTACAATACAGGACAGACATTAAGTCGGTCAACGCGGGTAAGGATTATTTGGAAAGTCCCGAAGGCATTAAGTTGTTCGGCAGGATTTCAAAAGCAGTTGTGTGGGATGATGTTACCGTGCCTGCAAATTTAAAGGCAAAAGCACAGCAAGCCTTAAATGAAGCGGTAGCTATGGCTATCACGCTTGAAGTGGCGGCGGTTGATGCAAGCCTGTTAAAGTTTGACGTTGACCATTTTCGTTTGGGTGAATATGTCGAGGTTGTTTCTCCTCCGCATGGGTTAGATACCATGTTGAGGCTGAGCAAGTTCTCTATCCCGTTGGACAAACCGCAAGATGCAAACTACACGTTCGGTGCGGCTTTCTCCGCCATGACCGAACAGCAGGTAGCACAACAGCGTGAGGCTTACAGGGTGGCTGATACGGTGCGTTCTATGAATGTAACAGTAAATGAGATTACACCCGAAAAGCAAAAAGAGGAAAACCCACAAGATACGTCCAATAGGTCGGTCGAGTGGATTGAAGTATAAGGGGGTTGGTTATGGCAACCGTTTATGACATTGAAACTGCTCTCGAAATGATTTTGGAGGCGCAACACGGCAAGGATATGCGGCAAGCAATCCACGACGCAATTCACGCTTGTTTTGATGAGGGCGGTTCGGGGTCTATTGACCTTACAGCAAGAGAAGGAATCCAAAACTTGACTCTTGCAACCGAGGCGGCACTTGCAGAAATGAACCTGCACAGCGGTCGCACGAAATTGATTGACGAGCAAACCGTTGCGGCGGCTACTGAAACAATCACGTTGCCGAAAGCATTTAATGAGTTCGACAGATTGTGGGTACACATTGCAGATGCTCCGTTGACAGATGGGACAAGCGCAACCGCTCATGAGTTGAGAATTAACAACTACAAGTTGCCGATTTATTTGCCTAGTTCTAGCACTAACAAAACCACGGTTGATGTGTTCTTTGATGGCATTACGAGTAACAGCGCAATTTGTAAGATTGTTAGCGTGCCGTTGGCGTCGGGCGGGGCATCGTCCACAAAGATGTTTGTAATTGATGAAATTTCGTTGCCTGCTACCGATGAAAGTTCCACGGCATTGAGCATGGCTACAAGGGTCATGAAGTTGATTAACTGTGCTACCGCCAAGGTTTCTGTTGTGGGTTATGGAATGAAGTCCATTGACAGCGGAACGGCTAGTGGCTTAGTCCGAGATACCGATGGCATTGTCCATTTTGTGTGAGGTGATTAGATGAGATTTCAAAGACAGGCAAAAGAGTTGCCCTATGCGATGAATGTCATTTTTATCGGTGACAGCTACGGTACTGGATATGGGCTTTCTAACACGTCTAACAACTGGATTGATTATTGTGCCAACATTCTCGGGGGCGCAGGCGGTTATCGTGGGTTCTCATACAAAAAGGCGGCATCTAATGGCGCAGGGTTTGCAGTCGATACCGCAGAAAATACGTTCTTGGCTCTCCTGCAATCCATTACCACGGTAGGAGATGAAAAGAACCTTGATGTTACTGACATCGTGGTTTGCGGTGGTTGGAACGACGGCAAGAAAGATGTTTCGTCTGCTATGCAAGCATTCAAAAATTATTGTGTCCAAAACTACCCGTTCGCAAAAATCCACATCGGCTATGTGGCATGGGAACGTTCCGCAAAAACAAGCGGAGCAAAAGTCACCCGTGCTGAGGGCTTGACAAATTACATTCGTGAGGCTACCTCAATTGGCATGATTTACATGTCGAACATTGAGTATGTTTTACATGATTATGCGCTCCTGCAAAGCGATGGTTTCCACCCGAATGCAAATGGGTGTTATCGAATTGCGGCTCAAGTTGCAAACCATTTGATGGGTGGGCAGATTGATTGCATTGACGGCTACAGAGAGTTTACACCGACGTTTGTGAGCGGGGTAAATCCAGACAAGCAAGACGGTGGCTACTTCACGTGGAGACACAATAACATGTCGGGATTTTGGTTTAACGCTACCGCATGGACATTCGACAGCGGTGTGGACTTCTCGTCTCACCCTGCCGATGATGGTAACGGTGTCGGTTGGAAACATTTATTTGACATTCCCGATGGACAGTTGATTGAGGGCAACAATGCGAATGGCGGAGTCAAGATTTGCTTGCCAGCCGCCTACACGATTGGCAATACTGTAACAACGGCTATGACATGGATTGAATTGTGGAACCACGATGGCGTTACTGGCGTTTTCATTTCCCCGTATGTCGTTGGCGGATATGCCACCGAAACTGGAGCGGGCTTCAGGCCGTTGCAAGGCGTCACACATGTCATGTTCAACGTGAGTTCTATCACGATGGATTTGCAATCCCTTTACACTTGAGGTGAAACATGGAAATTAAAAGAGTAAAAGCCAAGGACAAAACAGATGGCAAAGTAAAAGTGTTCTCGATTGCCACAGCTACGCAAGAGCAGGTCAATACAGCTTGCTCTGAATGGCTCGATGAACACGGTGCTACCATGACAAAAGATGCAAATGGTTATGTAAAGTTAGGAGGGACTGCAAATGGCAATTGAACCGATTAAGGGATTTTATGTGCATGATGAGGCAACCGATACCGATGGAGTGGCGAAGGTTGCGCCCGAAGCTATCGAAGGCGGTTTGTACATTGACGGCAATGGCGGTCTTCATTTCGGACAACCGTCTGAGTAAAAGGAGGAAATAAAATGCCTGATAAAATTGTAAACCATTTTGTATTGGCTGATGGGAGTACAGCAAGGTATGATGCTGGCTCTCTTATCAATATTGATGAAACTGTTTCCCTTGCTGGCTATGCCCCAGATGCAAAAGCGGTTGGTGACAAAGTTACTGAGTTAAAGAGCGAATTAAGCGATACCGAGGATTGGCTTGGTTATCCTAAAAATCTGTTTGACGCAAGGGATTTAACAGTTTCAAACACAAACAACTGGTCGATAGATTCCGCCACAAAAACAAGTGTGACCATCACTCACAAAAACACATACGGAACAGGTAATCCAATTGATGTTCTTGATTTTCCGACAGGCAAATATACATTCCACGCAGATTATTCATTATCTAGCACATTGTTTTCACTTCGCAGAAATGGCTCTTGGGTAAAGGCACTGGCAGATGGTGCTGAAATCGAAATCGATTCATCTGATACGAACGAGATATATTTCAGCAGTTCCGTAGAAGGAACTTATACAATTACAGAGATTTCAGTTGTTGCAAAAGAAGAATCTAGTGGAAAAATCCATATTCTTGAAGATGCCGCATCAACCAACGCGGCGAAAATTGCTGACCTTGAGGAAGGATTTAACAGCATAGCAACACCTTCCATTGAACCGATGGACGGCACTGAAACACAGGAAAGGGCGATTCGTGCAAATGGAGGAATTTATCCTGCCGGGTCGAATAACTATAGAATTTCCAGATTCAGCGTATCTCCCGGAAAAACATACTGGATTACAGCTACCACTAACTGGGGTAATGCACTGTGGTGCTACTATGATAGCAATGATTTAGTGGTGGAAGTTGGTACTGTATCAGCAAGCACATCTGATGACACAACTATTACAGATAGAGAAACTACTGCACCTGCCGGTTCTGCATTTCTTGTAATCGCATATAACCCAACTGTTAAAAATGGTGCGGTGAAAACACAAACCGGGTATACGATTGAGACGGCATGGCGTGGAAAGAAGTGGGTATGCGTTGGCGATTCGTTGACGGCAGAAAACATCCGCACAACTAAGCATTACTTTGATTATGTGGCAGATGTCACAGGAATTACCGTGGTAAACATGGGATATTCCGGAAGTGGGTACGCACGGCTTTCGAACGAAAATCATGCTTTTTATCAGCGCATATCAGACTGCCCAACAGATGCGGATGTGGTGACTATATTCGGCAGTTTCAACGATATTGGGGCAGGTCTGCCGCTTGGAACGGTAAACGATACAGGGACGGATACTCTTGCTGGGTGCATCAATACCACCATTACCAACCTTCAGACCGTCATCCCACTTGTAAACCTTGGAATTGTTGCACCCACACCTTGGGCAACTGCTGTTCCGGCTACCAGTGGCGAAGATTTCAACTATGTCGAAATGATAAAAGCAATCTGTGCGAAGAGGTCAATCCCATATCTTGACCTTTGGAGAGAATCCAATCTCAGACCGTGGGATGCTGATTTCCGTGCGCTTGCATACAGTAAGGATGACGGAAACGGAACGCATCCTGACGAAGAGGGTCACAAAATCATCGCGCCTAGGTTTAAAGCTTTCTTAGAAACGCTACTTATTTAATGTTGACGCTTGTTACAAATTATCGTATAACCATATTAAAGGAGCGTGAACATATGAATGACCCCTTGTCCGCACCCTACAACAAAACCAAAGGCGACAAATATTATTTTCCGAATGAGGTGATCACATGACAGAGTTTGAGAAATATTTCGTGTCGAAAGACTACGGCGGTTACTCGACTTGTATCCACGATGGCAGTCTGAAGAATCCGTGGTACAAAGGCTCGGTGCTGTCCAACTGCGTGGGCTTGGTATGGGGCTTGCTCAACTTGGTTTACGGCACGAGAGAGAACTTTGTCCGCATCAGCGGTAATGCAAATCAGATTTACCCGAAAGCACGACCGAACGGAACAGGGTGGCTGACCGACCCGAATCCGAAAACATTTGGCATCGCCTGTTATGACATCGGAGATTGTGGGCATGTGGTGTTCTTGCTCCATGTGTGGTCTGACGGTCAAGCAGTTGGCATTGAGTCCAATTATTCGGGTAACATGAGAAATGGACTTGCGCTCCGTATTAAGTACGGCAACCCGAGGAAGTGGTACAAGAACTACCAAGGGTGTGTCCGTGGTCTGACGAAATGGTTTAAGTGAGGTATGAATTATGCAATGGACGAATGAAACATGGTACAGAGTTGTTAGAACGTTTATTCAAGCATTGACGGCTACTCTTAGTGCGTTGATTGCACAGGGCGCATTTCAAAGCCCTGTGGTCACTACGGTGGTCGGAGCAATTGTGCTGTTCTTGTCTACTGCTCTCATGAATTTGGAGCAAGTTCCGAACGGCAAGCCTGCAGACGCTGAAATTGACAGCGGAGAAGTAGAGGGGTATAATAACCAAGATGAGTGATGCAACCGTACAGCTTATAGTTGCCCTGCTTACGGTTCTCGGTGCTTTAGGTTCTGCATATTATGGAGCCAAAAAAGCAGGCGATGTAGCAGAGGCAAAGCAGGATGCTCGAATAGAGGAAACTAAGTTGCTTGAACAAGTCCATCATGAGCAAACCATCGAGGCGATTGAGCGGTTGGAAAAGAAACAAGACCGATATAATAACCTGCAAGAACGCACGCATGAGTTGGAGACAAAGGTCGAAGTATTGGAGGCAAAATATGGAACATGAGCAAGTACCCTACATTGTGTATAAGGCAGAAAAGATATTGTTCTCAAAATTGCATTGAAAATGCATAAAAATATGCACTCCCACTTCATTGTGGGGGTGCTTTTGTTTTGCCATAATTTAGTTGGTGATAGTATGACAGCGTATGTAGATAAGTTGTGCAGGCTCGGCATCCCCGCGTGTAGTGCCGTTATGATTGTGCAGGACTTTTTGAAAAACTGCAGGCTATCCCGAACAGTTGCCCCGATTGTTTTACGTTCGCAGACTTCGCAAGGGACAACCCACGAGGGACGTTTGTGCTCGGAACAGGTTCGCATGTTGCCACAGTAGTTGATGGCGACTTATATGATAGTTGGAACAGTTCAGATGAAATACCCGTATTTGTATGGTACAAAGGAGGCTAAAACATGCCGTATTATGGACAAAATTACATGTATGGTTATCAAAATCCGCAAAACACTTATCAAAATTTGCAAGGTGGTTATCAAACTCCGCAAAATGGTTATCAAACTTCGTTTGTGCATGTTCAAAGTGAGAACGAGGCTCGGTCTTACCCAGTTGCCCCAAACAATAGTGTGACCTTTATTGACGAGAACCGACCCTACCTGTACACAAAGACAGCCGATGCGTCTCAACTGGGTGGTAGCAGATTTGAAAAGTACCGCCTTGAAAAAGAGGCTACAGAAGGCTCTAATAGCTTTCAAGAAAAGCAGTATAATGTTTCGGACTTTGCCACAAAACAGCAAATAGAGGCATTAGAGAAGAAAATAAGCGTATTGGAGGAACGATTGAATGAACCCCGTGTTAAATCAGAATATCATAAGCCAATTTCAGACGTTTATGAGCAACCCCGCTCAATTCTTAATGAGCCGAAAACTTAACATTCCGCAACAATATCAAAACGACCCGAAAGGGGCAGTACAATATCTGCTCAATTCGGGTGCTATGACACAAGATGATTTAAACCGATTACAGGGAATGGCTCAAGATTTTGAAAAGATGCTTAAATAAATGGAGCGACCCTCGGTGGAGTGAACCGAGGGTCATGGGGTAAAAGAAAATGAGGTTCGGGACTTTACGTCCCACAGTTATTATAGCACTAACCTAGCTAGGGTGCAATAAATTTTAAGTGAGGTATTAGAAAAAGGCTTGGCAAATGTGTTGCCTGCCCTTGATGAATTGTTAGACGCAGTACAAGTGTACAACCCAAAATTGTATAAGAGTTTCTTGCGTAAATTGTAAGAGAAAGACCGTTGGCACAAGCTGGCGGTCTTTTTTGTGACTTGACATTTAATATCTTTTGTGATATAATGGTATTACAGTAAGAGATTGCTGTATACATTGAAAATTGAACAGGAGGTACTACTATGTACGAACTTAGCAGAAATGAAAAGTACGCAATCAAATGGTTCCAAGACAACGGCTATGAAGTCGAGGTCAAGAAACAATGGAACAGCAAGACCATCCTGCACATTGAGGGGCAGGGCTTGGATTTTGACTTCGAGTTAATGAGTGGTATTGAAAACATCAAGGCTTACATGAAGTGGGTCGGGCACGATTTGGATATGCGACACGAACTGCTCGAAGTGGAAAAACAGGTATGACAGGAGAGCCACCCGAAAGGGTGGTTTTTCTTTGTCCAAAAATATTTCAAAAAAGGTATTGACATTATACCGAAAAGGGTGTATTATATAGGTGTAAGGAAGAAACACTTCCACGTAATTTACAAAGGCAAGGAGGCATAAGCATGAGACACTTAGTGCGTGAAACCAAGTATTACGTTATCTATGGAGGAAGAACGGAACTGGCAGTGTATAAAACGAAAGAGATTGCAGAAACTATGTACTATGCATATATGAATTCCGTTAGCAACGGGTGGATTGAAATCAACGGACACGTCACAATGAAAGAAGAATGGAGATAACAGGAGGTACAAACATGAAATATTACGTCAACAGCAAGAACAAGTTCGGTAAAACATTCGAGGCTCCTAACGACATGGTAGCCGTAGCTTTCGGAGAAGGTTACGGCTACGCAAAAGGGTGGGAATGGTTCAGAGTATATTGCAGGGACACAGGCAAAATTGTTGTTTGTTGGTTAGATGTGAGAGAGCCGAAGAAATACAAGATGCTCGACCAAGACTTTATTGACTGGCAGAAAGAACTTTTCAATGCGGAGGTGTGAGTATGACTTGTTACATCGTATTTTATTATCATGGTGAGGTTGTCTGCGGACTTTGGAAAGATGGAGTGGACAGAGCAGATTGTCTTATGAATGCAGAATGGGCATTGATTTGCTCCGATATTGATTATGACAATTTTTTGATTACACGGGAGGTTTACAATGAGATATATTGATTGGTGCAAGAAAGACCCCGACGATGAGCGCAAAATCAACTATGTGTTCACGGAGTGGAATGGGAACAAGCAGTTCTTTACAAGTGAGGATGAGGTCACACCGATGTGGATTTTACGTCTGCAGGAGGCACGAGTACAGCGCATCCGACTTGTCGGGAATGAGTGGTACGTACAGCTTGAAGAAATCTGCTAAAAATATTTGAAAAAGTATTGACTATATACGCAAAAAGGAATATTATATAATTGCAGACAGGGAAATGCATAGTAGTTCAAGGCAAGAGCCGAATGAAAATGATGCAACCCACAAAAATAACTTTATGGAGGTAAAAGAAAATGTTCAAAAAATTTATCAAGAGAATTATTGAGGCTGAAAACAGAGAGGACGCAGTACAGAATGTGTTCTACGGAGCAGATGGAATTGACATGGCTTTTCAGCATGACAAAATCACGTGGGCAGAACACCAGATGCTTTTGGCTCTGATTGAGAAAATGGCTTAACAGGAGGTACAAGAAAATGAAAGTTAGAGCAAAGGTAGTTTACAAGGACGAGACACACCGCAGGCTTGAAGGTCACCTTGAGCAGATGTTCAGAAGCCTGCAGAGGTTTATGAACAGAGGCGATAGGGTAACCGCCGTTTATGTTCACACGAAAATCATGGGTATTGCGTGGGCTATGTTCATGGCAAACTGCATCTCGTTTGACCGTTTTCATTATATCGAGAACAGAGCAAATAAGGTAATGGGGTGGTAATATGAGATACAACATTGATGGATATTTCAACAAACCGACTGTGGTGAAACTCAAGGCAATTATTGAGAATGAAACATACCTTGATTTCCACTTCGATTATGCAAACGCAGGAGCGAACAATTATGTGGCATGGGTCGAGAGCGACCGAGCCGAGACGCAGAAAGAATTGAAAGAGACGTTCCTGTGGTTTGTGCTCAACGAACTTGCAGACTATATGAACTAGGGGGGCAGAACAATGAAACTCAAGATGGAAAAACGAGGCATGGACTTTTTCAGAAACGAGCAGGAATGGAGCGACTGCACCAACCATCGGCTGTTCATGCTTGAGATTGAGGATAAGGATGGCAAGATGGTGTGTGGAGACTTCACCCACGGAGCACGGTACGATTTTTCGGGGAAGAAACCGAAACTGCTCGATAATGAAAAACAGATGTTTGCTCACCTGCAGTATGAGGATGAACAGGGCAATTGCTGGGGGTATGAGGCTTACAGAAAGACCACCGAGTTCCCGTACTATGGCAAAGATTTCACCCTTGCAAATATCCTCGACTATGTGAATGGCTTTTCCAAAGAACATTATGATGGGGTAGAGTTTGTCTGAAAGGGGTTTTACATTTTAGTAATGGAGTTGTATTATTAAGATGTAAAAATCCCTTTAAGGGGCATCTAGGAGCGTTTTATGACGATTTACAGAGAAGTATCTGACGGTTGGTTCACTTATTACTACTGCGGGGTCTGCGGGAACAAGGCTCTGAACCGTCCTAAGGTTTGCCCAAAGTGTGGGCGAGAAATCGACCAAACCGTAAAAGGTTTTATTGACTTTATGGTTGAGGTCTAGTATAATTAAATAGCAGGCACGGTGGCGGTCGTGTCTTACAACCGAATATCGTGTCTGTTAGAAGTGTTTGCTAGGTAGCCGCCACTACCGAGCAGGCACTTTTCTATTTTGGAGGGGCAACATGTCAAAGGTAATTGATGGAAATTTTGTCGTAATACAATCTTGGATGCTCAAAGAAATGAAACTCAAAGGTAACGAGTTACTTGTTTATGCAATCATTTATGGGTTTAGCCAAGATGGGGAGCAGGAGTTCACAGGGAGTTTGCAGTACCTTGCAGATTGGACTAACTCAACCAAGCAGGGGGTAATAAAGAACCTCAACTCTTTGATTACCAAGGGCTATATTGAAAAGCACGAGAGTTTTGTAAATGGGGTAAAGTTCTGCTCCTATAAATCTGTTAATGGTATTAAACAAAGTTTAATGGGGTATTCAACAGAGTTTAATGAGGGTAGTAAACAAAGTTTACCTAATAATATAACTAATAATATAGATGATAATATTGATATATCTAAGCCAAAAACAGTTGGCACATTGATTAATGATTATACTGATAATGAGGATTTGCAGAAAGCACTCATGGATTTTGCCAAGATGAGAAAAACCATCAAAAAGCCGTTGACGCAGAGGGCGATGGAACTCTTGTTCGATAAACTTGATAAATTGGCTACCGATGATAACACCAAGATTGAAATCCTCAACCAGTCTATTATGAACAATTGGCAAGGGGTGTTTGAGTTGAAAGAAACCAGAAAACAGAGCAAGCCTATACCGCAGAAAAAAGTCAGCAACATAGACCATCATATTGCTAACTATGACAGCCAAGCATATAGGGGCAGAGCCAATTCAGCAGAGAATTATGTGTACAAGAAAAAATCTTGAAAAAGGTATTGACTTATATTTGAAAAGGTGTATAATATACTTGCAAGAATAAATTGATACCACGCAGGAGGTAAAAGAAAATGTTTAAAGAGTATGCAAATGAATTGAAAGAAATCTTTGAGGAAATGCAACAGGAAGTTGTCAGCAGAGACCTCGAAATGAATGAGATTGCCAACACCGAAAAAATCATTGATGGCGAGTTCGCAAGCGGAGCAGTTGAGGATTACTACAACGTACTGCAGGCAGAAATGGATGTTTTTGTCGATGCTTGCGGATGGCTCGAAAATGCAATCCAAGCACTTATGGAGGGGTGATAACATGCAGTTTCTTTATTATCTTTTAGGGCTTATGGCTTTTGTAGGCATTGGGCAGTTCGTTGAGGACATCATTATTCAGATTGTTAAACACATCATTGAAGAAAGAGGGACTAAGAAATGATTACTTATGACGTTATTGCAAAAGCAAACGAAACCATCAACAAGACAGACATCAAGGGCAAACCGTATGCGGAGGTCTTTCAGCGTGTAAATGCTTTCCGCATGGTTTATCCGCAGGGTACGATTGAAACCACGATGATGGATTATGGCAACGGGGTGTGCGTTATCCAAGCCACGGTAAAAGATGGGGACAGAGTTCTCGCTACTGGCACGGCTTATGAGAAAGAGGGTTCTTCCTACATCAACAAAACGTCCTACATTGAGAATTGCGAGACTTCGGCAGTCGGCAGGGCGCTCGGCATGGCAGGGTTTGGTATTGACACTTCTGTTTCTAGTTTTGAGGAAGTCGCAAATGCAATCGTACAGCAGGAAGTCCATCAGAAAATCGACAAGATTTCCAAGTCTTGTTATAAGGAAGGCAAGCCGAATGACGATGCAGTTAATTTCGTGCAGGCTTTCCTTGATGAGAATGAAACCGAAAAGTTGAAAGACCTCACGGCTGACCTCGCAACGGTTCTCCTGTATCTCATGACAAAGGCAGGATATTGTGAGGGGTAATAAGCAAAAATGTCTCCAATGGCTGAGTAATCAGCCTGCGGGGACATATGAGGTCAAACTTTTCGATAAGCGGTCACTAAGCCAAAATTCCTACTATTGGGAATTGCTCTCACAGCTAGGCGAGATTGTGGGCAAAACCAATGATGATTTGCACATGGAAATGTTGCGAGACTATTCGACAGCGAGAATGATAGCTTGCAAGGATTATGTTAATGTCCATGATTTTGTGAAGTATTGCGAGCAGGATTACATTGACGAAGAACAAGGGGTGGTGTATTGGCGATGCTATAAAGGCTCCTCGGAAATGACTAAAGCGGAGTTCAAGCGGTTGTTGGATGGGGTTATACAGGAGTGCCAAAATTGCGGTATAGAGACAATGACTCCCGATGAAATAGCGAGGTTACGAAGATGAAATGGAGAGTACAGCAGGAGCCCGACAAGTGTTATTTGTGTGAGGCTACCGACCAACCGTTGGACATGCATCATGTATACGCAGGCTCGAACAGAAAGAAGTCTGAACAATATGGATTGACCGTTTATCTGTGTCACGACCGTTGCCATATATTTGGGGTAGATGCGGTGCACATGAACCGTGAGACAGATTTGTATTTGAAAGACAAGGTTCAACGGATTGCAATGGAGCATTACAATTGGACACTTGAGGATTGGCGAAAGTTATTTGGAAAGAATTATTTGAGGTGAAACAATGAGCAATTATGAAGTTGCGGCAAAACTTATAAAGAAGCACTTCGACTCTGCGGATTGTGGTTTATTTGATTGCCGAAACATTGCAGGTGACCCAATGGAAGTGTTGTATGATAATGGAAATTTTAGCGTAGAAATTTGTTACGGCTATGCCTATTTTGAGGTTTTTGGTCTTTCTGATGAGGAATTTCAAAAATTATCAGACCTTTATCAAGAATTGCGTGAGGGGGAATATGAAGAATGAGCCCACAGCAGAGAGCAATTATCAGATTTTTGGCTAACGGAAACACGTTGACCGATTACGAATGTACAACGAAACTGCATATTTGCAAATTGACCACGAGGGTGTCCGAACTCCGTGCCGATGGGTGGAATATACCGCATTCGGAAGAAAAAAACGAGTACAATGCGGGGCACCATTATCGGTATCACATGAGTGCAAACGATATGGAAAGATATTATAACGAGGTGGCAGTATGATTAATTGGACAGCAGTAATTATTACTTTAATTGTATGCGCAACGATTTGCGTTATTTCGATGGGAGGCAAAAAATGAACAATATTGACATTATGGGCAGACTTACGGCTGACCCCGAATTGAAAACCACACCGAGTGGAAAAGCTGTCACGACTTTTTGTGTGGCAGTACCAAAAAATTACAGCCGTGACGAGAAACCGAATTTCATTGATTGCGTGGCATGGGAAAAGCGAGCTGAAACCATCTGCAAGAATTTCCGCAAGGGCAAGATGATTGCTATTAGTGGCGAACTTGAAACACGCATGTATGAAGATAAGCATGGCAAGTCCCGAAAAGCCGTTGAGGTGCGAGTAGAGAAGTTTTTCTTTTGCGGTGATAAAGATAATAAGGAAACTACAAAAACGGCTGAAACAGGCGCAGAGAGCGGTTTTAGTGCCGTAGAAATGGAGGACGAACTTCCGTTTTGACAGGTAACGAATTAAAAGAACTCCGAATGAGCAGAGAATGGAGCAAAAACAAGACAGCAGAAATGTGTGAAATCCCTGCCACAACTTATAAACGATGGGAACAAAAGGGGGTTCCCGACAATCGCCTGTATCTGATTTATCGGGGGTTCGGCATCAAGCCAACTCCCGAGATACAGGCAGAGGGCTACATTGACGATGTTCCTCGTGACCAGTTCGGCATGCCGTTGAGGTGCAAAGGGTGTTACTATCGCCATGGTTACAACAAAGCAGGCATATGTAATTATGGACTGCAGACAGGAGTGCCTAGGTATTGCTCCGTGGCAGAGTGCGACAAATACAAAAAGGGAGTGTACAGGTCACAGAATGAGTTATACTAAGTACAGAGCAAAAAAGGTCGAGGTTGATGGCATAAAGTTCGACTCCAAAAAAGAGGCGACCCGATACCAAGTCCTCAAGTTGATGGAGCAGGCGGGGGCGATACAAAACCTTGAACTGCAAAAGAAGTTTGAACTCATTCCCTCGTTCAAGGTTGATGGCAAAACAATCCGAGGCATTAGCTACAAGGCAGATTTCTGCTATTATGAAAACGGCAAGTTCATTGTTGAGGATGTAAAAGGTTACAAAACCGATATATACAAACTGAAAGCCAAATTGTTTGCTTATCGGTACGGATTCCAAATCAAAGAAATTTGATAAAAGGTATTGACTTATATTTGAAAAGGTGTATAATAAAGAAAAAACACTTTTTGGAGGTAAAAGACAATGACAGAAAAAATGGTAGACGTTTTAATTGATGCAATTGAAATCGCTTTTGACGGCAGATATGTACGACCGGTTGTCGGTTTCTTGAATGATGATTGGATTGATTTCAACATTGACGTTGAGGCGGTGTGGATTTCTTGCGACAAGGCAGACGAATTTGTAGACGACATTGAGGACGTTCGTGAGTTCTGCGAGTTCTTTAATGAGAAAAACATCAAGGTCGAGGAAGTTGACGAGGCAATTGCTGACCGTGAAAGACTGGTTAAAGTAGTTGCAGATATGATTAAAGTCAAGAGTTATGAACTAGCGTTCAAAACGCTGAATTTTTAAGGAGGCTATAATGTTAGCAGAAAATATCAAACGTATCAGAGAAGAAAGAAGAATGCCACAATGGGAAGTTGCCAAGAAGATGGGTACATCGCAGGCAAGTATCTCGGCATATGAGAATGGGAAGAAAGACCCGACCTACAGAACGCTCTGCAGGCTTGCAAATGTTTTGGAGTGTACGGTCGTTGATTTAGTCAAATAATGAGGTGGGCATATGTTTAAAGCAGAATATACAAAGAACAAACTCAAAGAACTCGGCATGAAACAGGTGTGGATGGCGGACAAACTCGGTGTTAGTTCACAGCATCTTTCCAACATCGTGAACGGGACGAAAAAACCGTCCATGAAACTTGTCGAAGATATGGCAAAAATCATGGGTGTAGATTATCGCACTTTGTGGACAGAGTATGATGGTGTACAGGTTACTTGTTATGAACCCGAAACTTTTGATGTTGATGAGGTTAGAGAGAAGATGGCAGAACAGCCGATTGTTCCCGAAGAAATTCCGACCGTGGTTCTAGGTGCAAAGGGCGATGGCATTTGGCTCGACAAATTCGAGGCAATTTGTCTGCTTGATTGGTTCGAAATGGGTGGTCTGTTTGACCTTGTCCGACAGGACACCGAGATTGACAGTATGGAATGGTTGTCGGCGATGATGTGTGTTTATGCGAAATGTAAGGCGGTGGCAAAATGAGATTTGAACTTGCTATTTGCGTTATTTTATCGTTAGTACCTGCTCTTATTATCGAAGTCATTGGCATATTTATGGATGGCACACAAATGGGTGCTAGATTGGAAACAATCGCTTTTGTTTTGCTTTTAATTGGTTGCGGATTAACAGGCGTATTAGTTATAACAGAAATCTTTGAGCGAGCCACAAGACCATGGGTAAGTGGTTCTGCACAGTATCAGAGATTGAAGAATGTCACATACACGCAGTTGAAATCCAACATCGAAGATGCGGAACGTATCAAGCAGGTCTTTTATTTGAGTGCGGAACAATGTAACGTCGCGCACAACATCTATGAAAAAGATTTTGGATTGATGTTGGAGGATTTGAAACGATGAGCCGACGCAGAAAGTTATCTCGCAAGCCCAAGACTATACGGAACAGCCCAAAGCGATATTTCTATGATTTAGAATATGTGGGCGATAATTGGTTGCTTTTCGATGAAGAAATGCAAATGTGGGTTGATTATGACAATACAATAGGACTTGCAACAACAAGTGTATTGTGTAACACATTGAAAGCCGCAATACATCATTTGAAGAAACATAAAGAAATTCCCGTGGGGGAAACATTCTTGTTGCGTTCTGCTTACGAGGGCATGCCTGATATAAAGTTGGTGGTAAAAACATCATGGCGGTAAGGGACTTTAATAAAAAACGGAAACCGATTGATATAGAAAAAATACAAAAATGTTATGGATGTCAATATTTTTATGCTGACCAATTCCACGGTTTTGTTAGTTGTCATTGTGGGCATGAAAAGTATATGACTTGCAATCGAAGGATTGGTGGATAGTATGAGACAAAAAGTCTTTTATTGGCTTAGTTATATCTTGGGGGTGAACAGCAATTGGAGCAGACGAAAATGACGGCTAGAGAGAAGTTCAAAGAACTCGGCTATGAGTTAGTAAGCGAGGAAATCATTGATGGTGTGTTGCATGGATTGACTTATGCGCAAGAATATTGTTTTATAAGTTTCAGTTATGGAGAAAAAACGGGTCGTTATTGGATTGCCTATTATGATGATTTAGACCAAGATGAGGAACCTGTAACGCTCGATATGGAGGAAACAAAAGCAGTTATCATGCAGTTAAATGAATTAGGGTGGTTAGAATGAACTACATCGAATTTAACAGCCTATTAGAGCAGATTGTAGAAAAAGCACAGGAGGGTGGCAATGGCTAGATACAATGTGAAACATCCAATAACTGGCAAGTGGGCGATGTTCAGTTCTGTATCGGATATGTTCATTACCGATTGGATGGACAAGGAAGATTACGAGGCATGGAGAAAAGAACACCTTTATGGTGGGAATGATTTTGATTATTCGCCTGCAGAAAAGTGCAACATGTCTGACTATCATGAGTGTGTTATTGATTATCTAATGTCTGAAAATGGTATCACTTGTTATGAAGTTGAGGAACTCGCAAGGCAGAGAGGAAAGTGGATTGATGGCTAGATATATTGATGAGGAATTGTTAAGGGAATTGATAGATTTCGGATTAGATGTAGATTTTGATGAGGTGCCCGAAACAAAACAAGCATTGTTGGATATGATTGATTATCAAGAAACGGCAGATGTTGCTCCTGTGGTTCATGCGTACAACAAAAGCAAAGACGGCTTTTTGTGTTCCGCTTGCACGTTTGGAGATTTCGGACTGTTTAACCACGGCGGGAAGTATACGCCTAAATATTGCCCGAATTGTGGTGCGAGAATGGACGAGGGGGTGGAGTAATGGCTAGGTATATTAACATTGATGATTTCGTGGAGTTCCTGCCGAAACACCTTGTGGACAGCTTTGACGGGTATTTTGAAGAAAACAAACTACAGATGTACAAAGAGGTTCGCATAGACGAGAACGGCAACGAAAAAATTGTCGGGTATCGGTTTGGCGAACCGTGGGCGGCTATGGCACTTTACACAGAGGGTGGATTTAAAACAGAGCGAGAGGCTCTTGTAAGGTGGTACAATGAGTTACAAGACTAAGGACAAACAAATTGCTGACCTGCTCGAAGAACGTTCCAAGTTGATGCAGGAGAACGACAGGCTCATTGGAAAGTTGTGGAGCATGGAGGCTCGGAATCGTCAACTTGTTGCCGAGATAAATGACCTCCGAAAAAAGTCTGAAAAATATTAAAAAAAGTATTGACTTATATCTCCAAAGGTGTATAATATAGGTGTAAGAAAGAGTTAGACACCTACAGGAGGTAAGCAAAATGAAAATCGAAATCAGAGACAACGAATACCGCAAGGCTCATGGGAAAGCGCCAAAAAACGAGTATGGATTTTGGGTTTTTGAAGTAGAAGGTTGCCACGAGTTATCAGCATACGGCAAACTTTCCGAGGCAAAAAAATACGTAAGAGACGAAATCAAACAGATTTACAATCAAGAGTGCGTATTTGTTGAGATTATGCCCTAAGGAGGTAAAAGAACATGAAAGCAAAATTCACGGTAAACAATTATCAGTTAGGTGCAAAGGTCAAGTCTACTCCGACTCACAAAATTGAGAGCAAAGAGCGGATTGACAGCAAGCACACAGAAATCGTTTATTGCGATATTACCGAACGTGAGTATGAATTTATTTGCAAGGTTCTTGCTAAAAAAGGAGTGGTAGCATGAAAGCATATTTCGCAGGTGGCAGATACAACGGTCTTGAGATTGACACAGAGGTTATCCTTGAGAGCAATCTTTGGAATGGAGAATTGACCGAGGATTTATCCGAACTCCGTGCAAGAGGAGTTTGCGTACACAGAGCAGAACTTGACAATCAGCCGATGGTAGATGGGTACCTTTCCCCGATGTGGGACGGCGATGGCATCCGCTATGAGACGCAGGAAGTCTACGACATGTTAAGCAGATGAGGGGAGCCAAAAACTCCCCTTTTCAATATGCCCATAAGTGTGTTATAATGCTTTGTGGGTGGAGTGGTAGCCGTAATCCACTATAAATACGGTGTATCTTTTGCACGCAGGCTTGTCACTAAAAGGCAAGCCTCCGATATAAGGGGTTAGTCCAACTGGTTAGTGACAATGGACTTTGACTCCATTGATACAGGTTCGAGTCCTGTACCCCTTGCCATAGCCAAAGCTACCTCCTGTTTATAGAGTGTCCGTGATTTTCTCAAACTCCTTTCTTTTTCTCGGCTTTGGCTATTCTCTTTCTTGAAAGTGCGTGAAATTCGTAACTGTTTGATAGGGGCAACCGTGAAAGTCGGTACATATGCGAGAGTGGTGGAACGGCATACACAGCAGACTCAAAATCTGCCTTTTGTGGGTTCAAATCCCACCTTTCGCACCAAGTGCACCTTGAAATAAGATATAAATGGAACCTAGTGCAGAATGCAGTAAAGCATGCTAGGGCATGGCGAAAGCGTCGGAACAGCGAAAGTCGGATACGATTTAGTTGTTTCGTGTCAATGCGGTAACGTATTGGCAGAAGGGAGAGGGTCCCAACACGCAAGCCATGGCGCAGTATATTTGTGCATTAAAATGTACCGTACAGATGGCACGGGCAATAGACGGCTCGGTGAGCAATAATCCTAGTTAGGGTGAGAGTGTGGGAACCCCGTCAAACCTAGGAAATCCAATAACCGTGTAAGCAGTTGATACGGAGAAATCCGAGTATAACATCTGTAGAGGGGTTCGAGTAGGGGAAATCTGCGGACTTTAATGGATAATATTGAGCCACAACTTGAAAGTGTGTTTCTTACAATTATTTGCCAAATACCCCCGAAAGTTATGGGTAATCAATCCCATATGGTTTTGCACGCTATGCGTGAGAGGCTTGTTGCTGTTGGGTCGCTACCAATAGCAGGCGCAAGTTTCAGCATTGACAGAATATTAGTGAAGCATTTATATTGTACAGCGAAAGTTGACATTTATATCTTATTTGAAGGTGCATTTTCTGTTTAAATATTGGTTCAAAATCCACCTTTCGCACCAAGTAATGTAAGTTTATTAGTTAGTCAAGAAAAAGCCTTTTAGGGGCATTCTAGAGCATTTTAAAAGGTAATAGGCGCATCTGCTAGTTATTTGATTTTAAAAACCTGTAAAAATCAATGTTGTTGGATAAGTGGTAGCAGGTGCGCTTTATTATATCGCATTGTTTGAGGAGGTAACATGGAACTCAAAATTGAGTACTTGCCGATTGAAACCATCGCTCCGTATGAGAACAACGCAAAGGTACACACAGCGGAGCAGATTGAACAAATCAAGAAAAGCATCGAAGATTATGGAATGAATGACCCTATCGGCATTTGGCATGATACCATTGTCGAGGGGCATGGTCGGTTAATGGCTTGCCTCGAGTTGGGCTATACAGAGGTTCCCGTTATTCGGCTCGACCACATGACCGATGAGCAAAGACGAGAATACATGCTTGTACACAACCAAACAACCATGAACACAGGTTACGACTTCGACCTGCTCGACCTTGAACTTGAGGACTTGCCCGATTTCGATGCGGCGGCATATGGGTTCGATTTTGATTTAGAACTTGGTCAAACAGAAATTGAGGAGGTAGACGTTCCCGAAACAGCAGAGGCACGTTGCAAGAGAGGAGACTTGTGGCAACTTGGAGAGCACCGACTTATTTGCGGTGACAGCACCGATGTAAGTGTTATTGATAGGCTTATGGATGGGGTAAAGGCTGATATGGTCTTCTGCGATGCTCCATACGGATATAATTATCAATCCAATCGGCGAACAAAATCAGAGAAATTTGATGTATTGGAGAATGACGATAAAATATTAGACTATATTCCTGCAATATGGGGAGCGATGAAAGATAATTGCCCTGTATATGAATTTTGTGGTTGGCAATCTTTGAAACAATGGCTTGAATATTTTGAAAATAC
>Ga0326512_10001044_pt1 | contig 22351 bp, 39 predicted proteins | sample 1_2617_0518_D_FD_203652 | JGI IMG/M metagenome (GOLD analysis project Ga0326512, IMG submission 203652) | Bovine rumen microbial communities from UC Davis, California, United States - 1_2617_0518 | ecosystem: Host-associated > Mammals > Digestive system > Stomach > Rumen | place: USA... | reverse complement strand
CGGGTTATTGATAGATACTAATAAAGATTCATAAAAGGAGTAATGTATGTTTAAGAAAATTTTTGATTTAGACCCAAAAGAAGTTGAAGAGTTTATTCGTAATAGAGTCATCGAAGATTTCAAACAATATGGCAACGAAGTTCCCGAAGATATTGAATTTAAGGTTTTATGGTTCCCAACTTGTGACGAGTTCTATGTTCACGAAGAGCCTAAGCTTAATACCAAAGATTACAAGTCTTGGTCATTTCGTGGAAAAGAAATTACTCTTCCAGAATACTTTGAAATCCAAGGAAGCCACTGGCACTTCACTTTCCAGGAAATTTACGGTGAGATGACTGGTGAAACAACCTTTGTTGAAAAAGTAGGTTACATTGGAAAAACGGACATCAAAGAGCACCTTCAGTTTATTTACAATAAAAAATGGGTAGACGTTATTTTTGTAAATAACGAATGGCTTGTTCAGGAATGGGAAGATTCAGAAGACGGCGATTCAAAAGAAATCAGAAAGCCAGTTCCAGCAGACTTGTTGAAAGCTATCTACAACCTACCAGAGCCAAATAAAGGTTCAATAACAGTTAAGATTGGTGTCGTTGAAGATGACGACGAAGCGGATGAATAATAGAAGAATCAAGCGATAAATTGTCATTAATATCCTTATGTATAGGAGGCTCGTAAAATGGGCAAATATCATAAGGACGTTTACATGACTAAGGAAATGATTAGTCAATGTCCACAACTCTACTGTGGGAACTTGGAAGAAACTCAACATTTCTTGGAAAGATGTCGTGGTGTTACTGAAAAGTACATTTTTGACCAGGATAGGTTTGACGACGTTATTCAAGAAATTAAGGAAACTAAGCCGGAACCGTTTGAAGTAGAAACTAACAAGTCTGGCAAAGTTGTGAAATGTTGTATTCGTGTACCGTTTGACGACTATAGGGATGTCTGCGTAGTATTCCGTAAAAACAAGATTGTAACTTGTTGGTTTAATTCTTCGTCGGATAATCACTTTACTTTAGACGCAAATAAGTACGACCGAAGTTAATTCTGGTCGTGGGTGGGAAAGGAAATTATGTTGAAAGATTTGAACCATATTGAAGATGTTACAAAAGGAGCCATTATTGAACTGTCAGACTTGGAATCAAGAGTTTCTTTAATTTATGATAGTGCAAAAGAACTTGGACTCGATAAAGGCTCTATGGATACATTAGACCTTTCCAAAAAGGACATCGAAGCGTCTATGCAGTGGTTAGGTAAGTTCCTTAAAAGAACTACAAGTAAAGACACTTCCCCAGTCTGCACAAAGAAGATAATGATTCAGGAAAGTTTATGTAACATTGAAACGTCTATCCGAAACATTAGGTATAACGTTTCAAACGGTGACGACGTAGAAGAAAATCTGGATTTTATTCTGGACAAAGTAAGAAACATAAGTGAACTTTTAAAAGACGAGGAGTAATGGTATGTTAGAGTATCTTGACATTATTAAAGAATTTAATAAGATAGACGAAGCAGAAAAAACAACTGGCTTGAATAAAGCTGTAATGAACGCAAATCACGCGGAACTTAAAGGCTTAATGCAAGAAACAGATAAAGCCCAGGAAGAGTTTAAGAAAGCTTCAGATTTTGCAGAGCATAGACTCAAATTTAAACGAATTCCTTATACTTTTGGAATTATTGCAATAGTTGCATTACTGCTTACATTTATTCGTATATTCAACAAAAATGGCGTTAACATAAACGTTTCTGATACGCTTTTTATAGCATACTTATCAACATTTATTATCAGTTTCATTGGATACCTTGTATCTGACAAATACATTCAAGACGGAATCTACCGTTGGAAATCTAAACGTGCAGATTTTGTCAAGTGTCAGAACAATTTGATTCTCCATTATTTGACAACACTGGTATACGGTTATAAGCTTGACTTGACAATGTATAAAGACATCTATCAGAAGATTTACGATGTCCAGGAATACTTGCGTGAAAATGACAAGCGTGGATTTAATTCGTTTGATAAAGCATTTAAGGCGTTGAACATCGACCTTTCAAGGTATACAGAATCAGAAGAACCACATATTCACCTTACAGACTTGACAGATAATCCTTACGATTCAGTAGAAAAGGACAAGAAAAATGAATAAGAAGCTAAAGGACATTGTAGACAGATACGAAAAATCTGGAAAAATAAAAGACATAGGATATGACTGCTTTGATTTTGACAAAGCAAAAAACGAACTTGTCCGTTTAGCCGATAGCTTGGACTTGAACGATAAACTTGATGTACTTAAGGAAGTCCATGAACATTTCAACCAAGAAAATTATTTTGTAATAAAACGTAAAATAATGAGAAAACGTAGTTGTAAAGCGTTCAACGAGCACTGCCTTGTTTCGTCAAAGGCAGATTCGGATAAACGGCTTAATAGAGCAATTATTCAGATAGAATGTTTGGACAAGATAAGAAGAGATTGGGATTATTCTTTCCCACAACGATTCTCGGATAAGCTGTCAGAAGAAGATTTTGAAGCCATTGATGAGTTCTTTAATAACCTTGTAGACGGTCTTGGAGAAGTGATTGAAGACAACCCATATACGAGATTATACGTTCCAAAAATGCAATAAGAATCCGGAGGTAATAAAATGCGTAGTTTTGAAGAAGTTAGAAAAGAATCTAATGAAACATTCAAGAAAAGAAATGAGGTTTTCCAGAAGCTTAGTGAACTTTCAAAAAAGTTCCGTGAACAGTTGACGGAAGAAAACCTTTCTAAACTTTGGGCTCCATACGAGGTTAAGATTGACCATTTCTACAGTTACGAAATTGCTTACATTAAGGACAACCCCATCACACTGTATGAATGGGATAATTGTTCTATTATAGAACGATTTGTTGAACGATATAAAGACAAGGACTTCAACTTGTTTAAGTCTATCGGCGTTAAAAGTAGCCAGTCTTACGAAGAAGCCGTTGAGCACCTTGAAGAAACAAAGAAAGAAATGGAATTGTTTAATGAAAAAGTTTCAAGCATTACACTTCCAGCCGAATTTGCAGAAGTAAGAAAGTTACTTGACGAATATAATGAGCTTAATTCAAAAACTTCATTTTTGTATGGGGAAGCTTACGACGCATTTGTTACTGAACGCTACGGTACACTTGGAGATATCGTTATCGGAAAAACATACTACTTGTATGATACAAAGCTACAGTCAAAAATCGCCTTGGTTGAGGTAATGTCAAAAGACGAGTCTGGTCTTGGATATAAATGTGTTGACCACGAAGCTGACGATAAGAAGTATGTGCACGTTCGTAAAGACCGTCTTGAGGTAGACTTGCGTGGTTTCCCGAAAGACGAGCTTAAATATGGACCAACAAGCGCATAAATACACTTGCAGGGTAATCCCTTGCAAAGTTATAATATCATGCCTATGACAACAATTATTTTAACCGTTTTAGCTACGCTACTTGTAATTGGAACAATTAATTTTGTTCTTGTTTACTTTTGTGGTGTTAATGTACTTGGCGACGACGCTTACATAAAGTGGTCTATCGGGCTTGGTTGGATTTGGTATTGGGCAATACAGATTGTCCTTTCATTACCTATTACGATTTTTAGTTGGTTCTACTACGGTCAGACTGTCTGTATCGGAAGCCCTGCACGTTTAATAATCTATACTAGAAACCCTTTCAAGGTATTTGCCATACTCAAACGACTTAAAAAGAGCATTCCAAATCGTGCTTGGCGAAAAGCTTACTTTCCGTTAACAACAAGTTCTTTTAAAGAAGACGACTATAAGTTTTTTAAGAAATTGAAAAATCATACATATGATTCTTGTAAAGTAATTTACGCTTAAAGAGAGGTTATAAATGAAAGACTATTATTTTGACGTTGCAAAACAGACAGAATCTTGTGTGAACTGGATTCGTGATTGGTTTAACGCAAACGGAAATGCGTCTACTCGTAGTGTAATCGGAATTTCCGGAGGAAAAGATTCAACCGTAACTGCCGCTTTGCTTGTAAAGGCACTCGGTGCTCATCGTGTTGTAGGAGTAATGCTCCCTTGTGGAAATCAGGTAGACATTGCAGATTCAAAGAAAGTAATTGAAAATCTTGGAATTGATTCATACGAAATCAACATTGGCGACACTTACAAAGCCTTGACAGAACAGATGCGTGTCGTTTCTAAAAATGGCGACACTTTCCCGCCGGACGGATATTCAACAAATACACCGGCTCGTCTTCGTATGGCAGCACTTTACGGTGTAGGTGCAATTCTTGGAAACTGCCGTGTAGTAAATACTGGAAATCTTAGTGAAGGGGTTCAGTTCTATTACACAATTTATGGTGACCATTCAGGTGATTTTGCACCGATTGAACAGTTTACAACCGAAGAGGTAATGGCTATTGGTGATTATCTCGGAATACCGTATGATTTGGTTCATAAAACCCCATCTGATGGTATGTCATTAAAAGATGACGGAACACTTAAAGGTGACGAAGAAAAACTTGGTGTGTCGTATAGTGACATAAATCGAGTAATCCGTTTAGGTGATAAAAGCCTTGAAAGTTTTGAAACTATTATGAACAATTATAATAGAAGTAAATTCAAAGAGGCACTTATTCATTTCCCACATTACGAGCCAGATTTACCAAATTACTTTAGAAAATAATCTACTAATTAACTACGTGGGCTATCCCACGTAGTTAGGAGATTTAGTAGGTGAAAAACGGTACTTGTGGGATTTATTGCATCCTTAATAAAGTCAATGGAAAATTATACATTGGTCAATCGCATAATATAGAAAAAAGATGGAAAACAGAAGTTAATGGTCATAGAATTAATAACCATTTAAAGTCAGCATTTAAAAAATACGGTATTGACAAGTTTCTATTTTTTATTGTAGAATCTTGTAATCCAGAAGATTTGAACTATAAAGAAAAGTTTTACATTTCATTATATAAATCATATGATAGACAATTTGGATATAATAAAACTCTTGGTGGAGAAGGAAGCTTAGGATATGTACCTACTTTAGAAACAAGAGCTCTAATAAGTAAATTAAATAAAGGCAGAAGATACAGTAAGGAACAACTGGTAAACGTACATAAAGCTGCGTTAGATAAAAGAAAGAATGGCGTTTGTGGTAAAGAGGTCTATTGCTACGAAACTAAAAAAATCTATAATTCGTGTGCAAACGCTGCCTTAGAGCTTGGAGTTAGAAAAGAAACAATTAGGCGTTGTGTCTTAAAAAAAGCATTTTCATCTGGTGGATATCATTTTTGTGCACCAGAAGAAAAAGATACTTTTATCCCTAACTATCATCCACACAAAGGTCAAAAAGGTCACCCTAACTCAAAAGAAACTTTGGAAAAAATAAGGGAAGCTCAAACTGGTCGGAAAAAATCTATAGAGGAATTAGAAAAACTTAGAAAAGCAAACTTGGGTAAAAAGCTAACGGAAGAACATAAACAAAAAATAAGAGAACACGCTAAACATACACCAATATCAGAAAACCATAGAAAAGCTATTTCTGATTCAAACCATAAAAGAGCAATAGAAAAAGGTCTTATGAAAAAAGTATATTGCTTTGAGACTAATACACTATATGAGTCTATATCAGAAGCTGGTCGGTTAAATAACATGGATGACACACTTATAAGTCGTTGTTGTAGGGGTAAACTTCTTTCTGCAAAAGGACTACATTTTTGTTTTGAATGTGATAAAGAAACTTTTGAAATAAGAAAGCCAAAGGAAACTAGTAAACACGTATATTGTATAGAGCTTAAACAAGAATTTAAGTCTGCAAATGAAGCAGAAGTTATTATAAGAAGTATGGGATATAAAGTTAATAAAAAAGGTATTAGGTTCGTATGCCGTGGCATTCAAGATAACAATGGGGGTCTCCATTTTAAGTTTGTATAAAATGAAAGCCACCATTAATTTGGTGGCTTTTTTGCAGGGTAAAATACAATAAGGTTATAATATAATTTCAAGAAAAACAGACTTTTTATTAGGTGGAAATAATGGCAAAGACATCAGAAGAACCTATTACTATCAATATTTTAGGCTCAGAATGGACAATCGTTTATAAAGACCTTGACCCAGCGTTTGACGTTGCTAAGGGCTTCACAGACGACGGTGCAAGACGGATTACTATTCAGAACTTGCAGATTGACGATGACGACCCATTAGCATTTGACTTGGCTTCTCAAGCAGTTGACCAGAAGCGTATCCTTAGGCATGAAATCATTCATGCGTTTCTTTTTGAAAGTGGTCTTGCAGACGATTCTAACAGTACAGACGCTTGGGCAGTAAATGAAGAAATGGTAGATTGGTTCGCACGTCAGGCACCGAAAATCTACAAGGTATACAAGGAGCTAAAACTTGTTTAAGATTAAACACCCTTTTTGTGAAAAATACTTGTGCTTCCATTACGATAAAAAGTATTACTGTAAGAACCGTCGTATCTGGTATTTTACAGACGAAAAAATGTGTGGTGGGTTGGAAGCAAATAGTCTCGAAGAAGCAGTAAAAATCGGCTCAGAAGCCGTTACAGAAACCAAGAAACTGATTACGGAACTTTATGATTCTGGTGATGATTGGACAGAAGAAATAAGTAAATTGAAGCATTTGAAGAGTATGCTTATGAAAGCCAAAATCCTTGAAGTTAATCAGTAAGGACGAAAAATGAATGTTTATGTTGCGTCGCCTCTACATACACCAGAATGTAAGGCAGAAATTACGGAAGTTGTTAATTATTTAAGGGAACAACCAGACGTAAATGTGTACTCACCAATGGAGCTCAAAATCCCTAACGCTTGGGATTTACCAAACCAGGAATGGGCATTAAAAGTATACCAAAACGACATTGAACAACTGAATAAAGCCGACGTAGTTGTTTGTATCTACAGAGGCTTCAAATTTGCCGGAGGAACTGGAACGGCATTCGAGCTCGGATATGCAACTGCACAGCACAAGCCTATAATTGTTCTTTGCACAGACATTACATCTAAGCAGTCGTTAATGATTATCAACAGTGGGCAAATTGTTATGCCCTATAAAGACTATAAAAAAGCTTGGGACATGTTCTATTATCATTCCTCGCTTAAACCATACATTCATCCAGACTTGCAAGACCAGTCTTAGGAGAAAATTATGAGCCGCTCTTATAATGACCACGGAAAAAATTATTACATTCACGAAGACTTTAAGGTAGAAGCCCGTGAGAAGCAGCGTTCTATGAACAAGCGTCTACTTGACGAACTTAAAAAGTTAGACGTTGAAGACGAAGAAGCTATCGAAAGCATCGAAGCAAAAACATTAGGGGAAGAAAAAGTCAAGGTAGACCCTTGGCGTTATGATTAAAGGGGATGGACTGTGAGAGTAACAGTGTATTACGTAAAAGAATACAAATTTTATTAATATCTAAAAGAGGTATAAAATGAAATATTTTATTATTGTGGACGAACAAATCGACTTTAACTCTGGTGCTTTGGCAAACGAAGACAATCAGAAAATTGTTTCGGCAATTGTTGCTAAGGCAAAAGAAGCAAAAGAAAATGGCTATCGTGTAATCGCTACACGTGATACACACGGAACCAATTATTCTGAAACACAGGAAGGAAAAAATCTTCCAGTGCCACACTGTATTAAAGGTACACCAGGCTGGGAAGTTATTGACGAGATTAAGCCTTACGTTGATGAGTATGTAGACAAGCCTACATTCGGTTACTTGGGTTGGGCAAACGTTATCAAAGCTCCGGAAGCTATTGAAATGTGCGGAACGGTGACATCGATTTGTGTAGCAAGTAACTTTGCAATTTTAAAAGCTACATTCCCAGAAACACCTATTACAGTTTATAAGGACTTGTGTTCTGGTCTTCCAAATAGCCCAGACCACGAAGCTGCAATTACTGTAATGAAGATGCAACAGGCTATTATTGCCTAACGATTCTTAATCAAGTTAAAAATTATCGAGCCACTACGATAACTGGTGGCTCTTTTAGTAGGTAAAAATTATGGGAATGTATACCAAGTTTGAATTTGAAGGAACTGTTAAACCACAGTATCGACCAATCATAAAAGCTTTATACGATACCGATTTAGATTTTAAAGAAGCAGTTCATAAACTTAAAATGGTTCCGTTCTACGACCTTGCAGAAAGCGAGCGTGGGGACATGATGTTCTACGGTGCCCAATGGCGTGATGAAACGAAGTTTGATGAAGACACGGGATTCTGGCATTTGGAATGTGAAATCAAGGATTATCCAGAAGACGGTAAGCCCAAGAAGTCATCTGAACTTTTTAAGGAAGCTATTCCTCTTATTTTTGAAGACGGTATGAAAAGTCGCCAACTGTATGAAGAGCATTGTATAGCATCCGAGTATGAATTACAGAATGGTGTATTGAAATGGACTAATGAACGCAAAATCAAAAAGGCTATTCAAGACGGAGAATACTTCTGGTAATTTATCAGGGTAGAAAATCTTAAAGTTATAATATCCGATTTAACGAGGTAGTTATGGCAGGTTATACAACTTTTATAAACCATCTTGGTGAGAAAGACGACTTTTTTGACATTTACAAAAAAGAACCACGTGAAATGACTGAGCAAGAAAAAGACATTCAATTTGCGTCTGACATGGAAAGTCTTGAAAGTCATACAAAAGGAATAGACGATAAAAAAGACGTTTCTTCGATGACAGACGAAGAGCTTGACGATTATTCCAACAATCTTTTTAGTGACGTAGATTACCTTGAAAACAACTGGTATGATGTTCAAAAAGAATCACGCCTTTGTTTCCCTAACACCGATAATTCTGACTACGTTCGTAAAATGAAGACTGCCAGACTTAACTACAATAAAGCCGTTAAAGAAGTATATAACCGTGTAAAGAACGGTTCTGATTATCACTGGAACCAGTGGGTAAATGGTGACGTTGTAAGTATTATTAAAGCTGAATCCAACAAAGTTCGTGCAGAAAAAGCCAAAGTAACTGCCGTTTCTAACCAGGATAAAAGATTAAAAAAGTATATCAACGAACTTAAAGTTCGCATTTCCAATAATGAAGTTCCTCAAGACGTTATTGACCTTTTGGACGATGAAGGCAAATTCAAGGAAAGAAACTCTTGGGGCATAATCAAAAAGTATTTTAACGCAAACGGAAGTGAAGAATATTCTTATACTGATAAAATGTCAGAACTGGGAAAGACCTTAAAAAATCTTTGGAAAAACGAATTCGTATAATCGTTAATATCATGTAGTCAGGTTGCAAAACACTTGACAAAATCTAACAGAAAGGAGGATTCTTTTATGAAAGAATCTCTTGGTGACCTTATTAAAGGTTACGAAGCAAACTACAACTTCACCCTTCCAAAAAGATGTCCATTGATTATTCGATTGGACCTTCGTGCAGGTCATAGCTTCACTAGGGGCTTTGATAAGCCTTATGACCAAATTTTTATAAAGTCAATGTATGAAACCATGCATTATCTTTGTAAAAGCATTCCAGGGTGTCAGTTCGGATATGTAGAATCTGATGAAATCAGTCTTCTCGTATACGAAACTAATCCAGAAGCAGAACCGTGGTTCGCTAACCGTGTTCAAAAGTTCTGTTCCATTTCTGCTGCTATGGCAACTTTGCAATTCAACCGTGTGTTTAAGCAACAAGTCGATTATTTCGACAGCCTTCACAAAAATGGGGGAAGCACTCGTGATTTTGATTTGCTTATCAAGTATCAGGCAGCTTTGGAAAAGGACGCAATGTTTGATTCACGTGTATTTGTTATCCCAGAAAGCGTTATCAATCCGTATTTCATCTGGCGACAGAACGACTGTACTCGAAACTCTATTTTAGGTCTTGCACAGAGGTATATGTCACACAAAGAAATGCAAGGTTTGAAATGTAATGAGCTTCAGAACATTCTTCTTACCAAGTACGACGTAAACTGGAACAACTTTACTACTGTTGAAAAACGTGGAACTTGTGCATACCGTGAACTTATCGACCCAGAAAAAGAAAGGTTTGAATGGAAGCTTGACTTTGACATGCCTATTCTTATGTCTGACCGTAGTTTTGTTCTTGGAAAAATTTTCTATCCAGACCTGAGGGACGAAGAGGAGTAATTTATGGATTTCCCGGAATTTAAGAAATTTGTTTTAGGAACTACAAAAGAAGACGATAATTACTACAAGATTATTTCTGAGCGATATCCGTTTTTAATTCCAACAAATGCTTGGTCTGGGAAAATCGAAGATTACGACTACAGTTACCTCATAGGTTTCTGGCACAGTGGGTGGAAAGAGCTCTTCCTTACCTATTGTGAAAAAATCAAGCCAGAATTCAACAAGCTTATTTTTGAAACAAGAAGCAAGCTTGGGCACGACACAAAAGCTCCTTTAACCATTGAAGAACTCAACAAACTTCGTGACGAGGGGCTTCCGTTCATTACAGACTGTAAAGAAAAATACGGAACGTGTCGTGTATACTGGTCTTCTGGCACTACGGAAATGCACAAAGCAGAATCTATCATAGACATGCTTTCTTCCGTAACGTGCATGAGATGTGGTAAAGTCCCACGCACAAGTGACGGTCGGCACTTGATTTGGCAGACACGTGGTTGGATTACAAACTACTGTAAAGATTGCCTTGAAAAGAATTATACAAGTGGTGGAAACGTTAAAAAATCAGACCGAAAAGATTTCAAAAAGTATCGAGATTCTTGCAGAATAGCACATTCAAAATACTTTGTTATCGAATCTTGGGGTCGTGATTCGCATACTAAAACATTTTACAAAGATACAAACGATGGTTGGCTAGAAGTTGACCACGTAGAAACAATAGAGGAGAAATAAAGTGCCAGATTATTCACAGAAACCCTTTACATTCAAGAAAAAGCCAGTTGCCATTGAAGCGATTAAATGGACTGGAAATAATTTTGAAGCAATTAAAGCTTTTGACCCAGATGTAATGTTGTCCGGCGACGGTGAACTTATCATTCCAACTTTGGAAGACGGTAAGTTCGTTACTGCTAAACACGTTGCAACCGAGGGAGATTTTGTAATTAAAGGTGTTCACGGAGAATTCTATTTCTGTAAGCCGGACATCTTTATGGAAACATACGAAGAAGTAACTAATTAATAAAAAGCAAAATCTAGGAGACTATTATGGACTTTGATAGAGTTTTTTATAAATCCGTTTCAGAAAAGTTTAAGTTTGACGAGTCAGACAGCGACTTTAGCACAGACGGTGGATGGGCAGATTACTATGCTACTGATAATGTCCCAGAAAACGCAGTAAACCCACTTAAACCAGAAGAGGGTGAAGTCGAAAATCTTTCGTCTATTGAAATCAACTTATCTGATGTAGATGTATCAATTGACTCTTATGGTGCTACAATGGTTCCATATGGAGATACATACGTGGAGTATGAACCTGCAGGCTGGGAAATTGATAATGTTGATTGTTCAGAAGACGTAAGATACACTTGGGATGGTGATGACATCACACGTGAACAGTATCTTGAAATTAACAAAATGTCTGACGACGAGCTTAAAGCCATCATTGAAATTCTTAAAGAAAGAACTTCTGATAATTATAAAGAATGGCTTGACGAAAATTACGAACCGCCTGAGCCAGAGCCACCAGAGCCAGACGATTACGACCCTTATTGGTAAAAATCACACCCCAGTTAAAAACTGGGGTTTTTGTTTTTGGTCTGATTGATTAATGACTATATAGTTATAAAAGGAGAAATTACTATGAGAACTTCTAATTTATGGCTAAGGCGTATAAGGAACTTGGCAGGATTTTTAGGTATGATTTTGCCTTGGCTTTCTTTGATTGGTGCCTTTATTGTGGCAAAGAGTATAGGCGTTCCAAAAAACTTTTGGAGTGGACTTTCCATTTCGGAAACATACTATGTTACACCCGCTCTTACTGGTGTATTAACTACTGCTTCGATAGTGCTTATGTGCTACGACGGCTATGACTGGCGTGATAATGTTATCACAACTATATCTGGCTTCTTTGGACTGTGTATTGTCTTATTTCCAGTAAGGTGTGCTGCTGCCCCAGAACTGGTAGGCTTCTTCCAGTTACCAGTAGATGTATCAAACGTAATTCACTGTGCCTCGTCAATTATATTCTTTGTATTACTTTCTATAAACTGCTTGTTCTTGTTTACGCTCGGCGAAAGCAATACCAAACAGAAAAAGTTCAGAAATATAGTTTACAGAGTTTGTGGTATTGGTATGCTTGTAGACTTAGCTCTTATGTTGATTCCAGTAAGGTTCTTTGCCAAAACATTTATCATTGAAGCAGTTGCATTGACATTCTTCGGTGTAAGCTGGCTTGTAAAAGGTCGGGTATTTGGTTTATTCTCAGACAAGGAATAAAAGGAGTATTAAATGATACAATCTATTAATGGATGGTTATTTTTTGACCCGATGGTGGATGAACTACACGAAGAATATCCAAGAAGGACCTTAGCAGTGAACACATCAAAATCATCTGGAAAGTTTGCTATTGTTTGCTATGATTTCCCAAAAGGTACGGACATAAGGGTTGAGATGAACAAGATGGACATGTCTGGAAGACTAGTCTGTTTTGAAGATGCCGTCAACTTTGTCAAGGACTTTAAGGAAAAAGGTGAAGACGCTTTCTCAAATACTTCGGAAATGAACTTTGGTGGCAATTCTGACATGCAGTTTATGTTGGATGTAAACCAAGCTGGTGACATTACCAGAAACGGAAAAATGATAGATTTCAAGAAAGAACTCGACCGTATGCGTCAACAGTGGTAGCAGGATTAATATAGATAACTGGAGGTATAGCTATATGGCAAAAAAGAAAACCAAAGCTAAAACAAATAAGGTGCCACTTAAACAGTGCCGTGGCATGGAAATTAACGGTGTAATCTATTACATGGATAACTTCGACTATGATTTCATTCGTGGTCTTATGCTTATGAGTGAAGTAATGAGCAAGGACGGAAACAAGTAATGATTCAAGCTACTGGAAAACATGTTACTCTCGGTGATTTAATCGGTTGTATACTTAAAGACTCTGGTAGAAAAATCGAGGGGTATGTCATTTATGATTATGACGACGAAAGCCCTACTCCAAAAATGTGTATCCTAACTTCTGCACATGTTTTTTATGAGTTCAAAGACATCCAAGATTTTTGGGTAATACAACCTAGTCCATTTCATCAAATGGTAGAAAACGCAGAGCCTGAAATGTTGTTTCCAAAAGAAATGGCAGACTGCTTAAATAAGCAAGAAAGTCATTCCGTTAAGAAATCGAACAATTCAGACGAACAAGAAAAATTTACTTGCCAATTTGGAGAGCCGGCTTGCACAGTATTTGAAAGATGGAGTAAAGAGCTTAATAGGTTCATGTCGGAATATAATCTCTTAAAGGAAGTAGTGAATAAGCATACAAACGACATTGCTGAATTGAAAGATAAGCGAGGTTAAAAACATTGGCAAACGAAACAGAAATACTTGAAACATTCCGATTTGACTTTACTTATCTTGACCGTGACACAAAATCGCTTTGTGACCTTTTTGATAAGTATGGCTATCCGAATCTTTGCATAGACACCCAAGATTCATATGATGGTTTCTGGAAGGTTTATAATAAAAGAACTGGTGAAACAATCTGGTCTGGATACCATTCGGGTTTTATTACGTTCTTTATCGAAAATGGTCTTGTAAAAATAGCATTTGATTACAAGACTGGTGTGGAAAATCATCCATTCCTAAATAGTAAAACCTTTGTTTATTTTGAGAACGTTCAAAAAATAAAAACACAAAAAGATAAAAAGCTAGAATCACTTGAAGCCGAGGTTCAATGGCTCAAAAGCGAACTGGCAAAATATAAAAGAAAAGTGGCTTTTTTGGAAGAAAGCTCAGGGGAAATCTAAATGAATTTTTTGGCTTTATACTTTTGTTTGGGATTTATGCTTACATTATTATTGTTGAATGTAAACGTAAAATTTGTAAAGACTACAATTTCGTCAGATAAGGTAACTGACGAACAGATACAAAAACTTTACAAGTCCAGACCCGCAACTGCTTGGAAAATGCACCTTGCAAAGTCTTTTGGTAAATACGTTGAAGATTACCAAGAATTAACACAATGGTATGGTAAAACTGGGTATAAAGCCTTAAACTCATTGGACACACAGTGTGCATTGATAACCATTAAAGCAACAAATGAACTACTTGGAAAGTCCTTTAAGAAAATAAAAAGAACTAATCGTGCGTTCATACACGTTTTATTATGGTTTATCGAGCCAAATGAATTGACAAAAAGGCTTTTTGGTAAGAGAATCTTTTTACTTTATTATAACTATACTCTTTTGAAAAATGCAAAAAAGCAGCTTGAAGCAAAAAAATCCTTTAACCTTATGAACGATACAAAAACATTATCAGAGGTTCTTGCTAGAAGTATAATTTCACCGAATCAAGGTAACATTGGGATTCTTGACGATTATTGTCAGTCGGTATTTACCAAAGAACTTATAATGGACACCTTAACAACTGTATCCAAAAGTCTTGGCATTTCACTAGAAAACGCAAATAACAAAAAGGGGAAGTCTAAGTGATAGACGACAAGTTTGAAATGACTATAAAAACAAGTAGAAACGAAGTTGTTGGAATTAATCTCAAAACAAAAGAGGATTACATAAATAGTTTTGAAGAAGAAATTGAAGCTGTAAGTTTTGATTACAAAAACAGACATTTTAACCTTAAAAGAGAAGACTTTATAAGTTACCTTAAAAAGATGTCTGGACTACGATTTATCGACTGGCAGACACACGTTTGTAATTATGTAGTAGAGCTTAAGGCTCAAGAAATATTTTATAGTACGTATATTCCCTACATAGACGAATCTCAGATAAAGATTAACTTTGACAACCCTGCACAGTATAGTAAGGCTTTATTTCATCAAGCAGGTTTAGAGGTTAAATAATGGAAGACTTGAAAGATTCTTTTGTAATGAACAAGGAAGACCTCATAGCAACATTAACCGACCAAAGCTTTACTAATCCCAAGGCTCAAGTATTCTACCGAACACCAGACGGTGAGTTGCATCCGGTTGGAATAGCCCTATCAAATAAAAGGTTTAATGGCGTAATTGAGCTTACGGATGTCGGAACCGCAAAAAAACTTATGGGGGTAAACTAAACGTGATTACAGAAAAGAAAAGTAAGCGTGATTTCACAAGTATGAGCCTTATGGCTGCCGACAACCAAAATAACGAATACGTTGGCAGAGGATTCAAAGTAAGTCAAGACAACCTTGACCAGATAAATTATAATAGTCTTTTAGACGCTTTTACTTGTGAAAATAACGACGAAGTATGCAGATACCTGGCAGCGTTGGAAAAAGCAAACCGTCAAGATTTAATCGACAAGTTTAACAAGTTTAGAACAGAGTTCGAACTTGAAAAACAAAGGAAAGCCGATAAGGTCTTTTTAGACGCAATAGGTGCTATTGTTGACTATTCTAAGGTAGATAAAGAAATCTTGCCATATCTTGTATCTGTAGAAAAAAGACTACAACGACTCGAAGGAAAATTATGAAAGTAGTATTGATAGATTTTGACGGAACAATTACCCAGGAAAACTTATTCCCAGAAATCGGAAAAGTAAGGAATCACGCTTTTGAAGCTATCAAAACTTTACAAAAGCGTGGTTGGACTTGTTGCTTATGGACTTGTCGAACTGGTAAAACACTGGAGAAAGCAAAAAGATTTCTTGAAACAAACGGTGTCTTTATGGATTACTATAATGAAAGCCCATATGACGACCGTAATTTTGCCGGACGTAAACCAATAGCAGACGTTTACATTGACGACGCAGCTTACCCAGTTAAGCTAAACAAAGACGCTTTCATCAATTGGGACGAAATCGTAAGAGTTTTAACTGGTCAGTCAATCTAATAAAAAAAGCCCACGGATTAAAAACCGTGGGTTATTTTTTAGTCTTTCCAGAAACAGTAAACACACTTATGACCACAAGGACGCTTATTACTTAATAGCTCTTTTTTTAGTCCAAGGCATGCACAAGCAGGTCTTTGAAATCCAGTATCTGGGTCTTTATCTAATTCAATATCAAAAGTATCAAAATCACGCTTACTTAAACAACCAGTGCATTTCATTTCCGGCTCACCACAGATTTCGATTTCGTCGTCTGTTAAACCAGTCTTATTCTTTAACAATTCAAGAAAATCCAGTCTTGTATTCAATGGTAAGTGCATTTCTGGTTGTAGTTTTATAATTTTATTATACAATTCAACTGCATGAGGGCGCTCGTGGTTTATCATAAGTGCACCACCTTTTGCAAGTTCTGCACGCATTTTGTCTTCCTGGTCGTCAAGTTTTTGGCAAGCGTTCAACATTCTTGTCTTTACGTGTGGATACAAATCCAAAAAAGACATTCTGTAGCGAAGTCCGTTCTTTTTCGCAAACTTAGGAACTTCCATCGCCATGTCCATATGCCCACTGCCCATAGCAATTAAAAATGGAACAAATATAGGGTCTTGGCGGATTACTATTCTACTACGGTCAAAGTCCGGATTATCTAAAATCTTTTGAAGTTTAGAAAGCGTCTGTTTCCAGTGAGGAACGTTTTCTTCAAAAACTGCATAGCCACCCATACCAGTAATAGTTGCATGTAATATTACATTACCTTGTCGGTTAGATTTACTGAACAACAATGGATTTTCGTTTATAAGCTTTACCGGATTTTTTGTAATAAGTATTGCCGGAAGCCCTTTTTCTACCCAAGGCTTCCATTCATTACTTAATGCAGCGTCGCCACGTTCTGTGATACCAACACTAACCATTAATTTTCATCTCCCGTTTTGGAATAGCTTTTTCCAAATCTTGCAAATACTCTTGTTCGTCGCAACCCTGATAAAATGATTCTTTATCCCAAGAAAATTCTATCTTGTATCTTAGTCCACTTTCATAAGATATCTTTGAATCCTGTTCACCAAAAATGGTTACAAGAACAATTCCGTCTTCCACACCAATATAATAAAATCGGTCTGCACCAATGTGACGGTAAGTTATAGTGCTATACTCGCCAACTGATGGACGTTGAAGATTAACCCCAAAGTCGTACCCTTGTGGTTGATATCCGTTTCTTTCCAAAAATTCTTCAGTAACTTCATAATATGCCATTTTTATCCTCTATAAGTATTACTTTTTCTTTTTTCTTGCCCCATAGTGACGGGCTATCAAGTTCTTCAACAATAAAATCCTTATACTTTTCCGTTACGTCTACTACAAAAAGATACTTTTTGCATTTGTACTTTTCCAAACAGATAGATATCCATTCGTCACAAGTCTTTTCAATTTCGTCATTGTTTTCGTTCCAATGCTCTTTACCACCATATGGGGGGCAAGTAAATAATGCAGTACCTCGTAAATAAGTATAATCTTTCGGAGAAGTTGTTATTAAGTCTTGTACCTTAACTTCACACATATCTCCGATTTTTTTATAATCAATAATTTCGTTAGATTCTCTAACGTGGTCTTCGTTTATGTCGAATCCAAAATATTGCTTACCACAATTAAATGCGCCTAACATCCTTCCTGAAAAACCAGAGAAAGGGTCATAAATAATGTCTGAATCATTTATGTATCTTTTTATAAGTTGTTCTGCTAAATGTGGCTTAAACACAGAAACCTTTCCGGCTATCTTTGTGACATTAAACCCTTGTAAAATGTCGCTTGGTTTACAACGTCCAATGTATTCAAGTCTGTTCTTGGCACATCTTTGAACCAGCTTTTTATCGCCCCACGCACGTAAAGGCGACGGACGACTTTTTATCGACGCTTCATACAAGGACTTGTGAAAATGTCTAATCAAGCCCATGTCCGACTCATCAGACAAATCCTGGTTAGGATAAGGAAATGGTGCGTCTACCTTAAAAAGTGAAACATAATCTTTTGTATATTTGGAGTCAACATAATTTATTATAGTTTCCATCTCTGCGTTCTTATAAAACTTGACACCATTCCTAAGACCACATTGATGTTTAGCTTCAAAAAGGTCGTCCATGTTTCTATCGAAGGGGTTTATCATTTTACCGTTTTCAAAAAACTGGTCTCCCTTCAATTCATAGAGCACTCCGTTCACCATAAAGTCTGGAAAGTATTTGTGTTCCTTTCCGTTGTAATAATAATCAAAGCTGCAGGGTTCACGAACAACGTCATACCCCAAAGACTTGTTGTAAATGTAAAAATACAACTCCCAAGAACTGTCAAACTTTAATGAATCATATTCATATCTGACTTGGTGATAATAGTTATCTGAACCAAAATGGTCGATAAAAGTTTGCTTTACACGTCTTTGAACTTCTGGATGTTGTGAAGAAAAATCTACGCCCAGCTTCTTTTGATTCGTAGCTTTTTCTTTTTCAAGATATTCTTTGGTCTGTGTATAGAAGTCCTTACCGTATTTTCTTTGACAAGTTTCCTTAGACTTTTTCAGATATTCTTGCGTTTTAGTATAAGACGTTTCTCCATACTTTCTAAGATTCGTTTCTTTAATTTTTTCCTTTATTTCGTCATTACTAAAAACACATTCAGAGCCATACCGTTCTTTATTTGTGGCTTTCGTCTTTTCAATGATGTCTTTATTTTGATGTGCATATTCAGTCCCATATACTTCCATACAAGTTGATTTTGTCTGGCAGTCAGTACGTAGAAGCTTTTCAAAACGATTAAGCCGCTCACGTCTGAAATTGACCAAGACCGTTTTACTACAAGGCTTACAAATGTAAGTAGCCCAATGTGAGCCTCTCAATGATTTGAGACTTTCTAAATCTTTTATCTGTAACGGATTTTCTTTACTGTCTATCTTTTTAGGTCTTGCCATACTATAATCATATTAATAAACGCCCAATTTAATTTTTGGGCGTTTCAGATACAACTTAGTTATTTCTGCAACCGTGCCAAGAAATAGGCTTAAAGTTTGGAACGTTCTTGTGTTCGTCGTTCCATCTTGTAACGGCTTCTTCTATTGGCAATGCTTTCCAAGGATTTTCCGGACCGCCATGATAAAGGTTATTTTGCTTTCCGTGGGAAAGGTCGGCAAAAGAGAAGTCCATTTTCATAAATACGTTAAACTCTGGTTGTCGATGCCAAGTTGAGCAAGCATCAATCAAGGACGTAACTAAATAGGCTTCTGGCTTATAAACGCACCAGTCTTCACTATCGTGAACCATATTCCACAAAAATGACTTCAATCCCCATTCGTCTGCATACTTGCAAACTTCTTCAATTGTGCTCATTGCAACATACGCTTCCATACACTGAATCGGTGAGTTACCAGCTTGGTTCTGACGGTTTGATACCATTGAACTAAACAACTTTCTATCTGCGCCAAGGACTTCGCCCTTTGAATTACGCTTCATGTATCTAAGTTCAGACAAATGTCTTACCGGACCGCCCCAACAACGACTGTAACCAAGTTCCCAAGCATTTTTAATTTCCCGCTCAGAACGAACTTTTACGCCAGGGTAAGCTTTGTAATATGCTTCCAACATAAGGTTGGCTGCTTCAAGGAATACAACTTTATTTCTTGGCATAGGCTTCGGACCCATTCTTTTCTGTTTTACAAGTGTTTCAAGTTCTGCCTCTTTTCCAAGAATCTTAATGTATTCAAGAGCCTCTTGCTCTGTGTAGCCGGCATTTTCAAGTTGTCCAGCCATAGTAGGTGCAGTAGCACCGAAAAGTGTAGCAAAGTTAATAGTCTTTGCAACTTGTCGCCAAGCACCAAAAGTACTAGATGTTTTTGTAAAACCCTTAAACTCTTTTGTTGTCATATCGTGATGACTAATGTTTTTAATCTTCAATTGTTTTTACACTCCTTGCATGTACTTACGTTACGTAAGATTAACACGATGCTTTTAAATATTAACCACTATACTGATTTATACTAAAATGTCTTCACACCAGCTTATCAGTTCTTTTTCAAAATCACTCGGATTTTCCAACTGAACTAAATCATTGTAAAAGTAGTTTATCCTAATCAATTCCCAAGTATCAAAAAAGTATTTATCGTTATTATACCATTCAATCACTTCTTCATATTCCAACTGGTCCATAATCACTTTCCTTATTTATTTATGTTCTTCTTTGGGCACTTTTTATTACCCCAGATTGCGTTGTTCGACGCACTTTCACAGTAGTCCTTAAAAGTTTCTACAATGTTCATGTTTGATTTTACAATCTTATCTATCGGCTTAGACGCACGACGTTTTATTACCCGATAGCTACAAAGATTATCTATGTGAAAGCTATAATTGTATAAACCGTCCTTACCATAATCACAGTAAGCCACTTTATCGAAGTCAATAATTACTGCAGGAACTTTATTTGACTCTTCCTTGTCTAAGATGTCACAAATGTAAACTTTTTGGTGTTTCCAATCCTTAATTGTCATAACAAATCCTCCAGAACTTTATCGAAGAGTTCATCTTCCACCTTTTTAAACAAAACTGAACTCCTCGCATTCGGTTCCATTTCGTTTAAGCCAGTCTGCAACCAAATGCCTATGACAAAAATCACCGGGTTTTTCATAACAAATCAATACTACTAAATCAAGTCTGCCATTGGAACGTCTTGCAAGCTGGTTCAGAACGCTATTGTAGTCCAATGTGTCTAAAACTTCCTTGTTGAAATGTTCAATGTAATAGTCATTATCACCTTTGTGACTGCCGTTTTTCCATTCGTTAAAAAATGCCCATTTTGGCGCAAGAACTTTGTATTGAATTCCAGTATACCAATCTGGTGCTTTACCACAAATAGAAATAGGTATCAGACTTTTTTCTTCGTATGATTTTAGCTTTGCAAAATACCCAGTATACATACCCTATAGCCCTTGTCTGCTTTTATAATCATTCAGTGTCTTAAGTGCACCTGGAAATTTATTCCAATACCATTCCAAGAATTGTTCTCTCTTTTTCATTGGTGGTATGTGCACTCTGTATGAAAGCTCTTCCATGATTCCACCACACCAAGGGCATTTTTTAAACCCCAACTGGGGTTCGTCCCTTAATGCTTTATAGCAATCTATACAAAGATAAGTGTGATGGCAAATCATTTTTAGAACTCCTGAATAGCTTCAATAAAGTCGTCTTCTGGCAAAAGGTCTTTAACTTTTACAGTCATGTCCTTGCCATTACGCTTGATTTTAGCGAGCATCTCTTGATACAACTTTACAGTTGAACCATCTTCCATTTCCAATTCGTATGTCTGACCACCAATAGACGCTACGAATGTATTTTTTCCAGTAGCTGAATGCGCGTCTGGACAAGGTGAACCCTCACCATAAATTTCATACAGACCTGCGTCTGGTGTCTTGCCATCGGCACTGTCGATAGCAGTATCATTCGTAGTCCTCACCTAAGTGAGGCGCATCTGTAAACTACCAAAGTCGCAAGTAAGTAGAAGATAATCTTTCATACCTTGTGACAATGTGTATTTTTTGTTTATACGACACGCCATACTTTTAAAACCTCCTTTTGCCATAAATTTTCGGCATCAAAAGACCGAAGTGGCTAATAATTCTTAAACTGTTTTACGTACTTCTTTCCATACATTTGGGTTACATTATAAAGATATTAAACCTTTAAATGAATACCATTATATGTATTCAAACTTTCGCCGTATAATTGAGATTCTTTGTAGATTCTCTTAAAAAAGCCATCCTTACTATCTATAAAATCTTCCATAGAAAAATGTTCAATAATGCTTGCAACATCTTTCTCAGAAAGCGTAATATAATCGCCCTTTAATAACATATTTTTTAAGACATCAGTTGGTATGTCATTGGACTTTATATGTTTCCAGAGAAACTCTTTTATACGTTCGCTTTCTTCTTTATTCTTATCAGCGAATGCTTGAACTTTCATAAAGTCTTTTTGACCCTTGTAGGTTCTTATAACATTTATACTATCAAGGCTTTTTATACCGATTGATGGGTTATTATTAGTTAAAGGCTTATTAATAAATCCCGGCATGTATATGTCTGGTTCAACTATGAATTCGTTGTTATAAAATCCATCATATCCAAGATTTAATACTATGTCAAGAATGTTATCCCTATTTTCATCACCATCTAAAGCAAAAGCCCAGTCATTATTCTTGAGTTTATGCAAGTCTGATACAGGTAAACTTACCTTATTTTCAGAAATGTAAGTCTCTAACCTATTATAGTCCGTTGAGCATTTTGCATTAAAGATGTTCAACGGTTTTTCTATGTAGCATTCCGAAATATAGCCATCAAGGCCAGAATAGAATGTTGCATATAATACATTGTTTGT